>Ga0114129_10000968_pt1 | contig 37549 bp, 34 predicted proteins | sample RhiMetdeltSRZDD1_FD_80071 | JGI IMG/M metagenome (GOLD analysis project Ga0114129, IMG submission 80071) | Populus rhizosphere microbial communities from Tennessee, USA - Rhizosphere MetaG P. deltoides SRZDD1 (version 2) (version 2) | ecosystem: Host-associated > Plants > Roots > Rhizosphere >...
CATGCTCCTCGCCGAGCACGGCATGGGCCGGAAACCGGCTCGCGATGAGCTCGCGGAACGCCTGTTCGGCCGCGACGTCGGCGGCGGTGACGAGATCGATCGGACCCTTCTTTTCGATCCGCGGATCCTGCCGGAACAGCTCGAGGTGGATGCGTCCCGCGGCCAGAGCCGCTTCAATCGCCGTAGCGAGATAGATCGGATCGAGGGCCAATCAGGAGGACAGCTTCTTGCTCATCCGGACCACCATGCCGCCCTCGGGCCGTCTGGCAATCGACACGTCGTCCATGAAGCTGCGCATGAAGAAAATGCCGCGGCCGCTGGATTTGAGCACGTTTTCGGGATCGAGCGGATTGGCGACGGCGTCCGGGTCGAACCCTGCGCCCTCGTCGAGGACGCGCACGACGAATTCATCGGGCTGACTGCTCGGCGTCAGCGTGAACTCCACCGTCACGTGCTTCGACCGATCTTCGCGGTTGCCGTGCTTGATGGCGTTGATGACCGACTCGCGGACCGCCACGCTTACCCAATGGATGGTGTCTTCGTCCAGGCCAGCGAGCACCGAGAGGCGATCGCTCAGCACCTGCACGAGGTCGAGGATGTCGAACGAGCTTGGCACCTCGAGGCGAATCTGGTGCCCGTCTAAAGCCATAGGCGCGGAGTAAGTAACATATATCCTCAACAAGGTTCAAGGATGGACCTTGAGAGCCGAGATTACCGGTGACGGTTGCCCTTCGTCGATCGCTGTCGCTCTCTCCTGCCCGCGCCGTGCGCGGCACGCTCGCCGTTCCGGGCGACAAATCCATTTCGCACCGCTATGTGATGCTCGGCGCTTCAGCGTCGGGCACCACGATAATCACGAATCTCGCGTCGGGCGCCGACGTCGCGGCCACCGTCGCCTGCATGACGGCGCTCGGCGCCGGGGTCGAGCGCAGCGCCGATCACGCGCTCTCGATCACCGGACGCGGCGCCGGCGGGTTCATCCAGCCCGACACCACGCTCGACGCCGAGAACTCCGGGACGACGCTCCGGCTCCTGTCCGGCCTCGTCGCGAGCCGCCCGGTCCGCGTCACGCTCACGGGCGACGAGTCGCTGCGCAGGCGGCCCATGCAGCGCGTCATCGACCCGCTCACGGCCATGGGCGCCCGCATTACGTCGGCCGCCGGCCGCGCTCCGCTCGTCATCGAGGGCGGCGCGCTTCGGGCCATCGACTGGCGGGTGCCGGTCGCGAGCGCCCAGGTCAAGAGCGCGATTCTATTTGCCGGGCTTGGCGCTCGCGGGACGACGGTCGTTCGCGAGCCCCTGCGCACACGAGATCATACGGAACGCGCATTTCCAGCGTTCGCTCTCCGCATCTTAACGGAGGGTACGGTTTTGTCCGTTGACGGCGGTCAAACGCCGGCGGCACCCGCTGAAATGCTCACGGTTCCCGGCGATCCGTCGTCGGCGGCCGTCTGGGCCGCTCTGGCGGCCGCGCTGCCGGGATCCCGCGTGCAAATCGAGGGAGTCTGTCTGAATCCCCTCCGGCTGGGGTTTCTGGCGGCCCTGGAACGTATGGGAGCGCGGATCCGGACCGAGATCGTGACGGAATCCGCGGGCGAGCCGATTGGCCGCCTCGAGGTTTCGCACGGAGACCACGTCGCCGCCGCCATCGCGGCCGAGGAGGTGCCAAGTCTCATCGACGAGCTTCCCGTGCTGGCCGCCCGGGCGGCGCTCGGCGGTACCCTCGAAGTCTCCGGCGCGAGCGAGCTTCGCGTGAAGGAAAGCGATCGCATCACCGCGCTGGTCTCCGGCTTGCGGGCGATGGGGGTCGCGGCCGACGAACGGCCGGACGGTTTCGTGATCGACGGCCGCCGGCGTCCGTCGGGTGGCGCCGCCGACGCGGCCGGCGATCACCGTCTCGTCATGGCGTTCGCGCTGGTTGCGCTGGGCGCGACCGGACCGTCGGTCGTCACCGGGGCCGAATCGGTTGCGGTGTCCTATCCAAGCTTCGAGCAGGACCTGGCGAGGCTCATCCGGTGACGACAGACAAGATCTATCTCGTCGGATTCATGGCCAGCGGCAAGAGCACGATTGCCCGCGCGCTGGCCTCCCGGCTTCGCTGGCGCGCCGAGGACGTCGACGAGCTCATCGAGCGCCGCGAACGCTGCACCATCGCGCAGATTTTCGCGACGCAGGGCGAGCCGTATTTCCGATCCGCCGAGCGGGAGATCCTCAAGGTGCTCCAGCCGCTCCGGCACATCGTCGTCGCGACCGGCGGCGGCACGTTTGCGGATCCCGACAACCGCGCGGCGATCAACATGGATGGCGTTTCGGTGTGGATCGACGTCCCGCTGGTCGATCTCATCCCGCGGATTCCGCTCGATGGCCGGCGTCCGCTCGCGGCCAATCGCGCCGAGCTCGAGCGCCTCTACGCGGCGCGCGTGGACGCGTACCGCCTCGCGCACATCCGCGTCACCGCGTCGCGCGTGAGCTCGGCGGCGGTCGCGGAGCGGATTCTGGATACGCTCCACCAGCTGCCGCCGTTTTTCGAGCGATCGGTTCCAACCGACTGAGGCGACGTGCGCTACCTGGTGCTGACCGACCTGCACGCGAATGTGCACGCGCTCGACGCGGTGCTCGCCGATGCCAAAGCTGTCGGCTACGACCAGGTGGTCGTGCTGGGCGATCTCGTCGGGTACGGCGCCGACCCGGGCGAGGTGATCGAGCGGACGATCGAATTGAAACCGGCCGCGCTCATTCGCGGCAACCACGACAAAGTCTGCGCGGGGCTCGAGCCGGCCACCCTGTTCAACGACATCGCGCGTCGATCGATCGAGTGGACGGCGGGCGTGCTGAGCACGGCGCAGCGGCAATCGCTCGTCGAGCTCCCGAAAGGGCCGAAGCTCGTGATCAAGGAGCTCGAGATCTGTCACGGCACGCCGTTCGACGAGGATCACTACGTGTTCGACGGCGAGGACGCCGCGCAGGCCATGGATGCCGCCTCCGCGCGGATCTGTCTCTTCGGGCACACGCATCTGCCCGCCGTCTACACAACGTCCGACGATCAAGCCACGAGCAACGATTCGCTAGCCGAAGATGAACTGCTGCTCCCGAGGCGCGGGCCCGCGCTCATCAACGTCGGCTCGGTCGGCCAGCCCCGCGACGGTGACTCCCGCGCCGCCTACGGCCTGCTCGATCTCGACAAGATGACGATCCGGATGCGGCGCGTGACGTACGACATCGCGGGCGCGCAGCGCCACATTCTCGACGCCGGTCTTCCCGCGTGGCTGGCGATTCGGCTCGAGAGAGGTCAGTAGTCCCGAAATTGGGGATCTGATCAGTCACAGCTTCGGCCGGCGGACCGGTCACAGGCGGGTCGACCTCCAGTCGCTGCCGCTCGAAATCGCCGACTCCGTCCGCGCAGGATTGCGAACTGACGCTGGCCGCGCCACTTCGCAATGTGCGAAGGTGGCACGGCAATCCTTGCGCTCCCTCCGTCGCGATTTCGAACTGACGCCTATCGCGGCGCTCCAGTCGGTCGACCGCCTCTGACCGGTCCGCTCGGCCTCGATTGTCTGATCGGTTCCGGATCGTCGAAGTCGAGCGTGTTGAACTGCGGAACCCCGGTGGTGGGTCAGTTTGCATACTGAGCCTCGCGTTATGCAGTCGGATGCAGATGCGACGTTTCACGCGGCTAACGAACGCGTTCACTCGCAGAGTCGAGAATCACGCGGCGATGGTCAGTCTATTTTTCATGTTCTGACAACTTCTGCCGCATGCATCAGACGTTGCGCGTCACGCCAGCGATGGAAGCCGGCCTTACCGATCACGTGTGGAGCGTGGAGGAACTCGTCGATCTGCTTGCTAGTGGTCAGTAACTATGCCCATCCGACGGCAGCCGAGCCCGAAACGTGGCGTAGCCGGTGAGGGACGTAGAATGCGCTTATCCCCACTGGAGGCCCTATGCGTCGCGCACTGCTCGCGTTCGCCCTCGTCGCGCTTACCGGAACTCTACTCGCCCAAACACCGCGAACGACGGTCCCGCTCACGAGGCCCGACCAATACCACGCCACCATATCGTTTACATCGCAGCAGCAGGACAGGGACAAGCTAATCATGAAGGGCGTGCGCGTGGAGTTCGAACTGGGCGTCACGATCACGGCTGACGAAGCCAGTGCCGACAAGGCCAAGGACGGCGTGATGAATTTGTCAGGCAACGTCCAGATGACACTCAGAAAGTAAAGCGAGGGGGTGCCGGTCTGTGGAATGGATACGCACTTGGAAGTACAAAGCGGTATTCACTCACGAGGGCCAAACTGACCCACTGTCGAACCCCGCAACCTCGGAACTTCGGAACCCCGGAACCGACACGTCTTCAAACACTCTTTCTGGCTCTTCTCTCCTCTGCCCTCTTCAACTCCGCCGCGTACGCGTCTTTCGCGGCGCGTGAGCCCAGAATCCAGCCGATCACGATGCCGACGAACAGGACCGCCGGGATGAAGATGAAATGACTCGCTGGCATGTTCTTGATCTAACTTCGAACTTCGAAGTTCGAACGTCGAAGTTCCTTCACGCTAGGTCCGCCCCTGCAGCTTCGCCCTCACCTGATCCAGCTCGCGCTCCACGCGGCCCAGGCGCCGCCAGAGGAGCACGACATATCCCAACAACGCGACCCAGACGAACGCATACGCCACGAACACGAGCGGCGTCGCGGGCAGTGTTTCCTGCCCCGTCTCCCCCGGCTTCACTGGGACGAAGCCCTTGTCCTGGAAAGCGATCATCGTGACGGTGCTGACGGCAAGCAGGACAAGCGTTAGAGCCCACGCCACGAGCGGTCCTCGCAGGCGCACCATGTCAATCCTCCAGAGCGAGAAACGCATCGTCGAGCGTCGCGCGGCCGGCCTCGAGCCGCGTGCGGATCATCAGCAGCGCCGCGTACAGCACCAGGAACGTGTAGATGCACCAGCTGAGCACGTAGCTCATGTCGGGCGGCAGCGTCTTGATCACCGTCGTCTGCGGGTGCACCGTACGCCAGTAGTTCACCGACCAGTAGACGAACGGCACGAGCACGGTCCCGAAAATGCCGGCGACCGCGGCGAGCACCTCGGACCCCGGTCCGCCGAACCGGCGAAGCAGCAGATACGCGACGAAGACCATCCACATGACGAACGTCATGACGAGGCGGGCGTCGCCCCACGTCCACCAGACGCCCCAGGCCTTGCGCGCCCAGAGCGGGCCGGTCACGAGCACGATCGCCCCGAACAACACCGCGAGCTCGGCCGCAGCGACCGCGACGTGATCGGCCGTCCGCGTCCGCCGAACGAGATAGATGACGCTGGCGATGCCGCAGACGAAGACGGAGGTGAAGGTCGTGATGGCGGCCGGCACATGGAAATAGAAAATTTTCTGCACGAGCCCCATCGTCGACTCGTACCGCACGGCGTCGATGAGAAACGGCGCGCGCATGAACATCAGCGCGGCAATCACGAGCAGCAGCGGCGGCAGCTGTTTCACGGCAGGAGGCTCATTCGCTCATCACGGGACCGAAGACCCAGAGCGCCAGCGTGACGAAGACTGCGTCAAAGAATATCAGCATCGCCAGCCACGACTGGGCGACGGCGAAATCCGGCTCGGCCGCGAAAATCGCCGCCGTCCCTCGCACGCCGGCGATGATCACCGGCACGACAATCGGGTACAGCAGGACGGGCAGGAGCACGTCGCGCGACTGGGCGCGGACCAGCATCGCGGCGAACAACGTTCCGACGCCGGCGAAGCCGATGGTGCCGGCCGCCACCAGGCTCGCGAGCAGCCACGGCGCCCGCCAGAGCGGCGCGCCGAACAGGACGCCGATGACCGGCACGGTGATGGTCTCGACGCCGATCATCAGCACGAGCAGCGAGAACAGCTTCCCGAGGTACACGGCCGCGCGCTCGACGGGCGCCAGCAGCAGCGCGCGCAAGGTCTCGGACTGCCGCTCGCGTTCGAACGCCCGGCCAAGCGCCAAGGTGCCGGAGAATGTCACCGCCACCCACAGAATGCCCGCCGCCGCGTCCGCGAGCGGCTGGCCCTCGACGACGAACGCGAAGGCGAACACGAGCACGCACGCCATCGCGAAAAACAGCGTCGTGTAGGCGATCTCGCGGTTCCGCGCCTCGACGCGCAGATCCTTGCGGGCAATCAGCCAGGCAGCGCGCAACACGCTCGTCATGACGACGGCTCCCGCAGTGATTGGCGGTACCGTTCGCGGAGCGTGCCGCCGCCGTCCGGAATTTCGCGCGCCCGCCCTTCGCTCAGACACACGGCGCGATCGACCAATTGGTCGGCGCTCTCGAAATCGTGCGTCGCCATGACGACGATCGCGCCTGTGTCACGAAGGGCGCGCAGCCTCGCGGCGAGCGCCGCCGCGGCCTCGTCGTCGAGACCGGTGAACGGCTCGTCGAGCAGCACGAGGCGGGGGCGGTGCAGCAGCGCGCGCTCGAGCGCCAGCCGCTGACGCAGACCTCGAGAAAATCCAGCGACGCGATCGTTGGCGCGATCCTGCAGCCGCGCCGCGGTAAGCGCTGCGTCGATCGATTGCGCGAGCGCGGCACCGCTCGAACCGTACAGCCTGCCGAAGAACTCCAGGTTCTCCCAGGCGGTGAGATCGGCATAGAGGAACAGATCGTGCCCGAGCAGACCGATCTGCCTGCGGACACCGTCGCCGAGCGCCGCGGCGGGCCGATCGCCGAATCGCACCTCGCCGGAGGATGGACGGAGCAGTGTCGAAAACAATCCGAGCAGCGTCGACTTGCCGGCGCCGTTGGGGCCGAACAGCCCGACGATTTCACCGGTTCGGCAGCGGAGGTTGACGCGGGCAAGCGCGCGCCGGCGCCCGAAATGACGGGACGCTTCGCGCGCTTCGACGATCTCGAAGTCGGGCCCGGAAGGCACGCCCAAGCTTATGCTGGTCGGCGACGAGGATTGGGAAACGCCGCTGCCCAGAGGCCGGCGCCCGCGATGACCGTCGCGAGGCTGAGCGCCACGTACCGCGGCCACAGCGCATGGTGCGGCAGTCCGGAGATCTCGAGGACCAGCGACTGCCCCGCCGGGATCGCCGGTCCGCCCGCCACGATCAGTTTCTGCCCCTGATCCGTCACGTCGCGCTTGGAGGCGATCTGCGGCGATCGCACGTCGAGCCCGCCGATTTGCGGCACCAGCACGGCGAGATTCTGCAGCGCCGCCGGCCACTTCTGCACGATGTGCGCTGTGTCGCCGCTGTACGGCTGCTCATACGCCACCTGCACCATCGTCGCGCCCGGCGCGAAGGGACCGGTGACAATGATCCGCGGACCCTTGGCGGTGGCCTGTTTCGACGATCCTTCCAGCAGGCTGGCGCCGCGCGCGTCCCTCGGCAGCTCGAAGATGACCGGTCCGCCGGGATCGACCGGCGTGCGCGCGGTGTTGAGAATCTGCAGCACGTAGAACACGTTGAGCCGATCGTCGGACATCTCCGCGATGACGCGGGACTCCGGCCCGAGCACGACCATGCCGGGAACGGGCGGCGCATTCGCAAACCGCCGATCGTCTTCCGCGCGCTTCTCAATCTCCGGATCGGTGGCGACGAGCACGACGCGGACTCCCGAGTCGGAGACGACTATCTCCTGTGATTCGAGCCGTGCGCCGTCGACGGTCGCGGCGGCCTTCACGCGCGCGCCGCGCGCGAGTCCGGCAACCTGGGCCCGGCCGGACGCGTCCGTGGTGACCCGCCGCACTTTTCCGTCCACGGTGAACTCGACGGTGGCGCCGGTCATGTTCTTGTCGAAGTTGCCGCGAATGACGCGCACCGAAATCGTGCCTGCCGGCAAGTCGGTTGCGGGCAGCGGGACGCCGGCGATTTGCTTGGGGTCCGGCATCTGGATTTGCGCCGACGCCGCCGCCGTGAGAGTCATCAGCACGACGACCGTGACCACCAGTCGCATCCTCATCGTCCGCTACGCTCCAGCTTGCGTCCACACTGCTTGCAGAACTTCGCGTCCGGATCGTTTCGTGTACCGCACTTCTCACACTTGTCCGTGGCCGCTTCTGCGGCGGTCGGCCGGGCGGGCGTTTTCACAGGGCCGGGACGGTCGACGCGCTCGAGATCCTGCATCAGCGCCAGGGCCCGGGCGCGGAGGCGGCCGCCAATCTCCTGGAAGTCGGCTTCGCTGACTTTGCCCATGTTGTGATCGAACTCGAGCTCTTTGATCGAGCGGAGCACCAGCGCCTTTTCCCGCTCGAGGACGGCGCGGGCCCGGTCTGTTCTGACAGCCGGCGCTCGCGACCCGGATCCGAAGAATCCAAGCAGCGCCTTATGAAACGCGATACCGACCAGGCCAGCGCAGACGACTGCGGCGCTGAGCGCGAGGAGTGCGACGGGATGGGTCTGGCGCGCGACGACCACCGCCGCGGTGGCGCCGAGCATCGACAACAGAATGTAGAACTGCCACGGCTGGAACGTGGAGCGGGTGGTCGACGGCGATCGATCAGTCGAGGTCTCGGAGCTCGTCGTCAAGCTGGGTCTCGAGGGCAGCGCTCGCGGTCGGCGCGGCGGGCATCGCCGGCGCTTCGAGGGACTCCGGCGCGCGATGCGACCAGCGCCACGCCACGCCGCCGATCACGACGACGCCGATCACGCCCACGGCGTACGGCAGGAACCACGCGAGCCGATTGAATCCGCGGTCGATCGGCCGTGAGAGCACTTCCTGGCTCCCGTACTTGGCCACGAAGTGGGCCATGACCTGGTCCTGCGTCTTGCCTTCCGAGACGAGGCGCGCGACTTCCTCGCGCATTTGCGCGGCGACGCTGCACGTGCACTCGCCGATGCGCTTGCGGCCGCAGGTTCCGCACATGCAGACCAGCTCGGTTTGCAGATTCTTCTCGGCCGGCGTTCGCGGTACGACGGTGACCGTCTGCGGCAGCTCGACGTGCTGCGCGTGGAGGCGGGCCAGACCGCCCGACACCAGCATCAGCAGGATCAAGGACGTCGTCACGGCCCCCTGCGGCACGCGGCTCGTGGCAAACGCAAACGTGCGCTCCGGCAGCAGGCAGATGCCGGTGCCGAAGATGATCACGCCCACGCCGAACCAGATCCAGTTGACGAGCGGGTTGACGGTGACCTGGAGGATGGCCGCCTGTGACTCGAGCTCGTACCCCGCCAGATTCACGTAGAGATCGTCGGCGAAGCTGCGCCGCAGCGCGATCTCCGTCGTCGGCTCATCCTCGCGCCCGCGGAAGAACCATCGCGCGGGATACATCTTCCCGAGCGGCGTGCCGTTCCGGCTGGCCTCGACGTGCGCCGTCACCATTTGCTTCCGGCCGTCGTCGGTGACGCTGATGGTCTTGAAGAGCACGACGTACGGCGGCACCGCGACCTGCTGGCCTGGCTTCAGCCGCGCCTGCTCTTCTGTCTTGAACCCGTTGCCAGCGAACCCCAGGAAGACGAGCACGATCCCGACATGGATGACGTAGCCGCCGTAACGGCGCCGCGACCGCGCGAACAACCCGACGAGCGACGTGAACAGGTCCGAGCCCGTCGCCTTCTGACGTACGCGCGCGCCGCGCACGAATTCCTGCGCGATCGTCACGGTCACGAAGGCACAGAGGGCGAAGCACAAACCGGACGCCCAGAACGGCACGCCGAGCGCGGCGACGCCGATTCCGATTGCCACTCCGCCGAGCACGGGCCATAGGAACTGGTCGCGAAGGTTGGCAATCGACGAGCGACGCCACGCGAGCAGCGGACCGACGCCGGTCAGGAACAGCAGCACGAACCCGATCGGCGTCATCCATTGATTGAAGAACGGCGGGCCGACTGTCAGCCGCTCGCCGCGCAGCGCTTCGCTCAACGTCGGGAACATCGTCGCGAACAGGACGAAGAACGCCGAGAACAGCAGCACCCAGTTGTTGGCAAGGAAGGCCGCCTCGCGCGACGCCCACGAGTCCAGCTCGTTCCGGGCACGCAGGAGCGGCATCCGGTAAATCACCAGGCCGAAGCTCACGACCAGCATCAGCCCCATGAACGCGGTGAACATCCAGGCGAGCTTGGGATCCTCGCCGAACGCGTGCACCGACGAGACGACGCCGGATCGCGTCAGGAACGTGCCGAAGATCGTGAGGAAGAACGTCACGATGACGAGCGACACGTTCCAGACTTTCAGCATGCCGCGACGCTCCTGCACCATGACCGAGTGCAGGAAGGCGGTGGCGGTGAACCATGGGAGCAGACCGGCGTTTTCCACCGGATCCCAGCCCCAGTAGCCGCCCCATCCGAGCTCCTCGTAGGCCCAGAGCGCGCCCAGCGACAGGCCGACCGTGAGGAACAGCCACGCCATCATCGTCCACGTGCGCACGGCGCGCAGCCACGAATCGTCGAGTTGTCCACTCGCAAGCGCCGCGATGCCGAACGCAAACGGGATCGTCATCCCCACGAAGCCGAGGTACAGCAGCGGCGGATGAATCGCCATGTAGAAATTCTGCAGGAGCGGATTCAGTCCCTGCCCGGTCGCAGGCGTTGCCATCAGGAACGTCTCGAACGGGTTGTTGTGAATGACGAGCAGGAACAGAAAGAACATCTGGACGACGGAGATCGTCGCGACGACCCACGGGAGCAGCAATCGATGCCGCTCGCGATTCACGTAGACGGCGACGCTGCCGAACGCGCCGAGGAGCGTCGCCCAGAACATCAGCGACCCGTCGAGGCCGCCCCAGTAGGACGCAAGCTTGTAGAAAAGCGGCTGCTCCGCGTTCGAGAGATGCTGTACGTACTTGATGCTGTAGTCGCCCGACACGAAGGCGTGCACCATGACCGCGGACGCGACGAGGAGCAGCGCCGAGACGGTGTGGAAGAGTCCCGTGCCGCCTTCAATCAGCGGCTGCCGCTGACGGCGTGCGCCGGCAATCGACGCCGCGAACGCACCGCTGGCGAGGACGAACGCCGTGAGAATTAGGAACGTGCCGAGTGAAGACACTTACCGACCTGTCTTGTCAGGATCGTACTTTGACGGGCACTTGGCCATGACTTCGTTGGCGTGGAACCCGTCCGCGGAAAGTCGCCCGGTGAGAACGACCTCCGACCCTTCTTTGAATGTATCGGGAACGACGCCGGTGTACACCGCACGCACCGCGAACTCGTTCTGCTTCACCTGGAACTGGTAGTCGAGGCTGTCCGGCCGCTTCTGGAGGTCCGCGACGAAGCCGTGCAGCTTCATCGGCTTGCCGTACCACTCCGCCGGGTTGCCCATCACCTCGTCGACGTGCTTGTAGTAGGCGGCATTGCCGCGGAGCGTCATGGCGAGGAGAGCCGTCAGCGCCCCGCCGATCACCACCACTGAAACCAGCACGCGAATGGCCCGGGTCGACATAATCCGACTCAGAATACGACCGCCACCGTTCCGAAGCAACCTTGTAGGACGCCCTCAAGGGCCACCTCCCGCAGGGGCTCAGGCCCCGGCCTACATCGGAATCCCCAATTTCGCGAGCAATTCGATCACCGTCGTGACCGGCAGGCCGACGATGTTCGTATAAGACCCGTCAATCCGCGGCACGAAGCGCGAGGCGAGCGCCTGGATGGCGTAGGCGCCGGCCTTGTCCAGCGGCTCGCCGCTCGCGACGTACCAGGCAATGTCCCGCTCGGACAGGCGCGCGAACCAGACGGTCGTGCGTTCGACAGCGGACAGCGTGCGGCCGGCGGCCACGACCGCGACACCCGTCAGCACCTCGTGCGCGCGGCCGGACAGCAGCCGCAACATGCGTCCCGCGTCCTCGGCGTCGCGTGGTTTTCCCAGCACGTCGCCGCCGACGACGACAACGGTGTCGGCGCCGATGACGACGCGATCGTTCTGGGGAACGGCGGCCAGCGCTTTCGTCCTCGCGAGCCGCTCGACGTAGACGGATGGATCCTCACCCGGTCGCCGCGTCTCGTCCACATCCACCGCGACGACGTCGAAGGAAAACCCCGCGGCCGCGAGCAGTTCCCTGCGTCGTGGCGAGCCGGAGGCGAGAACGAGGCGCATGCCGTCGCTATCGTTGTACTATGGTTGGTTGGAAGTATTGCTGAGTAGCGCAATGGTGCCCCTTCGCACTGCCTCAACCCGCGCGCTTCAGACCTTGCTGAACGATCAGCCCGTGACCGCCGCGAAAGTGGGCTTCGCGTGGCAGGTTGCGGCGGGTCCGGCCATTGCTCGGGCGACGACGACAGCGTGGGTTGGCGATGGCGTGCTTCGGGTGCGCGCCCGCGACGCCGCGTGGCGTCGCGAAGTGACGGCTGCGCGTCCCATCATCGCCGAGCGTCTCAAACAGCTGCTGGGCGCAGACGTCGTGAAACGAATCGAGGTCGAAAAAGACCTCCGAGGTCATTTTTCTGAGACCTCGAAAAAATGACCTCGGAGGTCATGTCATGCGTGAAACCGTCATCGTCAGCGCAGTTCGAACGCCGACCGGGAAATTCCTGGGCGGCTTGAAGGATCTGAAGGCGCCCGAGCTTGGCGCCATTGCCGTCCGCGACGCCGTCCGCCGCGCCGGAATCGATCCCGCGATCGTCAACGAATGCATTCTCGGCAACGTCGTCAGCGCCGGACTGGGACAAGCGCCGGCGCGGCAGGCCGCGCTCAAGGGCGGACTCGACAACAGCGTCGGCGCGCTCACGATCAACAAAGTGTGCGGCTCAGGCCTCAAGGCGGTGATGCTCGCCGCGCAGGGGATCGCCACCAACGACATCGATGTCGCCGTGGCCGGTGGCATGGAGTCGATGAGCAACTGCCCGTACCTGCTCAATCGCGTCCGCGAAGGGCTGCGCATGGGCGACGCGACGATCGTCGACTCGATGATTCATGACGGCTTGTGGGATGCGTTCAACGACATTCATATGGGCCTCACCGGCGAGCTCGTCTCCGAGAGGTACCGCGTGACGCGGGAGCAGCAGGATTGCTACGCGGTCGAGAGCCATCGAAAGGCGGCCGCGGCGACGAAACAGGGATGGTTCAAGGACGAGATCGTTCCCGTCTCGATTCCGCAGAAGAAAGGCGACCCGATCGTGATCGATCGCGACGAGCCCATTCGCGAGGACACGACACTCGAATCGCTGAGCAAGCTCAAGCCGGCGTTCAAGAAGGACGGAACCGTCACGGCTGGCAATGCGCCGGGCGTGAACGACGGGGCCGCCGCGCTGGTGGTGATGGGGGCCGACATCGCCGCGAAGCTCAACCTCAAACCGATCGCGCGCGTCGTCGGGCAGGCGACGTCGGGCCTCGAGCCCAGGCTCGTGATGATGACGCCTGTCGAAGCCGTGAAGAAGGTGCTCACGAAAACGGGCTGGTCCATCGATGACGTGGATCTCGTCGAGCTGAACGAGGCGTTCGCGGTGCAAGCCGTGGCCGTGACGCGTGAGCTCGGCCTCGATCCGTCGCGCGTCAACGTCCAGGGCGGCGCGGTGGCGCTCGGTCATCCCATCGGTGCGAGCGGCGCGCGAGTGCTGACGACGCTGCTGTACGCGCTCCACCGGCTCGGCAAGAAACGCGGCGTCGCGACGCTCTGCCTCGGCGGCGGCAATGGAGTCGCTCTGGCTGTGGAAATGCTCTGAGAAACTTCGAACTTCGAAGTTCGAACTTCGAAGTTAGACAGCAGATTGGAGCTCTTGTTGGCGACCGTTAAGACAGTCGGCGTAGTCGGCGCGGGCACGATGGGAAACGGGATCGCCCAGGTCTTTGCCCAGTCGGGGTTCACGGTCAGGCTGCACGACGCCGCGCCGGGCGCCGTCGATCGCGCGCGGAAGACGATCGACAAGAGCCTCGCGAAGTTCGTCGAGAAGGGCAAGCTCTCGGCGGCCGATCGCGACGCCACCGCGGCGCGGCTGCATCCGGCCTCGTCGCTCGACGAGCTCGGCGACGTCGACTTCGTGGTCGAAGCGATCGTCGAAAGCCTTGGACCCAAGCGCGATCTCCTGCGCCAGCTCGATGCCGTCGTCAAACCGGATGTGATTCTGGGATCCAACACGTCGTCGATTTCGATCACGGTGCTCGGCGCCTCGACGCAGCGACCGGACAGAGTTCTCGGGATGCACTTCATGAATCCCGTGCCGCTCATGAGCCTGATCGAACTGATTCGCGGACAGGCGACGTCGGCGGCGACGATGCAGGCGGCCGCAGATCTCTGCAGAGCACTCGGGAAGACGCCGGTCGAAGCGGCTGACTATCCGGGCTTCATCGCGAACCGGATTCTCATGCCGATGATCAATGAGGCGGTGTATGCGGTGATGGAAGGCGTTGGCGCGCCGGAGGCGATCGACACCGTCATGAAGCTCGGCATGAACCACCCGATGGGCCCGCTCGCGCTCGCGGATCTCATCGGCCTCGACGTGTGCCTCGCCATTCTCGAGGTGCTGCAGGACGGGCTCGGCGATCCGAAGTACCGGCCGTGCCCGCTGCTCAAGCGGATGGTGGCCGCCGGTCATCTCGGACGGAAAACCGGACAGGGATTCTATTCGTACGCCTCAGCGTGATCCACGCGACTGCCGCGAACGGCGGCGCCAGAATCACCAACTCCTTGAGCGCCGCTTTGAGGTTGTGCTCCCAGAATCCGGGCAGCCACCATCGGCGATAGATTGAATCGAAGATCGTCACGCCGCTGTGGAAATACGCCGAGCTGAACGGCCACCACACCATGATGCCGATCGGCACCGACGAATCTTCCGTGAAGGCATCGAGCAGCGGGTGCGTCATCCAGGCGAGAAAAATCGCGAGCCAGATTCGCCAGCGCTGACTGGCGACCGGCACGCGCAGCAGCGCCGCCACTGACGCGACGATCGCCGCGACGCCAATGCTGTGCGCCTCCGCGCTGTGCCGGCCAATCAGGAGATCGAGATCGGGCATCACGCCGATCGCCGCGAGCGTTGCCATCTGAATGACCAGCGCTGTTCGCGTTTGCGGCGGCGGTGCGACGAGCCATCCCGCGGCGACCGCCGCGAGACTGTGTCCGACCGGTGAGGCCACAGGGTGGATTATTGAATGTGGTGATATCGCGATTTGGTGATGTGGTGATTTGAAGACCTCTTCAGCCCTGCCCTCCCCTGTCACAGCGACATCGCAGAATCTGCAATGAACCGCACGGTTGTGGATCGCAGATACTGCGATTCGCCGGAATCGAGGCGAAAGTGGCACGTTCGCGTAAGCTATTGTCTGGTATGAGGATATCGTGACATGAAGAATCATTTTCGCTTGACACCCACCTGGCACGACCCTAGAATCACCTGCGGTCCGGCGCGCGTCACAGCTTGCCCCGCCGTAGCTTTAGCGGAGGCGGGCGAAGGCGGGCGCAAAGGAGTCCCATGGCCACAGCATCTGAACGCATCGAAAAAATAGACAAAATCGACAAACACGACAGCAAGATCGAAAAGTTCGAAGATCGGCTCGACAAGGAACGCGTGAAGGCCGTCGAAATCGCCGTCGGCCAGATCGAAAAACAGTTCGGCAAGGGATCGATCATGCGGCTCGGCGGCAAGGACGCCATCGCGCCGATTCCTGCCATCTCCACCGGATCGATCAGTTTGGATTGGGCGCTTGGCGTCGGCGGCCTGCCGCGCGGGCGCGTCATCGAAATCTTCGGACCCGAGTCATCGGGCAAGACGACGCTGGCGCTGCAGACGATTGCGCAGGCGCAGAAGTTGGGCGGCGTCGCCGCGTTCATCGACGCCGAGCACGCGCTCGACGCGCAGTACGCGCACAAGCTGGGCGTCGATCTCGACAACCTCCTGGTCTCCCAGCCCGACAACGGCGAGCAGGCGCTCGAAATCACCGAAGTCCTCGTCCGCTCCAACGGCGTCGACGTCGTCGTCATCGACTCGGTCGCGGCGCTCGTGCCGCGCGCGGAAATCGAGGGCGAGATGGGCGAAGCGCAGATGGGGCTGCAGGCCCGGCTGATGTCGCAGGCGCTGCGCAAGCTCACCGGCGTCGTCTCGAAGTCGAAGACGTGCCTCATCTTCATCAACCAGCTCCGCGAAAAGATTGGCGTGATGTTCGGCAATCCGGAGACGACGACCGGCGGCCGTGCGCTGAAGTTCTATTCGTCGGTGCGCGTGGACATCCGCCGCATCGGCGCCATCAAGGACGGCGACACGATGGTCGGCGGCCGCACGCGCGTGAAGGTCGTCAAGAACAAGGTCGCGCCGCCGTTCCGCGAAGCCGAATTCGACGTGATGTACGGCGAAGGGATTTCGCGCGAGGGCGATCTCGTCGATCAGGGCGTCGAGCGCAACATCATCGAGAAGAGCGGCACGTGGTTCTCGTACGGCGGCGAACGGCTCGGCCAGGGCCGCGAAAACGCCAAGGCGTTTCTCAAGCAGAACCCGGAGATGGCCGCAGGCATCGAAGCCAAACTCCGCAAGGCGATGGGATTGCCGGAGTGATGATCGAAGCCTGAAAGCTGGAAGGCCGGGAAGCCTGGAAGCTCGGAAAGCTTCCAGGCTTCCCGGCTCATCTGCCGGCGACAAACCGAACCGCTGATCCGACGTCGACGACGAACTCCTGACGCGATGTGGCCGCACCCGCGCTCCACAATACCGGTCCGTCGCCGGTTGTGGTTCGCTCGAACACTTCCTTGTGCGCGAGCGTGCCATGCGGGTCGTAGATCAACAGTAAGTCCCGCCGAGCGGTGCTGACGATGCGCACGAGGACGGCGAGCCATTCGCCGGTTTCGCCGAGCCTCGCCGTGGTGGCGATGATCTCGGTCAGATAGTCCATGTGCTTCATGTCTATGACGTCGACGACATCATCGCCGCGGCGAATCGTGACCACTTGCCGCGTCTGCGTCACCGTGACCGGAGCCCGCTCCCACATCAGCGTGTGCGTCGGCAACTTACCGAAGAGCTCGAACACCAGCACCGCCGGCGTCCGCGGCATCAGGGTGGATGGCCCGTCAATCCGAGCGATCGCCGGGCTCGTCTGAACAATGCGGACCCAGCTGGGCGCCTCATAGGTCCAGGCGATTCGGATCCCGAGGATGGCCGACAGGGCCGCGACAATCGCCAGGCTTCTCTTGACCAGCCGCCAATCGGCAGGGCCGGCATGTGACGTGAGACGAACGATGGCCCGTACGACCAGACCCGCCGCGATCCCAAACCCTGCTGCCAAGGTGACCACGATCGCCAGAGCCGAGGCGAGATCAGCCGCCGGATCCGGCGTGGGCTGGCCGAACGTCAGCGCAAAGGCTGCGACACCCAGGATGTAGCTGGCCGCCGCCGTCGCGCCGATCAGCGCGGCGGTCACCGGCGTAAATGACCGTACCAGCCGGGCGAGCAAAGATGGCTCGGTCAGCTCTTCCCCGTCGTCCATGAAAGGAACTCTAATCCGCCGTCAGTTATCCCGCATGATTGTCAGCGGATCAACGGCCATTGCGCGGCGCGCCGGCAGCACGCTCGCGAGACAGACCGCCGTGAGAAGCACGACAGGCGCCGCCAGCCAGACCCACGCCGCAGCGTCGGCGGCACCCGGTGAGATCCGCGTGAGCCCTCGCGCGGCCAGGAGCGCACCGAGCGCCCCAGCCAGCGTGCCGGCGCCAGCCAGCCGCACGCCTTCGGCCAGCACCTGACGGACGACGCGCCAGCGCTGAGCGCCGAGCGCGATCCGCAGGGCGATCTCGCGGCGTCGCTGGCGCGCCGAATCGGCGAGCGCGCTGTAGACCCCCAACCCGCCCAGCACCAGCCCGAGCGCGGCCGAGGCGCTCACGAGGAGCGTCGCGATGCGCTGCGGCGCCAGAGCGGTACGGCTGAGGTGTGCGTCGAGCGTCAACACCGCCGGCTGACCCGCGCCTCCGGGGACGACGGCGAGCGCCTGGCGTACGGCGACGATCAAACGTTCGCTCGCACGCTTCGTCTCCAGGATTAGGGTCATGCGCGACTGGTAGTCCTGCCCCATCGGCAGATACAACGCCGGTTCGGGATGACGTTGCGATGTACCCAGCAGCGGCGAGCGCACGACGCCGATGATCTCCGTTCGCACGCCCGCGGCGTCGATGAGCGCGCCGCCGGCTGCGTGGCCGCCGAAATAGAGGTCCGCCGCCTGCTGGTTGATCACGCCGACGCGGCAGTTCGACTGAGACGGAGACTGAGATTGAAACGGCTCGGACGCCAGTCGACCCTCGACGGCCGGCAATCCCATCGTCGAAAAGTACTGCGGCGACACGATCGTCGTGTCGAGGACCGCGGTCGGCGCCGGCCGCGGCGGCGACGAGAGCTGGAACGTCTGCGGCCCGGTGCGGTCCAGCGGCGGTTTGGTTTGCTCGGCGTAGTAGAAGATCGCCGGTCGCGGCGCCGGGGCGTTGGCCCGAGGTCGCATCGCCACAACGCCGACAATCTCGACGCGCTGACCTTCGGCGTCCTCGACGATCCGGCCGACCGCATCGCCGTCGAACACGGTGCTCGCAGCCGTTTCGTTCACGATCGCGACGCGACAGCTTTGCGGCGTGTCGCGGCCGCCGAACATCCGCCCGGCGAGGGCGGGCAAGGCGATCGTCTCCACCGTCTTCGGCGTGAACGCGGCGACGTCGATCATGACCTCGTGCCGGGCGAGCCTGGGCGGTTCGACGCGCGCGGTCTGCCAGAGCGGCCGGCTGCCGGGCAGGCTCCCCACCCACGCCGCGCTCGTCACGCCAGAGACCGATATCGCCGCCGACTCGACTTTGCGGAGGTACGCGAGTCCCTCGGCGGGCATCACGCCGGGCCGCGCCTGCACGGTCGCGAGCACGGGCTCGCCGACACGCTGACCCGCGGTCGTGCGAAGCGCCGCGCGAAAACCTTCGAGCAACATGCCGGTCGTGATGACCAGGACACAGCAGCACGCCATCTGCGCGACCACGAGCCCCGTGCGCACGCGGCGCATGCCACGCGACGGTCCCGCGCCTTCCCGGCGCAAGACCGCCACGGGGTCGTCGTCTCGCAATTCGAAGAGCGGCACGAGCCCGCACGCGGCGGTGATTGCGAGACACACGGCCGAGACTTCAACGATCGCCCAGGGATCGGGCGCGGAGACGAGATGTTCGGCGTCCTGTTCGAAGAGCAGCGCGGGAATGATGCTGGCGGTCCAGATTGCCAGGAGCGCGCCGGCGGCGCCGCCGGCGGCGGAGATCACCAGGCTGTCGGCGAGCAGCTGCCTGCCGAGCTGACGCCGGCTCGCGCCAATCGCCACACGCACGGCTGTTTCCTGCGAGCGCGCGTACGCTCGCGAGAGCAGAAACGCAGCGACGTTCGCGCAGGCAATGAAGAACACCGCGCCGGCGGCCAGCGGCAGGAGCCGAGTGAGGCGCGAGAGGCCGCCGGTCACCTCGGGTGTGATGGCGGTGTACGGCTGCACCGCAATCGCTCGATCGCCGGCGCGATCCGCGTTGAGCGATGTCTGAGCGCGACTGGACGAGATGCCATCACGCAAGCGTCCGAGCATCCAGAACGTGCGGCTGCTCCGTTCCTGTTTGCCCAGGGCGTCGGGTCGAAGTGGTATCCAGATATCGATGGCACGGCCCATGTACAGACCGTCGAGCCAATCCGGCGCGATCCCCGCCACCGCATGTTCGGCGCCGTCGACGGTAATCCGCGCATCGGGGAGGCCCGTATTGGCACCGAACTCCTCGTTCCACAGGCGGTCGCTGACGACAATCCCGTCCTCCGCGTTGAGACCCAAGAGTCTGGCCAGCTCGGGTGTCACGGCCGCCGTGGACAGCACGGCCGGATGACCGGCGATCGTCACGCTGCTTTGCGACTCACGCGCGGCGCCGATCGACTCGAAGAGCGAAGAGTGTTGTTGGAGCGAGAGAAACTCGTCGTAGGACACCGGCCCGAACGTGTCCTGATCGCGCGCGAAGATCGACACGATCGACTCGATCCCAGGCAGGGGAAGTTCTCGCGGCGCCAGGCCGCGGACGAACCCGAGCACCGTGCCGTTGCTGCCGATCCCGAGCGCGATGGTCAGCAGCAGGGCGAGCGATAACGCCGGGGCCCGGCGGAGCGTCCGCATGGACGACACGAAGTCCGCCAGTAGCGCCACCAGGGCGTCGCGGCTGCCAGAAATGTGCCAGTGGTGTTCTGGACGAGGTTTCCTCACGCCTGGCGTGTGCGCCAGATCGTGGACTACGGTTCCGAAAAGCGAGACGATCCAGTCCCGTGGTGGGGTCAGACCGGGGTCAGACCCCGAACCCCAGGGGTCTGACCCCGGTCTGACCCCACCACGGCAAATAGCGGCGGCTGCTTCAAATGCTGTTGGGTCAGGTCCTGGTACGCCTTCGCGAGCGCGAGGAGTTCGCCTTCTCGATAGAGGTGGCCCGAAAACATCACGCTGGTCGGCGATCCAGTTGGCGCGAAGCCATTCGGGACGGCGAGGGACGGATGTCCGGTGAGGCTCATCACCGGATTCAGGCTCGTGCGTGAATCGAGCGTCAGCGCCGTGAACACCACCGCGTCGACCGCGCTCATGGCTTTCGCGACCTCCTGCATGATCGCGGCGCGTCGCCGGTTCGCCTGCAGGTAGTCCACGGCCGTGACGAGCTTGCACGCACGAAGATAACGGCCTGTTCGCTGGCTGACAGCTTTGTACAGGCCGCCGGTAGTCAACGTGTCGAACGCGGCCGCACGTTCGGTGTACTCGATGAAGTACGTGAGATCGCCACCAGGCACCTGCACGTCGTGCAAGGTGCAGCCGAGCCGCTTCAGGACATCGAACGCACGGTCGTTGTTCTCGCGCCGCGCGGCGTTCTGCTCGGCATAGAACATCGACGGGACGTAGCCGATGCGTTTCGGGTACCGGCCGGAGGTGGCGTCCCAAGTGACCGGAATGTCGTCGGCAACGGCCAAATCCCGATTGTCCGGTCCAGCCATGGCGTGCAGCACGATCGCGCAATCCTGCACGTGGCGGCACATCGGGCCCACCTTGTCGAGCGTGCTGCCGGCGGTCATGACGCCGAAACGGCTGACCCGGCCGAATGTGGGTCGCAGTCCCACAATTCCGCAGCGGCCCGCCGGCGACAGAATCGAGCCACCGGTGTCGGTGCCGATCGCGAATCCAACGAGACCGGCGGCGGTCGCTGCACCCGAGCCGGCCGACGATCCACTCGATCCTTCCGACGGATTCCAGGGATTGTTCGTGCGACCGCCCGACCATTGATCACCGAACGCGAGCTCGCCCGTGGTCAGCTTGGCGATCAGGACGGCGCCGGCTTCGTTGAGGCGATGGACGACGGTCGCGTCCTCGTCGAAGCTCTGATCTTCGAGTGGCTTCGCGCCCCACCGGGTGGGATACCCCCTGGCGGCGATGATGTCTTTCACTCCGTACGGAATGCCGTGGAGCACACCGCGGTATTTGCCGCCCGAAATCTCCTTGTCGGCGGCCGCGGCTTCTGCCATGGCGCGCTCCTCGGTCAGCGACGCGACACAGTTCAGCTGCGGGTTGAACCGCTTCAGTCGATCGACGTACATCGCGGTGAGCTCGCGCGACGTCACCTGTCGCGTGCGCATGAGATGCGCCAGGTGCGTCACAGGCCAGAAGGCGACGGCTTCGAGGAGTCGCGGACGCATCACTCGCGGCGCCGCTTCGATGCGGAACACGGCCGGCGGCAGCGGCGCGAGCGGAATCCCGGGCGGGCGTGGATCGAAATGAATCGGCAGCGGTGACGCGTTGGTCAGCGTCGGCTTGTCGATACCTTCAGCGCCGCGGGCCAGGCTCGACAAGGACGCCGCGAGGTCCTGACTTTCCTCGTCCGAGAAGTTCAGACCCGCCAGCCGTGCGGCTTCGCGGACCATCTCCATCGTGACTGGCTTGGTGCCCTGTTGCATCTGCGCCCAGAGGACGCCCGGCAGGAGCGTGGACGTCAAGCCCGCTGACGCGAACACCGTGAGAAAGGCGCGACGGTCAGGAACTGGCACGTGTCTCACTCCTGACGGAGCGCGCGCACCGGATCGATCCGTGAGGCGCGCAGCGCGGGCAGACTCGCGGCGGCCAGACCGATCAGGACCAGCGCGGTGCCGCCGGCGACGTAGGTCAGCACATCCACGGGCGACACGCCGAAGAGGAGGGACTGGAGCCATCTGCCCAGGATCGCCGCCGTCGCACAGCCAATCAACACGCCGGCCATCACCCGGCGCAGGGCGTCGCGCACGACCTCGCGAAATGTCAGACCGCGATCGGCGCCAAGCGCCATCCGCACGCCGATTTCGCCCGTGCGACGCGTGACGGAGTACGTCACGACGCCGTAGACGCCAACCGCGGCGAGGAGTGCAGCCGAGAGTGCCAGTCCGGCGAGCAGTGCCATGTTGAAGCGCGGCTGCGCGACCGACGCCGAGACGAGATCCTCGATCGCGTTCACGGCCACGATGGGCAGCTGCGCGTCCTGCCGCGAAATGGCGACGCGCATGGCCGCGGTCACTTCCGCCACCGACCGGTCCGTCAGCACGACGATCTGCATCTCCGACAAGGCGAGCTGAAAGTACGGGACGTAGATTTGCGGTCCCGGCACCTCCCCGAGTCCGCCCTGCCGCGTATCGCCGACCACGCCGACGATTTCCAGGTCACCGGCCATCGGCACGCGGACGCTGCGGGTCAGCGGATCGACGCCGGGGAAGTATCGGTGCGCCAGAGTCTCGTTGATGACGGCGACCTTGCGCCCGTCCTCCCTGCCGTCAAACGGGTTGAAGACCCGCCCCGTCACGAGCGGAATCCCCATCGTCTCGAAGTATCCCGACAGAACGCCGCGGTACGCGGCGCGCGGACGTTCGGAAGGCGACTCGCTCTCGAGGCCCATGATCGTGAAGTTCAGCGAGAAATCGTTGCCGAGCGCGCTCATCGGCAGGACAGAGACCGCGCCCGCCGACTCGACGCCCGGCACGCGTCTCACCTCCTCGAGGAGATCGACGAAGAAGCGGCTCTTCGCCGGTCCGCGAGGGTAACGGACCTCCGGCAGCACGATGTCCGTTGCCACGACTCGCGACGTGCGGAACCCGGGATTTATCGACGTGAGCCGAACGAAGCTGCGAATCAGGAGCCCGGCCCCGATCACGAGCACGAGCGCGAGCGCCACTTCCGCGACGACCATCGCGTCCGACAGCCGTCTGGCGGCCCGTCCCGTCTGCACGCTGCGGCCGGAGTCCTGGAGGACCCGAGTCACATTCGGTCGCATCGCGCGGATCGCCGGCACGAGCCCGAAGAGCGCGCCGGCGACGACGACAGTCACGGCCGCAAACGTCAGCACGGCCGGATTCAGCGCAATCGCCTCGGAACGTGGGATGGTTGTGGGCAGGAAACCTCGAAGCGCGCCGATCCCGGCCAATGCGAGTGCCGCGCCGGTAAGGCCCCCAGCGGCGGCAAGCACCATGGTCTCGGCGAGCGATCGCCGGACGAGCGCCCAGCGGCCGGCGCCGAACGCGGCACGAACAGCGAAGTCCTTCACGGTACGTGACGACCGCGCCAGGACGAGATTCGCGATGTTCGCGCACGCGATCGCCAGCACCAGCACTACAGAGCCGAACAGCATCCAGAGCGTGCGGCCGACCGGGCCGACCAGCTGCTCGTGCGCGGGGACGAGCTTCGCGCCCCAGCCGGCGTTGGTACTTGGGTTCTCAGCGGCGATCCGCGCCGACATGCGGCCCATGTCGTCACGAGCCTCGTCGAGCGTCACGGCCGGTCGCAGCCGGCCGAGCACGCTGTACATCCGGTGGGGCCGCGTCGCCAGCGACGTCAGATCGAACGTGATCGGCGTCCAGAGCTCGACATCCCTGTCACCGGCGGGCAACTGGAACGACTGCGGCATCACGCCGACGATCTCGTACGGCTGATCATCGAGACGCAAGACGCGACCGAGCACATCGTCGCGGCCCCCGAAGCGCCGAATCCAGGCGCCGTAGCTCAGAATCGCCAGGCGCTCGTGACCGCGCGTCTCTTCCTCCGGTCTGAAGGTGCGGCCGAGGATCGCCGGCACGCCCAGCGTCGCGAAGACCGACGGGGTCGCCTCCACGCTGGAGATGCGCTCCGCATCCGGGCCTCCCGTGAGCGTGAACCCGCGATAACGCCAGGCGCCCACATCGCTGAACGCGCGGGTCCCGGCGCGCCAGTCCGCCCACGTGGCCAGCGCAACTTCAGATTCCTCCTGTCCAAGACGCGGGTTGCTTTCGAACAGCACGACCAGCCGATCGGGATCGTGGTAATCGAGCGGACGCAGCAGAACGCCGTACAGCACGCTGAAAAGCGTCGCGTTCACGCCAATCGCGAGGGCGAGCGTCAGCACCACGACGGCGGTGAAACCGGGAGCGGCGGCAAGCGACCGCAGTGCTTCGCGGAGATCGGTGATCATCGGGGCAGAGCCTACCGTACCGCTGGGTCCCTCGCGCTAAGATCGCCGGCGTGACGGATCCCATCAACGTCGCCGACTTCGAGAAGATCGCGCGCGAGCGCATGGAGCCATCGGCCTTCGACTACTACGCCGGCGGCGCCAACGACGAGCGCACGGCTGCCGACAATCTCCGCGCGTTCGATCGCTGGGTGATTCGTCCACGGATGCTCGCCGGCGTGCGCGAAGTCGACACGTCGACAACGCTGCTGGAATCGCCGCTCACACTACCGGTTGCACTCGCGCCAACCGCATTCAACCGGCTCGGGCATCCGGATGGCGAGCTCGCCGCCGCGCGCGCCGCCGGGGATGCTGGCGCGCTGATGTGCTGCAGCACGATCGCGTCGTGCCTGCTCGAGGACATTGCCGCGGCTGCAACCGGTCCGCTCTGGTTCCAACTGTACGTGTATCGCGATCGTGACGTGACGCGCGATCTCGTCGGCCGCGCGGAGGCCGCCGGGTACCGCGCGCTCGTGGTCACCGTGGACACGCCCCGCCTCGGCCAGCGCGAGCGGGACGTACGCAACAGGTTCACGCTGCCGGCCGGCATCAGCATCGTCAACCTCGAGCGCTACGGCACACCCGACGCGCTGCGATGGGCGGCCACCTCCAGCTTCACCGAGTACGTCCACAAGCTGCTCGACGACTCGCTCACGTGGGAATCGATCGACTGGCTCCGGACGATCACTGCCCTGCCGATTCTCATCAAAGGCGTGCTCACGGCTGAGGACGCCGCGCTCTGCGTCCAGCACGGGATCGACGGCATCATCGTCTCCAACCACGGCGGCCGCCAGCTCGACGGCGCGATCGCGACGATGGATGCGCTGCCGGAGGTGGTGAATGTTGCGGGCCGCGTGCCCGTGCTGCTCGACGGCGGCGTGCGGCGAGGGACGGACGTGTTCAAGGCACTCGCTGTGGGCGCTTCGGCGATCCTCATCGGCCGTCCTTACTTGTGGGGCCTCACTGCCGATGGCGAGGCGGGCGTGCGAAGAGTGCTCGAGATCTTCCGGAGTGAGTTAGAGCTCGCGATGGCGCTGGCGGGGTGCTCGTCCATCGGCGCGATCACGCGTTCGCACGTGGCGCCGCGGGGTTGCAGCTGAGTGATCCCACCGACACGAAAGGCGCGAGCGCGACTTGCGATCGCGCTCGCACCTGGGTTTGCCTCAGAACGAATACTTGAAGTTCAGCTGAGCCGTCCGCGTCGGACCACCGTTCAGGATCGATCGAAGAATCAGGAACGTCGTCGTGTCGCGTCGATCACCGTTCGGCGTGTTGAAGTTCGCCCGATTGGTGACGTTGAACACGTCCACGTGCGCCTGCAGGAAGCGCCCCTTTGGCAGCGGGATCCGCCAGCCGGCGCGCATGTTGAGCAGCGCAAAGTCGGGACCGCGTCCGGCGCGCACGCCGTTCTTGTAGTCGACGGTGTACGCATTGGTGCCGGTGCCCGAGTAGGTTCCGGCGGGCAGCGGTTCCTGGAAGAAGCCGTTCCGATCCGGATCCGTGCTGCTGTCGGTCAGCGTGAACGGCGTGCCGCTGTTGTACTGGAAGACGCCGCTCACCATCAGCCCGTGTGTGTGTGGCACCAGGTAGGACCCGTCGATCGAGAGGATGTGCGGGCGGTCCTCGGAAGTCAGCCCTTCGCGATCGGTCAGGTGGAGTTCATCGAGCACCTGGGTATCGACCGTATCGATGTTGCCGGGTGACGGCGTGTTGCCGTAGCCCTTCGCTCGCGTATAGGACAGGCGGGCGCTGTAGCCGCGGCTGAACCGCTTGTTCACGCTGATCTGCAGAGCCTTGTAGTCCGCCCATCCCAGGTTCGTGATCTCGAGCACGGCGGCCGTGAACCGCGGATCCGTTCGGACGACCGACGCCGTCCGGCTCGTGCTCGTGCGCAGACCGGGGTTCAAGTCGATGTTGAGAAGCAGGTCGCGCTGGTTCATGTAGACGAAGTCGGCGCTGACCGCCAGATCGCGCAGCACCTCGCGCTCGTACCCGATCGTCGCCTGTCGCGAATACGGCAGCCGCCGATCCGGATTGTCGAAGTTCACGGTGCCGGCGTTCTTCTGCGTCGTTCCCGGCGGGAACAACTGGTCGAGCAGCGCGCGATCGACGACGGGGCCGTTGACCAGGAACGGATCGGTCGGCAGCTTTCCGGTGGATGGACCAGGGTCGATGCCGTTCGCCGGCCGGTTGATCGTGAACGAGTTGGAGAACACCGCGCCGGTGACGAAGCTGTTGAAGACGGAGTACGGGGTCTTCTGGTAGTAGATGCCCCAGCCCCCGCGGACGATCGACCGCTCGTCGAGCTTGTAGGTCGCGCCGAGCCGCGGCGAGAGATTGTTCGTGTCCAGCGGCGGCTTCGCGCCCGGCTCGAAGAGGTAGTTGTCCGTGAGGAACGAGTCCACCCGCTCCAGGTCGTAGCGCAGGCCGATGCTCACGGTCATCCGGGTGTTGACCTTCCACTTGTCCTGCGCGAAGAACCCGATCTGGTGGCCCTTCATGAAGAAGTCGGACACCCCCGGAACGCGGATGTTCAAACGGTCCGGATACGTCCGCGGGTTGGCCGGATCGAAGTCCGCGTCGCTCGCCGAGAAGCTGAACGATCCATTCAGGGTGCTCGCATCGAACGTGTGCAGCGGCAGGTAGTACCAGTTCGCGCCGAACTTGAGGTCGTGGTCGCCGATCCATCCCGGCGTGAACCAGGAGAACGTCTCATCCAGTTGCACGGCGGGATCCATGCGCCGGTTGGCGCGCGTGCTGATGCCATCGGTGAACGTCTGATGGACGAGCCGCGGGTCCAGCACCGCCTGGTCGCCGGTGTCAAAGTACCCGGGATTGCCGAAGAACACGTCTTCGTGCGTGTAGGACACCTTCAGAACGTTGACCTTGGTTTGCCGGAACACCGAGTTCCAGGTGCCCACGACCGTCCAGTCCACGTCGTTTTCCTGCTCGACCGTCGGTCGCGTCTGGTTGGTGTTGACGTACTGACTCGACTGGGGTGACGACTCGCGCAGCCATCGTACCGCCCACGTGTTGTTCGCGTTCAATTGGTGGTCGACCCGCGCCATCCAGTTCCAGACGTTGTCGTGCGTGAACGTCGTGAAATTCAGCTCGGGTCTCGCCGGGATGTTGATGGTCCGCCCACGGTTCTGGTCGATGCGTTCGAGATTCGCGAAGAAGTGCAGCTTGTCCCGGATGATCGGCCCGCCGATATTGCCGCCATATTGCACCTGCCGCGCGTTCGGCTTGTCGAGGTTCTGCTGGTGGGCGAAGAAGTCCCGGGTGGTCATGTTCTGGTTCTGGTAGAACGTGAAGCCCGTGCCGTGCAGGCGGTTCGTGCCCTGTTTCGAGACGGCATTGACCACCCCGCCCGCCATCCCGAACTCGGCGTCGAACTGGCTCGTGAGCAGCTGGAATTCCTGCACCGCCTCGACCGGCACGCGCGCCTGCGCGCCGCCGTTGCCGTTGTTGAAGTTGTCGTTGTTCCCCGAACCGTCGAGCGCGTAGCTGACGTTCCGGACATTCTGGCCGTTCACCCGCACCGAGTCGGCGCCAAACGAATCCGTCGAGATCGTCGCGGTCACGCCGGGCAAGAGACTCAGGTACGAGGTGAAGTTGCGATTGAGCGACGGAATGCTCGAGAGCTCCTGCGCCGTCACGGAGCCGCCGAGCTGCTTCGACGTCGTGTCCACGATCGGTGATTCGGCCGTAACCGTCACCGCTTCTTCGATGCCGCCCACTTCGAGCTGGACGTCGATCTCGAGCGTCTTGCCGACCTCCACCCGCAGGTTCTTCCGCTGGTACCGCCGGAATCCCTGCAGCTGGGCATTGACTTCGTACGAACCCGGGGTCAGGGCGCTCAGGAAGAACGACCCGTCGGACTGAGTGATGATTTCCCGGAAGACGCCAGAGTCTTCATTTCGGGCGACGACGACAACACCAGGGAGAATAGCGCCCTGCGAGTCAACCACCCGTCCGCGCAGTTGCCCGGTGCCCTGCTGGGCCAACGCGTCCGCGGCGGTTGAGAGGAGAGCCACCGCGGACAACACGACGACGGCGTGTCGCATAGTGATGCTCCAATCGAATGACCGTTGCACAACAAAACGAAATCGACGGCTGGGGACGGCCGCGATTGGTGCCTGCTTGTTGGATTGGACCTATTTAGGCCGATACTCCCCCGGGAGTCAACCGGAATCGTCGTCCCGGGCGCGCAAGACTCCTATGCGGCGTCGACGCGATCTGCTGCCGAGCCGGGCGGCTCGCCGAGGAACTCCACCCACGCTCTTTTGATGCACGGATAATGTTTCACTGCCTCGACCTCCGACAGGAACGCCTGCAGCGTCTTGTCGAAACGCGTGCGCAGCGCCGGATCGGCGAGGTCGTCTCCGTCGAAGGCTTTGTGCGCCACGGACAGCGAGAACATGTCGGGGAAGACCCGCGAGCCGAGGTGCTCGAGCGGCAGACGAAGCGACCACAGGCCGCGGTTGCCGCCCGCGAGGGCCGGCGACGCCGATATCAGCAGGGCGTGACGGCCATCGAATGGCTGCGGGCGGAACCGCGAGGTCCAATCGATCGCGTTCTTCAGGACACCTGGCATCGATAAGTTGTACTCGGGTGACGCGATGATGTACGCATCGGCTTCGGTGAGCCGCCGGCGAAGTTCTGTCGGGCCCGGCGGGATTCCCTGCGAGACTTCCACCTCGCTGTTGTACGAGGGACCGTCGAAGTCGCGCATCGACGCGAGATCAACGATCGCGCCGTGCCCCGCGGCGAGCCGAGCCGTAAGAGCGGCGAGTTGGCGATTGAACGATTCTGCGCGGAGCGAAGCGGCAAAGACGAGCACTTTGACTTGTGGAGACGCGGGCTGATTGGCCATGGCCGCATCCTACTGCACAACATCTCGCGGCCCGTTGCCTCAATGGGCAACCAGCGAGTGTTAGCATCTCGCCGACGCATGGACGCCACTGCCCAGCCCGTGGAAGTTACCGCCGCCGACGGCGCCCGCACCTCCGGCTCCGTGAGAGCAATTCGCCTTCTGGCGCTCGTCGCCGTCTATGTAGTCGTCGTCTATCTCCTTCCCCGCCCCGCCTCGGTGCAACCGGCGGGATGGCGAATCACGGGAATCTTCATCGCAACGGTCGTCGGCTTGATGGTGCGGCCGCTGCCGGGCGCCGTGGTCGTGCTGTTCGGGTTGTGCGCGATCGTCCTGCTCGGCGGCGTCACGATGCCGCAGGCGCTCTCGGGCTTCGCATCGCCGTCCGTGTGGATGGTGCTCGCGGCCATGCTGATGGCCGTCGCGCTGCGCGAGACGGGCCTCGCGCGGCGTATCGCGCTGCTGTTCGTCCGCGCCGTCGGCCACACGTCGCTCGGTCTCTCGTACGCGCTCGTCCTCAGCGACGTCACGCTGGCCGGCAGTATCCCGTCGATCACCGCGCGCAGCGGCGGCATCATCCTGCCGATCGGCCGCAGCATCTGCGAGCTGTTCGAGTCGACGCCCGGTCCGACCGCACCGCGGCTCGGCCGCTTTCTCATTGCCGCGCTCTACCAGGGCAGCGTCGTCGCATGCTCGATGTTCATCACCGGCCAGGCGAGCAACGTGCTCGCGGCCAGTCTCGCGGCCAAAGCGGCCGGCGTGACGATGACGTGGATGAGCTGGTTCGTGGCGGGTCTCGTGCCTGGCCTTGCCTCGTGCATCGTCGTGCCGTGGGTCGTGTCGCGCATCGTGCCGCCGGAGATTCGCCGTACGCCGATGGCGGCCGACTACGCGCGCGCGGAACTGACGAAGATGGGCCCGATCCGCCGCGCCGAAGGGACGACGCTCGCGGTCATCACGACCGTCTGCGTGTTGTGGATGCTGTCCGGATGGATGCCGGCCTGGCTCGGGCTGCGGCAGCTCGACGCCAGCTCCTACCTCACGCTGGTGGCGCTGGTGGGTCTCAGCATTCTGATCGTTACCGAAGTTCTCACGTGGGATCAGATCGTTGGCGCCGGCTCGGCGTGGGACGTCTTCGTCTGGTACGGCGGCCTCATTGCGCTGAGCGAGATCCTGGCGTCCACGGGATCGACGACCGCGTTTGCGACATGGGTCGGGAGCTGGTTCACGGGCTGGACGTGGCTGCCGGTGCTGCTCGTCACGCTCGCGATGTATTTCTATTCGCACTATTTCTTTGCGAGCATCACCGCGCACGTCCTCGCGATGTTCGCGCCGTTCACGATCATGCTGGTGGGCCTCGGCGCGCCGCCGGCGCTCGTCGTCTACAGCCTCGCGTGTCTCGCGAACCTCACGGCCGGCTTGACCCACTACGGCACGACGTCGGCGCCGATCGTCTTCGCGCAGCGCTACGTGAGTTTTGAGGACTGGTGGCGCGTCGGCTTCATCTGCTCGATCGTGAACCTGGCGATCTGGCTGACGATCGGGTTCGCGTGGTGGAAGGTGCTGGGGTTCTGGTGATAATGTTGGAGGTTCGTAGCGCGCTCGTGCGTCCCGCCGTGCCGAGGTAGCTCAGTTGGTAGAGCACGTGACTGAAAATCACGGTGTCGGCAGTTCAATTCTGCCCCTCGGCACCACCACTTTCCTGACAGACTACGCAGTTTGCTTCTGAGGATTCTCGGCAGGTTTGCTCGTTGTGCCCGGAATTGTGCCCGCGGCAAGATCGATCTTGCTCGCAGCCGTTTCTTAGTACGCCGGCATCGACGATCGCATACCGGCGATAAATCGACTCCGTTTTGTGGCCCACCATCGCCATTGCAGATGACCGTGGAATTCCCGCCCGCTCCTGGTTCCTCACCGCCGTCCGTCTGAAGTCATGCAGGATACGGCCGGGCACGCCCGCCACCTTGCAGGCGGAGATCCACGCGCGGCGGAAGTTCTTGATTCCGCCAACTGCCTCTCGAGTAGCGTCTCGAGCGCGGCTGTAAACGCAAACACCCGGCCATCTCGGTTCATTGTGGTCCCTGGATCGAGCCTGACGCATCGGCCGCCCAATCCACCTGACGCCACGCGAGCAGAATCTCGCTCTCGACTCGCCAGCCCGTCAGGCAAGCCGGGTCGCGTCGCCGTCGACTGCCAGCCGAGGTTGGGCCGCAGTTAGCAGCCTCGCTTCACCCGGGGGCCATCGTCGTGGACGCGCCCGTCAGCTTCCAGCGTGTGTTGGATGTCGATCAAGATCACTGGTGACGTACGAAGCACGCGGCTGAGACCGGGTCCAGGGGAGAAACGAATGGTGTAGGTTCGACCGGCGCAGGCATCAAATGTTCCGAAGAGCAGAGCTATAGCGTTGAGCCGGTCGGACCCAACCGTCTCATTCCGCTTATTCAGAGTCTTTACCCACGAACGGCTCCCCATGCCGTCTCCAGTAATAACAATCCCGGTTGCCCCGTCCTCTCCTGGCCCCTGGCCGATTAGCGCTTCCCCCTCGACGACACGCCATGTGAAGTCGAACGAGGGAGGATTCGGAAAACCGATCCTGCTGGCCGCCAAGTTAACGAAGCGATCAACCTCGGGATCGCTGATTGGCTTCGAGAACTCGAGCCCGACAGCGTAAACGGCGGTTCGAGGCACCGCAAAGGACGTGCTAAAGCCGGCTCGATTCTGGTCGGTGATCGGGATTCGGATTCCCGGACTCGACGAGTCGCACGCTGCGACCAGCACGAGGTGAAGCCCGACAATGCCGGCGAGGCTGGTTGCGTTCGGCATCAGATCATCCCTCAGTCATTCCCGCCATCACCCGAGTAATTTGAATGCGTAACGGATTTCGAGCGCACTGTGCGCTACTTGCCCAAGACTGCCCTCAGATCGCTTAAGAGTCGCTCAGTTGATTGCCCGTCATATGTCTGAACGAGGTTCCTACCAGTTCGGACTCTGCCTTCCGTGTTCACAGATGATCGCGCGATGCCTTTCGGATCGAGCCTGAAAGCGCCCGGACCCATCTGCGTCATCTGAAACGCATGCGCGGCCCCAACTCTTTTCGCCAGCGCAGCGCCGAGCGCCATCTCCGAGCGGATCAGAAAGAGAATGTACCGCTCTCCAGCGGTTGGTCTCACGAATCGATCGAAGACCACTTGAGCCCAAGTCCCATCTTCAAAAGTGGACGGTTCCACCCAGGACGAGCACGATCAGTTCCGGACCGACCGAGACCGAGCCCTTGAAGATTCCATCAGCGTTGAACGTGTAGGCCGAGACGACCCAACGGTCATCCGTGGTCACCGAGCACCTTCGGTTCCCGCCACTGACGATTACATGACTCGCGTCAGCGAAACTCCTGAGGTCGGCCGCTTCGTTATGCGGAAGTGGCATTTCGAGAAACGCGAAGCCCGCCAGGTCGATCGCCTTGTTGATGGACTTCCTGGCGATGTCCATTCCTTCAGCCTGCGTCTTAGGATCTCCGGCCGGAAGTGTCTTTCGCTCTGCGGCGCATTCGTGTCCGTCGCGCGTGTCCGATCGAGATTCACGAGCCGGCGGGTCAGTCGCCGGCGCACCGCCGCCGGGGGCGAACTGACGGATTCAATCCGGATGCCGGAATCACGCTTGTGCATACGCCTGCTCTAACCGTCGGCGCCGCAGACTGTGGAACGATCACGAAGGCTCACTTGATCTTCCGCCACGACCGGCCGCCGCTGTGCAGGAACGTGATGGCGCCCGACGCGTCCGCGACAAACACGTAGCGCCCTGCGCCGCCGGAGAATTCGAGATCGCCCACCTTCTGCAGCGGCGACTCGCCCGCGCCCTGGCGAAGAATCAGCGCGTCCCCCTTCTCGGCGATCGTGATCTGCCGCGATCCCTGCGAGTAAGTACCTGCGAGGCGAGCGCGCTCGGCGGCACTCGTCGGCATCACAGTCCGCGCGGGCGTGGCCGGCGCCGACGGCAGCTTCAGTGCCGTCTCGATCGCCGCAGTGGCCGTCCGTGTCAGTGACACGCCGCTCCGATTGGCGAGTACCACGACCCCAAAGCGACGCGACGGTACCATGCGGATGATCGATCCATAGCCGCTGCGTGAGCCGCCGTGCTCGACGACGTGGAGCCCGCGCCACTCGCCGACCTGCACACCGTAGCCGTACTTGTTGCTCGAGCCTGGAATGACCGCTCGCGGCGTGGCGAGCGTGGAGAACACCGCTGCTGGCAGCGCCTGCTGCCCGTCCAGCATGCCGTCACAGACGAAGGCCGTGATCCAGCGAGAGAGATCGAGCACGTTCGTGAATATTGATCCCGCCGGCCAGGACGCGGTGTTGTTCGCGCTCGGCCTGATGATCTGCGGCTTGCCGTTCACCAGATCGTGGCCCTGCGCGAGTGGATACGTCATCGCCATCGTCGGCCGAAATGTCGACCGCGACATTCCCAACGGCGCGAAGATGGTCGACGCCACTTGATCGGCGTACGGCTTGCCGCCGACCTGCTCGGCCAGCAAACCCGCCAGCCAAAAGCCAGGATTCGAGTATGAGAAGATCTGCCCGGGCTCCGCGAAGAACCGCGACTCGGTCCACGACGTCGCTTCCCGTTTGAGCGCGTCATCGTCTTGGCTCCCGAACATCGGCGCTTCGTCCAGGATGCCCGACGTGTGCGACAGCAACTGGTTGGCCGTGAGTGCGGCGAGCTTCGGCGCGAGGCCCTGGATGTGTTTGCCGATCGGTTCGTTCAGATTGAGTTTGCCCTGTTCGGCCAGCAGGACGACCGTCGCGGCGGTGAACATCTTCGTCGTCGATCCGAGCCGGAAGAGCATCTCCGGCCGCGTCTCTTCGCCGGTCTCGACGTTGGCGACGCCGAACGCGCGCGTGTACACCACGCGTCCGTCCCGCACGATGGCAATGGCGGCGCCGGGCGCCTGCATCTGTGCCATCTCCTGGCGGGCGATGGCGTCGATGCCGGCGAACTCGTTCTGCGCATCCTGCGCATACGGCCGCGGAGACAGCGCAAGGGCGACGACGACCAGGACGGCCAACAGGGAACGATGTCTTAGGTTCATGCGCGGCATTCTGCTCGCCTACGGGCTTGGGCGCAACGGGAGATAGTATCGAAGCCGTGCGGCTATTGACGCTCATGTCTTGTGCCCTCGCGGCGAGCGTCGCAACCGCTTTCCCGGCACTCGGTCAGACGGCCACACCTGCCGGTCAGCAGCCAACCGTCCAGACCGAGCCGCGCGATTTCATCAACGCGGATCGTCCGGGCATTGCCGACGGCAGCGGCGTCCTCGCGCCCGGCATCTTTCAGCTCGAAATCGGATTCCAGCGGGAGTTCAGCAAAGAAGACCAGGTGCGTACGCGAGTCTCGTTCGTGCCAACGCTGGTTCGTGTCGGGCTGGGTGCCGGCTTTGAAGCGCGCGTCGAGACCAATTCGTACGACTGGGAGAAAACGAACGATGCTGGCGGGACCACCCACGACTCGGGGTGGTCTCCGATCTCCGTCGGCGCAAAGTACCGGATTTCCGATCCGCAGGAGAGCCGATGGCCGTCGCTCGCCCTCATCGGACGCGTCTTCCCGACGTCCGGATCCGGCGCGTTCGGGAGCCATCGCTTTGCCGGCGATCTGCGTCTCGCCGCCGATCTCGAACTGTCATCGACGTTTTCGCTGAATCCCAACGTCGGATTTGCGCGGTATGAAGCAGAAGATGGAAGTAGCTTCGCGGCTCTGACGCTCGCCATCACGCTGACTTTCCTGCCGTCCCCGCGCGTGCAGCCGTTCGTCGACGCCGGGTTTCAGAATCCGGCTGACGCCGGAAGTCCTGCGTCGCTGCTGATGGACGCGGGCGTCGCCTACATCATCGCGCCCAATGTACAGCTCGATGTTAGCCTCGGCACCGGTGCACACGGGCCGACCCCGCATACGTTCGTCTCATTTGGGGTGAGCGTGCGCACCAGAAAGTAGATTTCGTTCGAAGTTTGATGTGCGAAGTTCGAAGTTTGATTCCTAGCCCCCTTTCTTGAACGCCTCCTGCACCTGCTTCCTGATGTCCTTCCAGTTCTTGGAGAGAATCTTCTCTTCCTCTTTCGTCACGATGCGGAACGGCGCGCGCACCAGGCTGTCCTGGAACTTGACGTTCAGGAAGTGCTGACCGTACTTGAGGCCATCGGGAATCTTGAAATAGAGCCGGCCCAGGCAGCCGCGCGTCGGGCTGAGCTCGACCTCGTCGAAGGCCACGGTGCGGCTCGACATCTCCGAGAAGAAGCCGAGGCGGCACGCGTCGCGTACGGTCGGCGGAAAGTAATTGATCGAATCGCGGACGACGGTCGATTGCCGCTCGATGCCGCGCAGATCGACCTGCTTGTACTCGCCGTCGGTCGGCATTGGAATCGAGCTGCCGTCCGGGAGCGAGAGGGAAATGGCCGATCGCTTCAACGTGTAGTTCGGCCGGCCGGAACGGAGCGTCATGCCCGTTTCAATGAAGATCCACTCCTTGCCGACGAGCGTGTTCGCCAGACGATACCCGAGCGTGACGTAGCCTTCATTGTTGTACGCGACGCGAACGTATGCGTCCTCGAGCGTCATGATCTGATCGACGCCCGGATTCGGGATCGGCACTTTGGGCGCCTGATTGCCCTGGGAATGTGTCGTGCTCGCCCCGGCCAGCGCGGATAGCGCCAGGCCGATGACGATCGGAGACAGCAGCTGCCGCCGTACCATGTGACCCTCCTGTGCTCGAGTGCTCGAAATCTTCTCACGAGCGGCCAGGAAGGCGGAACTGCTGTATTGTCGGCGTGATGATGTTGCTCGCGACGTACGATCTCAAGCAGTACACGTTTACGCGCCGGGTGGTCATCGAGGAAGGGGCCGTCAACCACGCCTTTCCGGTGCTGACGCTGAACGCGCGCTTTGCGTCAGCACCCGATGAACTGCTGACGTCGTACGTGCACGAACAGATCCACTGGCACTTGCGGGATCGACAGGCTCAGCAGCAGGCTGCGATTGCCGACCTGCGCCGGATGTATCCGGGCGCTCCGGTTGGACTGCCGCAAGGCGCGGAGAATGAGTACAGCACGTACGGACATCTCATCACGTGCTACCTCGAGATTCTTGCCGCCCGCGATTTGCTTGGCGGAGACCGCGCGTCGGCCGCAATCGCGAACAAGGGAAACTACACCTGGATTTACGCGACCGTCCTGCGCGACGAGAAGAAGATCGCGACTGTGGTCGATCGCCACGGCCTGCGCCTAAAGTAGGCCGGCTTGCCGTTCAGTCAGAGCGCGTGGCCGTGTCGGTGTGAATGGGGTCCGAATGCGGCCGCGGCTCTTGCGCCTGCCGACGTGACGATCGTCGTCGACGTGTTCTCGTTTACGACGTGCGTCGACGTGGCCACGTCGCGCGGCGCCGTCATCATCCCTTACGCGTGGAACGATGCGACGGCGGTCGAGTTTGCGAAATCACATGGCGCCGACCTGGCCGGTAAGCGGCGACAGGCGATGTATTCGCTTGCCCCTGAGTCCTATCTCGAGGTCGCAGCCGGATTTCGTTGCGTGCTTCCCTCGCCGAACGGCGCACAGGTCACGCTCGCGGCGGCGCGAACGTCGCCGGCACTTCTTGCAGGATCGCTGAGGAACGCCAAAGCTGCAGCCGACGCCGCGGCGCGGCTGGGACAGACGTTCAATCTCATTCCGGCTGGAGAACGGTGGGCCGATGGCTCACTGCGGCCGGCACTCGAGGACTGGTTGGGCGCCGGCGCCATCCTCCGATGGCTGCCTGGCCGTCGTTCACCCGAGGCGGAGTCGGCTGTCGAGCTGTTCGAGCATCACCGCGAGCGGCTCATCGAAGTCCTCGACCAGTGTGCCTCCGGCCGCGAGCTCAACGAACGAGGTCACATCCGGGACAAGTTCATCGCCGGACAGCTGAACGTCAGCTCCAGCGTCGCCCGGTTCGACGGTGTGGCCTTCGTTGCTGATACCTCACCGTTGCCCGCGTGACCGCTCGAGAGTAGGCTTCCTGACCCATGAACACTCGACGTCAGTTTCTGATCACCGCTCCGCTCGGCGTGCTCGTTGCTGCAACCGCATGCCGCAACGAAACGCCGCCAGCCACGTCGCAATCGACGCCATCTCCGGGAGCGCCGGCAACACCAGGCGCGCCGCCGACTTTCGGCACGGGAGCTGGATCCGGTCCCGACGTCAGCCCGGCGACGTTCGCCGAGGCCGAGAAGCTGATGCAGATCACGATGACGCCGGCCGAGCGGCAGCAGGCCGCCGACTCGTGGCGGAAATCGATGGCGCCGTACCTCGA
>Ga0114129_10000969_pt1 | contig 37546 bp, 43 predicted proteins | sample RhiMetdeltSRZDD1_FD_80071 | JGI IMG/M metagenome (GOLD analysis project Ga0114129, IMG submission 80071) | Populus rhizosphere microbial communities from Tennessee, USA - Rhizosphere MetaG P. deltoides SRZDD1 (version 2) (version 2) | ecosystem: Host-associated > Plants > Roots > Rhizosphere >...
CGGCGAGGCCGCTGTCCGGTCTGTCGCTCGCAAGCTCGGTCGCGTCGCGCTCGAGGGCCTGCCCGGAGCAGTAGGCCTCGAGACAGCCGTGGTTCGGGCAGTTGCCGGGGCAGGCGGGCCCGTCGGGGTTGATCGTCATGTGGCCGAGCTCGGCCCCGAGGCCGTGGGCGCCCCGGAACGTGAGCCCGTCGATCACGACGCCGCCGCCCACGCCCGTGCCGAGCGTGAGCATCACGAGGTCACGTGCCCCGACGATGTGCGCCTCCGCGAGCGCGGCGCAGTTGGCGTCGTTGTCCACGAACACCGGCAGGCCGAAGCGGCGGCCGAGCTCCTCACGCAGCGGCACTCCCATGAGCGGGATGTTCACGCTGCTCTCGACGGTGCCGGTCTCGTAGTCGATCTGCGACGGCACGCCAACCCCGATCGCCTCCGGCTCGCCCGCGTCCCTGATCACATCGCGCACGGCGTGCTCGAGCCCGTCGAGCAGGGCGTCGGTGCTGACGAGGATCGTGGGGTGCTCGACCGCGTGCGTCGCGGTCACTCCGTCGACGGCCGCGACGGCGATTTTCGTACCTCCTACGTCAACTCCCAATACCACGCGGGTTTCCTATCTCCGGGAACGCACCCCCGCAAGCTTCGCGGATCGAGCCGCGCGGCGGTGAATCGGCCCGGCCGCAGGGCGGCGGATCGGCCGGGGTGGCCAAGCTCAACACGTTTGCGACACATGTGGTCGCTTTCGTGTTGAGCTTCGGTCGGGGCCGCCCTCTTTAGTGCAGTCGTCGGAATCGCCCCTACGATGGCGCGATGCGCGACGCTGGCCCTGCTGAGCTGCTCCTCGAGCGAGACCGCGAGCTCGACTCGCTCCGCGCCGTGCTTCAGGAGGCGGCCGGCGGCGGTGGCCGGCTCGCGCTCGTGGAGGGTCCGGCCGGCATCGGGAAGAGCCGGCTGCTCGCCGAGCTCCGGAGGGCGGCGCAGGAGGACGACGTGCGCGTGCTCAGCGCGCGCGGCAGCGAGCTCGAGCGCGAGTTCCCGTTCGGCGTTGTTAGGCAGCTGTTCGAGCCGCCGCTCACGGACGGCGAGGCGCGCGAGCGCTGGCTGGCCGGCGCGGCGGCGCCCGCGCGGGCGATCTTCGACGCCGCGGACTCGCAGGCCAACGGGATGGCCCCCGACGCCACCTTTGCGGCGCTTCACGGCCTCTACTGGCTGACCGCGAACGTGGCGGCCGACGGACCCGTGCTGCTGTCGGTGGACGACCTGCACTGGTGCGACCGGCCCTCGCTGCGCTTCCTGGCGTACCTCACGCGCCGGCTCGAGGACATGCCCGCGCTCGTGGGCGCCACGCTGCGCAGCACCGACCCGGGTACCGATCCGGCCCTGATCGCCGAGATCGGACAGGACCCGATCACGCGCGCCGTCCGACCCGGGCCCCTGAGCGACGCGGCGATCACCGAGCTCGTGCGCTCGCGGCTCGGCGAGGACGCGGACGAGCGCTTCTGCGCCGCGTGCGCGCGCGTGACCGGCGGCAACCCGCTGCTGCTGCGCCAGCTGCTCTCCTCGCTCGAGGCAGACGGCGTGAAGCCCGACGCGGCCCACGTGGACGTGGTGGCGGACATCGGCCCGCGGGCGGTGTCGCGAACCGTGCTGCTGCGGCTGGCGCGCCTGGACGATGCCGCCGTGAGCGTGGCCCGGGCCGTGGCCGTGCTCGGCGAGAGCGCGGACCTGCCGGCGGTGGCTGCGCTGGCCGACCTCCCCGAGCAGCAGGTGGCGGACGCGAGCGGCGCGCTGGCGCAGGCGGAGATCCTGGGGCCGGGCTCGCCGCTCGGCTTCGTGCACCCGCTCGTGCGCGAGGCGATCTACCACGAGCTCTCGGCGGGACAGCGCGAGCTGATGCACGCGAGAGCGGCCACCGTCCTGCGCGACTCGGGCGCCCAGCCGGACCAGGTGGCGTCGCACCTGCTCTCCATGGCGCGGCGCGGCCAGGACTGGGTCGTGGACCTGCTGGCTGAGGCCGCGCGCTCCGCCGTCCGGCGCAGCGCTCCGGACAGCGCCGTGGCGTACCTCACGCGGGCGCTCGAGGAGCCACCCTCGCCGGAGCGGCGCGGGGAGATCCTGCTCGAGCTCGGCATCTCGGGCACGAACACCTACGCGCCGCTCGCGATCGAGCACCTGCGCGAGGCCTACGAGCTGCTCGACGACCCGCACAAGCGCGCCACCGCGGCCTGGCTCCTGGCCCGCACGCTGATCTTCGCCGGCAGCCCCGACGCGGCGGCGGAGTTCGCGCAGCGCGCCATCGCCGAGCTGCCCCCGGAGCTCGACGACCAACGCAAGGCCCTGGAGGCCGTCGAGCTGATCTCGGTGCATTTCGGCGCACAGGTCGCGGACGCCGCCGAGCGGCAGGAGCGGCTGCGCAGCGAGCCGGTGGGCGACGGCCCCGGCGCCAAGATGCTCGCCGCGACCGTGGCCTTTGGCTGCATGGTGGACGCCGACGACGCCGAGCAGGCGGCCGAGCTCGCGCTCAAGGCGATGGAGGGCGGCACGCTCCTCGAGGCCGACAACGGCCTGTTCTGGATGGGCGCGATGCTCACGCTCGTGGTGGCCGACCGCCCCGAGGCCGACTCACTGTGGGAGCAGACGCTCGCGCAGGCGCACCGCAACGGCTCGCTCTTCTCGCGCCTGTCCGTGAGCCTCTGGGACGGCTGCTTCAAGCTCGTGCAGGGCGAGCTCGCGGTGGCTGAGGAGTCGCTGCGCAGCAACCTCGCCATGATCGACGTCTACGGCATCAACGTCCCTCAGGCGGCGTCCTACACCAACGGCTTCCTGGGCGGGGTCCGGCTCGAGGCCGGCGACGTGGAGGGCGCACGTGAGGTGATGGAGGGCGTCGTGATCATGGACGGCGACGTGTCCGACGGCACGAATTTCGCGCGGCGCACGCTGATCGGCATCCACCTCGCCGAGGGGAACGGGGAGGCGGCCCTTGCCGCGGCCGAGGACCTCGAGCGGCATTCCGCGCGCACGAAGAACCCGCGCTGGGTGCCCTGGCGCTCGCTGAAGGCGCAGGCGCTCGCGCTGGCCGGAAGGCGCGAGGAGGCGATCGCGCTGGCCGAGGAGGAGGTGGCGCTGGCTCGGCGCTGGGGCGCTCCCAGCGGCCTCGGCCACTCCCTGCGCGTGCTCGGTGAGCTGCGCGGGCCGGAGGGCCTCGAGCAGCTCGAGGAGGCCGCCGTCCTGCTCGAACGCAGCAATCAGCGCATCGAGCGCGCGCGCGCCTTCGCCGCCCTCGGCGCCGAGATCAGGCGGGCACGGCGCCCGACGGAGGCGCGGGAGCCCCTGCGGCGCGCGCTCGAGCTGGCCGAGCAGTCGGGCGCCCACGGGCTCGCCGAACACGTGCGCTCAGAGCTGTATGCAACCGGCGCAAGGCCGCGCACCACCGCCCTCGAGGGGGTCGAGGCGCTCACCGAGCGCGAGCTGCGCGTGGCCACGCTCGCGGCCAAGGGCCAGACCAACCGCGACATCGCGCAGATCCTCTACGTGACACCGAAAACGGTCGAGGTCCACCTCTCCAACTCGTACCGCAAGCTGGGCATCGCCTCGCGCCGCGAGCTGCCCGCCGCGCTCGGCTCGTAGGGGTCGACCCCCAAAAGTTAGGGGGTAGGTGTAGGGGTCGCCTCGATGCTGGATCGCCCGCCAGCGTCGATTCTTGCCGGGATGCAGCGCCAGAACCTGAAGCTGAGCCTTGACCTGGAGCTCCTCGATGGCGAGCTCCACGGCCGCTGCCAGGACGGAAACGGCGGCGATCGCCGCTTCTCCGGCTGGCTCGGCCTGATCGGGGCCCTCGATTCCTTTGTCTCCAACCCAGGGAGTAACTCAGTGCTTATTTCGCAGAGCAGCCGCTTCGCCGACCTCCAGTCGCGCATCGACGGACGGGTCATCACGGCGGGCGACGACGCGTGGGACAGCTCACGCCAGACCTTCAACCTGACTCACGACCAGCAGCCTGCGGCGCTCGTCCGCGTAGCCACCGCGCAGGACGTAGCCGAGTCCGTCCGCTACGCCGCGGAGCACGGCCTGCGCCTCGCGCCGCAGTCCACGGGCCACAACGCCGGTCCGATCGAGGGTCTTGAGGACGCGCTGCTCGTGCGCACGGACGACCTCCAGGAGGTCAGCATCGACGTCGGGGCGCGCCGCGCCCGCGTGGGCTCGGGGGTTCGCTGGGCAGCAGTGTGCGACCCCGCCTCCGAGGCCGGCCTTGCCCCGCTCTCCGGCTCCTCGCGGGACGTGGGCGTGACCGGCTACTCGCTCGGCGGCGGCATGGGCTGGCTCGGCCGCAAGCACGGCCTCCAGGCCAACGCGCTCACGGCCGTCGAGCTGGTGACCGCCGACGGCGAGCTACGCCGCATCGACCACGACAACGAGACCGACCTGTTCTGGGCGGTGCGCGGCGGCGGCGGCAACTACGGCGTGGTGACTGCGCTCGAGTTCGAGCTGTTCCCGGTGCCCGAGCTGTACGCGGGTGCGCTGTTCTTCCCGTACGAGCGCGCCTCCGAGGTCATGCACGCCTGGCACGAGTTCGTGTCGGCGGACCTGCCGGACGAGATCACGACGGTCGGCCGGGTCGTGCAGGTCCCGCCGCTCCCGGAGATCCCGGAGATTCTGCGCGGCAAGTCGTTCACGATCCTCCAGGCCGCCTACCTCGGCAACGAGGCCGACGGCGCGGAGCTGATCCGCCCGCTCGTCGAGCTGGGCCCCGAAATGGACACCTTCGCGATGGCCCCGCCGAACTCCCTCGGCTATCTCGCGATGGACCCCGACGCGCCGCTCCCCTACGTGGGCTCGTCGCGCATGATCAGCGACGTCAGCGCCGCCGGGATCGACGCGTTCCTCGAGACCGCAGGCCCCGGCTCGGGCTCGCAGCTCGCAAGCGTCGAGCTGCGCTCGCTCGGCGGCGCGCTCGGCCGCAAGGCCCCCGGGCAGGGCGCCCGCGCGACGCTCGACGGCGACTACCTGATGTTCGCGGTGGGCGGCGTGTTCTCGCCGGAGCAGTACGGCGAGGTGCTCGGCCAGGCCGAAGCGGTGGCCGACGCGCTCAGGCCGTGGGAGTCCAGCGAGCGCTACCTCAACTTCGAGGAGGGCAACGTGGACACGCGCCTGTTCTTCGACGAGGACACCTGGCGCCTCCTGCGGGCGCTGCGCACGGAGTGGGACCCGAACGGGCTCTTCCTCGCGAACCACGAGATCAAGTCGTAGCCATGAGGCGGCTCCTCCCCTGCAGCCACTCGCTCTCGGTCGCCGCAGCGCTCGCGCCCGCGGCGGCCAGAGGCAGGCCCTAACCGGCGCGCGCCCGGCGGGCGTTCGGTACAAACCCCGCCATGGGGTACGTGCTGAGCGCCTTCCGGGCGGCAGTCGTTGTCGCCGCCATCCTGCTCGTGGCGGCCGCGCCGGCGTCCGCCGCTCCCACCGACTACGTGGTGATGCCGGACGGGGCGCAGATCGCGATCAACGTGAAGGTCCCGCTTCAGTGCACGGAGATGACTCCGTGCCCCACCTTCTTCGAGATGTCGGGCTATGAGTCCGGCTCCGACGAGGGCAAGACGCCGGCGGGCCATCTCGCTGACGAGACCGGCCTGCCGCTGCCGGCGCAGACCGGCACGCGCGAGGCTCATGCGTCACACGTCGACGACCGCTACGTGACCGTGCTCGCGAACGTTCGCGGCTCGGGCTGCTCGTCCGGCGAGTTCGACGTGTTCTCCTGGCGCTCGGCCCTAGACGGCAAGCACGTGATCGACGAGTGGATCGCGAAGCAGCCGTGGTCGAACGGCGACGTCGTGGTCTTCGGCCATTCGTACAGCGGCCTCACGGGGATGATGGTCGCCTCGACGCGGCCGGATCACCTGCGCGCGGTGAGCGCCTCCGGGCTGTTCGGCGACCTCTACCGCGACATCGTCTACCCCGGCGGCGTGTCCAACTACGGCTTCCCGTTGCTCTGGACCGGCGCCGTGCGGCCCGTCTACGACATCGGCGGCGGCACCGCGGGCGGCCTCTACCCGGTGGAGGACACGAGCCAGCAGTGCGCCGAGAACCAGGCGGAGCGCTCGCGCACGGTTACCGACGAGCCGCTCGTGCACGGCCTCGACGACCGCGACGGCGAGTGGTACCGCTCGCGCTCGCTGGTGAACATGGTCGACCGGATCAACGTGCCGGTGCACGTGACCACGGCCTACCAGGACGAGCAGACCGGCGGGCGCGGCCCCACCAACGTCTTCGACCACCTCTCCGACGCGATCTCGAAGCGCATCGTGATGGTGAACGGCCAGCACGGCACGCAGACCGAGGACACGATCTTCAAGGACCGCATCGCCTGGATGGACTACTGGATGCGGGGCACCGACAGCGCGGACCTCGGCATCCGGACGGGCACCGTGGCGCTCGCGGACGTGTTCGGCCCGCGCTCCACACCCACCGAGAGCTCGCGGGTGATCCTCGGCTACCAGGGCGACGGCAAGGCGGTCGGCGAGATCGCGTCGAACGGCTTCCCGCTCTCACAGACGCAATTCACGGACGTGTTTGCCACGGCGGGCGGCGGCGGTCTCACCTTCGACCAGGCGGCTGTCCAGCCCGGCAGCGCGGACTGGGTGAACGGCACCAAGCGGCAGGCCTACTCGTTCCAGGCCGGCAGCGAGAACGGCTCCGAGCTGTCCACGCCGAGCGGTCCCGACGAGGTCGACCTGTCCGTCCCGTTCGACCAGCCGACGGCGATCGCCGGTCCGATCACGGCCAACCTGTTCGTCTCCTCCACGGCTCCCGACACGGAGCTGTTCGTGCAGCTGATCGACCGCGCGCCCGACGGAACCCTTCTGTACCTCAACCGCGGCCTGCTGCGCGGCAGCCATCGCCAGGTGGACCCGGCGATGTCAGATTTCACGAGTGACGGCCGCATCTACCGCCCCTTCCGCCCGCACGAGGAGCGGGCGCTCGTGGAGCCCGGCGAGACGGTCGAGTACCTGCTCGACATCTGGCCCGTGGGCCACGTGTTCCTGCCCGGACACGAGCTACTCGTGAAGCTGCACGCGCCGCCCTTCGACGACAACGACTACATGTACGTCACGAAGACGGCCCCGAGCCTGAACACGCTCCACTTCGGTCCCGACACGCCGTCGCGGCTGATGCTGCCGATCGTCCCGATGGACGCGGTGACCGGCTTCGAGGCGCCCACGGGCCCGTGCCCGTACGCCTCGATGCGCTGCATCCCGGGCGGCTAGGAGCGGTTGCGGAAATCGAGCGGCGCCTCGCCTCGCTGGCGCTTGAAGGCCTTGCTGAACGCGAACTGGTCGGTGAAGCCGAGCCGCGCGGCGATCTCCTTCACGGACAGGTCGCTGAAGCGCAGCAGGCGCGCGGCCTCGAGCAGCACGCGGTCGAGGATCAGCTGCTTCGTCGTGCGGCCGGAAAGTCGCGTCAGCGTCCGCGACAGCGTGCCGGTGGTGACCCCGAGCTCGGACGCGTAGTGCCCGGCCTCGTGGTTCTCGGCGAAATCGCGCTCCAGCGTCTCGAGGAACCGTTGCTGAAGCTGGACATCGGCCCTGGTGGCGCCGCCGCCCTCGAGCTGGGCCTCGCGCCAGCGCTGGGCCCATAGGAGCGCGGCCGAGAGCAGGTGCCGGCGCAGCTCCGCCGATTCCGGGCGCGCGGGCTGCTCGACCTCCTCGCGCAGGAGCTCGAGCAGGGCGTCGAAGCGAGGCGCGTCGTCCTCAGGCACGTGGAGCGCGGTGCACGCCCCGCCCGCGAACAGCCAGCGCCGCGAGCCCGTGAGCCAATCGTCGTCGAAGCGGACAACGACCCCGCGTACCCGGTCCGCGCGCTCGAACTGGTGCACCTGTCCCTTCGCGATCAGCGTCAGCGTGCGCGCCCCGAACTCCACCGGCTCGCCGTCGATCAGGTGTCGGCCCGAGCCGTCGCGCACCCAGATCAGCTCGTGGTAGGCGTGGCGGTGCGGCTCGCGAACGTCGGCTCCTTCGATGCTCTCGAGCGAGAGCGAGCGCACCTGGAGCGCGTCCGCCTCCGCGGGCAGATCGTCGACCGTGGGCTCAGCCATGTCCGACATTGTCGAGAATCCGAGCATGAACCTCGACGCCTTCCCGCGCGAACCGCTTCTGTTCGGCCCTTCCCCGGTGCATCCGCTCGACCGTCTGACGGCGCATTTGGGCGGGGCGCGCATGTGGGCGAAGCGCGACGATTGCAACAGCGGCCTCGCCTACGGAGGCAACAAGACGCGCAAGCTCGAGTACCTCGTGGCGGACGCGCTTGCGAAGGGCTGCGACACGCTGGTCTCGATCGGCGGCGTTCAGTCGAACCACACGCGCCAGGTTGCGGCGGTCGCGGCGCGCATGGGACTCGGCTGCGTGCTCGTGCAGGAGAGCTGGGTGGACTGGCCGGACGTGGTCTACGACCGCGTCGGCAACATCCAGCTCTCGCGCATCATGGGCGCCGACGTGAGGCTTGTGGAGGCCGGCTTCGGGATCGGCTTCAAGGAGAGCTGGGAGCAGGCGCTTGCCGATGTGAAGGCGGCGGGCGGCACGCCCTACGCCATCCCGGCGGGAGCCTCCGACCACGAGCTCGGCGGGCTCGGCTTCGCGCGCTGGGCGCAGGAGCTGGCCGAGCAGGAGCGCGAGCTCGGGGTCTTCTTCGACACGGTCGTGGTCTGCTCGGTCACCGGGAGCACACAGGCCGGGATGATCGCCGGCTTCGCGGCCCAGGAGAGCGAGCGGCGCGTGATCGGGATCGACGGCTCGGCGCGGCCGGCCGAGACGCGCGAGCAGGTGGCCCGCATCGCGCGGCGCACCGCGGAGCTGATCGAGCTGGGGCGCGACCTGCGCGAGGACGAGATCGTGCTCGACGACCGCTACCACGCCGGCACCTACGGCATCCCCGACGAGCAGACGCTGGAGGCGATCCGGACCGCCGGCCGGCTCGAGGGGATGATCACGGACCCGGTCTACGAGGGAAAGTCGATGGCGGGCATGATCGATCTCGTGAGCCGGGGCGAGATCGAGAAGAGCTCGAACGTGCTCTACGCACACCTCGGCGGCCAGCCCGCCCTAAGCGCCTACGCGGGCCTATTCCGCTGATGTCGGAGGACGTGGTGCAGCGCGCCGTGGGCGCCTTCATGCAGCGCGACCTCGACGGGATACTCGCCGTGGCGGACCCCCGGATCGAGCTGCGCTCGCTGCTCACCGAGGCGGAGCGGCCGCTCTACCGCGGACACGACGGAGTGAGGGACTGGTTCGAGGCGGTGTTCGGCGTATCCCCGACTGGCGGCCGCAGCCGCGGGCCGCGTCGTACGACGAGGACGGTGCCGTCGTGATCGGCCTCGACGTGACGGCCACGGGCGCGGGAAGCGGCGTCCCGATCGACCAGACCTACTGGCTGGGCGCCCGGGTAGAAGCTGCCAAGATCACCTTCTTCGGCTTCTTCAGAACCGAGTCGGACGCACTCGAGGCGGTTTCATGATCCCCCCGGACACAACCATCGGAAAGGTTCGCCTGCGGGTGGCGGACCAGGACGACCTCACGACCTTCTACGAGCGGGTGATCGGCCTCAGAGCGGTCGATCGGGAGGGTGACTTGGTGCGCCTGGGCGCCGAGGGCGGCGAGCCGGTGATCGAGCTGGTCGGGGCGCCGGACGCACCGGCCGCGCCGAGCTTCAGCACGGGCCTCTTCCACCTCGCGATCCTGGTGCCCGACCGCGCCGAGCTGGCGCGTGCGCTTCAGCGCGTGGCGGGCACGGGCTGGCGCCTCACCGGCGCCTCCGACCACCTGGTCAGCGAGGCACTCTACCTCCAGGACCCCGAGGGCAACGGGATCGAGATCTACCGCGACCGGCCACGGGAGGAGTGGCGCCGCGACGGCGGCGAGCTCGCGATGGCCACGCTCCCGCTCGACCTCGAGAGCGTGCTCGGCGAGCTCGACCCCGGCGAGCGCGAGGCCAATGGCATGCCGTCGGGCACGACGATGGGCCACGTGCATCTCCAGGTCGCGGACATCCCGGCCGCGGAGGGCTTCTACAACCGCGCGCTCGGGCTCGACGTGATGGTCCGCTCGTACCCCGGGGCGCTGTTCTTGGCGGCCGGCGGCTACCACCACCACCTCGGGCTGAACACCTGGCAGAGCCAGGGCGCGCCGCCCCCGCCGGAAGGCGCCCTCGGGCTGGATCGGTACGAGCTCGTACTCCCGAACGCGGCGGAGCGCGACAGCGCCGCGGACCGGCTAGCCCAGGCGGGGGCCGACCCCGAGCGGCTCGACGAAGGAGTCGTCGCCGCCGACCCGTCGGGCATCCACGTGCTGCTGACCGCGCGCGACGGCTAGCGCGCCGCCAGCAGGAAGCGCACCAGCGAGTCCAGCTCGCCGGCGCTCATGCGGCTCCCGAAGTCCGTGGGCATCATGTTGAAGCCATCCGCATCGGATGACGGATCCGTGATCTGTGCGATCAGGGACGCGCGCGTGTGCCCCCCGAGGCGCTCGTCCAGATTCGGGCCGATGCTGCCCGCGGAGCCCGCCGCTTCGAGGGTGTGGCAGCTGCCGCAGCCCATGCGCACGAAGACGGCGCGGCCGGGCTCGTGCCCCGTCGGCGCGCCCGTCGTCGGCGCGGCCGAGCCGTCACGGATCCCGACGCCCAGCGCAACGGCGGCGAACGCGAGCGCGGCCGCCCCGAGGCCCGCGGCGAGCGCCTCCCTCATCCCTCCGCCGGCTTCGGCTCGCCTCGCCGCCGGAGCACCGTCGTGAAGGCCGCTGCGATCACTCCGGCGCCCAGGGCGATCCCGAGCGCCCCGGCCAGGGTGACGCCATCGCCCGACTCGGGCGGCCCCGCGTTTCGCCGCGGCGCCGCCGCGACCGGCGCGATCCCTGCGGCCCCGGCTCCGATGCGCACGCTGCCCAACTGGTGCACCTGAGAGAAGTCGTCGTCCACCGAGTAGGCCCACTCACCAGCCGACGGGAACACGACCCGCGCCCGATAGACGCCGGGGCGCTCGGTGGGACTCGCCGCGAAGGCGCGCCGCGTCCCGCCGCTCGCCGCCTCGATCAGGACCCTCGGCTCGACGCCCTCCAGCGGCGTGCGCCCGTGCTGGAGCACGGTGAGGTCGACGACCCATTCCTCGCCGGGGCGCGTGCCGTCCGGGAGCGAACTGAGTCCGACGGTGGCCCACCCGCCCGCGAGGCTGGTGGCCGGCGCTATCAGTGCAGCCGCGAGCGCCGCCGCGGCGACCAGCGTGAATCGGCTCATGCCCTCTGTACGCCCGTCGGCGAGGCGAGGTTCCAGCAATGGACCCGTTCGCCGCGCAGCCCCGTAGTCCGGAATGACGTGCAGCTCGCCACCCACATCGCACTCGGGCTCGCGATGGCGGCGTCGGGTCTCCAGGTGCAGTGGCACCACTCGACCGCGCTCGGAACGCACACGGCGGGGCGGCTCGAGCACGGCGTGCGGCTTCCGGCCGAGGGCCGGACCTTCTTCACATGGGACCCGGTGCTGCGGCGCTCACCCAACCGCGACTGGCGGCGCTGGGGCACCGACCGTCTCGTGCGCGTGGTGCTCGACGTGGCGCGCGACCACCACGCGGCCCACCCCCGCGCGCCCCGGATGGCGATCGGCGACCTGAGCCGGCCGCACGGCGGCGACTTCGGCCCGCGGTTCGGCTACATCGGGCACGCGAGCCACCAGAACGGGCTGGACGTGGATGTCTACTACCCGCGCGCTGACGCGCGCGAGCTGGCACCCCGGGACGCCGGCGACATCGACCGGCGCCTCTCGCAGGCGCTCGTGGACCGCTTTCTCGCCGCGGGCGCGCAGGTGATCTTCGTCGGCCCGAACACCGGCCTCGGGGGACCGCCCGGGCGCGTCCAGGCGCTCGTGCACCACGACAACCACCTGCACGTGCGGCTAGGACAGGAGTGAGTAGAGCCCGAAGCGCAGCGCGGGCAGGGTAGCCGCCGGACGCAAGGGCTCAGCCGCGCGCGAGCCGCGGCCTCGGCGGCTGCGCGAACAGGCGCCAGAGGCCCGCCTCCGGGATCCGCTCGACGACCAGCCCGGCCGCCAGGCAATCCGCCTCCAGCATCGATACGAGCCGCGGCTCCGGCGGGAAGCGGCTGATCGCCACGACGGTGCGGACGCGGACGGCCACGGGGCGCTCCTCGATCCAGAGCACCACCAGCGGAGGCACGAGCACGGGCGTGCCCGACCGCGGGTCGCTCGTCTGGGCCGCTTCGCGCAGCTCCACCTCGAGCGGACCCCGGCTCAAGGGCCTTGCCTGCAGGAATGCCTGCACCGCCCGCCGTTCGCCGATCACGCTCTCTCCAGTCCCTTTCCTTGGCCGCCCCGCGCCCTCCAGAGCGCGCGAACCCGCCAGTCGAAGGTAGGTGCGATCGCTGACCTGCGCCACTCCACAATCCGTCCATGGACGTGTGCCTCGGCACGTAGGGTGTCGTCCATGAACCCGCACGGGATCAGGGCTTTCGCGCCTGGACGCGTGAACCTGATCGGCGAGCACACCGATTACAACGATGGCCTCTGCCTGCCCTTCGCGATCGATCGCGGGGTCACGGTGACGGCCGAATTGCACGATGGCGACGAGGTGCTGGCGCCGGACCTCGCGGGCGACGAGCGCTTCCTGCGAGGGGCCGTCTCGGAGCTCGGCAACATCGGCGTGGAGGTGCCCGGCTGCACCCTCGGAATCACGAGCGACCTGCCGCGGGGCGCGGGGCTCGCCTCCTCCGCGGCCCTGTGCGTGGCGCTGTCGCTGGCGCTCTGCGCCGTCGCCGAGGCCGAGCCGCCGCGACCCGTGAGGCTCGCGCGGCTGTGCTCCAGGATCGAGAGCGAATGGGCCGGCCAGGAGACTGGCCTGCTCGACCAGCTCGCCTCCCTGCTCGGCGAGGAGGGGCGCGCGGTGCGGCTCGACATGCGCACGCTCGAGGCACGCGCCGTCGAGCTGGACCTCCGCGACCACACCCTCGCCACGCTCGACTCCGGCGCGCCCCGGAGCCTCGCCGAGTCGGGTTATAACGAGCGCCGCGACGAGTGCCGGCGCGCCGTGGAGCTGCTGGGCCTCGAGTCGCTGCGGGACGCCGACGACGACTCGGGCCTCCCGGCGCCGCTCGACCGCCGGGTGCGCCACGTGATCGGCGAGAACGAGCGCGTGGATGCCGCCGTGGCGGCGCTCGCCGCCGGCGACCTTCCCGTGCTCGGCGAGCTGCTGAACGCCTCTCACGCCAGCCTGCGCGACGACTACGAGGTGTCGGTCCCCGAGGTGGAGCGCGCGGTTGAGGCGTGCAGGGACGCCGGCGCGCTCGGTGCGCGCATCATGGGCGGCGGCTTCGGCGGCTCCGTGCTCGCTCTGTTCCCGCCCGGCGCCTCGCCGCCGGAGCGGGCGATGGCTGTGCGCCCGGGTCCTGGCGCTCGATTTCTCTAGCTGCTAAAAACCACGACCCGTGGATCGAGGGCTCGCCTACAAGAACCTGCGCACCGGGCTGATCGCCGGCGCGATCGCCGTGATCGTCTTCGCCCTCTCGTGGGTAGTGGGCCTGATCTACTGATGGCCGAGGAGGTCCACGTCTCCGACCCGTCGGCCGACGAGCCCGGCGAGCTCGTCCACCTCCCCGGCCCGTCCTTCCTCCCCGTGGCCACGGCGTTCGGCCTGACGATCGTGGTCATCGGCGTGGTCCTCTCCTGGATCATCGTGGCCATCGGCGCGGTGATCGCGCTCGTGGCGATCGTCCGCTGGATCGGCGAGACCCGCGAGGAGATCTCGGAGCTACCGCTGGAGCACTAGGCGCCGCGGCCCGGCCTCGGCCGAGGTGGCGCTCCGCTCGCGCCGGCGTTGATGCCCGCCGTGCCCACCACAGCGGTGAAGGGGCTGGGGATCGGAAAGGTCGATCTCGAGCTCGTCGGGAGTGGGGGTCGGCCAGTCTTGGATCGATACGCACCACTAACGCCACCGCCCCCTCCCCGAGTGGATCGAGACCTACCTTTCGCAGGATCGCGGCGACGAAGGGTTCACCCCCCACACCACCACCGCGCGCCGTCGGCGCTCGGCTCTACGCCTCGCTGCCCGCTGCGTCGCGCGGTAGTGAGGAGGTGGCTCCGTCCTCGACCCAGCAGCGCACTATGTCGCGCATCGAGAGGACGCCGACCATCTCGCCGCCGTCCACCACGACCAGGTGGCGGAAGCCGCCGGCGACCATCTCCTCGGCCGCTCGCTCGAGTGACCAGTCGGGCGCGGCGAAGGTGATCCTCGGGGACAGGTGGTCGCGCACCAGCTCCGTATTCGGGTCCTGGCCGCTGCCGACCGACTGGAGCACGTCGCGCTCAGTGATGATCCCGGGGCCGGGCTGCTCGGGGTCGATCACGACCGCCGCGCCGACCTTCCGCTCGGCCATCGATCGCGCGGCGTCGTGGAGCGTGACACCGGGGCTCACGGTCACCACCATGCTGCTCATCCCGGTCCGGACCTGCATGCAGCTTCCTCCTGCACTAGTGACAATCGGCTCAAGTCAGCGTACCCGATGATCCGAAAAGGGGCCGCCGCCGTATTTCGTCTTAGTGCGGGCCTCCACCGTGCAGCGGCGACGTGACCTCTACCGGGATGCGCTGGTGGTGATCGCGCGCCGCTACGGCGATGACGACCTCTCCCTTGCCAGCGTGGCGCGCGAGATCGCGACGTCGCGCCGGCAGCTCCAGCGCGCCTTCGCGGAGGCCGGCGGCACGAGCTTCAGCCGGGAGCTCCAGCGGGTGCGGATGGCACGCGCGGCACAGCTCCTGTTGGACGGCTCGCTCCCCGTCCAGGACGTGGCCGCGGCGGTGGGCTACCGCCAGGCCGCCCAGTTCGCCAAGGTCTTCCGGCGCCACCAGGGCGTCCCTCCGTCGAGCTTTCGGCGGGGGGCGGGCCAGCTAGCGGCCTGAGGGCTGCGCGCAGGCATGCCCTTGTCTTGACTAGCCAATAAACTCGCGCGCCGTGACGGAGAGGGACCGCGTCCAGTCGAGCGAGGCCAAGGGCCCGCCAGAGACCGATCCGAGGATCGAGGGGGAGAAGCACCCGGTTGCCCGCATGATCGGGATCGGGCTGCTCGCGTCGCTGGTGGGCATCGCGATCACGCTCTGGATCGACTGGTTCCCCGAGAACGCCGCCGGCTCGGCGGGCAAGATCGACACGCTCTACGACGTCCTCCTGATCTGCTCCGTGCCGGTCTTCGTGCTGGTCATGACGATCGCGATCTACTCGGTCGTCCGCTTCCGGGCCAAGCCGGGCGACATGGGCGACGGCCCGCCGATCCACGGCAACACGAGGCTCGAGATCATCTGGGTCACGATCCCGTTCATCATGGTCACGGCGCTCGCGATCTACGGCTGGATCACGCTCGACGACCTCGAGGCCAAGCAGAAGAACGAGATGGTCGTGAAGGTCACGGGCCAGCAGTTCACATGGACCTTCGAGTACCCGTCGGAGAAGGTCGCGAGCCCCGAGCTGGTCCTGCCGGTGGACCGCCCGATCGAGTTCAGGGTCCAGACGAAGGACGTGATCCACTCGTTCTGGGTGCCGCAGTTCCGGCTCAAGTCCGACGCCGTCCCGGGGCTCACCACGACCATCCGCGTGACCCCGGACAAGCCCGGCCGCTACGAGGTCGTCTGCGCCGAGCTGTGCGGCATCGGGCACTCCACCATGCGCCAGTTCGTGCGCGTGCTGCCCCAGTCCGAGTTCGACAGCTGGGTGAGCAAGGAGCGCGAGGCCGCTGGCGGCGGCGCTGGCGGCGGCGGAGGCGAGCAGGCGGCCGCGCCTGACGGCGAGGCGCTGTTCACGTCGAACGGCTGCGTCAACTGCCACACGCTGAAGGCCGCCGGCGCAACCGCAGAGGTCGGCCCCGACCTCGGCAAGCTCGAGGATGTGGAGGCGAAGTTCCTCCGCACCTCGATCGTTGACCCGAATGCGGATGTGACAAAGGGCTACGAGCCGGACATCATGCCGCAGGACTTCGGCACCAAGCTGTCCAAGGAGGAGATCGACGCACTCGTGAAGTACCTTCTGGAGTCGCAGGAATGACGCTTACGCAGAGGCTTCTCGCACCCGGCTGGTACCGCGCCTTCCTAGGCATGGCGCTGGGCTTCGGCCTGGGCATGGGCATCGTCGTGGCGGTCCGCGCGCTGTACGGCTGGGACCCGGTTCTCGACTGGGACGCGATCATCACGGTCGGCGCGCTGATCGCGGCGCCGCTCGGCTACCTGATCGGGATCGGCTGCTTCGACTACTGGTTCCGCTGGGCCTCGGGCGCCCCCACCGTCCCCGAGGACCACTCCGGTCACGGCGCCTACAGCTGGCGCGACTACTTCCGCGTGAACACCGATCACAAGGTGATCGGGATCCAGTACATCTGCACGACCTTCTTCTTCTTCATCGCGGGCGGCCTGATGGCGATGCTGATGCGCGCGGAGCTCGCGCAGCCCGGCACGCAGTTCGTGGACCCGAACACCTTCAACGGGCTCTTCTCGGTCCACGCCTCGCTGATGATCTTCCTGTTCATCATCCCGGTGTTCGCCGGCATCGCGAACTACGTGATCCCGCTGATGATCGGCGCGCCGGACATGGCGTTCCCGCGCCTGAACGCGCTCTCGTACTGGATGCTGCCGGCGGCCGGCGTGATGATGCTCGCCTCGTACTTCGCCGAGGGCGGCGCGTTCGCGACTGGATGGACGGCCTACGCGCCGCTGTCGACCGAAACACCGCTGGGCCAGCAGTTCTTCACGCTCGGCGTGCAGTTCGCGGGCGCCTCCTCGATCGCGACCGCGCTCAACTTCCTCGTCACCATCATCACCATGCGCGCGCCGGGCCTGACCTTCTGGCGCATGCCACTGCTCGTGTGGGCGAACTTCACCACCTCCCTGCTGGTGGTGATCGCCACCCCGTTCATCGCCGGCTCACAGTTCTTCGTGCTGCTCGACCGCACCATCGGCACGCACTTCTTCAGCCCGGCCGCGGGGGGCGACGTGCTGATGTACCAGCACGTCTTCTGGTTCTACTCGCACCCGGCCGTCTACATCATGATGCTGCCGGGCTTCGGGATCATCAGCGAGGTCATCTCGACCCACGCGCGCAAGCCGGTGTTCGGCTACCGGATGATGGCGTTCTCGCTCGTGGCCATCGTGATCCTCGGCTTCACGGTCTGGGCGCACCACATGTTCGTGTCCGGCATGCAGAGCTGGATCCGCGTCCCGATGATGATCACCACGATGCTGATCGCGGTCCCGACCGGCATCAAGATCTTCTCCTGGCTCGCCACGCTCTGGAGGGGCGTGATCCATCTGCGAACGCCGATGCTGTTCGCGCTCGGCTTCCTGACGATGTTCACCCTGGGCGGGATCAGCGGCATCATGCTCGCCGTCGTGCCGTTCGACATCCACGTGTCGGACACCTACTTCATCGTCGCCCACATCCACTACGTGCTGTTCGGCGGCTCCGTCTTCACGATCTTCGCCGGGATCTACCACTGGTTCCCGAAGATGACCGGCCGGATGTACGACGAGTCGCTCGGGCGGCTGCACTTCTGGCTGTCGTTCATCTTCTTCAACCTCACGTTCGGCCCGATGCACTTCGTGGGCATCGACGGCATGCCGAGGCGGGTGGCCGACTACGCCGAGCAGTACGCCACCTGGAACGTGATCATCTCGATCTCGGCGTTCATCTTCGGCGCCTCGTTCCTGATCTTCCTCTACAACATGATCGCCTCGTGGCGGCATGGCCCGGCCGCCGAGGGCAACCCCTGGCGCGCGCACTCGATCGAGTGGCAGGTGTCCTCGCCCCCGCCGGTGTTCAACTTCGACGAGATCCCGACCGTGGTCGGCGGCCCGTACGAGTACGGCGTGCCCGGAGCGGTGCACGCGGTGTTCAAGGAGAAGGAGCCGGCGGCCGTGCCCACGCCGGCCGGCGGAGGCGGGGCTCCGCCGCCGACTGAGCCATGAAGCGCATCCTCGTAGTGGCGAACGAGACGGTGGCGGGCAAGCCGCTGATCGACGCGGTGAAGCGCCGGGGGGAGGGTGGCGAAGTCCGCGTCCACGTGGTCAGCCCCCAGAACCAGCCGAAGCACGGCTACGTCGTCTACGACGAGCACGTGCGCGACGCGGCCCAGAACCGCCTCGAGATCACGCTCGCGCTGCTGCACGAGGAAGGGGTCCAGGCGGACGGCGAGGTGATGGACCCGGACCCCTACTCCGCCGTGATGGACGCGCTCGGCGAGGAGGACTACGACGAGATCATCGTCTCGACCCACCCAGAGACGCGCTCCGGCTGGCTGCGTCAGGGACTGGTGGACCGCCTCAAGCGAGCAACGCGGCGCCCCGTGGAGCACGTGGTCGTGGACCTCGACTCGGAGCGCGACGACGTGAAGCGCACGCTCGTGGTCGCAAACCAGACGGTGAGCTCGCGGCCGCTGCTCGACGCCCTGAAGCGCAAGGCCGGCGAGGAGCCGCGACGCTTCATCGTGATCGCGCCCCAATCGGCGGAGAACGGCGAGGGGGATGCCAACGAGCGCCTGGCTCACACGCTGAAGGAGCTCGAGGACGCTGGGCTGCAGGCGATCGGCCAGGTGGCCGACCCGGACCCGTTCACCGCGATCCAGAACGCGCTCCAGTTCTACGCGCCCGACGACATCGTGATCTCGACGTTCCCCGAGACGCGCTCCGGCTGGCTGCGGAGCGACCTCGTGGGACGCGTTCAGGCCAGCACCGGGAAGCCGGTCGAGCACGTGGTGAGCGAGGAGGGCTGATGGAGGCCGCCACCCACGCCGAGCACCATCACGGCCCGCCCCCCGCGAACGTCTCGTCGCGCGTGGAGGCTCAGTTCCTCGGGATGCTGCTTTTCATCATCTCCGAGGTGATGCTCTTCGGAGCGTTCTTCACGGCCTACTTCTTCATCAGGGTCGTGGCGGACTCAGGCTGGTTCCCCATCGAGGGCGTCGACCTGCCGAAGGCGATCGCCGGCGTGAACACCGCCATCCTGGTCTCCTCGAGCTTCACGATGCACTGGGCGCTCGAGGGCGCGCGCAACGAGAACCGCAACGCGCTGAGGGTCGGCCTGCTCACCACCGCCCTGCTCGGCCTCACCTTCCTGACGATCCAGGTGAACGAGTACGTGCACATCGGCTTCGCGCCGCACGACCACGCGCAGGGCACCATCTTCTACGGCCTGACCGGCCTGCACGGAGCCCACGTCTTCGTGGGCCTCACGCTGCTCACGTTCGCCACGATCCGCGCCTTCCGCGGCCACTTCACCGCCAAGGAGCACCGCGGGGTCGAGGTGCCGGGGATCTACTGGCACTTCGTCGACGTGATGTGGATCGTCGTGTACTCGTCGGTCTACCTCCTCTAGGCCGTGCTGAACCCGCTCAGGTCCGAGCAGGAGGCGTTCCGCTTCCTGCTCTACGTCCTGGTCGTGGCTGCGGTCGTGCTCGGCATCGTGTTCGCCGTGCGCGCGATCACGTGAGCCCGGACCTCGACCTGGCGGAGCGCGCCGCGCGCGCCGCCGGGGAGGTGCTGATGTCGTACTACGGGCGCGCGCCGGAGGGTCTCGCCTCGAAGAGCTCGGCCACGGACCCCGTGTCGGACGCGGACCGCGAGGCGGAGCGCGTGATCCGCGAGCTGCTGGAACGCGAGCGCCCCGACGACGGCCTCGTGGGCGAGGAGGGCTCGCGCATCACCGCCGACAGCGGCCGCCGCTGGATCGTCGACCCGCTCGACGGCACCGTCAACTTCCTCTACGGCCTGCGGGCGTGGGGCGTGAGCATCGCGCTCGAGGACGAGGACGGGCTCGCCGTGGGAGTCGTCTTCAACCCCGTGAGCGGGGAGTGCTTCGCGGCCGAGGGCGGGAAGGGCGCGACCTTGAACGGACGCTCGCTCCATGTGACCGAGTGCCGCTCGCTCGACCAGGCGATGGTCGCCACGGGCTTCTCGTACGAGTCGGTGCGACGCGCCGAGCAGGCCGAGATCCTGCTGAAGCTGCTGCCGCGCATCCGCGATCTGCGCCGCGCGGGCGCCGCCGCGCTCGACCTCGCCTACGTGGCGGCCGGTCGCGTGGACGCCTTCTACGAGCGCGGCCTGAAGCGCTGGGACGAGGCCGCCGGGCGCCTCCTGGTGCATGAGGCGGGCGGCGTCACGGCCGAGCTCGAGGGCGAGCCACACGGCGTGGTGGCGGCCGCGACGCCTGAGCTCCGTGAAGAGCTGCTGCCGCTCGTCTGACAGAGCCAGACGGGGCTAGCCGCCGCCGTTTTGGAGGAGGTAGTCGACCAGCGCCTGGATCTGCTCGTCCGTTAGCCGGCCCTCGAAGGAGGGCATCGCGTTCCCGAAGCCCTGCACCAGGAAGGCCTCGGGCTTGGTGAGTGACTCGCGGACGTACTCCTCGGCGGACTTGCCGGGCTCGCGCTCGCCGGCGGCCTGGGCGAGCTCGTCCAGGTTGGGGCCGATGGTGCCGTTGGAGCCGGCCGGCCCGAACGTGTGGCAGCCGGCGCAGCCGGCCGCCGTGAAGATCTGCTCGCCGGTCTTGGCCTGGGCGAGACCCGCTGACGCCAGCGCGCCCTCGTCCTGCCCGGACTTGTCGGCCGCGAAGCCCACGTACGCCGCAACGTCGCGGGCGTCGTCGCCCTTCACGAGCCCCGCGGGCATGATGCTGTTCCTGCGCGGGTGCAGGATCTGCTTGTGCACGATGCCCTCGACGGTGTCGCGGTCGAGCCCGTCGGCCAGCGCGGTCTGGAAGGCGGCGTCGAGGCTCGGTCCCTGCGTGCCCCCGGTGCCGGCGCGGGCGAGCGCGTGGCAGGAGCCGCACTTCTCCACGAACTGCGCCTTGCCGTTCGACAGGTCGGGCTCCTCGCGCCCGCACGCAGCGAGGGGCAACGCGACAGCGACGGCGCAGAGCGCCGCGAGCAGCGGCCTGACCGTGTTGCGGGCGAGGCTCACGGGGCGGGAACACTACCCACTGGAGGGGCTGGACGCAGCATCGATCACGCCCTCCGCAACGCTCTCCCAGGAGTACCGGCGGGCGGCCTCGGCGGCCAGCGCATCGCGGGCCCGCTCGCGCTCCGCGGGGTCGAGCGTGAGCCACGTGACGAGCTTCTCGGCGATCTCCCTGACGGCACCGGGGCCGACCTCGAACGACATCAGCGGTCGCAGCTCCTCGGGCAGCGCCGGCGCGAGCGTTGCCGTGACCTCGGCCATTCCGGAGTGGTTCGCGGACAGCGGCAGCGCGCCGCAGGCCGCGGCCTCCGCGGCCACCATCCCGAACGACTCCGGGAACGTGGACGGCATGACCTGCGCCTCGACCGCGGGCAGCAGGTCGGGCAGGTCGTCGTGCTCGAGCCGGCCGGTGAAGTGGACGCGCTCGGCGGCGGCCGGCGCGGCGCGCAGCCAGTCCTCGCCGATCGTGTCGAGGAACGCGTTCAGGTGGCGGAGCTCGCCCGGCGGGCCGCCCTCCAGCTCGCGTCCGCGCGCGGCGATCTCCCGCAATGCGTCCACGTCGGCCCGGCGTAGCGCGTGGGCGAAGCGGTCGAGCGCCTCGCGGTAGGTGCCGAACCCGACCACGAGCAGCCGCGCGTCGGGCACGCGATCCACGACGAGCGGCCATGCCGCCAGCAGCAGGTCCACGCCCTTCGACACGATCAGCTTGCCGACGAAGCTGACGATCCGGTCGCGGGACGGGTCGAGCGTGCGCAACACGTCGGCGGTTCCCTGCTCGCCACCCCAGTCGGCCGCGGGCCGCGCGGCCACCCGCTCCAGGTCCGGCTCGCGGCGGCGGAATCTGTGCACGTCGACCCCGGGCGGCCCCAGGCGCGTTCGCTCGCGCAGGGACGGCTCGTCGGCCAGCACCTCGAAGAGCGACTCGCCGGTGTGGCGCGAGCCCACGAGCACGCCGTTCGCTGCGCGGATCCCCTCGAGCGCGTACGGGAGGAAGCGCTCGCGGTGCGGGCGCACGGTGTACTCGAGCGCGCTGCCGTGGATCTTGACCGCGTAGGGAGCAGCTCCCTCGAGGGCACGGGCCAGGATCACCGGCCCCATCACCAGATGGTTCGCGAGTGCCACGTCGGGCGTCGGGACGGCGCGCACCGCCTCCAGGTTGGCGTCGATGTAGTGCTCGAGCTCGGCGTCGGTGAGCTCCTGGAACGGCTTGGCGTCGAATCCCTCGTACTCGTCGGCCACGTAGACGGGCAGCACGCGCCCGATGTCCGGCAGGTGCACCGTCACCCCCTCGGGCGGCGAGTAGTCGCGGTCCTGGCAGAGCAGGTCGACCTCGTGGCCGAGCTCGGCCAGCGTCCGGACCAGATTGGCGTTGTAGATGTTGCTGCCGGTCCCCCGGAGCAGGTAGCCGTGGAAGATCAGGATCCGCATGCCTCGCCGCTATTCTTCCGCGCCGATGCCCGCCCGCCAGAAGTACCGCCTGCGAGCCCGCTCGGACCGCGAGATCATCCGCGAGGTCGAGCCGGGGGTCACCTACGTGGACGCCGAGAGCGGCGAGGAGTTCCAGGTGGTGGGAGCGATGCTCCCGCTCGCTCCGTCGCCCAGCAACCTTCCCTATGCGGTCGAGAACCTGAGGCTGTGCGGATGCTCGCTCGAGCAGCTGGTCCCGAACGACGTGAACGACTGCACGCACTGCGGCCGGCGGGTTCCGGCCGTCGAGCGCTGAACCTCAGAGCCCGGCTGCTGCCGCTGCTGCTCGTGGCGGCACTCGGGGGCTGTGGGGGCGACGACGAGCCGGCGGAGACCACGCGCGAGCTGCCCGAGCTGTCGCTTCCGAGCACCGAGGCGGCCCCGACCGTCGAGCAGACCGAAACGTCGTCCACGACGGTGGATCCGGCCACGGAGACGCTCCCGCTCGAGGGTCCGCCGCCGTCCGACACCGCCCCCGCTGACACGCCGGAGAGCGACACCGCGCCGCCAGAGGACAGTCCGGCCGAGCGCTTCGAGGAGTACTGCAACGAGAATCCGGGCGCCTGCGGCTGACCTCAGACGAGGCAGCCCAGCGCCTTCTCGCGCGAGTCGACGATCGTGAGGTGGCCCACGAGGCCGGTGACCTCGAACGGCCGCAGCACGCGCTGTGTCGGGCACACGAGCACCATCTGCATGTGACGCGCCGTGTAATGGCGCAGGGCGTTCAGCAGCACGCCGATCCCCGTGGAGTCCATGAAGGTCACCTCGGCGAGGTCCACGACCACCGCACGCTTGCCCTCGTCGGCCAATCCGAAGAGACGGCTCCCCAGCCTAGGCGCCGTCATCGCATCGATCTCCCCCCGGAGCGACACGACGTGGGTTGTCTCGTCGACGTCCTCGTCGACCAACCCGAAGTCGATCACGGGGCGCAAGCTATCAGGCGTGACGCCGTGCCGCGCCGGGTCAGCTCTGACGGTGCGCCGGGACGGGCGAACTCGGGCGTCTCACCCTCGCGGGCGACGGCACCAGCGGCTCGTGGTCGCGGCGTCGCGCCGGGCCCGGCCGGCGCGAGTGATCGCGCACTCGGCCCCGGCCGAGGTTCCACGCGCCCAGCGGCAGCTTGATGCCGCCGCCGCCAGGGCCGTCGCGGCTCGGGCGCGGCCCCGGGCCCTCGCCTCCGCCGCCGTCGTCGCCGCGCGAATCGTCGTCGTCGTCGCGCAGCCGGAAGAACCAGATCAGCCAGACGACCAGCAGCCCGACGTCGAAGACGCGGAACCCGACCATGAAGATCCACCCCTCGGTGGTCACCGGGTCGATGCTACCGCGATGGCGCGGCAGGTTGAAGGGCCTTTCTACCCGGCGGCTTCGTTCGTCACGCGGTTGCTCGGGATGTACGTGACGGTGTAGAGCAGCCGTGCCGCGTGGTAGGTGCAGCCGAACTGGGCGACCTCCCGCAGGTCCTCCAGCGCGAACTGCCGCAGGCTCCTGGGCGGCTCGCAGTTGTCCCTGGGCCGTGACGAGCGCCACCAGTTCGTGCGCGCCAGATTCGTGGACAGGAGCGGCGCCCAGGTGGGCACCGTGATCGCGATCCAGTTGCCCTCCTTGACGGGGATCGGGCGGTCGAACACGAACGTGGGCTTGGACCCGAAGTAGCGGTCGAGCTCGAAGCGCTGCGACTGCCTGATCAGGCGGTGGTCCAGCCGCGTCTTGCGCGTCGTGCCGCGCCTCAGCACCGAGACGCGCGCCATGGAGGGGGTGCCGAAGTTGTCGTTGAAGAAGTTGATCTCCTCGGCCGTCGGCTTCGCGAGCTGGAGCGTGAACGCCACGAGGTGGCCGTCCCTGCGTATGTAGTACGGGTTCTTCGGCCCGCCCGAGGCACGGCCCTGGTAGCCCGTCATGCGCACGGCCGCAACGCAGGGCGCCTCGGTCGTGCCCGGGCAGTTCAGCGAGGCCGCGTCGGCAACGGAGCCCAGCTCGATGATGCGGGCGGATGCGCTCGAGGGCAGCGCGAGCGCCGCCGCCAGCACGAATGTAAGCAGGAGGATTCGCTTCATGACCGGGGTACAAACACCGCCTTCGCCCTGGTGTTGCGGAATCCCTCTACTTGTAGCGATATGTGATGCGCCCACGGTCCAGGTCGTACGGCGACAGCTCGATCTTGACCCTGTCGCCCGGCAGGATGCGGATGTAGTGCCGCCGCATCTTGCCTGAGATGTGGCCCAGGACCTCGTGCCCGTTGTCGAGCTGGACCTTGAACATGGTGTTCGGGAGGGCCTCGAGGATCTCGCCCTCCATCTCGATCTTCTCTTCCTTGGGCACGGCGAGCGGCGCCTAGATGGCGCGGACGTTCACCGCCTTGGGACCCTTGTCGCCGGTCTCCTCCTCGTACTCGACCTTCGAGTTCTCGGCGAGCGACTTGAAGCCCTGGCCGTCGATGCCGGTGTAGTGGACGAACAGGTCACGGTCGCCGTCGTCCGGCGTGATGAAGCCGTAGCCCTTCTCGTCGTTGAACCACTTGACCGTTCCGGTAGGCACGTGGACCTTCCCTTCCTGCGTGTGCCCGGTCGGCCTTGCTGCTGCGAATCCGTACCGGCACTTGCATGTTTCAACTACGCCGGCTCACGCCGACCCTGACGGCACCACGCTACCAGGGGTGGGCGGCGGAAAGCCATCAAGTTCCCTCGAACGTCGCCTTGCCCGGGCCGTCCGCGAGGAACGTGTCGACGGCGCCCTGGAGGTCGCTCGTCTCGAAGAGCGGAGCGGCGATCGAGGCGGTCGAGTCGTCGGCGCCGCGCACGCCGTGCTCGAGGAACGCCCGCACGATCCGCTTGGTCGCGTGGTGGGCCCGCGTCGGGCCGGCCGCCAGCCGCTGGGCGAAGCGCAGCGACTTCTCGGCGAGCTCCCCGTCCGGCAGCACGCGGTTCACGACGTTCCAGCGCTCGAGTCTCGCGGCGTCGTAGAGACCGCCGCTCATCACGAGCTCGCGCGCCCGCGCGGGGCCGGCGCGCTCGGCGATCCGCTGTGTGCCGCCCATCAGCGGCGTGAGCCCTATCACCGCCTCCACGAGCCCGAACTGGGCCGACTCGGCCGCCCAGATCATGTCGCAGGCGAGCGACAGCTCGAGGCCGGCGGTGAGGCAGAGGCCCTGAACGGACGCGAGCGTCGGGAACGGAAGCTCCTCGATCCTGTGCGTGATCGCGAGCAGGTCGGCCGTGAGCTGCTCGGCACCCGCCTGGGAGAGCCCCTGGAAGGCGTTCACGTCCACGCCGCCGGTGAAGTACTTCCCCTCCGCCCTCACGAGCAGCGCACGGCAGCCCTCGGCCTGGTCGAGCCCCGCCAGGATGTCGCTCACCATCTCGGCGTCGAACAGGTTGAGCGGCGGGCTGTCGATCACGAGGACAGCCACGTCCCCGTCGCGCTCGAGGCGCGCGCGCTCAGCCACCGCGGAGCTCTGACGCCACCTGGGCCAGCTCGTCGGGCTCGATCTGCCGCGGCTGGCCGGGCAGCTGGAGCGGATCGTCGTCGTAGCGCGGGATCACGTGCAGGTGCAGGTGGAACACCGTCTGCCACGCGGCGGGCTCGCAGCAGTTGAGCACGTTCACGCCGTCGCAGCCGAGCGCGTCGCGCATCCGCAGCGCGAGCCGCTTCGCGGCGGCCATCGAGCGCGCGAGGTCCTCCTCCGGCGCCTGGTAGAGGTTGCGGGAGTGGTTGCGCGGGATCACGAGCGCGTGGCCGCGCGTCCACGGGTTGATGTCCATGAACGCGAGCGTGTGCTCGTCCTCCTGGACGATCTCGGACGGCAGCTCGCCCGCCGCGATCTTGCAGAAGATGCAGTCGTCGTCTGGCATGGCCGGGCAGCCTACAGCCAGCCCGAGCGCCGGAAGTAGCGGTAGAGCATCGAGCAGATGGCCAGCATCACAAAGACGACGCCGGGGTAGCCGAGCTCCCATCTCAGCTCCGGCATGTGCTCGAAGTTCATGCCGTAGATGCCCGCGATCGCCGTCGGCACCGCGATGATCGCCACCCAGGCGGAGATCCGCCGCACGTCGTCGTTCTGGCGCACCGCCACCTGGGCGAGGTTCGCCTGGAGCGAGCCGGCCAGGAGGTCACGCATCGCATCGAGCTGGTCGCGCGTGCGGATCAGGTGATCGTTCACGTCACGGAAGTACTCCCGAATCTCCGGGTGGATCTGCGAGTACCGCCCCTCCGCCAGCCGCTCCATCGGCTCGACCAGCGGCGCCGTGGCCTTGCGGAACTGGAGCACCTCGCGTTGCAGCCGGTAGATGCGCTCCGCTGGGTTGGTGCGCTGCCCCGAGAAGAGCTCGTCCTCCACCTCGTCGATGTCCGTCTCGAGCCCCTGGATCGCGGGCGCGTAGTCGTCCACCACCCGGTCGAGGATCGCGTGCAGCACCGCGCCGGGGCCGCGGCGAAGGTGCTCGGGATCGTCCTCGAGGGACTCCCGCACCGGCGTCAGCGAGCTGGCCTCGCCGTGGCGCACCGTGATGATGTAGTCGTCGCCCAGGAACACGAGCAGCTCACCGAGCTCGATCACTTCCGTGGGATCGACGTAACGTGCGGTCTTGAGGACGAGAAAGACCATGTGCTCGTAGACCTCGAGCTTCGGGCGCTGGTGAGCGTGGATCGCATCCTCGACGGCGAGCTCGTGCAGGTTGAACTCGCGCCGCAGGGAGGCGAACTCCTCCTCCGTCGGCTCGTACAGGCCGATCCAGACGAACTTCCCGGGCTCGTGACGCACGTCGTACGCGTGCTCGAGGTCCACGCGGCCGTCGCGCCGCTGCCCCTCCTCGTAGATGGCGCAGTCGACGATCATCGCTCCGAATTGTTGCGGAGCTCCCGGGCGAGATCGATCGCCTGCTGGCGATCGGTCGCTTCCCCGGCGTAGGCGGCCTCCGCGAGCTGGTCCAGCAGGCGCCCGAGCTCGGGCCCGTGGTCGATGCCGAGGGCGGCCGCGAGCTCGTCGCCGCGCACCGGCACGCGCGGCGGCCCGCTGCGCCGCCACTCAAGCGCGGCCGGCATCAGCTCCCCGGCCAGGTCCAGGTGGGCATCGATGGCGCGCTCGGCGTTCTTGCCGCGCGTGGCGAGCCGGTCCGCGACGGAGAGGAGCGTGACCTCCACCTCCACCGGCGAGGTGCGCTCGAGGTAGCGGTAGACGGCGTGGCGGTCGAGCGGGCGCTCGTGGACCAGGAAGCCGACCACCAGGTGGTGGCGGGTCACGCCCTCGAGGAAGCGGCAGAGACGCTCGCTCGTGCGCAGTCGCCGGCAGATCGTGCGCACCATCTGCTCCCCCAGCCGGTCGTGGCCCATGAAGGTCACGCGGCCGTCCTCGCGGACCTGATGGGTGGCGGGCTTGCCGATGTCGTGCAGCAGCGCGGCGAAGCGAAGCGCCTCCCCGCGCGTGAGCTCGTCGGCGAGCGGCTCGTCGAGCACCTCGCGCAGTTCGCCGGTGGCGTCGCGCTCGAGCTCGACCAGGCGCTCGAACACCTCGATCGTGTGGCCGTAGACGTCGAGGTGGTGGTAGTGGCTCTGCTCCACCTCGTGCAGGTCCGCGAGCTCCGGCAGCACCGAGTCCAGCAGGCCGAGCCTGTCCGCGAGGTCGAGGCCCTGCACCGCCCCGGGAGCGAGCACGAGCCGGCGCAGCTCGGCGAAGACGCGCTCGCCGGACGCCTCGGCCACGCGCGGGGCCGCCTCGGAGGTGAGCCGCTCCGTCTCGGCGTCGGGCATGAAGCCGAGCTCGGCGGCGAAGCGCGCGAGCCGAAGCGGCCGCAGCGGGTCGTTCTCGTACGCCGCAGGACCGAGCACGCGCAGCGTGCGGGCCTCTAGGTCGGCGCGGCCCCCGAGCGGGTCGATCAGCTCGCTGCCCTCGCTTCGGCGCGCCATCGCGTTCACGCTGAAGTCCCGCTTCGCGAGGTCCTCCTCGATCGTCTCGCCCTGGAGCGGCGCGTAGTCGTAGACGCGTCCCTCGCGCCTGTCGACCACCCGCCACGCGCCGAATGCCTCGGAGAGCCTGAACACCGGCCCGCGCAGCTCCTTCGCCAACTCGCGCGCGGCCCGCTCGGGATCGCCCTCGACCACGATGTCGATGTCGGTGACCTCGCGGCCGAGCAGCTCGTCGCGCAGGGCGCCGCCGACTATCCAGGACCCGCTCACCGGAAATGCTCGCGGCGGATCCTCGGCAGGAGGCCTGTCGTGACCTCGTAGTTGATCGTGCCCATACGCCGCGCCACCTCCTCGGCAAGTATCCGCTCCTCCCCCTGCGAGCCGATCAGGACCACCTCGTCGCCCACGTCCACCTCTGGGTCCGGTCCGAGGTCCACGGTCACGTTGTCCATGCTCACGGTGCCCACGAGCGGATGGCGCCGGCCGCCGATCAGCACGTCGCAGTCGTTCGTGAGCGCGCGCCGCCAGCCGTCGCCGTAGCCCACCGGCACGGTGCCGACCCAGGTCGGCTCGCGCGCGCGCCAGCGGCGCCCGTAGCCCACGCTCTCCCCCGGCTCGATGCGCCGCACGGACGCCAGCCAGGAATGCAGCGACAGCGCCGGCTCCAGGCCGTGCGTGCCCGGGTCGTCCTGGAAGGGGTCGAGGCCGTAGATCGCGACCCCGCAGCGGACCATGTCGAAGTGCGCAGCCGGCTCCCGCAGCGCCGCGGCGCTGTTCGCGGCGTGCACGAGCACGTCGTCGCGGGCCACGTCGCCCAGGAACTCCTGGAAGGCCTCGAGCTGGGCGGGAAAGAGGTCGTCGTCGAGCTCGTCGGCGGTTGCGAAGTGCGTCATCAGGCCCACGGTGTTGGGCCTCGCCGCGAGCCGGAGGGCCAGCTCGCGGTCCCTCGTCCCCAACCGGCCCATGCCGGTGTCGAGCTTCACGTGCACGCGCGGCGCCGCCTCGGCCACCTCCTCGGACCACGCCACCACGTCGGCGTCGGCGTCGGTGGCCACGCGGAGCTCGTCGCGCGTGAGCGCTCCCATCACCAGCACGGGCACGTCGACCGCCAGCCTGCGCAGCTCGGCGGCCTCGGCCGCCGTGGCGACCGCGAGCCAGGTGGCCCCGCCGGCCAGCACGGCCTCCACCGTGGGCCCGAGCCCGTGGCCATACGCGTCCGCCTTCACCACGGCACAGAGCGGCTGCGGAAGCCGCGCGCAGTTGCGCTCGATTGCGCCTACGTCGATGCGAGCGACGGCACGGTCGGTCACGCCGCCAGGGCGCCGAGCACGTCGAGCCGCGTGACCACTCCCACCAGGCGCCCGTCCTCGACCACCGGGAGGCGGTTGTGCCCGCTCTCGTGGATCAGCCGGGCGGCGGCGCGCACGCTCGTGTCCGGGCCGACCGTGTCGGGATCGCGGGTCATCATGTCCTCGGCCGTGGCGGCGAAGGCCTTGCGCAGGCGATCCTCGAAACGGTGGAGCGACTCGAGGAAGACCGTGCCACCGAACAGGTTCACGTAGTGAGGGATGTGGAGGTCGCCCTGGTCGTCGGGGAGCACCAGATCGGCCTCGGTCACGATCCCGACCAGCCTGTCGTCCGCGTCCACGACCGGGAGACCGGGCAACTCGTTCTCAAGCAGCGCCGCCACGACCTCCTCGACCGAGGCGTCGGGCGCCACCGTGACCGGGCTCGAGTCCATGATCTCGCCGATTCGCTCCGCCATGACGGCGCGACCTTACCGGAGGGTCTTCCGTTGTCGCCGCGCCGGGCCGGGCGTTCACGACAGCGGTGAAAGGGGGTGGCTTCTTTCGATCGTCATGCTTTGTGGGGTCTGTGTCCCGGTTAGGCAGGACGGTCGCGTGGGATCAGCGGCGGGTCAGGCCGTCGGGCAGTGCGTCGATCACGTCGCCGGCCATGACGTGATCGGGGCGGAGGCGCTCCGCCGCCGCGCGGGCGGCGAGTACGTGGGCGAGCGTGCCGAGCGCGGCCGCCTCGAAGGCGTCGAGGCGCTTGGCGAGCAGGGCGCCGATCAGGCCGGAGAGCACGTCGCCGGTGCCGGCCGTGGCGAGGGCCGGGGTTCCGCCGGGGCTGATCGCCACCGGCCCGCCGGGCCGGGCGACGATCGTGTCATCGCCCTTCAGGAGCACCACCGCCCCGCTCAGCTCGGCGGCCTCGCGGACGTGCGCCAACCGATGGGCTGCCACCTCCTCGGTGCTGACCTCGAGGAGCCGCCCCAGTTCGGCCTCATGCGGCGTTAGGACGGTAATCGCCTCCCGCTCGCGGAACAGCTCGAGCCGGCCCGCGTGGGCGTTCAGGCCGTCGGCGTCCACCAGCAGCGGCACCTCCACCGCGAGCGCGACACCGCGCGCGAACTCCTCGGCGCCCTCGTCCCGGCCGAGGCCGGGGCCGAGCACGACGGCACCGGCGCGCTCGGCCATCTCCTCCACCTCCGGGACGCCCGCCGGCGTGTGGAAGCCGTCGTCGTCCGGGAGGCCGCGGCTCATCTGCTCGAGCAGACGCAGGTCCACGGCCGGCTGGACCGGACCGGGCACGGCGACCTGGACGTAGCCGGCCCCCGCGCGCGCGGCGGAGCGGGCGGCCATCGTCGGCGCTCCGGTGAGGCCCATCGAGCCGCCCACCACCACCACGACGCCCGACTCGAACTTCGAGCCGCTGCGCGAGCGGCGCGGATACAGGTCGAGGACGGCCTCGCCGATCAGCCCCGCGGCGGACACGGCCGGGGCTCCGCGCGGTATCCCGATCTCGACCACCTCCACGCGCCCCGCGTGCTCCTTGCCGGGGTTCACATGCAGGCCCACCTTCGACCCGTGGAAGGTCGCGGTCGCGGCCGCCCGGACGGCCTCGGCCTCGATCTCCCCGGTGGAGGCGTTCACGCCGGACGGCACGTCGCAGGCCACGACCGGGGCGTCCTGCTCGTTGATCGCCCAGATCGCCGACGCCACCGGCTCGCGCGGCGCGCCCTCGAAGCCAGTGCCGAGCAGCGCGTCCACCACAACGCCCGAGCCCTCGAGCCGGTCGCGCTCGAAGGGCTGCGTGCCGTCCAGGACTTCGACCTCGTAGCCGTCCTCCTCCAGGAGCCGGGCCGCGACCCGTCCGTCGCCGCCGTTGTTGCCCTTCCCGACCACGATCCGTACCGGGCCCGCCTCGGCCACAGCGGCCGTCACGCGCGCGAGCCCGAGGCCCGCCCGCTCCATCAGGTCCGCCTCCGGCACGCCCTGCTCCTCGATCGCCCAGGCGTCGGCCGCGCGCATCTCGGCGGCCTCGTAGATCGGGTCGACCCAGTCCGGGAGCGCGCTCACCGCAGAACCGCGACGGCGCCCGCCACGTCGTCGGTGTGCGTGAGCGAGATGGCGAGCTCGCCGCCGAGCTCGGCGGCGCGAGCGGCCACGCCCCCGCTGAGGCGGACCTCCGGCGCCGCGCCGGTGGCCACGACCTCGACGTCTCGGAAGCTCCAGCCGGTGAGGCCGAGCGCCTTGGCCACGGCCTCCTTCGCGCAGAAGCGCGCCGCCAGGTGCATCGCGGGCCGCGCGCGCGCCGCCGCGTACTCGCGCTCTGCGTCGGTGAAGACCCGCTCGGCCAGGCGGGGCCGCCGCTCCAGCGCGCGCTCGAAGCGACCGACGTCGAGTAGGTCGATGCCCACGCCGCTCATCGCGGCCGGAACCTACTCGACGGTAACCGTCTTGGCGAGGTTGCGCGGCTGGTCCACGTTGAGACCGCGGGCGCGGGCGATGTAGTACGCCAGGAGCTGGAGCGGGATCACGGCCAGCAGCGGCTGGAGCAGCCAGTCGGTGCGCGGCACCTCCACGATCTCCTCAGCGTGCTCGGCCACCTGGCCGTTGCCCTCCGTGGCCACGGCGATCACGTGCGCCCCGCGCGCCCGCACCTCGGCGATGTTGGAGAGCACCTTGTCGAGCACCGGCGAGTCGGTGGCCACGCACACCACCGGCGTGCGCTCGTCGAGCAGCGCGATCGGCCCGTGCTTCATCTCGCCGGCCGCGTAGGCGTCGGTCGGAATGTAGGAGACCTCCTTGAGCTTCAGCGCGCCCTCGAGGCAGATCGGCAGCCCGACATGGCGGCCGAGGTAGAGGAAGAAGCCCGCGTCCTTCCAGTGCTCTGCGATGGCCTTGATCCGATCGTCCACGCCTTCCACGAGCGTCGCGATCGCGTGCGGCACCGCGCGCAGCTCGGCGCTGAGGCGGTCAATCACCTCCTGCTCGAGCTGCCCGCGCAGCTGCGCCAGCTTGAGCGCGAACAGGTACATCGCGGCCACCTGCGCCACGAAGGTCTTGGTGGCCGCCACGCCGATCTCGAGGCCCGCGCGCGTGAAAAGGACGCCGTCCGAGTCGCGCGTAGCCTGGCTCCCCTGGATGTTCGTGATCGCGAGCACCTTCGCGCCACGCTCGCGCGCCAGCCGCATCGCCGCCAGCGTGTCGGCGGTCTCGCCGGACTGCGAGATGCCGATCACGAGGTCGCGCTCGTCGAGCACCGGGTTGCGGTAGCGGAACTCCGAGGCGATGTCCATCTCCACCGGCAGCCGCGCCCACCACTCGAGCGCGTAGCGGCCCACGAGGCCAGCGTGGTAGGAGGTGCCGCACGCCACGATCACGATCCGGCGCGCGTCCTTCAGGAAGTCGTCCGAGATCCCGATCTCCGGCAGCTCCACCCCGGCCTCGCCGAGGCGCCCGGCCACGGTCTCCGCCACGGCGTCGGCCTGCTCGTGGATCTCCTTGAGCATGAAGGTCTCGTAGCCGCCCTTCTCGGCCTCCTCGTCGTTCCACTCCACGCGGTCGACCTCGCGCTCGATCTCGGTCCCGTCCGGGGAGATGAAGCGCGAGCCCTGCGGCGTGACTGACACGATCTCACCGTCGTGCACGAGCTGGACGCTGCGCGTCTCCGACATGAACGCCGGGATCGCGGAGGCTATGAAGCTCTCGCCCTCGCCCAGGCCCACCACCAGCGGGCACTCCTTGCGGGCGCCCACGAGCACGTCGGGCTGCTCGGCCGACATCGCGACGAACGCGTAGTGGCCGCGCAGGTCGTTGTAGGCGAGGCGGACCGCCTCGACCAGATCGCCAGAGAAGTGCGACGCGATCAGGTGCGCCACCACCTCGGCATCGGTCTCGGACGTGAACTCCGCGCCCTCGTCGATCAGGCGTGCGCGCAACTCGGTCCAGTTCTCGACGATCCCGTTCAGGACGATGTGGAAGCGCTCGGAGGTGTCCCAGTGCGGGTGCGCGTTTGCCTGCGTGACGCGGCCGTGGGTGGCCCAGCGGGTGTGGCCGATGCCGGTGGAGCCCCTCAGGTGCCCGTTCGACTTCGCCACGGCGTCGCGCAGGTGCTGGAGGTTGCCGACGGCGTGCACGCTGTCGATCGCCCCGTTGGTGACGAGCGACAGCCCTGCGGAGTCGTAGCCGCGGTACTCCAGGCGCTGAAGGCCCTGGAGCAGGAGGTCGCGGCATTCGCGCGACCCGACGTATCCGATGATCCCGCACATGACTGGCTCAGCCTAGCTCTGTCTCCACCAGATTCGCCAAGCGGTCCACTATCTCCTGGCACTCGTCCTCCTGCGGGGCCTCGACCATCACGCGCACGAGCGGCTCGGTGCCGGACGGGCGCACCAGCACCCGGCCGCGCCCCTCGAGCGCCTGAGACTCGCGCTCGACCGCGGCCCAGACGCTGTCGGCGCCCTCGAGCGCCGCGCGGTCGCGCACGCGCACGTTCACGAGCCGCTGCGGCAGCTTCTCCATCGCGTGGCGGTCGGCGAGGTCGGCGCCCTGGAGCGCCTCGAGCGCCAGCAGCGCGGCGGCCGTGCCATCGCCGGAGGGAGCGAAGCCCGTGTCGATGATGTGGCCCGACTGCTCGCCGCCCAGCGCCCAACCGCGGCGGATGAGCTCTGCGAGCACGTGCCGGTCGCCCACGCTCGTGGTGGCCACCTCGATGCCCGCGGCCTCCATCGCGCGGTGGAACCCGTAGTTGGTCATCACGGTCACCGCCACGCCGTCCCCGGCCAGTCGCCCGCTGCCGCGCAGGTGGACGGCGGCGAGCGCCATCAGCTCGTCGCCGTCCACGACGATGCCGTTGCGGTCGAGGGCGAGCACGCGGTCGCCGTCGCCGTCGAACGCGAACGCCACGTCGTGGCCGTCCATGTGTGCCGCGAGCGCCTCGATGTGGGTGGACCCCACGCCGTGGTTGATGTTGCGGCCGTCGGGCTCCACGGCGATCGCGTCCACGTCGGCGCCGAGGCGCCGGAAGATCTCCGGCGCGACTCGGTAGGTCGCGCCGTTCGCGCAGTCGAGCAGCACGCGCATGCCGCTCAGGTCGAGCCCCGAGAAGCGCAGCTGCAGCTCGCGCAGGTAGTCGCCGCCCGCGCCGTGCAGCTCGCGCAGGCGCCCGATGCGGGTGCTCGGCTCGTCGAGCCGCTGCTCGATCTCGGCCTCCTGGTCGTCGCCGATCTTCATGCCCTCCGGGCCGAAGAACTTGATCCCGTTGTCCTGGTAGGGGTTGTGCGACGCCGACACCACCGCCGCCAGCTCGAACCCGTAGCGCCGGACGAGCACGGACGCGCCCGGCGTGGGCAGCACACCGCCCAGGAGGGCGTGGCCGCCACCGGCGGCGATGCCGGCGGCGAGCGCCGCCTCCAGCATCTCGCCCGACTCGCGTGTGTCGCGCACGATCAGGACCTGCGGGTGGTCGACGGGCGCGGTGAGCGCGGCCGCGCGGCCGAGCCTGAGCGCCAGATCGGCACCCAGGAACTCTCCCGCGACCCCGCGGACCCCGTCCGTCCCGAACAGCCGCATGAGGCGAACTAGCGCTTCGAGAACTGCGGCCGCTTGCGGGCCTTCTTGAGCCCGGCCTTCTTGCGCTCCTTCTCGCGCGGGTCGCGCGTGAGGTAGCCGCGGCGCTTCAGCTCGGTGCGCAGCGCCGGGTCGGCCTCCACGAGGGCGCGGGCGATCCCGTGGCGCAGGGCGTTCGCCTGGGCGGACACGCCGCCGCCGTGGATGCGGGCCACCACGTCCATGCGGGTCGCATAGCCGGCGGCCTCGAGCGGCTGGCTGGCCATGCGCTGGAGCCGGACGCGCGGGAAGTACTCGTCAAGGTGGCGGCCGTTCACCGTGTAGGTGCCCTCGCCCGGCTTCAGGATCACGCGCGCGATCGCGCTCTTGCGCTTGCCAGTGGCGTTGTAGCGGGCGTCCGCGGCCAGCTCGAGCGGCGTGTGGGCCACGGGCGCCGGCTCGGCGCCCTCCTCACCCGGCTCGCCCTCCTCGGCTCCAGCCTCTGCATCGACGTACTCGCCGTACTCGTCGTACTCGCCACCCTCGGGGCGCTGCTCCTCGAGAACGAGGTCGGGCTCGAGGTGCGCGCCGGGGATGACCTCCTCCTGGCCGCCGCCCTCCTTCTCCTTACGCGCGCGGGGCGCGGGCGCTTCCTCGGCCGCGGGCTCGGCCCCCTCCTCGGCCGCGGGCTCGGCGCCCTCCTCGGCCGCGGGCTCCTCGCCGCCCTCGGCGGTCGTCGCCTGGCCGAGCTCCTCGAGACCCTCGATCTCCGGCCCCGGCGCCTCCGCGTCGGCGGGCTGCTCGTCGGGGGCGTCAGCCGGCTGCTCTGGCTCGGGCGGGCTCTCCGACGGCGTGCCCTCGCCCGGCTCGCCCGGAGCGCCCTCCGGAGCCTCGTCCTCGGGCGCCTCGCCCTCGGGCTGCTGCGGCTCTTCGGTCATCAGGCGTCTACCTCCATCGGCTCGGGCTTCTGCGCGGCGTGGGGGTGGTCAGGTCCGGCGTAGACCTTGAGCTTGCGCAACTGCGCGCGACCCAGGCGCGTGCGGGGAAGCATGCCCTTCACGGCCAGGCGCAGGACCTCCTCGGGCCGGCGCTCGAGCATGTCGTCGAGCGTCCGGCTGCGGAGTCCGCCGGGGTAGCCGGAATGCCGGTAATAGCGCTTCTCGGCGCGCTTGTTGCCGGTCACCGAGACCTTCTCGGCGTTCACGACGACCACGAAATCCCCCACGTCGATGTGCGGCGTGTACTCGGGCTTGCGCTTGCCGCGCAGGGCGTCTGCGATCTGGGTCGCGAGCCTGCCCAGCGTCTTGCCGGTAGCGTCGACCACGAGCCAATTGCGCTCGCGGGTAGCCGGTGTAGCCACGTAAGTCTTCATCACAAAGGAGCCGCCAGAGAGAGGCGGCCGGGCTCGTAGTGTAGCCATGTAGACGCCGTCCGGTCCGTGGGTATACTGCCCGCCGAATAAGTGCCTGCCGAATCTCCGGTCCCGCCGTGGACCGGGGAACGGGGGAACCGTTCGAGGGGCGTCGAAAGACAGTCCTTCGAGGGGGCGAATCGGCCGGATCACCCTGGTCGTAGCGCTGCTCTTCAGGCGCGAGCCCGTCAGCTAACCCCGTAGGCCCCAAACCGAAGAGAGGCCGTAGGAGTTTGCGAGACACCCGTCTTCCCGCGAAGCGTGCCGCCTGTGCACTGATTCTGTGCACGCTGGCCGCGGCACCGGCGGCATCGGGACAGTCATCCGGGGGCGGGAGCGTCTACGTGGCCACCCCGAAGGTCTCCAAGGTCACCTGCCTGCGCAACTGCGCGAGCAAGCAGCGCGCCCGCGGCGGCTCGGTCCTCAAGATCGTCGGGGCCGAGCTGGCCGGCGTGAACGCGATCACGTACCTCGGGAGCTACGGCAGCGGTGACAACACCACCGTGAAGGTGCGTGCCGGCAGCAACACGCGCCTCAACGCCCGCGTGCCGATCGGCGCGGTGACCGGGCCGGTCGCGCTCGCCACTGCGGGCGGCGCACGCTCGGCTCCCACCAAGCCTGTCCTCATCCTCCCGCCCCTCCCGCCCGAGCCGAACGCCGAGCTGTCGCCGGTGCCGGACGTGAGCGGCGCGCCGCACCTGGAGACCGGCACCAGCCGGACGAAGGCGTTCGTCGGCGCGCGGCCGGGCGTGACGTTCTCGTTCCGGCTCTCGGGCGCGTCGGCCACCGCGCTCAAGGTGGAGCTGGTGAGCGCGGCCGACGGGACCGCGGTCAAGACCTGGACCCCGCAGCAGGTGGCGCCCGACCAGGTCCAGAGCATCTCGTGGAGCGGGCGCCTGGGCCGGGCGGCCGCGAAGCCGGGCCGCTACTCGTTCCGCCTCACGGCGGCGAGCGCGAACGGCGCCGAGGC
>Ga0114129_10000970_pt1 | contig 37545 bp, 30 predicted proteins | sample RhiMetdeltSRZDD1_FD_80071 | JGI IMG/M metagenome (GOLD analysis project Ga0114129, IMG submission 80071) | Populus rhizosphere microbial communities from Tennessee, USA - Rhizosphere MetaG P. deltoides SRZDD1 (version 2) (version 2) | ecosystem: Host-associated > Plants > Roots > Rhizosphere >...
CGATCGACTTCGTAGTAGAGATCGGTGGACTCTTCCGCCGGACCCGAGATGATGAGCGGCGTTCGCGCTTCGTCGATCAGGATGCTGTCCACTTCGTCGACGATGGCGAAGTGATGACCGCGCTGCACGTAGTGCGCGAGGTCGAACTTCATGTTGTCGCGAAGGTAGTCGAAGCCGAACTCGTTGTTCGTGCCGTAGGTGATGTCGGCGGCGTACGCGACCTGGCGCTCGGCGTCCACGAGATCGTGCTGGATGACGCCGACGCTCATGCCGAGGAAGCGGTAGATCTTGCCCATCCACTCCGAGTCGCGGCGGGCAAGGTAGTCGTTGACGGTGACGACGTGGACGCCCTTGCCCTCGAGCGCATTGAGATAGGCGGGGAGTGTCGCCACGAGGGTCTTGCCCTCGCCGGTCTTCATCTCCGCGATCTTGCCCTTGTGGAGTACGGCGCCGCCGATCAGCTGGACGTCGAAGTGCCGCATGCTGAGAACGCGACGACCGGCCTCGCGGACCACCGCGAACACCTCGGGCAGCAGCTCGTCCAGGCTCTCGCCGTTTGCGACGCGCTGGCGGAATTCGGCGGTCTTGCCGCGCAGTTGCTCGTCGGAGAGCCCTTTGATCGCCGGCTCGAACGCGTTGACCTCAGCGACGATCGGGCGGAGGCGTTTCAGTTCTCGTTCGTTTTGTGTGCCGACGACTTTGGCGAGAAGAGTATCGAGCATCTACAGTCAGGGATGACCCGGAAGGGCTATCCAACGATTGTAGCAGGCTTCCGTGCGGCAGCCGAAAAGGGGTTCAGCGCTTCGCCGGTTCGGTGAGCAGCTGTAACGGGTTGATCAGCTTCCCGTTTGCGTGGATCTCGTAGTGAACGTGGGCACCGGTGGAGCGGCCAGTTGATCCGACGTACCCGATGACGGCTCCGCGCTTCACCGATTGATCGACTTTGACGGCAAACGAGCTGAGGTGGCCGTAGCGGGTCGTGAGCCCGAAACCGTGTCGCAGCACGATGAGGTTGCCGTAGTCGCCGGTGTACGAAGCGGCTTCCACCGTACCATCCGCCGTGGCGTACACGGGCTGACCTTTTTCGGTCGAGATGTCGATGCCTTGGTGGTACCCGGGCTCGCCGGTAAACGGGTCGCTGCGTCCGCCGAATGTGCCAGTCAGCCAGCCATGGGCCGGCCAGATGGATGGTGTGGCTGACGCGAGTTGCTCGCGGCGCTCGACGTCGTGCCGGACGTAGCGCAATCGGTTTTCGAGCCCTTGAAGGAGATCACGCAGCACGCCAAACGTATCTTCAGGCGTCGATAGGGCGGCCTTTGCGATGTCGGCGATGGCGGCGTTCGACGCGGCGCTATCGGCGACGTTCGAGCCGCCGGCAGCCCGCGACCGGACTACGGCCGGGAGCCTTTGCATTGCTCGCGCTTGCTCGGGTGCGAGTGTCGCCCGGGCGCCAAGGTCGTTGATGACGCTCTCGAGCGATTGGATCTGTCCCGTCAGTTCACCAGTCGCGACCCGGTAGCTGCCGTTCTCGACTTGCAGCACCGCATTGCTGGCCTGCAATTGGTCGATTTCCGTGCGCGCGCTCCATTTGGCGCCCAGACCGATCAGAACCGGCATCGACAGGACCGTTGCGACCGTCAGGGTGACCCACCGGCGGTTCAGCGTCATCTGGCGCACGACGCCACTCGAGCGGTCTGCGACGACTACCGTGTATCGACGTCCAGCCATGGGCTCCTGGAAACAGCGCTAACGACTTGCGTAAAAAGGAGATGACCGAGAATTACGAACCCGAAGTCACAGAACTGTATCACAGGGTACACATGGGCCCAAGCACTGATTTCCGCTGTACTATTCGCCCGACCATGTCACGAGGCCCCCTCAAACGTTTATCGGCCCTGGCACGCGTCTCGACAGCGACAGCCTCGTTGGCGGGCCGCGGATTCGTCTGCGCCGCAATTGTGGCCGTCGCCGCTATCGCGGCGACTTCTCGTCCGAACGCCTTGGGACGGCCCGGGATCACGCCGATTCCATGCCCCGACCAGACGTGGGAGCTCGGCGACTCAAGGTTTGACGCGCTCGAAGGCGCCAAGGCCTTCTTCGGCAAGTACGACGGCGGCCTCTACCGCATTGAGGTTCCGGACAACTGGAACGGCGAGCTCGCCCTCTACGCGCACGGGTTCGTCTCGAATGCGGGCGCGAACGGTTCGACGCTGCGAGTGGGAAATCCTCCGATCCGCGAACACCTGATCAGAGACGGGTTCGCGTGGGCGGCCTCGAGCTACCGCTGCAATGGCTATGTGCCAGGGCAAGGGCTGCTCGATACGATGGCGCTCACTGATCTGTTCACGCGACTCAACAATGGACGCGCACCGCAGCGTGTACTCCTGACGGGGACGTCAATGGGAGGCCACATCACGCTGCTCGGGATGCACGAGTTCCCGACCTCGTTCGCCGCCGGTCTCGCCATGTGTCCTGCCGGTCCGGAGCTTTTTGATTTCTTCGCCGCGACGGGCGCGGCAGCGGAAGTGATTACGGGGGTGCAGTTCAAGCTCGATACGATGCAACAGGATCTCGCCAGGATGAGCGAGATTCTCGGGAAGCCCGGCGAGCTCACGGACAAGGGTCGCCAGCTGGCGAGCGTGGAGATTCAGATCAGCGGCGGCCCGCGGCCCTTTGCCGTCGAAGGCCTCGCCCAGGGGAATCGGTTCTCCGGCAACATCAGCGGCGCCGCGATCGCGGGCAGCACCGCGCCCTCCAGCCGTGCCGTGATGACAACTCAGATCAAGTACGCCATAGACGAAGGGCTTGGCCTCACAGCCGACGCGCTCAACAAGAGCGTGCGCCGAAAAGCTCTCGACGCTGAGGTTCGCAACCCGATGGGGCCATACGAGGAGATCGTGCCTTTCGACGGCAAGGTCGAGCGGCCGCTGCTCACGATGCACGGCACGGGCGATCTGTTCGTGCCGATTTTTCTCGAGCAAACGCTGAAGCGCGCGGTCGTCGCCGCTGGCAAGCAGGACCTCCTCGCGCAGCGTGTCTATCGGATTGCCGGTCACTGCGGCTTCAGCCAGCCGGAAATGACGAAGGCCTTCGACGACCTCGTCGCCTGGGTGCACAAAGGCGCCAAGCCCGAAGGTGACGAGGCAGCTGGCGATCTCGGCAACGCTGGCTTGAGATTCACCGAGCCGCTCCGACCGAACGACCCTGGAACGTTGCGAATCACTCCCGCGCCGAAACACTAGGACGACGCATATGAAGATGACCATGTGGAAACGGTCGGCGGTCGGCGCAACAGTTCTTGCAGGACTGGTCGGCGTCACGCTTGGGGCACAGGATTCCGGGAAGGTCGACTTCGGCCGCGACGTCCAGCCCCTCTTGCGGCAGAACTGCTACAGCTGTCACGGACCCACCCAGCAGATGAACGGGTTCCGGCTGGACCGGCGGCGCGACGCCATGCGAGGAGGCACCGCATCGCCGGGGCTCATTCGTCCAGGCATCAGCGAAGCGAGCATTTTCTACGTCAGAGTGAGCGGCAACCAGTTCGGACCTCAGATGCCGCCGACTGGCGCGCTGCGTCACGAACAGATTGCGACACTGAAGGCGTGGATCGATCAGGGCGCGGAATGGCCCGATGAATTCGCCAACGAGGTCGCGCCTGTGCCACTCGAGCCGCGAGCCGCCCGGCTCATGCACGAAGCGCTGTGGGGGAATGCCGCGAGCGTGAAGCAACTGCTCGACGAGGGCGCCGATCCGAACACGCGCAATGAAGCGGGCGCCACACCGCTGATGCGCGCCGTACACGACCTCGAGAAGACGAAGCTGCTGCTCGATCGCGGGGCGAAGGTCGATACCCGATCCGACGATGGTCGGACGGCGCTCTTCATTGCCTCAGGACTGCAGGGTGCCGCGCCGGTCGTCAAGCTGCTGCTTTATCGCGGGGCGTCCTTGTCAGTCAAGGCACCTGGATTGTTCGGCGAGATGACGCCAATCGCCGAAGCCGCGTATTCAGGCGACGCCGACGTGTTCGGCCTGCTCGTCGCCCGCGGCGCCGACGTCAATGCTTCTGGGCCGGCAACGCTGGCGCTTGCGCTGAGAGCGGCGTGTACGCCGTGCGTCGACGCGCTGCTCAAGGCGACGCCACCGCCGCTGTTGACCGCCGCGATGCAGTTTTCGGCGCCGCCGCTCGGTCCGGCGCTCGCAACCACAATGCTCCTATCCAAGGGGGCGGACGTGAACGCGAAGGACCCACAGGGGCGGACAATGCTGATGCTGGCGGCGGCTTCCGATGAGATACCCACTGAGGTCGTCAAGACGCTGGTTGCGCGCGGTGCGGACGTAAACGCCAGGACGCCGACCGGCGAAACAGCGCTCGGTCATGCGAAGCTGCGCGGGAACACGCCGATCGTCGATGTGCTGATCAAGGCCGGCGCGAGAGAGGTGTCGCCGCCGACCAGCGCGTCGATCAAGCCCATGCCGGCAACCTCGATCCGCGTGGCGATCGAACGAACCGTTCCGCTTCTTCAGAAGACCGATGGCGTCTTTCTCAAGAAGTCCGGTTGCGTGTCGTGCCACAACAACACGCTGACGGCGATGAGCGTGGCTGCGGCGCGCGGCAAAGGCATCCGTGTGGACGAGGAGGCGGCGCGCGCGAACCTGAAGACGATCGCGAACTTCATCGACGGCTGGCGCGACCGTCTGCTGCAGGGCGTCGGCATTCCCGGCGACGCGGATACGGTGAGCTACATCCTGCTCGGCATGGCCGCCGAGCAGTACCCGGCGAATCCGGCAACGAACGCGATGGCGCACTTCCTGAAACGCCAGCAGCTGCCGAACGGCCAGTGGCGCATTCTCGCGCACCGGCCGCCGCTCGAATCGAGCGACATCCAGGTCACCGCGGCCTCGATGCGCGCCCTGCAGTTGTACCCACCCGAACCTGCGGCGGCTGAGTACAAGAGAGCCGTACGACTCGCGGCTGATTGGCTGGCGAGGGCGACACCGAGAACCACGGAGGAGCGGGCGTTTCAGCTGCTCGGGCTCGGGTGGAGCGGCGCGGGCACGGAGACGATCCAGAAGGCTGCGCGCGCGCTCGTCGCCGCACAACGTCCAGATGGCGGATGGGCGCAGCTGCCGTCGTTGACGAGCGACGCGTACGCAACCGGGCAAGCGCTCGTCGCCCTCGGCGAAAGCGTCGCGCTCACGGCGGCCGATCCCGTCTATAAGCGGGGCGTGCAGTTCCTGCTCAACACACAGTTCGAAGACGGCTCGTGGTTCGTCAAGACGCGGGCGATCCCGCTTCAGCCGCTCTTCGAGATCGGATTCCCTCACGGCAACGACCAATGGATCTCGGCCGCCGCCAGCAACTGGGCGACGCTTGCACTCGCGAGGGCATATACGAAGCCATCGTAAACATCACGCGGCGCGCCCCCCTCACCACGGTTGCGCTCACGTTGCGCTATTCAGTCTGAGGTCGAGAACTCGAGTCTCGCCTTCCCTCAGCGACAACGGCGTCGCTCGGCTGCGGATGCCTTCGAGGAAGTCCGGATCGCCCGATTGCCCGGGTTCGACACGGTCGATGGCGATGATGTAGTACTCGCCTGGCGGGAGCCCTGAAATCTTGAAACGCCCATCCTGATCCGGACGGGCCATACTCTGGTACCGCGCGTTGCCCGTCCACTTCTCTTTGTCCTGTGCGAACACGATCGCGGTGTAGTCCTTCGAGGCCTCGCCGCGGCTGTTCTTGACCAGCCCCGAAATCGTCGTCAGCTTGTTGGTCAGCTCCACCTCGACGCCATTGATGTCTTCGTTCGGTTTGAACTCGATGCCGGCGTCCGTCACATCGACGCCGTTCAATCGAATCGCCCGGACGCTCCACCCCGTCGGCGGCGCGTTGAATCCGCCGCCGAGAGTGAGTCGCATGACACCCGGGGTGGATCTGATCACGAACATGAAGTCATCGCCGACGGTAGCGGGCGGCGGGGGCGGTGCCGGTACGCCCCCGAGACTCGCCGGGAAGGCGGAAATCATCAGCGGCCGGGGCAGCGATGTGGCGGCGGCCGAATCGACGACGATGCGGCCCGTGAGCATCGACGGTTTCGCGCCGACGAGAGATACGTCCGAGATATCGTCGCCCGTTACGGTGATGGTCGCCATCGCTGTCTCGGGCCCCTCTCCGGGCCCGCCCATCCGCTGCGCGCGCAGCGTGTAAGTGCCCGGTGCCAGGCCGATGACCGTAAATGTCCCGTCCGGCCGGACCTGACTCGCACCGATCATCGCCCCGAAGCCAATGGTCGACTGCATCGCGAAGATCACCGCAGGCGTCATCGGCTTCCCGTCAGAGCCCGTCGCCGTTCCGGTGACGCGCGCGGCCTTGATCGCCTTCAGCACCATGACAAGATCGTCGAGCTGCTGTCCGGCGCTCAGCGTGATGCGCCGCGCCTCGTTCGGGCTCATCGCTCCAGGGAAATACAACGGCGCGTACGCCGTACGGTCGCTCGACGTGTCGTTTGGATTCAGGCCGGTAGGGCTTCGCCACGTCGCCGACAGGTAGTACTGACCCGGAGGAATGCCGAACAGCCTGAACTCGCCGATGTCGTTCGTCGTTCCCATCCGTCCGCCGGGAATGAGACGGCGCTGACCCTGAATGAACTGGTACCGTTCCATCGCGATTTGAATTTCCGGTGCCGGCTCGCCGAACTCGTCGAGGACGCGGCCGGTGATTACCGCGCCGCGAGGCAGCATGATGTCCACGCGCTCGACGGTTTGATGGTCGAGGATCTCGAGCGGCTTCGGCGACTCAGTGGGCCGCTGCTGGCCATATGACACCGTGACGTAGGTACCCTTGCTGGCCGAAATCGTGTACCGACCGGCGCGCACCTCCTTGAACTCGTACAGACCGCTTTCGTTCGTCGTCGCCAATCGGTTCTCGCGAATCTCGCCCGCGACAATGCGTACCTGCGCTTTGCGAAGCGGTTGTCCTGTATCCGCCGCGAAGACGTGGCCGCGTAGGACGGCCGTGCCTGGCAGCGCTGGCGTCTGCCCCCTCGACTGCGTCACGAATGGCTGGGGCGGCGGCGGCGTGATCTGCGCAGAGAGCGTCGTCGCGATGAACGGCCATGCAATGAGCCCGACGAACCTGGACGGCATAGGCAACCTCGCGAGTTTCAGAACACTGGCGCGGGAGCGAGCCGTAAATCGATCGTTTTCTTGTCGCCGTCAGCTATCGAGAACTTCGTCGCGCGTTCTCGTGCCTGCGAGAGAAACTCCGGATCGGTCCACGCGCCGGTTTCGACATCGCTCATCGCGACGACGTAATAGTCGCCCGCAAGCAGACGCGCGCGGTACAGATCGTCGACACCAGGGCGCGCGATGCTCAGATATCGCGTCTGCACCGTCCAATGAACCGGATTCTGCGCAAAGACGATCACGACGCAGTCGCGCACGACGTTGCCGACCGCGTCAACCACGCGGCCCGAGGCTTCAGCGGTATGGTTCGTCATTTCGACGAAGACGTTCTCGATCGTGCCGTTCGGCGGGATCTCGATGCCGGTATCGGCGACGTCCACATCGTTGTGAATCACGCGATTCAGACGCCACGGAGAACCGCCTTCGGCGCCTGTGGGCACGGCGCGAAGTTGTACGCGGCCGGCAGCCAACGAGATTTCGAAGGTGCCGTCGTCTTTGATGTGCGCTGGACTCCGTACCTGTTGTCCGAGGGCCCAATCGCGCCATGCCCCAACGTCGATCGCCGTCGGTTTCGGCGGTCTGTCGGAGGTCGCGCTCGGTGTAAAGACCACACGGCCCTTGAGGGTTGACGGCTTCGCAACGATCAGTTGAATGTTGCTGATGTCAGTGCCCGCCACCGCGATCTCGGCGGCGGCCGATTCACCCGTCGGCGTGTTCACGCGAAGGGTGTACTCGCCTGGCGTCAGATTCGGAACCGTGAAGGATCCATCGGATCGGACGGGGGAGACGTTGCCGCCCATCTGCGTCAAGCCGATCCGCTGCATCACCGCGACCATTGCGGCGACAAGCGGCTTGCCCTCGGCGTCCAATACGGTGCCGCTCACTTTCGAGGTCTGAATCGGCAACAGCGTGAGGTTGATGCCCGTGATGGTCTGGCCTGGCGCGATCGTCAAACGCTGCGCCTCAGCCACATTACCGGTGCCCGGGTAAAACGTCGCCCCATAGCCAGTGCGGTCGTTGGTTTCCGCGCCCATGAAATTCCGCAGCGTCGCCGAGATGATGTACTGACCCGGGGAGAGGCCGTACACGCGGAACTCGCCGAGGTCGTTCGTCGCCGCCCCTCGCCCGCCGGGCATCAGGCGTCGCGATCCTTGAACGTACTGGTATCGCATCGCGCTGACGAAGACGTCGGTGACCGGGTCGCCGAATTCGTCGACGATCCTCCCGATGACGACGCCCGCGCGCCTGAGCGTCAGGTTGATGTTGTCGATTCGTTGTCCGTCGGCCAATGTGATCCGCTTGCCTGGGCCTTCGGCGCGCTGCTCGCCCCATGCCGTCCGGACGTAATTGGCTTTTGTCGCCGCCACCGTATACGTGCCGGCTGCCAGGCCGTTGAGATCGAAGCGTCCCTCAGCGTCGGTCAAGCTGCTCGCTTGAGGACCTGCGCCACTGCCTGCGCGGATTTCGACGCGTGATAGCGGGTGACCGCTGCTGGCTTCGACGACGCGACCGTGGATGCTCGCGGTGCCAGTCGCGGGTGACAGGTTGTCGCGCGCCGGCGGCTGCCACAGAGGGGACGCCGGCAGCGCGAGAAGGGCCACGAGACCAAAGAGCGCTCGCGACATGGACACCTCGTGTCTTCCGGCCAACTATCGTGCAGAACAATCCTCGAGATCAAGGCGGCGGTCGGCGTCACGCCATCCTGAACTGTAACGCCTCTGCGACATCGTCGGCGCCAACCTCATCGCGGCCATCGAGGTCGGCGATGGTTCGTGCGACCTTGCGGACGCGGTCGTACCCGCGCGCGCTCAAAGCCAGGCGGCTGACGGCTGTCGACAGCACACGGAGGCCTGGGCCGTCGGGCTGCGCGTGGGTCAGAATCAGCCGCGACATCAGCTCCGCATTCGTTCGTACGTTGTGACCGGCGTATCGATCCGTTTGACGCTGGCGCGCCGCCACGACGCGCTCGCGCACGGAGGAAGAAGGTTCGCCCGGCGCGCCGTTGGCAAGCGCGTCGGGAGGGACTGCGGGCACATCAACCGTGAGATCCAGACGATCGCGGAGCGGCCCCGACAAACGCCCGCGATACTGCGCGATCTGCATCGGCGTGCACCGGCACGGGCGGACGGGATCGCCGGCGAACCCGCAGGGGCACGGATTCATCGCCCCGACGAGCATGAACCTGGCTGGAAACACCACCGTGCGCACGGCGCGGGCTACTGTGACGGTCCCTTCTTCGAGCGGCTGACGTAGGACCTCGAGGACGTGCCGACTGAACTCGAGCATCTCGTCGAGAAATAGCACGCCATGATGCGCGAGGCTTACTTCGCCGGGCCGCGGGTGCGATCCACCCCCAATCAGCGCCACGTTGGATATCGTGTGATGCGGCGCACGGAACGGACGCTCCGCCAGAAGCCCGGTCCCGGGCCGCAGGAGGCCCGCCACGGAATGCACCGAGGTGACTTCGAGCGCCTCGTCGAGCGTAAGCGGCGGCAGCACGCCCGCAACTCGCCGAGCCATCATTGTCTTCCCGGCGCCTGGAGGCCCGACGAGCAGCAGATTGTGACCGCCGGCGGCGGCGATCTCGAGGGCACGCCTGGCCAGAAGCTGCCCGCGAACGTCCGCGAGATCCAATGCGTCTCGCGACACCGCGGCCGGCAGCGGGACCGGTGCGACCGAAACGCTGGCCGGATCGTTCAGCGCACGAACTGCCTCGCCAAGCGACGACACGCCGCGGACGTCGAGACCCGAGACGATCGCCGCCTCGCTCGCATTCGACGCCGGCAGCAGAATGCCGGCGAGACCGTCGCGCCGCGCTGCCGCAGCGATTGGCAGGACACCGCGCGTACCGTGGATCGATCCGTCGAGCGATAGCTCACCGAGCAGCACGAGCTCGGGCACGTGGCGGCGTTCCACAACACCCGAGGCGGCCAGGATGCCGAGGGCGATCGGAAGATCGAACGACGCCCCGGCTTTCCGAACATCCGCAGGCGCCAGATTCACTGTGATCCTGTGCGGTGGAAACTCGAAACCTGAATTGCGGATCGCGCTGCGAACCCGGTCGCGACTCTCGCGCACGCTCGCGTCGGGAAGCCCCACCATCGTGAATTGCGGCAGGCCGAACGAGACGTCGACTTCCACGTGGACTGGACACGCGTCAACGCCGAAGACCGCCGCCGTTCGAAGACTCGCCAGCACGCGACATGTTGTTGCAAGGCGCGGCGCCGACACGTACGCGTAGTGTTTTCAGGTATTTGCGCCAATCCGGCGAGTGCGACGTCGCAAAAAATCCAGCCGTACGCATGTCCCACGATTGCAGAGACTGCGTTGAGCAATCCGTCGACTGGTCGTCGTTGGCCGGTGGCGACTAATTCGTGAGGCGGTAGACGGTAATGCGCTGGCCGGCGAGCAGCTGGTGGCCCGGCAGCCGCGGATTCCAGGAGCGGATGGAGGCAACGGTCGTCTTGAAGAGGCGGGCAACAGAGGCAAGCGTGTCTCCACGCTTCACCTGATAGATTGTCTTGACGCGGGTCGACATCTCTGCCGGCTGCGCGAGCTGACCCGACGCCACCACTGTGGCACGCGCTTCGGCAGCTGGAGCAGGCCGGTCAGCGCGGGCCGCCATCAGCACGGTCGCCTCGTGCGGGACCATCAGCTTCTGGCCCGCGGACACTCGGGCGGTGACCGAGAGATAATTTGCCTCCGCCAGATCGGCTTTGCCGACGCGTAGTTTCTTCGCGATGAGGGCGAGGGTATCTCCGCGCTTCACCGTATAAAACTTGAGCGATGCGAGATCCGCCGAGGCGGCAGCGCTGACGCGCGAGAGCACGACGTCGCCGGTGCCCGCCGGGACTTTTAGGGCGTACTGCGTGTCCCGCACGGGCGTTGTCCATCGCCGCAGCTCGGGGTTGAGGGCCTGAATGTCGTCGATCGTGGTGTCGGTCCACTCGGCAACCCGGCGCAAGTCGACGGGGCGGGGGAGCGTGACCTTGTCGAACTTCGCTTCTGGCTCGGGCTGGAAATCAAAGCCGTACTGACCGGGATTCCTGGCGATGACAATGGCCGCGAGAATCATCGGGACGTATTCACGCGTCTCGCGTGGAAGGGCCCTGGGCTTTTCCGCGAGCTGCCAGAAGCTATCGAGCCTGGTCGACTTGATGGCGCGCTGCAGCCGTCCCGGCCCGCCGTTGTACGACGCGAGCGCCAGGTGCCAATCGCCGTCGAAGATCCTGCTGAGCGTCCGAAGATATTTTGCTGCCGCGACAGTGGCCTTTTCGGGGTCGGACCGCTCGTCGATATACCAGTCACGACGCAGACCGTTCTCGATCGCCGTTCCGGTCATGAACTGCCAAACTCCCTTGGCTTTCACCCGCGACAGGGCGTTTGGCTTGAAGGCGCTCTCTACCAGGGGAACGTACGCCAGATCGAGAGGGAGGCCCTCGGCGCGGAAGACGTTCTGAATCATCGGCAGGTACTTGGTGCCCCGACGCATACCCTGCTCGATGAAATCGTGGAGGCGTCCCTGGAACAGCTCGATGTAGGAGAGGACCCGCTGGTTCAGCGGTATCGGAATATCGTGGTTCGCCGGGTCGGAATGAGCGGCGTCCTTCAGCTCGGCGGTTGCCGCCGGGGTGCCGAGGGTGCTGGACACCGCCAGGAGCTCGTCGATGGACGCCGGCTCGTACTTCTTTTCCGTGAAACCGTCGCCCGTCGACAGGGCGCGCACCTCATAGGTGCTGATTCGGTCCACGAGTCGATCAAAATGGTCGCGGATTCGGGGTTCGGTGCGGCCACCGTATACCGAATCGAGGAGCACCTGGAGGGCGAGGTTGAACTCCGCCTTGGCAGCCTCTACGTGACCCTGTTCCAGTTCCTTTTGACCCGCCTTGAAGTGGCCATCAGAGGTGGCGATGAGGGCCAGTACATCGTCGGTCACCGGGTGCGCCGCAGATTGCGCGCGTGCCGAGGCAGCGATCGCTGCGAAAACGGCGACGAGCACGGTAATCCACATCCGGTACTGCCACTGCCGGCCTATCATGGTTGAGGCAGCAGTCTAGCAGAGCTCTGGGGGGTGGGTCAACAATAAGTCCAACAGCCTCAGCAGTTGGCGTTAGCCAAGCCATGGAGCGATCGAAAAGACGCGATGCTGCTCTCCCAAATCGCGGGCGGCGGGAGTGACGATGGCCCGCTCGGAAATGACCAGAGTCCGACCGGCTTGAATCGCCAGGCGGACGTCCTCCTCGCAAACAAACGTCAGGGGGGGTTGACTTGGCGACTGGGCAGGAAGAGAAACAGGTCCATCGCCGCCTGGTCGTGGCGCCGGCCCAATCGACGTGAACCCCCGCGACCCGAGGAACTGGTCGATTCGACGGGAGAGGGCCTCGGCGGTAATTCCGACGGGGGCTGGCGGACGACTTGGCACCGCCGGCAGACCAGGGGGAAGGGGGATGGCCGTGTGATCCCAGCGGCTGACGACCGGCGACACCTCATATGCCAGCCGTTTGATGTTCAGCAGATGCCGGGGAGAGATGTTGTCCGAGGTAATGTTGCCGCCATAGCCCCCGCATCCTAAGGTCATTGCCGGGTCGAGACCGGTTGAAAGGCCGACCGATCCGTGCGTAGTCGGCGTGTTGACCACGATGCGAAACGCCGGCTTGTGCAGCCCGAACTCCAGGATCACCTGCTCGTTCTGCGAGTGGATGGCCATGGTATGGCCCATTCCGCCATATCTGAGGATCTGTTTGCACCGTTCGCAGCCTTCGCGCCAGTCCTTGACGACGTAATAAGAGAGGACAGGACACAGCTTCTCGACCGAGAGCGGGTAATCGCGTCCGACGCCTTCGAGCGGGGCCAACAGGACTCTCGTGTCTGCCGGGACGGTGATCCCGCATTTTTCGGCGATGAAGACCGCTGTCTTGCCGACCAGTGCGGGATTCGGCAGCCGTTGTGGCGTGACGAGCCCTCGCGCGACCGCGTCGGTCTCGGTCTTGTTCATGAAGTAACCGCCCTGGGCCACGAATTCGCGCTTGACCTCTTCCGCGATTGGCTCGTCGACCACCACGGAATTCTCCGACGAACAGAGCACTCCATTGTCGAACGTCTTGCCCGTGATGATGTCGTGAACGGCCTTCCTCACATTGGCGGTCCGCTCGACGAACGCCGGCGCGTTGCCGGGGCCGACACCGTACGCGGGCTTGCCGGCGCTGTACGCGGCGCGGACCAGACCCATACCGCCCGTCGCCAGAATCACCGCCACGTCACGATGCTTCATCAACTCCTGCGTCCCCTCGAGCGTGACCGTCGTCATCCAATTGATTGCGCCGACTGGAGCGCCGGCGCGCCGTGCCGCTTCCTCCATCACTTCGGCGACACGGGTGATGCACTTCACCGCCGACGGGTGAGGGCTCAGCACAATCGTGCATCGGGCCTTGAGCGCGATCAGGATCTTGTAGATGGCGGTGGAGGTCGGATTCGTCGTTGGAATGACGGCGGCAACGACGCCGAACGGCTCGGCGATCTCAACCACGCGCCGATCCTCGTAGCGCGCAATCACGCCGACTGTTTTCATCGGGCGTATGAACTCGTAGACCTTCTGGGAGCTGAAAAGGTTCTTCTGAATCTTGTCTTCGACGACTCCATATTCGGTTTCGTCGACGGCGAGACGCGCGAACGCCTCGGCTTGAGCGGTGGCGGCAGCGGCCATCGCGTCGACGATGGCGTCGATTCGAGCTTGATCGAGCTCGGCGACTTCCAGCCACGCTTGCTTCGCGCGGCGAGCCAGCGTGCGCGCTTCCGCGATGGACGCGAGATCGCGATCGGAAGTGGACGCGGAGGCCTCGGCCATCCGTTACGCCCCTTTAGGCAGAATCTTTTCCACCTCGGCGTGCGGGCGGGGGATCACGTGAACCGAGATGAGCTCGCCGACGCGTCGTGCCGCGGCCGCGCCAGCGTCGGTCGCGGCCTTCACCGCGCCGACATCGCCACGCACCATGACGGTGACGTAGCCGGCTCCGATGAACTCTTTCCCGACCAAAACGACGTTTGCCGCTTTCACCATCGCGTCCGCGGCTTCCACCGACCCAATCAATCCCAGCGTTTCGACGAGTCCTAATGCTTCAAGCGGCATGATGTCGATTCCGGCCGCCGCGACGAAGTGCGGCAGGCGCGAAGGCGGGAACTCTAACAGATTGCGTAGGATACGGCAACATCGAGTATAATGACGCTACACCGTCTTTCACGCTTGCTTCGACCTCGTCAGCATACCAGTTTGCCCATGATCGTACGCGTCTCGCGCCTTGGTATTGTCGTGCTCGTGGTTGGTGTCGGCGTCGCAGCGACGCTGCTGGCCGGCTGCCGCCGAAAACAGCCCCAGGCACCGCCGCTCGCCACACCCAGCGTCTCGCTCAATCACGAACGTGCTCCGCTTGGAAGCCCGCTCGATGTCACGTACAGGTTCGTCGTCGCGAACGACGCAAAATTCGACGGCGACTACCGCGTCATGATGCACGTCGTCGACGCCGACGGGCAGATGATGTGGGACGACGACCATAATCCGCCCGTTCCGACATCGCAGTGGAAGCCTGGCCAAACAATCGAATACGAGCGGACGATTTTCGTGCGCATCTATCCCTACGTCGGAGATGCCTCGATTCAAGTCGGCCTGTACTCGCCGGCCAATCAGAAGCGTCTTCCGCTTGCGGGGCAGGACACGGGGCAGCGCGCGTACACCGTGGCGCGCCTTCAACTTCAGCCGCAGACCGAAAACATCTTCACGCTGTTCAAGGACGGCTGGCATCCCGGCGAAACGGCCGAGCACAATGCGGGTGTCGAATGGCAGTGGACGAAGCGCGACGCGACGTTGACATTCAAGAACCCCAAGAAGGATGCGGTGTTCTATTTTGATGTCGACAGCCCCGACAGCGTGGCGCATGATCCTCAACAGGTACAGGTGAGCTTGAACGACCAGCCTGTCGCCGAGCTCGCGCTCAAACCCAAAGAGCACGTCTTGAAGAAGATTCCGTTGACGGCTGCACAGCTTGGCAACGGCGAAATGGCCGAATTGCGTATTTCGGTCGATAAGACGTTCGTGCCCGCGCTGGTTGCCGGATCGAACAGCAAGGATCCGCGCGAACTCGGCGTGCGAGTCTTTCACGCGTTTGTGGATGCCAGATGAAGGCGTTCGTGTCCTTTGTCGTCCTCGTGTCCTCTGTGCTCGCGCTGGGCGTAGTCCCTGCGCGAGCGGAGCTGGCGTACTTCGCCACGGGCCGAACGCTGTCGATCAAGGCACATCGCGTCGACGGCGACTCGCTCGTGTTGACGCTCCGCAATGGCGGAGAAGTCGTCTGCGAAGCGAGCGCTATCGCTCGGTTCGCGCCCGATGAAGTCCCATATCCCGAGCCTGAGCCCGCGGCCGTTTCGGTGGTCGCGCCGGCGCCGACGTCGATCGTGCCCTACGGAGAGATCATCGACAAGGTGTCGCAGGAACAGGGTGTCGACGCCATGCTCGTGCGCGCGGTAATTCAGGTCGAATCGGCGTATCGACATACGGCGCGCTCGCGCAAGGGCGCCATGGGACTGATGCAGTTGATGCCCGAAACGGCGCGACAATTCGGCGTGAAGGATCCGTACGATCCGGCGGCGAATATCGAAGGCGGGATCAAATACCTGAAGACGCTACTGCAGCGTCTGCCGCGCGACCTTGCGCTGGCGGCGTACAACGCGGGCGAAGCGGCGGTCGAGCGATTCCACGGCATCCCGCCGTATCCGGAGACGCGCAATTATGTCTCGCGGATCGTTCAGCTCCTTGGTCGTTAGAAAAAACGCGCAATCCCACCCAGCCTTTCGTGGGCTTGCGCGGTCTAACGTGTCAAGAGGGCCGCGTTAAAGTTGATACAATTGCAGCCTGTGGAATTCCGTTGTCGGCTGGCCTCGCCGAGCGGCGAAATCGTGGAAGGTGTGTACGTTGCCGAGAGCGAAGCGCACCTGCGGCACGAGCTCGAAGAGAAGGGGCTGTTCGTCCTCTCGCTGCAGCCGAAGCATGCGATTGCGGGCGTATCGCTCACCTTGCCGCAGCGCTCGGGGGTCAACACCCGCGAGTTTCTCGTATTCAATCAGGAGCTGGCCACGCTGCTCAGGGCCGGCATGCCGCTCGTGCAGTCGCTGGACCTTCTCAAGCGGCGCGTGACGTCGCCAGTATTCAAGCGCGTGCTGGACGACGTCCATGAAAAAGTCCGTTCCGGCACAGCGCTGTCGGATGCCTTCGCGTCGCATGGCGATCTGTTTCCCCGTGTTTACACCGCGTCGCTGCTGGCCGGTGAGCGCAGCGGCAACCTCGACGCCGTGCTCCGCCGCTTCGTCGAGTACACGAAGATCATCGCGACCGTCAAACGAAAAACGATTTCGGCGCTCGTCTATCCGGCGATCCTCACCGGACTGGCCATCGTTCTCGTCGCGATCATCGTGTTGAAGGTCGTCCCGGCGTTCGCCGACTTCTATAGCAGCTTCGGCGCGGATCTGCCAGTGGCCACGCGGGTCATCCTCGGCGTCTCCGAATTCGTGCGCGGACAATTCGCGCTGATCGTGATCGCGCTGGTCGTCGGCATCGTCTCCATCTTCGCGTGGGTGCGCCAGCCGGGGCAGAAATCTCGGTTCGATCACGTGCTGCTCGGGCTGCCGATGCTCGGGCCGGTGGCGCGGAAGTTCGCGACGTCGCAGATGGCGCGCACTCTGGCGACCCTGCTTGGCGGCGGCCTGCCGCTCGTCAACGCGCTCGACATCGCGGCGAAATCGGTCGGCAATCAGTTCATGGCCAGGCAGCTCGACATCGTGAGCGCCCGCGTACGCGAAGGGGAGTCGTTCGCGGCGGCGCTCGATGCGCGTAAGGCGTTTCCCGAGGTTGCCGTGAAGATGGCCGAAGTCGGCGAGTCCACGGGTGCGCTGCAGGACATGCTCAACACGGTCGCCGATTTCTACGACGAGGAAATCGCCACCACGATGGAGCGCTTCATCACGTTGGTCGAACCGGTCCTCCTCGTCTTCATGGGCGTCGTGATCGCCGGCCTGCTGCTGGCGCTCTATATGCCGTTGTTCCAACTGAGCTCGGTGCTTTCGCAGTAACGACATGCCGACGAATCCCCCCCTGCCCGCCGACCTGCACGCCGAGCCCGGGACGACCGGCCCGATCAGCGACATCGATCGCCAGGCCGAGCTCGAACAGGCGCGACGGCTGGCCGACCGGTATCGCCTCGAATTCGTGGATATGGACACGTTCCGAATCGATCAGGATCTTTTCCGGTCGATCCCGGCCGATCTCATGCTCCGCTACGGCTTCGTGCCGTTCCGGCGCGTCGGCAAGGCGCTCGAGATCGTGGTGTCCGACCCCACCGATCTGCCGATGATCGACGAGCTCGGCGTGCTGCTGGCGACGCCGATCAAAGTGGCGGTCGGACCGCGATCCGCCATCGAATCGATCCTGAAGAAGAGCGAGAGCTCGCAGCGCGTGCTTGAGGAGGCGACCGAGAGCTTTCAACTGCAGCTGCTGAAAGAGGAGGAGAACGGCGACGAAAGCCTCACGGTCGAGCGGCTGACGAGCGACATCAGTCCCGTCATCCGCCTCGTGGACTCCACGATCTACACCGCCATCCAGCGCCGCGCGAGCGACATTCACATCGAGACGCAGGACGATTCGGTGCACGTGAAGTACCGGATTGACGGCGTATTGCAGCCGGCGATGCGGCCGATTGCCAAGCAGTTTCACAGCTCGATCATCTCGCGCATCAAGGTGATGGCGGAGCTCGACATCGCCGAGAAGCGCGTGCCGCAGGACGGTCGCTTCAAGCTGCGCATGCCGGGCAAGACGATCGACTTTCGCGTGTCGGTCATGCCGAGCGTCCACGGCGAAGACGCGGTGATTCGAATCCTCGACAAGGAGTCGATCAGCGAGCAGTTCACCGAGTTGCGGCTCGACATCCTCGGCTTCCCGGAAGCCGAGCTGAAGCGCTTCCGCAAGTACATCGCCGAGCCCTACGGCATGGTGCTCGTGACCGGTCCTACGGGCAGCGGCAAGACGACGACGTTGTACGCCGCGCTGTCGGAAATCAAATCGGTCGAAGACAAGATCATCACGATCGAGGATCCGGTCGAGTACCAGCTGAAAGGCATCACGCAGATCCCGATCAACGAGAAGAAAGGGCTGACCTTCGCGCGCGGGCTTCGCTCGATCCTCAGGCACGACCCGGACAAGATCATGGTCGGCGAAATCCGCGACAACGAGACGGCGCAGATCGCGATCAACTCGGCCCTGACCGGCCACCTCGTTTTCACAACCGTTCACGCGAACAACGTGCTCGACGTTCTCGGCCGATTCCTGAATATGGGCGTCGAGGCCTATCAATTCGTCTCTGCCCTGAACTGCGTGCTGGCCCAGCGGCTCGTCCGCAACATCTGCCACCACTGCAAGCGGCCGGCACGAGTCTCGCGCGCATTGCTCGAAGAGTCGGCGCTCGACACGGCGCTCGAGCATAGCCACGTGTTCTACGAAGGCATTGGCTGCATCGAGTGCGGCGGCACCGGCTACAAAGGGCGGACCGCGATCTGCGAGCTGCTCGACTTGAGCGATCACATCCGAGAGATGATTCTCGAAAAGCGCCCGACATCCGAAATCAAAAAAGCCGCGCGCGAGGAAGGCATGCGGTTCCTTCGCGAGTCGGCGGTCGAGCAGGTGCTGGCCGGCGTCACAACCTTGCGCGAGGTGAACAAGGTGACGTTCGTCGAATGAGCGTTCTGTCCTCACTGCGGGAGAGCTCTGCGCCCCCGGTAGCGGTCGAAATCGCGTCCGGACGCGTCTCGGCAGCGAGCCTCGAATGGCGCGGCGGTCAGCCTGCGGTTGCGGTGCACACGATCGAGCCGCTGCCCGACGCCGCCCTCGTACCGTCGCTGACGGCCGCGAATACGCACGACCGCGCCGCCGTCATGACCGCGCTCAATCGCGTCCTCGAGAAAGTCGGCCGTCCGCGGCGCATCGGGCTCGTGGTGCCAGACGCGATTGCCAAGGTGTCGCTGGTGCGTTTCGAGCAGGTGCCCGTACGGAGCGCCGATCTCGATCAGCTGATCCGTTGGCAGGTTCGAAAATCAGCGCCGTTCGCGATAGACGAAGCGCAGGTCAGCTACGTGCCGGGCCTGCGTCACAGCGACGGACAGGAATTCATCGTCTCGCTCGCGCGGCGCGACGTGATCCAGGAATACGAGGCGCTGTGCACCGAGGCCGGCGCGCACGCCGGGTTGGTCGACATCGCGACTTTCAACGTGATCAACGCCGTGCTCGCCGGCAGCGGGGCGGCGTCGTCCGCGGCCTCGTCGAGCGACGATTGGCTGCTGGTGAACGTCGCCGCCGATTCGGCGTCGATCGCGCTCCTGCGCGGACCGCATCTCATCTTCTTCCGCAACCGCGCGAGCGACACGGAAGGCACCCTCGCAGATCTCGTGCACCAGACGGCGATGTATTACGAGGATCGCTTGCAGGGTGCCGGTCTCGTCCGCGTGGTGCTGGCAGGCGCGGCGGCCGGCGCGCGCCTCGGCGACGTCGAGGAAGTACGGCGAAGCCTCGAGAGTCGACTCGCGACTCGGGTGGACACAATCGACCCGCGGACCGCGGCGTCGCTGACCGACCGGATCTCCGCGGCGCCGGCGCTGCTCGATACGCTCGCGCCGCTCGTCGGCATCCTCCTGCGCGACCGGGACAAGGTGACGGCGTGATACGCACCAACCTGTCGACGCGGCCGTTCTACAACGAGCGAGCCGTGCACTTGTGGCTGCTCGCCATTTTGTTGGCGGTCGCGGCGGCCACGGCGTTCAACGTCTCCCGTGTCATTCGGTATTCACGTAGCGACACCGAGCTCGCAATGCAGGCGTCACGCGACGAGGCCCGCGCGGCGGACCTCCGCCTGCAGGCCTCACGCCTGCGCAAGACCGTCGATCCTCGCCAAATCGACTTCGCATCGGCGGAGGCGCGTCAGGCCAACGACCTGATCGATCGGCGGACATTCTCGTGGACCGAGCTGTTCAACCGGTTCGAGGCGACGCTGCCGGACGATGTCCGCATTATTGCAGTGCGGCCGAAAGTGGATCGCAGGAACGGCAACATCCTCACGATCAACGTTCACGGCCGCTCGATCGAGGACGTCGACAAGTTCATGGAGAACCTCGAGGCAACCGGGGCATTCAGCCATACCGAGTCGAAGGAGGAGCGGTTCAACGAGGAAGGGCTGCTGGCCGCGACGATTGAAACGACCTACGTGCCGTCGACGCCGAAGACAGAGGCGACGGGAGGCGCCAGCAAGCCGTGAGCTTCTGGAGGCGGGTGTTTGTCGAGAAGCGCGCACCGATCCTGGCGCTGTTGGTCGGCGCCGTGGCCAACGTCGCCGTGTACGTGCTCGCGGTGTATCCGCTCGCCGTGAAGTCCGGCGGCGCGGCCGATCGCGCGTCGGTGGCGGCAGCGTCGCGGCGGGCGGCGGAGCAGGATTTCGCCGGCGCGACGGCGCTCGTCACCGGCAAGACGCGCGCCGAACAGGAGCTCTCGACCTTCTACGACAAGGTGCTGCCGGCCGACGAATCGCACGCGCGTCGCCAGACGTACACAGCGCTGCCCAATCTCGCACGCAGGGCGAACGTGAGATTCGCCGAACGCAAGACCGACGTTGACCTGTCGATGTCGAAGAATTCGCGCGTCGGACGCCTGCAGATCCGGATGGTGCTGTCCGGCGAGTGGGAGAGCATCCGACAATTCATCTACGACGTCGAAAGCGCATCCGAGTTCGTCATCATCGACGATGTAATTCTGGCGCAGACCGATCCGAGCAAGCCGCTGACGCTTACGCTCGAACTGTCCACGTATTTCCGTCTGGGAACCCATGGCAACTGACCGGCGCCGCCAGTTGCTGCTCGCGGCGCTGGCCGTCGTTCTCGGTTTCGTGATTTACCGCGTATGGACCGCGACGTCTGAGACGCCGGCCCGGACGTCTAACGAAAGGGGTGCGACCGCGGCGCCTCGTCCCGGCGGCACGCCCGCGGAGGCGGCGCCGGCAACCGACGTACATCTGCAGGCGCTCGATGCCGACAAGCCGAAGCCGGGCAGCCGCGATCGGAATCTGTTTCGCTTCAAGCCGAAGGCGCCGCCTCCGCTGCCACAAGCGCCGCGGACTTCGCCTCCGGTGCTCGACCCGGTGCCGACCGGTCCACCGCCGCCACCGCCGGTGCCGCCAATCCCGTTGAAGTTCATCGGGACGCTGGAGCGCGCAGGGCAAAAGGTGGCGATCCTCAGTGACTCGGCGGGGCATGTGTCGTACGGACCCGAAGGCGCTACGATCGACGGCCGGTACCGCATTGTCAGAATTGGCGCGGAATCGATCGAGATGGTCTACGTCGACGGACGCGGCCGGCAGACGATTCGGATGACTGGTGGCTAACAGATGACCAAACGGTTGAACGGGTTCGGTGCTCTGCTCGCGCTGGCCTTGATCGCCGGCGGCTGCGCCGCCGCACAGGCATTCCGTCAGGCAGAGACGCAGATGCGAGCCGGCAACCTGGACGAAGCGGTGGCAGCGTATCGCAAGGCCGTGCAAGCGGCACCGGACAACGTCGACTACCGCATCGCGATGTCGCGCGCGCTCATTGCCGCGTCACGCGCGCATCTTGAAAAGGCGAAGGATTTCGAGACGAGAGATCAGCTCGAAGCGGCGCTCGGCGAATACAAGCTGGCGAGTGAGTACGATCCGAGCAACCGCGTCGCAACCGCGAAAGTCGCCGAGCTCGACCGGACCATCCGCGAACGCGTCGAAGCCTCCAGGCCGAAGCCGCCCATCGTCGCCATGCGCGAGCGGGCGCGCGCCGCGTCCGCTGAGCCGATGCTCAATCCGGCCTCGCGCGATCCGCTCAACATCCATTTCAACAACACGAACCTGAAGGACATCCTCACCTTCGTCGCCAACTACACGGGCATCAACATTACGTACGACCGCGACGTCACCGATCGGCCCACAACCGTCCAGCTCGACGGCGTCACCCTGGAACAGGCGCTGAACCAGATCATGACGATGAATCAGCTGTCGTACAAGGTCATCAGCGATCGCTCGATTTTCGTCTTCCAGGACACCGCGACCAAGCACGGACAGTACGACGAGCAGGTGGTGCGGACGTTCTATCTGTCGCACGCCGACGCCACTGAAGTGACGCAGACATTGAGCACGATTATCCGGCTGCCCGGCATTGCGATACAGCCTGCGATCGTCGCCAACAAGACCGCCAACACGATTACCGTGCGCGCGAGCAGCGCCGTCGTCCAGATCCTCGAGAAAATCATCGAGCAGAACGACAAGCCGCGCGCCGAGATCGTCGTCGACGTCGAGATCCTCGAGGTGGATCGGCAGCGGACGAAGAACTACGGGCTGAACCTGTCGGAGTACGCGCTTGGAACGATCTTCTCGCCCGAGACGTCGCCGAATGGGGCGACGACAACCACGGCGCCGGGCACGGGAGGGACGCCGACGACGACTGCGGGCGGCACATCGACGCCGCCGAGCGGCGTGAGGCCACCCGCGCCGTTCAACCTCAACACCATCTCGCGCGGCGTGAGCACGGCCGATTTCTACCTCGCGGTGCCGACTGCGATCGTCCGCTTTCTCGAGTCCGATTCGCGCACGAAGGTCATCGCCAAACCACAGTTGCGCGGCGCGGAGGGAACGAAGCTCACGCTGAAGCTGGGCGACAAGGTACCGGTGATCTCCACCACCTACACGCCGCTTGCGACCGGCGGCGCCGGGGTGAATCCGCTCAGCTCGTACAACTATCAGGACGTCGGCGTCCAGGTGGACATGACGCCGACGGTGACGCTGGAAGGCGATATCCGTCTCGATCTCACCGTGATCAGCAGCACGCGGAAGGCCGACATCCTCGTCGCCGGCCAGAGTATTCCTTCGTTCGGGAATCGCGAGGTGACGACGCGGCTGCGGCTGCGCGATGGCGAGTCGAATCTCCTAGCGGGGCTGCTGCAGGAGAGTGAACAGATCGGCGTCACCGGCTTCCCCGGTGCGATCCACCTTCCGATCCTGAAGCAGCTCTTCTCGAGCAACAGCACGCAGTTCGACCAGACCGACATCGTGATGCTCCTCACGCCACATATCGTGCGGACGCATGAGATCACGGAAAACGATCTGAAACCGATCTACATCGGTTCACAGCAGAATCTTGGCGTAGGCGGCCCGCCGCCGCTGATCGCGCCGCAACCAGAAGCGCCGCCACTCGCACCCGCTGTTCCACCCGCGGCTCCGGGTGCGCCACAGCGTCTCCCGGGAGCTCCAGCGGTTGTTCCACCGCCAGGAAGCTCTCCGGTTCCGGGCACCGTGCCGGCGCAGCAACCACCGGCTGCGGCGCCTCCGGCGCCCACGGTTCCGCCTGAACCAACTGCGGTCGCACCCCCGCCTGCTGCGCCACCGGGAACTCCGCCGGGCGCACCTGTTGCACCCGCCGGGACGCCGCCTGCCACGCCGCCAGCAGAGCCCGCGGCGGTGCCGACGGCGTCGCCGGGAGTCGGACAGGCGCTGGTGACGATCACGCCTCCAGGACCGACGCTACGCGTGGGTGGCGGTCCATATACGATGCCGATTTCGATCTCGAACGCGGCTCGACTCTCGACGATTACGCTCACATTGATTTACGACCCGCTGAAGCTGCGCGTGCGAAGCGTCCAGGAGGGCGGCTTCATGCGCACTGGAGGCGTGACCGCCAGCTTTACACAGCAGGTCACCGGAAATCGGATCGACATCACGATGACTCGTGTGGGCGACGTGACCGGCGCGACCGGCACGGGGTTGCTCGCGGCCGTTCTCTTCGACGCGATCGAGCCGGGAGCCACAACGCTCACGCTCAGTGGCTCCGCCACTGGTCCGGGTGGAACGGCGATGGGATTGCGGTTCACACCAGTGACCGTGACTCTCCAGTAGGGGCTGGCGTTGGGGAATAGGGAGTAGCGCGTGGGAATCAGGACGTCGAGCGGGTACACGTTCGTGGAGCTGCTCGTCGTGTCGACGATCATCATCATCCTCGCCTCGGCGATCATGCCGCTCGCGAAGGTCACCGCGAGGCGGCAGCGCGAGGCGGAACTGCGACGCGCGCTGCGCGAGATGCGGACGGCGATCGACAAATTCAAGGATCAGGCGGACCTGGGCAACGTCAGCGCGCTCGATCTCAAGGCCGGAAGCGAGAATTATCCGCCCGACCTGCAAACGCTCGTGGAGGGCGTCACCGCCGCGAACGACCCTACCGGGCGGAAGCTGAAGTTTCTCCGGCACATCCCGGTCGATCCGATGACGCACAGCACCGACTGGGGCCTCCGTTCGTATCAGGACAAGCCCGATTCGACACATTGGGGAGGCCAGAATGTGTTCGACGTTTACACCACATTCGCCGGCACCGCGCTCGACGGGACGAAGTACAAGGACTGGTAGATGAATTGGGGAATCGGGGAACTGGGTAGTCGAGTCACTGAGCAGTGCACTACGCGCCGCCGCAGCCGGTCTGCGATCAATTCCCCGATACCCCAATTACCCAACGACCAGATTGACCGGCCCGATCGTGGCTTCACCATGATCGAGCTCCTCGTCGTCGTGTCGCTGATAGTTATTCTGGCGACGATGGGGACGACTCTCTACCGCACGAGCATCATTCGCACGCGAGAAGCCGTCCTCATGGAAGATCTCTTCCGGATGCGAGACGCGATTGATCAGTATTATGCGGACAAGAACCAGTGGCCGTCGACGCTCGATGCGCTCGTGAGCGACGGCTACATGCGGCAGGTTCCGGTCGATCCGTTCACGAAGAGCAATACCACGTGGCAGGTCGTCCCCGCCGAGCCCGATCCGAACAATCCCACCGCCGAGACAGGCGTCTACAACATCCACAGCGGATCGGACGCCACCGCAATCGACGGCACCAAGTACGCGGACTGGTAATTCTTACGGGTTGACGGTCAACGCGACGGTTTTCGTGGCGGTGCGACCGGCGCTGTCAGTAATCGTCAGCCGGGTCGTATATGAACCCGCGACGGCGTAAATCTTCGTTTGTTGAGGGCTCGAACCACTCGCCCCGGTGCCGTCGCCGAAATCAAATGCGTAATTCGTGATAGGGCTCGCACTGGTCGAATCGGACCCGTTGAACGACGTCGTTTGACCGACCTTTGTCGGGGACGGCGAGATCGTGTAGCTGGCCGTGCTTGCGCCGCCTACCACAATCACGGTCGAACCTGATCCGGTGGAGCCACTTGTGTCAGTCGCGGTGGCCGTGACGGTGTACGTTCCCGCGCTCGAGTAAACGTGCTGGACGCTCGATGCGTTCCCCTGAAGCGTCTGCTGCGACCCGTCACCGAAATCGACGCTGATCGACTGAATCGAGTTGCCTGCGGTCGGCGCCGCGGTGATGGTGAACGTAACCGTCGAATTCGGCTGCGGGCTCGCGCTTGCCGAGATTGTGACAGTCGGCTTCGCTTGCGGAGCGATCGTGACCGTGGCCAATGTCTGCGACGTATCTCCGGTTGCATCGGTGGCAACGATATGGACGACGTACGAGCCGGCTCTGAAGTACGCGTGCGAAATCGCGCCTGGCTGACCGTTGAAGGTGTCGACGACGCCGTCGCCCCAGTTGACGGTCAGTTTCGCGACCGGCGTGAGACCAGCCGTCGACGAATACGACAGCGGTAGCGACACCGTTTGCCCGACTGTGGGAGCGGCCGGAGTGATCGTGCCGACCGTAACCGTTTGAGTCGCGTTGACCGAGACCGTGACGCTTGCGGTCGATGCCGCAACGGCAGTTGAGCCGGTACCCGATGGGACACCGGCCGTTGCCGTGACCTTCGCGGTTCTGGTCGTCGTCAGCGTCGTCTGCGCTTTGCCATTCGCGTCGGTGGTCGCAAGACTCGGCGCGACTGAGCCCTGGTCGGTCGTGAACGTCACGGGGATACTACTCAACAGATTCCCGCTGGCGTCGAGGACTGTGGCCGTAATCGTCGACGAGCCGCCCAGCGCGGGAACAACCGTCGGATTCGCGTTCACCGACAGGCCTCCGACCGCGGCGGCTCCGATCAGGATCTTTACAGCGCCGTTCGCAGGTACCGTGGCGCCGCCCGAGGACGCGGTAATCGTCGCCGTACCGTTTGAGCTGCCCGCACGAAACTTGACGGTGACGCGCCCGCCGTGCGTATGGGCTTCCGACGGCTCGAGTGAACCGAGCGTCGTCAAAAAGGTGATGAGCGTGCCATCCTGTGGCGGCGTCCCGCTGGCCTCGATCACCTGCGCGATGATGTCGGTCGTGCCATTGGCAGGCAACGCCGTGGCTGCCGCCGTCAACGTAATCGTCGAACCCGTCGGCGCGAGCAGCGGTACCTTCTGGCACGCGGCGGTCGCAAACGAGAGAACGAAGAGGAGAGCGGGCGGGAGAAAGCGGCAACGGAAACGTGTTACCATCAAGGCCATAAATATCTTAGTTCCATGAAGTTAGTGGGTCAAGCGCGGAACGAGCACGGCTACGCAATGGCGGTCCTTTTGGTCACGCTCAGCATCATGGCGATCATGCTGACCGTCGCCATGCCGGTCTGGAAACAGATGGCGATTCGCGAGAAGGAAGAAGAACTGATCTTCCGCGGTCAGCAATACATGCACGCGATTGCACTGTTCCAGCGCAAGACGGCAAATGCATATCCTCCGAATATCGACCTTCTGGTCCGCGAGCGGTATCTGCGGAAAAAGTACAAGGATCCGATCACGAACGACGACTTCCTGCCGCTGCCCGTAGGTGCATCGGCTGGGAGTCCTGGGGCCGCCGGATCGTCGGCCAGCGCCGGAAGTTCGTCTCCAGGCCAACGCCAATCCGGGATTGGCGGCGCCGGGTTCCAGCCTTCCTCGAGCACGCAATCGAGCGGAGGCCGTCAGGGGCCGACGCCCACGCCGTTCGGTGCGCCGAGCGCCGGCACGGTCGGCGGAATCAGCGGAGTTGCGAGCAAGAGCAAGGACAAATCGATTCGCATCTACAACGGCCGTACTCACTACAACGAGTGGGCTTTCGTCTTCGTCCCGCAGCAGCAGGCGCCGGGAGGCGGCGGCGTTGGCGTCGGCGCACCTGGCGGCCGCGGCACGAATCCCGGAGGCGCCGGTGGTATCGGCGGCCGGGGCGGACAACCGACTCGAGGTGGCCCGACTGGCCCTGATCGTCGAGGCGGTCCTGGTCCCGGCGGTTTTGGTCCTCAACGGAGCGGTTTTCCCTCTGGCGCGACGCCGATTCAACCCGTGGGTCCCGGCACGCCTCGCGGCCGATTCTGAGGTTAGGACGCTCACCAGACGAACCTGGCCGAGTGCTTTTCCCTTGTGTCCTTCGTGCTCTTCGTGTCTTTTCCGTTTTTAATCGAGATTCCGCGCGATGGCGGCGGCGGCGAGTGCAGATACGAGCAGCAATGAGATGCCGACGACGGCGCTGCGCAGCAACAGTTCGCCGACGCCGAACAACGCTCCGTAGACGAGCACGCAACCGAGAAACGCGTTCAGCAGCTCGCGCGCCAGCGACGGCGACGCGGGAGCAAGGCCAACGGCATCGGCAATCGGCTTCCAGCCGGGTCCGTGAGGCCGCACGCGACGATAAAATGCTCGCAGCGTCTCGGTCGGCTCGGGAGGCGTCAGCCACGTCACCGCCATCCAGCCGATCGTCGTCAGCGAGACCGTGACGATCATGATGTACGCGAAATCGCGCGGTTGATCGCTGTCCCATTTCAACCCAATCTGCAGGAACAGCGAGACGGCGGCCGCGATCGCCATCGCAGAGACCTCCGACCACGCGTTGATCCGCCACCAGAACCATCGGAGCAGCAGCACCGTGCCGGTGCCGGCGCCGGTGACAATCAGCAGCTTCCACGCCTGCTCGATCGACGCCAGATGCAACGTCACATAGATCGAGATCACCATCAGAAGCACAGTTACGGCTTGCGAGACGACAACGTACTCGCGCTCGCTCGAGCGCTGCCGGACGAATCGGCGGTACACATCGTTGACGATGTAGGACGCGCCCCAATTCAGCTGAGTCCCGATCGTGGACATGTACGCCGCGGCGAACGCCGCAAGCATGATTCCCCGCAGCGATGGGGGGAACACCTGCGGATCCATCAGCGTTCGCACGTAGCCCGACTCCTTATCGACGAGCGAAGGGTAGAGGACAATCGACGCAAGCGCCGTGAGAATCCACGGCCACGGGCGGACGGCGTAGTGCGCGATGTTGAACCACAGCGTCGCGAACATGCCGTGGCGCTCGTTGCGGGCGGCAAAAATCCGTTGGGCGACGTAGCCGCCGCCGCCGGGCTCGGCACCCGGATACCAGCTCGCCCACCAGATAACGCCCAGGTACACGAACAGGGTAATCGCCGGCATCCACGGCGAGCCGGAGGCAGGGAAGAACGCGAGGCGCGAACCACCACCTGACGCGGCGTCGATCGCGCGGACCTTTGCCTCAAGCGCAGAGAGTCCTCCGACAGCCCGAACGGCGTAGTAGGCCAGCGCGACCACCATGCCCATCTTCAGGACGAACTGAACGAGGTCTGTCAGCAAGACGCCCCAAAGGCCGGCGATCGTGGTGTAAAACGCCGTGAACACCAGCATCGCCAGCAACGCCCAGAGTGCGCTCGTCGCATCGAGCCCGAGCGTCACCTGCAGGATCTTCAGCATCGCCAGGTTCACCCAGCCGATGACGATGCAGTTGATCGGAAGGCCGAGATAGAGCGCGCGAAAGCCGCGCAGAAAGGCGGCGGGCCGGCCCGCGTAACGGAGCTCGGCGAATTCCACGTCGGTCATGACTCCGGCTCGACGCCAAAGTCGCGCGTAGACGAATACGGTGAGCATGCCGCTGGCGGCCATGTTCCACCACAGCCAGTTGCCTGCGATTCCATAGCGGGCCACCATGCCCGTGACCAGCAGCGGCGTGTCGGCGGCGAACGTGGTCGCGACCATCGAGGTGCCGGCAAGCCACCACGGTACGTCGCGGCCTGACAGAAAGAACTCCGATGTGCTGCCGCGGGCGCGGCGCGCGTAATACAACCCGATCGCGAGGTTCAGGGCGAAGTACGCGGCGATGACCAGCCAGTCGATGGCTGTCAGTGTCATAGGAGAGCGACCGCGGACATCGCAGAGCCCGCAGAGGAAAACCGCTCTCGCCGCGCTCCGGGTTCCCGGTGGTTAGACATCTGCAAGCGCGTCATGAAATGCCCGCCGGACCGCGCGCATCTCGTCGAGTGTGCCGCCGCCGCGAGCTCGATTGGTGAGCAGCACGTAGTAACGATCGCGCTCGGGATCAATCCAGAGCGACGTTCCGGTGAAGCCCACGTGACCAAACGCCGATGCGGACATGCGGCTCCCGCAGGACGAAGAGGGCAGCATGGTATCCCAGCCCAGGGCGCGCGAGCTGCCCGGCACGGAGCTCTTTGTGATGAAGCGCTGAAGCAGCTGCGGCGTGAACGGTGGAGGCGATCCGGTGTCTCCGCGCGCCGCCCGCAGAACGATCCGCGCAAACGCGGCGACCGCCGGCGCGGTCCCGAACAACCCCGCATGCCCGGCCGCGCCGCCGAGCGCCGCCGCGTAGCTGTCGTGCACTTCGCCGAAGAGCATGCGGCCGCGCCGTAGGTCGTCTTCCATCGCCAACGTCGGGGCTGCCCGCCGCCGAGCGGCGGCATCGAGCTCGAACGTCAACGGATCCGTCTCCAGTCTGAGCTCGCGGACAATGTGCGCGAATTGCGATGCGAGCCGCGCATGACCGCGTTGCTCGACGACGAACCCGAGCAGGATGAAGCCGAGGTCGCTGTAGATCGACTGTGTTCGCGGCAAGCACTCCAGTGGGATGGCGCAGATGTCGTGTTCGAATTCCCGGCGTGTATCCGGCGCTGGATCGATGAGTCGCGCGGGAAGACCTGAGGCGTGTTCGAGAAGATCCTGGATCGTCACCGAGGTTCGATCCGGACCGCGCCATTCTTCGAAGAAGGAAGAGACGGGTTCGCCGAGCTGCAATCGCTGAGCCGCTGTCAACTGCATCACGAGCGTCGTCGTTGCGACGACCTTCGTCAGCGACGCCAGATCGTACGGTGTCTCGATCGCGGCTGGAACGGGTGGATCGAGCGAATACGCACCAAGCGCATCCTGCCAGAGGGAGCCCGCGCTGCCGCCGACGTCAATGGCTGCGGCTGGGAAGGCTTGGCCGGCGACCGCGGCTTCGAGCACGCGGCGGGCGCCCTCGTATGGGTTCGAAGACATCTCTGAGCGTTCAAGCCGGCTGTTGACGGATCGCCTGAGTCAGAAATGCGACGCTCACAGTGGTAGCGGCGCCGATGAACACGTACCAGGTGAACGCGATGTTCGTCCAGCCCCAGACGAAGGTCATCGCTGCGAGCCCCGCGAGCATGCCTGCAAACGCCGACGTCTCGGTGACCGACGGCGCGAGCGTGCCAAGTAGAAACGCGCCGAGCACCGACCCGGACGCGTACGACAGCACCGCGAGACCGGCATCGAGCACCGATCGCTGCATCCATTGGGCGCCGATCGCGACACCGATCTGCACCACACCCCAAATGACGGTCCACGCGCGCGACACGCGCATCAGCGTTGGCTCGTCGGCGTCAGGCCGCCAGTACTTCAGATAGAAGTCGTTGACGGTCGTCGCCGCCATGGAATTGAGCGACGGCGACAGCGCCGCTGCGACAATCGCCGCCACGATGAATCCGGCGGCGCCATGTGTGAGCGCGGTGACAATGAACACGGGCAACAGCTCGTCCGTGCGTGCGAGCGTGCGCGGCAGCGGTACGTGCTGATAGTAGGTGAAGAGCATCACGCCGATCACCAGGAACAGCACGAACTGCGCGAAGACGAGGACGCCGCTGAGAACGAGCCCCCGCGCCGCCTCGCGAGCCGATCGGGCGGACAGGAGTCGCTGCACGAGGAACTGATCGGTCCCGTGCGTCGCAAGCGTCAATGCGATGCCGCCGATGAGGCCGGCCCACAGCGTGTACGGCTGCGAGAGCATCAGCTGCAGATTGAGGACGCGGAACTTGCCGGCGGCCGCGCCCGTTTGCGTCACGGCACCCCACCCTCCCGGAATCAGATGGAGAAGCGAGAAGAACACGACCGCCGCGCCGGCAATGTACACGAATAGCTGCACGACGTCGGTCCAGATCACGGCGGCGGCTCCTCCGCGGACCGTGTAGATGATCATCGCCGTGCCGATGATCACCACGGCCCACGTGACGGGCACCTGCGTGACGACGGAGATGACGAGGCCGGTCGCGAACAGGCGAACGCCGTCCGCGAGGGCGCGCGTCAGCAGAAAGATGATCGCCGACAGGTTCTTGACGCGCGCGCCGAACCGCCGTTGCAACAGCTCGTATGAGGTGAAGAGATCGCCCCGGAAGTAGGCGGGGATGAAAATCGCGCTGATCAGCAGCCGGCCGATGACGTAGCCCGCGACGAGCTGGAGAAACGTCATGTCGCTGCTGTAGGCGGTCGCGGGTACGCTGATGAACGTGAGCGTGCTCGTTTCGGTGGCGACGATCGTGAAGCAGATCGCCCACCACGGCACCGAGCGTCCGGTCAGGAAGTAGTCGCGGGTGGTTCGCTGGAACCGCGCGAAGTAGGAGCCGAAGGCCGTAATCGCGAGGAGGTACCCGCCGATCACCAGGTAGTCGATCCACGTCAGCACCATTGTTCGGAAGGCTTCGGAGCGTAGCACAGAAGAAGATGGAGGCGACCGCGGGTAAGATGGGCGCGATGCATGTGCTCGGTATCGATGCGGGCGGCACGAAGACCGTGTGTCTGCTCGCCGACGCGCAGGGAGCGATCGTCGCCGAAGGGCGCGGCCCCGGCGCGAACCTCCATTCGGCCGGTGAGCTGGCCGTCGAGAAGGTCTTCCATGAGGTGATGGAAACGGCGATCGGCGATCGAAATATCACGCCCGCCGCGATCTGCGTCGGCATCGCCGGCGTCGATCGTGAGGACGAAGCCCGTACGGTCGCAGCCATCATGCGCCGCATTGCGCGCCAGTCGCGGGTCATCGTCGTCAACGACGCGCTCGTCGCGCTGGTGGCGGGCGCGGGCGACGCTCCCGGGATCGTTCTCATCGCCGGCACGGGATCGATCGCATACGGCCGGAATGCCTACGGTGAGGCGGCGCGTGCCGGAGGCTGGGGCCACATCATCGGCGACGAGGGCAGCGGCTATTGGATTGGGCGCGAGGCGCTTGCCGCTGTGATGCGCGCTGCCGACGGCCGCGGGCCCGCGACGAGTCTGACGCCCGAGATCCTGGCGCACTTTCAGGTGGAAGACGTCTCGCGGCTGCCGCGCATCGTGTACGACCGTGAAGTGCCTCGCATGAGTGTCGCCGCCGTCGGACCGATCGTACAGCACGTTGTCGGCCAGGGCGATGCCGTGGCGACGCGGATCCTGGAGCGCGCGGCGGAAGAACTGGTGCTCGCCGCGCGGTCCGTGGCCTCGAAGCTGGAAATGCGCGGTGACGCGTTCACCTTCTTTCTAGCAGGCGGCGTCTTCAAGGTCGTTCCCTGGCTCGCCGACGAGCTCAAGCGACGGCTGATCGAGGTCGCCCCCAGATGCATGGTGGACGTGCTGGACGTCGAGCCAGCTGTCGGTGCCGTGTGGCTGGCGCTCGCGGAAGCGCGCGAGGGCGCCCAGATACCCAAGTACAAGCCAAGCATGGCGAACGGCTGAACGTGTGCCATCCCAGCAGTCCTCTTCAGCCGTGATGCGTATCCGTGTGTTTCGAACCCCGGGCGCCCTTGCCCGCTCGCTGGCGACCGAGATCGCGCGAGCGCTCAGTGAGCGGCCCATGCTCGTCCTGGGCCTTCCAACAGGTCGAACGCCGATCCTCCTTTATCGCGAGCTGGTCCGGCTGCATCGAAACGGGCATGCGGATTTCAGCCGCGCGACGTCATTCAACCTCGACGAATTCGTAGGACTGAAAGCGGACGATCCGCGCAGCTATCACGCGTTCATGTGGCGGCATCTGTTCGACCACGTCAACGTCGCGCCGCGGCGCGTGCATATCCTGAACGGCGCTGCACGCAATCTCACCCAGGAATGCGCCCGTTACGAGCGGGCGATTGCGCGTGCCGGCGGCATCGATTTGCAGATTCTTGGCCTCGGCTTGAACGGACACATCGGCTTCAACGAGCCGGCTCGCGGTCTGGTCGCCGCCACGCATCGCACGCGACTCCGGCATGCGACCCGGCGCGCCAACGCGGCGCTGTTCGGCCACCGGGTGAGCGCCGTGCCGGCAGAGGCCGTATCAATGGGGATGGCGACCATTCTCCGCGCGCATCGAATCGTGCTCCTTGCCACCGGCAGATCCAAGGCGCGCTGCGTGGAACGGATGATCGGAGGGTTGGTAACGCCGCGACTGCCGGCGTCGTTTCTCCAGCTTCACGGACGCGCGGAGATCTGGCTCGACCGCGCCGCAGCTAGCCGACTCTGAGAAGCTCTTTCAGACGCGCCTCGACGTCCTCGCCGATTGCGTCGCGCACGACGTCGTGGCTGCGACGCAGGCGCGACAGCGCCTTCGGGTAGGTGAGCCCGCTCTTTTGCATCACGATGGCAGCCTTCACGTTCCAATGCGCGCGCCTCAGCAGCGCGTCGGCTTCGTCGTATTCGAGACCGGTGACGATGATGATGATGCGCCGGGCCCGGTCGCGCAGCTTCTCCGATCCCATCTGCACATCGACCATCAGATTGCCGTAGGTCTTGCCGATTCGGATCATCGCCGCCGTCGTGAGCATGTTGAGCACCATCTTCGTGGCGGTGCCCGCCTTCAGCCGCGTCGACCCTGCGATCACCTCGGGACCCACGGCCGGTGCAATCGTCAGATCGACGAAGGTCTGGAGCTCGGTTCTCGGATCGCAGGTGACGAAGATGATCTTCGAGCTCGCCTTGCGGGCGCGCGTGAGCGCACCGCGAACGAACTGTGTCATGCCGCTCGCCGAGACGCCGATGACGACGTCCTTCTTGGTGGGTCGCAGCCGATTGACCGATCGCGCCCCCTCCTCGTAGTTGTCCTCGACGCCTTCACGCGCACGAAGGATCGCGCCCTTGCCGCCCGCCATGATCGCCTGAACCAGCTCTGGGCTCGTCCCGAAGGTCGGCGGCATCTCGGCCGATTCGAGGACACCGAGCCGCCCGCTCGTGCCGGCTCCGACGAAGATGATGCGGCCGTTCTTTCGCAGCGCATGCGCGATGATCTCGACGCCCACCGCGATCCGTTCCTTCTCGCGCTGCACCGCCGCGAGCATCTTCCGATCTTCGTTCAGCATCCCCTCGACGATGTCGGGGGCGGAGAGCTTGTCGATGGCAAGCGTTGCCGGATTGATTTGTTCAGTGGGAAGCGACTGCCACTTGGACCGTACTGGCATTACTATGGGGACCTCGTGAACAAACCGCGAATACTATCATAGCCACTCGATGATTGCCGCGTACCTCGACCATCTGCGTGTCGAACGGCGGCTCGCGGACCACACGCTCGAGAGCTACGCACGCGATCTCGCCGCGCTGGCTGCGTACGCCGACGAAAGCGGTCGAACGCCCGAGGCGCTCGATCGCGCATCGCTCGAGGAATTCGTGCGGCGTCAGATGACTCGCGGCCTGTCGCCCCGCTCGGTCGCGCGCGCGGTCGCCGCCGTGAGAGGCTTCTACCGTTTTCTCGTGCTCGATCGGCGGCTCGACCGGAATCCGGCTGACGATCTGCGACCGCCGCGCGCCTGGCGCTCGCTGCCGAAATTTCTGTCGCTCGAAGAGGTCGATCGGCTCATCGCGCAGCCCGACGTCACGACCGCCGGCGGCCTGCGCGATCGCGCCATGATCGAGCTCCTGTACGCGACAGGCCTGCGGGTGTCGGAGCTCGTCAACATCCGCCAAGGGGATCTGCACCTCGATGAGCACTACCTCACATGTATCGGCAAGGGGAGCAAGGAGCGGATCGTGCCGATCGGCGAGCAGGCGTCGCAATGGATCACGAAATACCAGGCGACGGCGCGGCGCGAGCTGCTACGCGGGCGTACGACCGCGCGACTGTTCGTCAACGCGCGCGGCGGCGCGCTCAGCCGGGTTGGCTTCTGGAAGATTCTCAAGCGTCATGGACGAGCCGCCAACCTGCCGAGAATGCTCAGCCCGCACGTCCTGCGGCATTCGTTCGCGACGCATCTGCTCGAACGGGGAGCCGATCTGCGGGCGATACAGGTCATGCTCGGCCACGCCGATCTCTCGACCACGCAGATTTACACGCACGTCCTCGAAGCGCGTCTGCGTTCGGTCTACGATCGTTTTCATCCGCGTGCCTGATCTGATAAACTTAACCGTTTTCCCAGGGGATTCAACACATTGATAGTGTCCGGCTTCAGCCGGGCGAGAAGGAGTTCGCGGCATGAGCCGGAAGGGACGGCACCTTTTTACCTCTGAATCAGTCACGGAAGGACATCCCGACAAGATCGCGGATCAGATTTCCGACTCCATCCTCGACGCCATCCTCAAGCAGGACCCGGTGAGCCGCGTCGCGTGCGAAACACTCGTCACCACCGGTCTCGCCGTGGTGGCGGGAGAGATCACGACGAGCGCGTACGTCGACTTTCAGGAAGTCGTCCGCGCGACGATCAACGAGATCGGCTACAACCGCGGCAAGTACGGATTCGACGGCGAGACCTGCGCCGTGCTGTCCTCGATTCACAGCCAGTCACCCGACATTGCGATGGGCGTGGACACGGGCGGCGCCGGCGACCAGGGCTTGATGTTTGGCTTCGCGTGCACGGAGACGGAAGAGCTCATGCCGATGCCGATCATGCTGGCTCACAAAGTCGTCAAGGGACTGTCGTGCCTGCGACGCGATGGCACCCTCGACTACCTGCGGCCCGACGGCAAGTCGCAGGTGACGATCGAATACGACGGCAACCAGCCGATCCGCGTCGATGCCGTGGTTGTGTCGAGCCAGCACAGCCCGCTCGTCACACAGTCGACGATGAAGGAAGACATCGTCGAGAAGATCATCACCAAGGTGATCCCCGCCGAACTGATGGACAAGAACACCAAGATCTACGTGAACCCGACAGGACGATTCGTCGTCGGCGGGCCGCATGGCGACGCCGGCGTCACGGGACGCAAGATCATCGTGGACACGTACGGCGGCGCGGCGCCCCACGGCGGTGGAGCGTTTTCAGGCAAGGATCCGACCAAGGTGGACCGGTCCGCCTGCTACATGGCGCGCTACATCGCGAAGAATGTGGTGGCTGCCGGCATCTCGGAGCGCGCGCTCGTGCAGCTCGCCTACGCGATCGGCGTCGCCGATCCGGTGTCGGTCATGGTCCATACCGAAGGAACGGGTCGAATCCCCGAGGAGAAGATCACGGAGCTGGTGCGGGAACACTTCAAGCTCACGCCACGCGGAATCATGGAAGAGCTCGACCTGCGCCGGCCAATCTACAAGAAGACCGCGGCGTTCGGTCACTTCGGCCGGACCGAGCCGGAATTCACATGGGAGCGGACAGACCGAGCCGCGGCGCTCAAGAGTGCGGCGGGTTTTTAGACAGCACGACGCGCAGTCCTGACGTCAGGTGAGAAAGGCATTGTTCGTGACGGCGGCCCTTGCGGCCGCCGTTGCTGTCTTGATCGCTTTCATCCTGCCGCCGCGGCGGATCGTCCTGCTGCCACGGGCCGACGGGACACTTCCCGGCATCTTGCACGTTCACACCAACCGATCGGATGGCCTCAGCGGACCTGACGAGATCGCCGCAGCCGCCGCGCGTGCAGGACTCAAGTTCATCGTGTTTACGGACCACGGCGACGCCACTCGCAAGCCGGATCCGCCGGAGTACCGATCGGGCGTGCTCTGCTTGGACGGCGTCGAGATCAGCACCGCGGGCGGTCACTACATTGCGATCGATATGCCGGCGGCGCCGTATCCGCTCGGCGGCGAGCCGCGCGACGTCGTCGAAGACGTCCGGCGGTTGGGCGGCTTCGGGATCGCGGCGCACCCCGACTCGCCGAAGCCCCAATTGCGCTGGCGCGACTGGAATGCGCCCGTCGACGCCATCGAAGTCGTCAATCTCGACACGAGCTGGCGGCTATGGGCAGAGCAGGCGAGAGACCCGTCAGGACGCTGGCCGGCACGACGGCGGCTGCTGGCGGCGCTCGCTGGATATCCGTTTCGGCCGGCCGAGACCATCGACAGCCTCGTTCGCGCCGGTGCCGCCGTCGATCGATGGGCTGAGCTCGCACCTGGAAGGCGCGTCGTGTTGCTCGCGGGGGCCGA
>Ga0114129_10000971_pt1 | contig 37525 bp, 33 predicted proteins | sample RhiMetdeltSRZDD1_FD_80071 | JGI IMG/M metagenome (GOLD analysis project Ga0114129, IMG submission 80071) | Populus rhizosphere microbial communities from Tennessee, USA - Rhizosphere MetaG P. deltoides SRZDD1 (version 2) (version 2) | ecosystem: Host-associated > Plants > Roots > Rhizosphere >...
GCCGAGACGCCGGGGAGCGTGGCAAAAATCGGCCGCACTCGATTGAGCGCGATGTCCTGCATTTCTCCTGGCGTTCGGGTGTCGCTCGAGAACACCAATTGGGCGACCGGTACACTTCCAGCGTCGTAGCGCATGATGAACGGCGGCACCGCGCCGGGCGGCATGAAGGCGCGAGCGCGATTCACGTACCCCACCACTTCGGCCATCGCCTGGCTCATGTCGGTGCCCGCGTGGAACACGAGCTTCATCAGCGCGATGCCCTGAATGTTCTTCGACTCGACGTGCTCGATGCCGGTGATGTAGAGGAAGTGATACTCGTAGTAGTAGGTGAGATACCCCTCCATCTGCGCGGGATCCATACCGCCGTACGGTTGCGCGACGTACACGGCGGGCGCGCCGAGCAGCGGAAAGATATCGACTCTCATCCGCTGGATGGCCATGACGGACATGAGCCCGATTGTCAGAACGGCGACGACAATCGTGATCGGCCGCCGCATGGCCATGAGCACTAGCCACATGTCAAATCTCCTGTATACCGGTCATATTCGCGTGTTCCGGTCGAAGTACGCGCGCCCGTCGCTCGCGGTTCGCTCGCTCGGGCGCCGGGATTACGGGTTCGACGCTTGGGACTCGCTGGTTCGATGCCACGCACTGTGAAGATGCGTTGATCACAACTCATGGTCGATGGAGTTGTTCGAGAAACGGCGTCAGATCTCCTCCTGCCTGCGCCAGCGCCAGCCACGCGCGCCACACACCCAGCCGAGCCACCGCATCATCGGCCTCGGCTTGAGTCAAAAGCTGCTGCGCTTCGGCGACTTCCGTGACGGTCGTGAGACCGCTGGAATAGCGCGCGCGCGCACGGCTCTCCGCGTCAGCGGCCGCCTTGAGCTCGATCGGCGTGTTCTGCGCGATCTCCCGCGCGGCGGTCATCAGGGCTCGAGCACGGGTCTGCTGGGTCGTGACGGTCTGCACGACCTGCTCATGGCGCGCACGTTCCGCGAGCTCGTTCTGGGTTTCGGCACGCTTTCTCGCGTTCACGGCAAAGACCTCGAAGATCGGAAACGACACCGTGACACCAACCGCCCAGTTCGGAACGTGCAATGACAGGCCGTCACCCTGAAGTGGCTGTCCGGGAACTTCGGCGCCGGTGCCACGGCCGCTGAATGCGGTCTGCAGATCTACCCGCGGCGCATACGTGCGTGCGAGCGCACGCTCGCGGGCCTCGGCTGTCTGAACCGCGGCGGAGGCCGCGCGAACGGCAGGATGAGATTCGACGTCCGATTTTCCATCGGCGGGGGTGGACGGCAGGCGCGCAAGGGGGCCCGGGTCGAGTGTCAGCGTCGTTCCAGCCATGCCAATGGCGTCCGCCAACGCGGCCCGAGCGATGACGGACGTCTGCACGGCTTGACTCAGTTGGTTCCTGGCGATGGCCAATTCCGCGTCAGCTCGTGACTCGTCCGCGCCTGGCCGAAGTTGATTCCGAACCAGCGTGCGTACAGATTCCGCGAACGTGTCGAGCCGATCGACATTGGCCCGCGCCGCGCGAACCGATTCGTCCGATGCGAGCACGGTGAGGAAGGCATCTGCCGCAGCGGCAGTGCTCTCGAGCTCGGTCAACGCCGCCTGTGCCGTCGCGTGGGACGCCTGAGCGCGCGCGACCTCGACGTTCGCCCGGCGCAAGCCGAAATCCACCGCCTGCCATGACAAGAGCACGCCAGCCGCGCTGCCCCACACGCTGTCGTACGATGTTCCAAGCACCGGACCTGAAACTGGTGGAACAATGCTCTGGGGCAACAAGAGGCCGAACACGTTGTTTCGCGTGGCGCGGTTGCCCTGCCACAACACGTCCAGCCGCGGCAGGTACGACGTGCGCGCGACGTCGACGTTTTCCTTCGCAGCGTCTGCTCTGGCGCGGACCTCTTTGACTGGGGGGTAGTTCCTCCGCGCCAGGTCGAGTGCTTCAAGCAATGTGAGCACTCGAGGCGTCTGAGTCTGCGCCGACAGCACTGCGCCGTTGACCATGCAGCCGAGCAGGCACAAGGCCGTTCGCAGCCATCGCGCGCGTTGATTCCTGTCGCGGTCGCCCAGCACGCAGTGTCCGTTCAGCTGTGGCATGCACAGTGGCGCCTCCGATCCGCCGTTGTCGCATCGTACCGAGCGGCTTCGGGTGGCGAACCTGACATGTTTCTGACATTTGCGTCAGGCAACGCCCTCGGTCCTATCGACCTCGTTAACATACTCCTGTGCGTGTCCTGATCGTCGAGGACGAGCGGAAGCTGGCCCAGGCGCTCGCGTCCGCCCTGGAGGGCGAGCACTACGAGGTGGTCGTGGCGCCGACCGGCGAAGACGGCTTCTTCCGTGCCAACGACGAAGCGTTCGATGTCGTCGTGCTGGATCTGATGTTGCCCGGTCGTGGCGGATTGGAGATCCTGCAGACACTGAGGAAACGGCAGATCCAGACTCCGGTTCTCATCCTGACCGCGCGCGACGGAATCAAAGACCGGGTCCTGGGCCTGGATCTCGGTGCCGATGACTACCTGATCAAGCCATTTGCGCTTCCCGAGCTGCTGGCCCGGATTCGTGCGTTGCTCCGCCGGGGCCGTCCGGCAGATGCTCTTCGGTTGAAAGCGAGCGATCTCGAAATAGACCTCGTGACCCGCCGCGCCGTTCGCGGCGATCGGCAACTTGACCTGACCACTCGCGAGTTCGAACTCCTCGAGTATCTGCTGCGGCATCAGGGCCACCTCGTCTCGCGGGAAATGCTGGCACGCGAGGTGTGGAAAGAGCCGCGCCGCGCGACTCCGCTCGACAACGTCATCGACGTGCAAATCGCGCGGCTCCGTAAGAAGGTCGATGCCGAGGGGATGCCGCGGCTCATTCACACCCTTCGCGGTGTGGGGTTCGTGCTGAGAGAGGGCGAGCCATGAAGCCGCGCGCGCCCGCGCTCTCCATTCGCGTGCGCCTCACGCTGTGGTATGCCGTTGTCCTCGGCCTCATGCTGATTGTGTACGCCGCCGCCACTTACGTCGCAGTTCGGCACGAGTTTTTGGAGCAACTCGACGATCAGTTGCACGACGACTTTGAAACCGCGGAAGACTTCCTCACGCGTACTCCCGATGGAGGAATCACGTGGAATGGTGATCGCCATCATGCCCCGGACGAGTACGACGCTCGTGTCATCGACGTGTGGTCAACCACCGGCGAACGGATGCATCGTTCGGGCGCGTCCATCAATCTGCCGCCGGCGACGGTGGCGGCCGGAACTTCCCACGCCCGATACGACTCGATCGTGGTCGATGGCCAGCGTTGGCGCGCCTTGACCGGGACGACGATGGCAGACAGTCGTGCGGTGGTGCTGCGGGTCGCTCGATCGGAAGAACGGCTGCGGAATCAGCTCCGGGAAATTCTCGTCGTGCTGGTGCTGGGGCTCCCACTCGTTGTCGTCCTCGCGGCGGCGGGCGGGTACGTGCTCGCGAGGCGGGCGCTCGCACCCATCGACCACCTGGCTTCTGAAACGCGACGGATTACCGCCGATCGCCTGCACGAGCGCCTCTCGGTTCCCAATCCGAACGACGAAATCGGCCGGCTGACAGCCGTCATCAACGAGACGTTCGCGCGTCTGGAATCGTCGTTCGATCGCCTTCGCCGTTTCACAGCCGATGCGTCGCACGAGCTCCGGACGCCACTCGCGGTGATCCGCGGCATCGGCGAGGCGGGATTGGGCGAACGGCGAGCCCCAGCCGAATATCGTGAAGCCATGGGCAGCATGCTGGAGGAAGTCGATCGGCTGACCAGCCTGGTCGACACGCTCTTGCGGCTTTCTCACGCCGACGCCGGCACCGTACGCCTGGCGCGTGAATCGATCGATCTGGGCCAAGTGACCAGCGACGTTGTCTCCTCGCTCGCCATTCTTGCGGAGGAACGCAACCAGCGTCTTGCAGTCACGCTCGACGATCACATCATGATCTCGGTCGATCGCCTGGTGCTCCGCGAGGCCGTCACGAACATCGTCGATAACGCGATCAAATACAGTCCGGCCGGGTCGACGATCGATGTTTCTGTGCGGTCAGTCGACGGCCGGGCGGTCCTGGCGGTGGCCGACGCAGGGCCCGGGATTGCACCCGAATACCGTGAACGGATCTTCGATCGTTTCTTTCGTGTGGACGAAGGACGCTCCCGCGATCGCGGCGGAGCCGGCCTGGGTCTCGCGATCGCCAAGTGGGCCGTCGAGATCAACGGTGGCCACATCAGCGTCGCGCAGCGTCCAACCGGCGGTTCTGTTTTCCGCATCGTCATCCCGCTCGCCGGCGGTGGCGTCACTGCACGACATCCGACAGTCAACCACTCCGCTGGAGGTCAGTCATGAAAGGGTTCGTCATCGGATCTGCGATGTTCGTATTCGCCATGGCGTCGGTAGCAAAGGCGCAGGACATGCCCGCCGAATACCAACAGGTGCTCACAACCCTGGGCAAGCAAGGAGACTACAAGGCGAACGTACTGAAGGTGAACATCCCTCGGAATGATGTCAGCGTGACCGTCGCCAACGTCAAGACGCCGACGCCCTTCGGTTTTGGAGGGTGGATCGCGATGACGAAAGGTACTGGCGATATCGCTGTGATGATGGGTGACCTCGTGCTGACGCAAGACGAGGTGAATCCGGTCATGTCAGCGCTCCTCGACAACGGCCTCGACGTAACCGCGCTACACAACCACTTCTTCTGGGACGAGCCGCGGATGTACTTCATGCACGTGCACGGTCACGGGACGCCTGCGGAGCTTGCGCAGAAGGTCAAGCCCGCGCTCGATCTGATCGGTAAGGGCTCCGCCCGGCCGACGACAACGCCTGCCGCCGCGCCGACCACGGGATCGTCGGCCGGCACGATCGATACCGCAAAGATCGCGCAGATCGTCGGTACACAAGGTGAGCAGACCGGCGACGTCTACAAGATCACGATCGGGCGCGACGATCTGAAAGTGACCGAAATGGGTGCACCGATCAACGCGCGGATGGGTCTGAACACGTGGGCGGCGTTCGTCGGCACGAACGACAAGGCCGCCATCGCGGGGGACGTGGCGATGCTCGCGAACGAGGTGACGCCCGTGCTGAAAGCTCTCCGGAAGAACGGGCTCGAGGTCGTGGCAATCCACCATCACATGACGCAGACGCAGCCGACGATCTTCTTTTTGCACTACTGGGGGACTGGACCCGCTGAGCAGCTCGCGACAGGGTTCAAGGCTGCCGTTGCCGAGCTCGGCAAACCGCCCTCCGGACCCGGCAGGCCGTAGTGGAATGGAGCGTCGCATGAGAATGTCAGCAACGATTGCCGCGATGGCCATGATCGCCGCCACGACATTCGCAACGCCGTCGCCGGACATCGTGAACTTCGACAACGCGGAGATCGGCAAGCCGCCCGCAGGGTGGATCGCCACGCAGACCGGAACAGGGCAAGCAAAATGGGCAGTCGTTCCGGACGATACTGCCCCCAGCAAACCCAACGTGCTGAAGCAATCAGGCCAGGCGACGTACCCGGTGTGTCTCAAAGACGAGACGAGTATCAAAGACGGATTTGTCGAAGTAAAGTTCAAGCCGATCGCGGGCAAAGAAGATCAAGCCGGCGGAGTAATCTGGCGCGCGAAGGACGCGAACAATTACTACATCGCTCGGGCCAATGCGCTCGAGGACAATGTGACGATTTACCACACCATCAACGGTCGCCGTACGGAAAAGAAGCGAACGAACACGAAGGTCGCCACGAATCAGTGGCACACGCTCCGCGTGGACTTTCAGGGAACCCATTTCGTCGTGATCTTCAATGGCCAAAAGGCCCTCGAATGGGACGATGAGACATTCAAGGACGCGGGGAAGGTCGGCGTCTGGACAAAAGCGGATAGCGTGACGCTGTTCGATGATTTTTCGTTCGCTTCGAAGTAGGACAATCCAGTGCGTGTCTTCATCGCGGCCGCGATTTCTCTGTTGATGCCGATAGAATCCCACTTCTCACAGGAGCCGCTCGTGTTCGTCCGCGGGATTGAGCTGCCGCGCGTGGAAGGGCGAGTCGATCATCTCGCGCTCGATTCGAGAGGCGAGAAGCTCTTCGTCGCTGCACTTGGGAACAACACGGTCGAAGTCGTCGACGTCAAGAACGGTGTCCACCTCAAGAGTCTGCCCGGATTTCGCGAGCCCCAGGGGATTGCCAATGTGCCGGACAGCAAGGTGATCGCGGTCGCGAATGGCCAGGGTGAGGGCGTGCAGTTGGTCGGCGCCGATGACTACCGATTCGGGAAAGTGATTTCGCTTGGTGAAGATTCGGATAACGTCCGGTACGATCCGACGGCGACACGGTTGTACGTCGGATACGGCAGCGGCGCGCTGGCAGCGATCGGTCCAACGGACGGGAAGGTGCTCGGGCGCGTGAAGCTGGCTGGCCATCCCGAGTCCTTCCAGCTCGAACGCACAGGCCCGCTCATCTACGTCAATGTGCCTACCGCCGGGCACATCGCGGTCGTCGACCGGAATGCTCTAAAAGTCACCGCGACCTGGCCCGTTTCTGGGGCCAGGTCGAATTACCCCATGGCCCTGGACGAGGCGAACCGTCGGATGTTCATCGGGTGTCGCAAGCCCGCAAAGGTCCTCGTGTACGACACAACGAGCGGCAAGGAGATCGGCGCATTCGATATCGTCGGAGATACCGACGATATGTTTCTTGACGCGAAACGCCAGCGACTCTACGTCGCCGGCGGCGAGGGCTTCATCGACGTGCTCGACGCGCGAGCTCCCGCGACGCTCACCCGGGTGGCGCGCATCAGCACGGCGGCCGGCGCGCGCACCGCGTTGTTCGCACCGGAAAAAAGGCAGCTGTATCTCGCCGTCCCGCATCGAGGGGCGCAGCGGGCTGAAATCAGGGTGTACGAGGTACGCGACTGAGCCTGCTGCCGAACGTCACGGTTCATCAACCGTCATCATTGAGATGACTTCGTACCGACCGGCCGCTTCATGACGATCGCATCTGCAATCGTTCTCGCGGTCAGAGCGCTCCGGCGCAAACATCATGCGGAGTGCGCTGACGACGCTCGGGATCGCCGTCGGCATCGCCGCGGTGATGTGCACCGTAGCGCTCGGGGAGGGTAGCTCGGAGCAGGTTCAACGACAGCTCCTGGAGATGGGAGACAACTTCGTCTGGATCGAGGCCGGAGGTCGGAATGTCGGCGGTGTGCGAACCGGAACCGGTGCGCCGGCGACGTTGGTCGCAGAGGACATGCGCGGGTTCGCGAACTCAGCGGTACGAGTGGTTCATCGGTGAGGGCGCGCCGCATCCGTTAGAACGACGGGCACGAGACCTGCCCCTGAGCTGGGATTGATCACTCGTCACGCTGAATGCCCACACCGCATCGAAGGCGACAGCCAAGAATACCACTGCGTCCGTTACGTCGGGACTTGGTCGCGATATCATGTGACTGTGGTACCAAGGCGCCAGATTGACGCTCTGCATTCATGTCCGTTGATTCGCGTCAGATGTGAGGTAAGAAATGTTCGGCTCCGTCGGCATGCCGGAACTCTTGGTGATCTTTGCGATCGCGCTCCTTGTCTTCGGTCCAAGGAAGCTTCCCGAGTTGGCTCGTTCGCTCGGCAAGAGCATAGCCGAGTTCAAGCGTGCAGCGAACGATCTGCGTAACACGGTCGAGAGGGAGATCGAGGTCGAAGAGCATCAAACGCACGACGCGACGGCTCGGTCAACTTCTGACCAGTCCAAAGATCAGTCCTTGGCCTCGTAGTCGTGATAGGTCGGTCCATCAGTGGTCTTAACCGCTGCCGATGACATTCACTCGCGGCGAGCGGATTGCTATGACACTCGCACGCCGGGTCGTTGCACTCGCCATGTCCCTGGGACAGCAGCGGCGCAAATTCGTCGGCAAAACGACGCGCGCCCTCGCGGCGCCCGTCCACAGTGAGGCGGTATACACCCGAAAAGGGATTCAAAGAGACCTCGCCTCGACGTAGCAGGTCATCGAGGGTGACGGTCACCGTTTCCGGGGGTTGACCAAGAAACCGCGCCAGCGCATCGAGTTGCGCCGCGCCTGCAAAGCCTTCCCCTTCGATCCAGTGGAGCAGCGCGCTCGAATCTCAGACTGGCCTCAGCTGTTATCGCCCAACGGAACACGATGACGCTGTGCTATGCGAAGTTCAGCGCGGGAACGGGTCCCGGGAACGACCGGCGAAGCTCCCAGTCGGATGACCAAGGGTGAACTTCTGGGCGAGGACCCAGAGGAATGCCTGCTCGCAGACTGATCGCTTCACGTGGCATGGCACGGCCAAGCCGGCGATCGCCGACGAACCTCAGCGCGGCTTGCCGGCGCTGGTCAGCGCTGCGGATTGAGCCAGATCGGCTGCACGAACGCGCCGTTGCCGGCCGAATCCCACGCCGCAAACCGCACCCACGCCTTGCCGCTCGCGTCGAACGGGATCGAGAACTTCTTGCTGCCGTGCGTGACGGTGCCAGTGGCGCGAATGATCCGGCGATCGATCTTCTTGCCGTCGCGCCGTATCGCAAATACAGCGGCGGCACGACGACCATATTGAGCCTAGGTCGAGGCGGCGACCATCCGCCGATCGTCGATCACGCGCCGGATCTTTCTTCCGTTTCGCAGAGTCCCACGGAGTGCTGTTGCGACACGCAGATCGTAAAGCTTCATCGCCAGGTTCCTCGAGAAGTCCGGGAACCGTTCGCGCAGGGCGAGCCGCACGGCGTCTTCGATGCGAAATCGGGACGACAGGTCCTCCACTTCGACCGTCAACTCCACCATGTCTCGGTGGTCGTCGTTGGTCACCACGACCTGCCAGTCACTGGCGGGTACGTCCTCGAGCAGCTCCTCGAATACCCACGGACCGACATTCCCCATACCGCAGACCACCATCTCGTCGACTCGTGAGCGAATCTTGGCGATTCGATTGATGCGCACGCCGCAAGGGCATGGGTCGTTGACGAGCCTTGTGACGTCGCTCGAACGGTAGCGGATCAGCGGCATGACGTGTCGCGTCAGAGTGGTGTACACGAGCTCGCCTTCGCGACCTCCACAGATCTCGAAGATGAAGTGCATGTCGTCTCGATGGTATCCCTGCTTCGTCTGGCACTCGATGCCGAGCGCTCCGAATGCCTCCGTCTGGCCGTAGTTCAGATACAGAGGCGCGTGCCAGACATCCTCGACGGCCTGTCGCGCGGGTTCGGTCAGGTTTTCACCCCCCGCGAGCATGAACTTCAGCGGCCAGCCCCCGCGCTCCCGGACAACTTCGGCCAGACGCACCAGCCACGACGGCTCGCCAAAGATGACCGTCGGCCGGTAGTGCTTTGCGCGCTCGTAGAACTCCTCGGGCGGAATCTTTCCGGCCTCGACGTGAAAGCAGCCTACGTACTGCAGCGCGGACCGAAGAACGGCCGGCGAAACCCAGAACGAACAATCGAATGCGCTCGCGACCACATCGTCCTTGCGCAGCCCGAGAACGCGCAGCGCGACCGAGCTGGCGCATCCGCTTTCGTTCAGTTCACGCGTTGAAAAGAACACCCGCTTCGGAACCGCAGAAGTGGTGCCCGTTGTCTCGAACACTGTCTCAGGCCGCGCAGTCAGGAATGCCTCGCCGCCGGCCCTGCGCAGATCCTCGCCCGTCGTGTAGAAGTCACCGAGCTCGGAGGGGTGGTCGATGCCGCGCACGTCGATGCCGCGGCGCCGAAACTGTTCGCGATAGAAGGGGGAGCGCTCGGCCGCGAGCCGCAGCGTGCGGCGGAACCGGCTCCGTTGCAGGGCAGCGAGAACGGACGCGGGGACTGCGCCAAGCAGCCGTACCGCCTGCGCGGGTGCAGTACGAAGCGCCAGGGACTCGAACCCGTCGACGAGCTTGAGCAACATGCGGGGTCCTGCCGAATCGTCAGACGCGATCCGGCGCGCAGCGCCGGATCAGCAGGTCGAGCATCTCGACCGCGATGTCGATCTCGTCCTCGGTCATATGCAAGCAAGGGGCGAGCGTCAGCACGTTCTTGTAGTAGCCGCCGACGTCGAGCACGAGGCCCATGCGTCGACCGCGCACGTCGAGATCGCCTTTCATGCCTTCCGCAAAGATCCTGTCGGTCAACTCGCGATCGGGTGTGCGTCCATCCTCGCGGCAGATCTCGATCCGCAGGGCCAATCCGATACCGTCAGTGTCGCCAATCACCTTCGGGTAACGGGTGTGCAGCTCTTTGAGCTGCGCGAGGAAGTAGGCGCCCCGCTCTCGAACGAGGTCCTCGTAATTCGTCTCGGACGTCATCCGCACCACCTCGAGACCAACGGCAGTACCGAGGCTGTTGGAGGAGAAGGTCGAGTGCGTCGAGCCCGGTGGAAAAACGTCAGGGCCGATCAATTCTTCACGTGCCCAGATCCCCGACAGCGGATTCAGGCCGTTGGTGAGCGCCTTGCCGAAGACGATGATGTCCGGCTCGACGTCGAAGTTCTCGATTGCCCAGAACCGCCCGGCCCGATAGAAGCCCATCTGAATCTCATCGTCCACGAGCAGGATTCCGCGATCGTTCAGCACACGCTTCAGCGCAGGGAAGTAGCCGGGTGGGGGAATCACGTAGCCACCGGTACCTTGAATCGCTTCGACATAGAAGGCAGCAAACTCAGGTTCCCCGGCTTTCGCATCCCAGAAAGAGTTGTATTCGGTTTCGAAGTTTTTCGCGAATTGATCGACGCAATAGAGTCCGCAGTCCTCGCGCTTCTTGTCGTACGGGCAGCGGAAGCAGTACGGGAACGGCACGAAGTGGGCGCGATCGGAGAAGTGGCCGTACCGGCGGCGGTATCGATAGCTGGACGTGATGGCCGACGCTGCAAGCGTTCGACCGTGATACCCGCCCATGAACGCGAACACGAGACTCTTGCCCGTCGCGTTGCGTACGATTTTCAGCGAGTCCTCGATCGCCTGCGAGCCGCCCACGTTGAACTGCACTCGGCCCTCGAGGCCGAACTTCGACTCGTTCAGCCGCGCGATAGCCGCCGCCAGCTGCACCTTCTCCGGATGCAGGTACTGGCAGGCGAGCTGCGGCAGCGTGTCGATCTGATGCTTGAGCGCGTCGTTCAGTCGCTTGTTGCCGTAGCCGAAGCTTGCCGCGGAATACCACATCTGCAAATCGAGGTAGGGAGTTCCGTGTCGATCGAACAAGTAGTTGCCGTCCGCCCGCGCGAAGAATTTCGGGGGATCCAGGTAATGCACCGTGTCCCCCCACGAGCAGTACTTGTGCTCGAGCCTCAGCAGGGCTTGTTCGTCGGTCACGTCCGTCACTGGCAGAACGGCTCCCACTTCGTCCCTCGCGTCTTTCTGAGTCCCCGGCGGCTCTCGTTTCGTTGTTCAGGCGCGCAGGCTCGCGTGCTGCACACGAACCGGCAAAAGCATCTCCGTCTTCAGCGCACGATCGAGGTACGCCGCGACTTCCCGAAGACCCGTGTATCGGAAATGGACGATTCCGTTCTCTGCGCAGTGCGTCGCGAGATCGTCCTTGGCGAAAACGACGTCGGCGATCTGCACCGCATATCGGTCCGACAGTCCGTCCCCCACGAAGACAGACGGCCGCCCGCTGACGTTCAGCGCGCGCATTACGGCCGGCTTGCACGTTCCGCAGCCGTGTGAACAGGGTTCTCGAAAAAACGGGAACTCAACGAGCCACGAACCACGTCCGTCGGCTTCGAGATGGCTCGCGAATACATGTACTCCGCGCAAAAGCCGCTCCACATCGCGGCTGACCGAGGCGAGGATCCGTCGAATGCAATAATCGAAACCGTCGCTGACGATGTGCACGGCTGCTGCATGGAGTGCACACGTGCGAAGGAGCGCGGCGAATCCGTCGTCGACGGAAATCGTGTCGAGCACCGCGTCGAGCTGTGCGGGCGACGCTCGCACGAGACCGATCTGCGCGCGCAGGCACTCGCGGGACCCGATGCGACCTGCCTTCCAATCGTGCTCGATGTCCAGCCAGGCCGGCTCTGCATGGGCCGTCAGGATAGCGTCGGTCGCGTCCGGAGTCGAGATCGTGCCGTCGAAATCGAGGAACAGAACGGGCGAACGACGAAGCGCATCAGTCACAAGGGGGCCTTTCTCGCCGCGATCGCGTGTTTCGCTCGATCAACTGGAAGCTCGGGCTCTTCCGGCGGCAGCAACTCGCCGAGCGGAACGACGGTCAGCTGCCGCTTTCCCAATCCCTCGAGAATGACCGGCAAAGCGGCCACCGTCTCACGACGGTTCGTCCTGCCACGGCTGTCCGCGTCGTGGAGAAGGACAATCGAGCCCGCGTCGGCACCTGCGAGAACGTCACTCGCAATTGCCGACGCGGTGTGTTTTTTCCAATCGAACCCGGCGACCGTCCATTGCACGGTTCGCAGGCCAAGCGCATGCGCGGCGGCAAAGTACGCGGGCGTGCGCACACCGCAGGGCGGCCGTGACCACATCGGCTGCAGTCCCGTCACATCGGCGATGACTTGCTGCGCCCGGGCGAGCTCTCGATACGTCTCGCGTCGCGTGCGATACAGGTAGATCGGGTGCGAGTACGAGTGGTTTCCGACGTCGTGTCCGTCCGCGACCAGCCGTTGCGCGGTCTTGGCGCAGCGCTCGACGTTGCGGCCGATCATGAAGAACGTCGCTGGCACATCAGCAGCCGCAAGGAGATCCAGAACAGCCTCTGTGTCTTCACCGGGTCCGTCGTCAAAGGTCAAGGCCACGGATCCGGTGTCTGTGCGGCCCCGCCAGTCAGACGGGCCAAGCCACTGCGAGCGCACTCCCCAGACCGCGTAGTACGCGCTGCCTGCCACTCCGGACAGGAGCGCTGCCGTCGCAACCAGCTCGGGAACGCCCGTCACCGGCATCGATCCTCGAACAGCAGCGCCACCGGGATAGGTCGATCAATGCGCACAGACTGCCTCCTCGGTGACCAGATTCGTGGACGTCCGGTCGAGGATCCACTCCGCGATTCGTTCGGCCGCGAAGCCGGTGCGCCGGCCCGACGCCGCTCTGCGCAGCGCCTCGAGTTCACGCGGTGCCGCGAAGAGATACTCGACCGTGGCACTCATTTCGTCGAGCGTGCGTACCGCGCGACCGACCTGCCATTCCTCCAGGAGACGGTACTGCGCGTGCTCGGAACCGGGCGGCGGCGGAAGCGAAACGAGCGGAAGCCCGCTCGCGATGGCTTCGTCGAACGCTCGCCCGGGTTTCGACACCATGAGATCGGCGGCGGCCATCAGTTCCGGCATCCGCGACGTCCAGCCAAGGACGCGCAGGTCTCCACCGCGGGACCCACTCGCGAGCCGTTCGCACCGCGACTGCAGCGTTCGATTGCGTCCGGCAAGCACGGCGAGCTGCAGCCCGGGCAGTTGCAACAGCCGCCTGGCGATCTCGTCCACACGCCCCAGGCCCTCGCGTCCACCCGCAATCAGCACAATCGGACGATCGTCGGTGAAACCCAGGCGCCGGCACTCCTCCGCACGAACGAGGTGACGATCGCGATGCACGTGGAAGTCGGGCGTGAGCGGAACTCCCCAGTCGTAGACCCGCTCGCGCGCCGCACCATGTCCGCATAACTCTTCGAGCACCTCGCGCGATGCAGTGGAGTAGAGGTCGACCTCCGGTTGAACCCACGCCCGGTCCGCGTCGTACTCTCCGTTCACGGCAACAAGAGGACAGTCGAGTGCGAGATCGCGCTTGATCAGTGCGGCAATTTCACAGCACCCCACTTCCGTCGCGACTATCGCAGCCGGGCGAAGTCGTCTCACGAGCTCGAACAGACGCCAGCAGCCGCGGCGGTAGTACCACGCAGGGCTCGTGTGCGACTGACGTTTCTGGTAGCGATCGATTCGATCCCACAGCGCCGGAGTGCGTGTGACCAGCCACAGGTATGCGGTGACGTGGGTGAAGCGGACCCACGGCGTCATGTAGTCCGCAACATCGACGATTTGGACGCTTGCGTTCCGGTCTCGCTGCCGGAGGATCGCCGAGATTGCTTCAGCTGCGCGAGTGTGGCCGGCGCCGTTGCGTATCGTGAGAATGACTGCAGGCCGGAGATTTTCGCGCGCGCCCGCTGACGTGCTGCCAGCGGCGCGCTGAGCGGCACGAGGGGCCCCGCCATCCAACAGCCCCAGCGTCGCTCGCGCGATGCACGCCACCGCGGACGGACGCGCAAGCGCGCGCGAACCCTCGGCCATCACACGGCAACGAGCGCTGTCGCGGACGAGCGAGAGCGTCTCGTTGACCGTTGCTCGATAATCACAAGTATGAACGCCGGCCCCGGCTGCGACGATGGCTGCGGCGTTGTGCTCCTCAGGCCCTGGAATCGCATCGAAGAGGACCATGGGCACCCCGCATGCAGCCGCCTCGGACGTCGTCAGCCCGCCTGGTTTCGTCACGAGGATCGACGCCGTCCGCATGAGAGATGGCACGTCATCGCTCCATCCGTGGACGGTCAGCGTCGTCGGCGCAGTCGCATGGATGTTCGCAAGCCTGCGCCACAGCCTCGCATCGCGACCTGCGACGGCGATGACATGCATCGGCTCGGCGCTCGTACACAGTCGCTCGACGACGCGATCCATTCGAGTCGGGCCCATGCCGCCGCCCATCAGCAGCACCCTCGGATGTTCGTCGGTGACGGTCTGCCAGACGCCGCCATCCCCTGCGAAATGACGGTCAATTGGGACACCGCTGACGAGGACCTTCTCCGTGCTCACACCCCACCGCCCGAGCTGCTCGAGCACGTGGTCATCCGAAACCGTGTAGAGATCGACTTCGGGTTGAACCCAGCCTGGCTCGGCCGATCGGTCGGTGATCACGTTCACGATCTGTGCGTCAGTCAGACCTCGTCGTCTGGCAATCGCGGCCATCTCACCTGCTGCGATTTCGCACGCCACCATTACGTCCGGCTGGAATCGATCGATAGTCGCGAATACCTGAGGACAGCCAAGGCGAAACGCCCAGGCCGGCGCGGTCCGGCGTGCCAGCCGCCTGTGCCGGGCGGTGAAGATCCGGCGCCAGAGTGCGGGCGCATATCGGATCACGGCCCAGTACGGCCAGACATAAATCGCGCGAAACAGCAGACGGCAGTGCGCCAGGGCGTCGACCACTTCGACGTTCGCATCAGGCGCAAAACGCAACAACTCTTTCGCGACCGCGTTGGCGGCGGCGATATGGCCCGAGCCGAAGGAAAGCGTCAGCACGAGAATGCGTCGCGAACTGTCTGGCACCGCGGTCTCACTCCTCGCTGAGCCGCATCACGCGGAATGCGACTGTCAGGGTCACGGCCGCCATCAGCGCGAGTACTAACAGCTCTCGAGCGACGTGCGTTCCACCCGTGAGCGTGACCTGCACGCCGCGCGCGGCATAGGTCGTCGGGAGCATGCCCGCGAAAACACGAAGTGCCCTAGGCGCGGCTTCGGGCGGGTAGTAAATCGGCGCCAGCAGCACCAGCCCGGCGCCGAGCGCGTCGGTGAGCAGCGAGCCCTCGCTGAAACTTCGCGCTCGTGCCGCGACGATCACCGCCACACCAGACACTGCGAGCATCGCAAGCACCACGAGTGCGGCGAGCACGAGCAGACCGACCGGCGTCATCAAGCCCGTCCTGACACCGAGTACGCGCGCCACGACGAGCAGCGACGACGTGCCGATCGCTGCTTGTGCCAGGGCAAAGATCAGGATGCCGAGAACGTATGACGATGGGGCAAGCGGAAGCGTGGCGAACAGCTTGAGCCTTCCAGTGAACCGGTTTTCCAGAAGCAGGTATCCAAGCCAGCTGATGGCCGTCAGCGAGAGCGAGAAGACAACCGAGGCGGAGAGGAAGCGAAGTCGATGATCGGTATCCGCGATCCCCGCACTACCCACGTCTCCTATTGCGGCCGCGAACAAGTACATGCCAGCAGGAAACGCGATTGCGGCCAGGAGAAACGGGCCCGCTTCTACCCGCAGGCGTGCGAGATGGATCCTGAAGACGCAGGCGATCTCGTTCAGGCGTCGCTTCATCGCCGAACCTCCTCGGAGTCGGCCGCGGGGAAGCGTTCGCCGGTCAGGTCGAAGTACACGTCTTCGAGAGACGCGTGATCGATCGAGTATTCGCACAACCGGCGTCGCGTGATACGTGCAAAGGCGTCGGCAGCCGTTTCGAAAAGCTCGATTCGCGCGGAGCCTGTTGGATCGAACGGATCGCGGTAACTCAGTCGATATGCCTTGCGCAATCGTCCGAGGAGGTCGGTCGCCGTGCCCGACGTGATCAGCCGGCCGTGGCTGAAGATGCCGATCCGATCGCTCGATCGTTCGGCCTCGTCGATATGATGAGTGGAGAGGACGACCGTTGCACCCTCGTGCACCGCCCGGTTGAGCGCAGTCCAGACCGCACGTCGTGAGGCCGGGTCCAGACCCGTTGTCGGTTCGTCGAGGAGGAGCAGAGGCGGGCGTCCGAGAAGCGCCAGTCCGACGAGAACGCGGCGGCGCTGTCCCCCTGACAGCGCGCCGACCTGCTTCCGGGTCTCCGCCACGAGGCCGAGTTCCTCCATGGTTTCGACCGCGGCGCAACGCGCCTGGCATTTGGCAAGACCCTTCAGCCTGGCGAACCACTGCAGGTGCTCGAGGACCGTGAGCGACTCGAAGAGTCCGGCGTCCTGCGGGACAACACCCATCATCCGCTTGACGCGCGCGCGGTGCGTCGTCGCGTCTCTGCCGAAGATCTCGATCTGGCCGGACGTCGGGCGCAGCTCCATCGTCAACTGCCGAAGGAACGTGGTCTTGCCTGCGCCATTCGCGCCCAGAAGAACGAAAACTTCACCACGCCGCACGTCAAGATCGATCCCGCGATTCGCCTCAGTACCATCCTTGTGTCGTTTCACGAGCTGCCGCACGCGCACTGCCACATCACTTGACGGGACGTCGTCGCGCCCAGTCAGTGGACGCGCCGATGTGTCAGTCCACGACAGCGGTGCTGGGGTCATTGTCACGACGCTGACTCAATTCCGCAGGAAATCGAAGGCCGAGCGAATCGCGGACACCGGGCTGTTCCGGTACGCCGAGACCTCGTACGGACAGCCAATCTTGCAGCCCTTGCAGAAGTCCCACATGTTCGGCGACTCGCGAATGATCTTTCTCACTTCGGGCGATTCGTAGATTTCACGGAGTGTCATGTCGGGACTGCCGCGGTGCACGTGCACGAACGCACAGGGGAACTGAATCGAGCCATCAGGTCGCAGGTTCACGAGATGCGAGGCGGACCGGCAAGGGAACTGTTTCGTGAACCCGTCGTTCCGGTAGAACGTGTAGTAGTTCTTGTAGAACCGCACGCACTTGAACTCTCGCCGTAGCCTCATGACATAGTTCGCTACCGTATCGAGGTCCCGCCGGGACAGCTCGACATCTTCCGTACGCCACGTGGTGCGGACGACGTTGTGCACGGCTTCGGTGTGGAGGAGGAGCTTGCGTTGTTCGCAGAACTTCGCGAGCGGCGGGAGATCCTCCAGGTTGTCGAGGTCGACCGCCGCGTTGATCTGAATGGCGTGGTGCTCGCAGCAACCGAGCAGGTAATCGAGGGCCGCCAGGATCGTCGGTAGACCATCCATGCCGCGTCGTTTGGCGAACTTCTCTCGATCGAGCGTGTCGATCGAGACCTCGAGTTGATCGAGCTTGCCGCAGGCCGTCGCGTACTTCTTCAAGGCGAGCCCGTTCGTCGGCATCGAGGTGTAGAACCCTTTGTATGCCGCGTACTCGATGTAGTCGGGCATGTGCGGGTTCATCAGCGGCTCGCCGCCGGAGAAGCTCCACACGAACACGCCGAAATCCGCCGCTTCGTCCATGCGCGCGAAGACGCGCTCCCGCACGGCCCGATCCTCCGGCTGCTGGTTCTGCCAGATCGCGCAGTACCCGCATTTCATGTTGCAATGCAGCGTGCTCTCGAACATCACCATGAAGGGACGGCTGAATCCGTGCCGCAGCTGGCGCATCGCGTTTCGCAACATCAACCGCTTCTTCACTGCGGTGCCTCGAGGCTGTCCGGGGCGACGGCGAACCATTCGGGATAGGTGTCCGCGGCTGCGAGGCGGAGCTGTTCGTCTGGCCGTGCACGCGAACCTCGCTCGAGCGGCACGAAACCCAGGTAAATCGTCGCCTCGGCCAGCAGGGTGTCCGCGATTCGTGCGGTTGCATCCACCCTGCACCCTTGCTCGTGCATCGCCGCAAGGTCCGCACGGACGATGACCTGGTCGCCCGGCCGTGCCTGGCCGTTCGCGATGAAACGTCTTACCTTTGCGAGGACCGGTCGTGCGCGAAACTCAATCGTGGCCACGGCGAGCAGGCCCGCGGCCTGTGCCATTGCTTCGAGCGTCATGGTGGAGGGCAGCGCCGACATGCCTGGCGCGTACTTCGTGACGAGGTCGTCGCTGATGCTGACGTTCTTCAGCCCGCACAGGCATCGCCCGGGCTCGAGGCGCGTGATCTTGTCGAGGAGGACGTATCGCATCGGTTCCTGAATGCTCAGTCGTCCAGACGACGGATGTAGCCGCTCTCGATGGCGTACCGCCCGAGGCGATCGAGATAGGCGGGATCGGTAACAGGCAACGGGACCAGGCGCTTCGTGTTGCTCGTCTCGAACGAGAGATGCGAATTGAAGTACGGAAAGCAGAACCGGACTGACTCCAGCAGCTCGCGCTCCCGCGAGCCACACGACCGACCGTCGAACTGTTCGGGCGAACAGATCGTGGGTCGTGACGCGCCGGGCGGAAAGAACGCGTCGCATTCGAAGAGCTGCGACACCGTTGGCGGGTCTGGTGACGTCAGATGAAACGTCGTGCTCGTCGTCCAGTACTCCTCGATCCCCCGCATGATTGCGTCGATGACGAAATCGAGCGGCGCGAGATGAACGCGAGCGTTCGGGTCAGCAGGAAACTGCGTCACGTACCCGCTGGCCATGATCCGCATCAGCGGGTAAATCACGTCGAAGTCTCGGGTGCGTCCCGTCGCGGTCTCGCCGACGACCATGCTGGGCCTGAAGATCGTGACGGGCAGCCCGTCGGCCATCGCATTCCGAACGATGCGCTCCGCTTCGTATTTGCTCCATTCGTACGCGTTCAGGTGGACTGGTGCAGACGGCAGTTCGTCTTCTCGCACCGTTCCCAGGGATCCGCCGCCGGCGACCAACGCAGTACTGAGGTGCACGTATCGCTGAAGGTGACCGCAACGGAAGGCGGCGTTCGCGATCGCCAACACGTGCGCGGTTCCACCACGATTCACTGTGTCGCACATCGCTCGGTCCGCCACGAGTGACGTCGCCGCAGCCGTGTGGATGATGACGCTCACATCTCGCAGTATGCGGGCCAGCACACGTTGGTCCAGACCGAGATCCGGCCTCGTGACATCTCCTTTCAGCACGTCCACGCGGGCCCGCTCCGCCGAGGCCACTTCGAGCGTGTCGAACAGGCGACATGCTCGTTCTGGAACGGCGCGCCGTCCGAGATCGCGCATCAGAATCGCGACGCGGCTGTCGGTCCTCCGAACCAGCGCCAGGAGCAGCTCTCGTCCGATCGTGCCCGTCCCGGTGAGGAGGATGTATCGCCCCATCGTCAGGCCCGGCGTACGACAAGAGCGACGTTCTGCCCGCCGAACCCGAACGAGTTCGAGATCGCGAGATCGAACGCGTGGGCGCGTGCGCGATTCGGCACGTAATCCAAATCGCACTCCGGGTCGCTCGTCTCCTGATTGATGGTTGGCGGAAGAACCTGTTCGTGCAGCGCGAGGACGACCGCGATGAGCTCCAGTGCTCCGGCGGCGGCAACGCCGTGGCCGGTCATGGACTTCGTCGAGCTGACGGGGATCGCCCGCGCGGCGTCACCGAGCGCGCGGTGCAGTGCGAGCGTTTCGGCGCGATCGTTCTCGACGGTAGACGTGCCGTGCGCATTTACATATCCCACGTCCGCGGGCGCGACTGCGGCATCCTCGAGCGCATGGACGATGGCGCGTATCGCGCCGCGCGCGTCCGGATGCATGTCGGTCACGCGGTACGCGTCGCTTGCGGTGCCGTAGCCCACGACCTCGGCGTGGATCGGCGCGCCTCGGCGACGCGCGTGCTTCCAATCCTCGAGCACGACGACACCAGCGCCTTCGCCGAGCACGAACCCGTCTCGATCGCGATCGAAGGGACGGGACGCTCGCGACGGCGCACCGTTGCGCGACGACAACGCCGAGAGCATCGCGAATCCGAGCACGTCGAGAGGCGCAGTCATTGCATGGGCGCCTCCAGCGAGCGCCAGATCGCACTCTCCCGACTGGATCCGGCGCATCGCTTCGCCGATGGCCTGTGCGCTCGCGGCGCATGCCGTCAGACAGGTCGTTACCTCGCCGCCAATGCCATACCGCGCCGCGAGGAGCGATGCGGGAATCGTTGGTTCCATCAGGTGATCGTGCAGCGCGAACGCCCAGCCGTCGCCGCATCGGAGCAGCCCCGCGACATCGCACCCATCGTCCTGGGACGCGTAGGGGGTCACGAGCCGGGAGAGAAGCTCGACGTCGTTCTCGCCTTCGCCCGCACCGAAGTACACGCTCGCATCCCGCCAGGCCTCGGACTCCTCGAGCCCGGCGTCGCGAATCGCCATCTCGGCGGCGGCGAGGCTGTACTGCGTCCTCAGGTCCAGCGTCGTCGAGCCGAGTTCATGTCCCGAACAGTGCTCCTGCGGATCGAGGTAATCGCTGAGCGCGAAGCCACGTACCTCCGCCGCAATCTGTACGGGAAAACCAGACGCGTCATACCGACTGATACGTCCGACACCGGAGCGGCCATGCGCAAGGCTGCACCAGTACCGCTCGAGTCCATTGCCCAACGGCGAGACGACACCCAGCCCGGTGATAGCGACGCGCCGCTTCATTCGAAGAACCTCCGTAACGCTATCGCCGCCGCATGGCCACCGAAACCGTACGCCGTAACGACCGCGGCGGAGATGTCCATGCAGCATGATTCCCCGCGTGCCAACGGAAGGTTCGTGACCGGATGTTCTACGTTGATCGTTGCGGGAATCCGCGCATGCTCGATCGACTTCACCGCGGCGACGCAGTCGAGTGCCACCGACGCCGCATGCGTGTGGCCCACCAACGAGCGTGTTGCGGTGACCACCGGCCGCTTGCCCGTGCGTGAAAATGCAGCCTCGAGGCCGGACGCGACGGCACGATCGAATGACGGTACCGACGTCGCGGGAGCGAACATAACGTCCGCATCGTCCTGCGTCAGCCCGCATGTTTCGAGACACGCGCGAGTGGCGCGCGTCAGCGCGCGTCCCGCCGGATCCGGCCGGAATACCTCGCAGCCGTCATTGGCGGCGCCGTAGCCAACGAGCTCGGCGTAGACACGGGCGCCACGATCGCGGGCGTGGTCGAGGGCTTCGAGAACGACGACACCTGCGCCCTCGCCGTTCACGAATCCGGACGCCGACGCGTCGAAGGGGGCGCTGACGGCGGTCGGTTCGATGTCATCGCGCGTCGCGAGCCACCCGAGCTCGCGGTATCTCAACATCCCGAGCGGACTGACGCGCGCGTCGGCGCCGCCGGCCAGCAGCACGTCCGCATCGCCCCGCGCAATGATTCGTGCGGCCTCGCCTATGGCGTTCGCGGCCGACACGCACCCGGTCGTGATCGTGTTGGACGGCCCCTGTGCATCGACCCCGATCGAGACATGGGCGGCGGCAAGATTTGGGATATGGCGCAGGAGCCAGAGCGGGAAGAGCTGGGAGGGGCACACTCGACCGAACTTCACGTGATCGAACGAGCCGCCGTTCTCCTCCACGCCGTTTGTCTCCGGCGCGCACGCCATCGCGTGGAACGCGCGACCAAGCTCGATCACGTCCGCGTTCAACATTCCGATTCCGAGGACGACCCCGAGCCTTTTCCGGTCGAGCGCAGGGCAATCAACGAGCCCGGCATCTTCGTACGCCTGACGCGCGGCGGCATACGCGAACTGTGCGTGCCGCCCCATGACCTTCGCCTTCTTGCGGGGCAGTCCGTCACTCTCGGGTCTAAAGTCCTTCACTTCTGCGGCGTACGAAGGGCGAACATCGTCCGCGCGAAACGCCCGGACCGAGGCGACACCGGATCGCCTTTCGTCCAGCGATTGCCAGAACTCGCGCGGGCTACATCCGACAGGCGTGATGGCGCCAAGACCGGTCAACACGATGCGTCTCGAGTACACACGCGGTCCTTCGCTCGTAGAGCCAATCAGATTGTGAACGTCTGGTCCGTCAAGCCGACGTTGAGGCGCAGCTCTGTGAACCGGTGGCGTTCGAGCAAAATTCCTTTCGCGTCACGAACCTCCACCTGGATCGGCAACTTCAACTCGCGGTCGATCCACACGAGACCCGTACTGGCGCCCTCCACGCCGAGCAGGCGCGTGCCGGGCCGCGTCTCGAATTCGATCTTGTAGCTCTCGTGACCGTCGACGGATTCCGAGCCGGCGAGACGTGTTCGGACGTCCGGGTTGCGCATGTCTCGCGCACCAACCTCGACGATCGTGACGATGCCCGCTTCGGTAATCGGGTGCCGCGAGTCCTGAAGTGCGAGCCGATCGTGCGGATCGAGCCTGAGCGTGCCGGCAACTGCGCCCAGCATGCCGCGCCGTCGGGCGAGCACTTTGTCGTCGTTGAAACCCTTCCGATACACAGCAGTCTGGTCAACCTCGCCGTTGTCGTTCAGCCATTCGAGGCGAACGTCGAGCGGCTTCCGAAAGAAGAGCCGGATCGTCTGCAGCTCACCGTTCGAGATTGCACCTTCCTCTTTCAGATAAAGGCACGTATAGTCCCGCACGCTCTCGTAACTGGACGCCACATCGTTCCAGACTGCCGAAGCGGACATCTGAGCGTCAGCGCCCCTGCTGCACGCCTGCGAAACCGAAACCGTGCGCGGAGCGCCAGCGTCAACCCGCCAGCCACACATGACGAGCGCCACGATCGCCAGCACACGAACAGTTGCGTGTTTCATTCCGTGAGTGTCTCGTCACATTCCGCTTCAGCCACTGCAGCCGCTATCGCCGCTGCCGACGTGATCGCGGTCGTGACCCGGACGCGTGTGACCCTCTGTTGTTGAGCGGCGTCCAGCATCGCGCCGCTCAGCGCGACCACCCCCGGCAGTCCGGGCGCGCGGGTGTCGATGTCGCTCCACTCGACATCCGGCCGCCACCCTGTCCCCAACGCTTTCATCACGGCCTCTTTGGCGGCAAACACCGCAGCGTAGCGAGCAGGACGACGTCTCGCCGGGGCCGCTTCGCAGAACGCACGCTCGTGTTGAGTGAAGGCGCGCTCGAGCTCGTCGGCATGGTCCGCGACGAGCCGCGCCACGCGAGTGATGTCCGCCACATCGAGCCCTGTTCCGACAATCACGCCGTGATTCCTCTCATCACTCGATCCAGCGAACGACTCGTTCGAGACGCAGACGCCGTGGTGGATTGGAGTTGATTCGCGCCGCATAACCAATCGGAATGATTGCCGCGAGCTGCCAGGGCGGTTCGACAGCGAGCAGCTCGTGCATCTGCCGCCTCGCAAACAGCGGTGCCGTCATCCAGCAAGTCGCCAGGCCAAGCGCATGCGCCGCGAGCTGCAGGTTCTGGATTGCTGCCGAGATACTTTGCATTGCGGGATTCGCGGCCTCCTCCTGATTCTCGGGATATTGAATCTGTGCTCGATCCAGCAGGCTCGCGATGACCTGCCCGTACTCGCGATAGAGGACGGCGATCACCGTCGGCGCGTCGCGGAAGAGGGTGGCGTAGTTGCGCAGGTAACCTCCGACCTTGTCCGCGTATGCATCACCGCCGATCAACGTCAGAATCGTCTCGATCTCCTCGCTCACGCGGGCGACCATTTCTGCCCTGACCGCATGGCTGGTGACGACCACGAAGCGCCAGGGCTGCTTGTTCATGCCTGATGGCGCGTGCGTCGCCCCTTCGATCGCTCGTAACACCAGCTCTCGCGGCGGCGGATCCGGCCCGAACTGCCGGACGCTGCGGCGGCCGGCGAGCACTGCCAGAAAGGGCGCCGCGTCGTCGAGAACCTCGCGGACCGATCGGATCTCTCGAGGCCGCTCCGGAAGGTCCGCCTGCTCTTCCAGCGCGTCAGACGCGATCATTCTCGTGTTGGCCGTACCCGCCATCGCTGCTCATGACTGACTGTGCGGGGTGCGGGTCGTCAGATACCTTGCTCTCGATGTAGTCGACGATCGCGCCCACCGTCATGAGATCGTCCATGACGGCCTGCACCAAATCCCCGGCATGGAGCGTCGGCAGCGTCGTGAACGCGAATCGCTCGCGCACAGCAGCGACGCCTGCTTCCGTCAGGGCGCCGTGGGTCACGAGCGCGGGATCGCGCAGAATTTCCTGAGGAAAGAGCTCTCCGCGGGCGATCTCGATGCCAAACTCTTTCTCCAGACGAAAGACGATGTCCAGGAAATCGATCGACTCGGCTTCGAGATCGCCAACCAGAGATGCTTCGGGTCTGATTTCAGAACGGCTCACGCCGAGCGCCTGAATCAATGTTTGAACGACCCGTTCTTGAATATCGTCATGCGTCATCGCGGTACCTCGATCTCGTGTCGTCTGCAGGGTTGCGGTCGCTCGTGGCGGGCATCGAAGGCGTGCACGGCTCTGAGCTGGAAGCGCGCGCGCAAGGCTGGCTGCCCCTGCACCTCACCGCGTGCGGCGAAGCGGGCGATATCTTTTCGAGCTGCAGCCTGGTCGGCCCGCGCCTGAAGGATCAGGGTCTCTCCAGGTGCGACGCGCCTCAGGATGTGCAGGTCGCGCACGTAATCCAGCGCGGCGACAAGACGGACGGGTTCCCACTGTGCGGTCCACAACGCGGCTGCGGCCCGCACTGCCGCTTCGAGCATGATCAGGCCGGGCAGCATGGGAAAACCGGGAAAATGATCCGTCAGGTAGTCGGCATCAGCCGGAACGTACAGAGAGGCCTCCGCAACGCCCGCGGCCGCATCGATCCGGATGGCATCGGTGAACTTCACGGTATTCGCACGTCGTTCGCGCTTCACACGAGCAACGTGCATGCCCGCGCGGGTGTCGTGATCGGTAAGAGTGAAGAGCACGATCCGCGGACCCGGTTTTAGTCCAGGTGGCGTCGCGACGGGACAGAATGGACGTGTGGCTTTCTGTCCCTGTGTGGCATTGCGCCTCGGTCACACCTCAGCGCGGCAGGTGCATTCGGGCAGCCATCCGGTAAAGCGTGCGGCGATTGATTCCGAGGATCCGTGCGGCTTGTTTTCGGTTGCCTCCGACGGCATCGAGCACGTGGAGCATGTATCTGCGTTCCACTTCCCCGAGCGTCGGCATCCCGCCGAAGAGCACGTCGACGCTGCTGTCGGCCACACGATCGGCCGTTTTCTTCTGCGTCGTCAGCCGGACCTGCGGCGGCAGGTCGTCCTCCGTGATGATGCCACCCTGGCTCAACGTGATCGCTCGTTCCATCGTGTTCTCCAGCTCGCGCACGTTGCCGGGCCACGAGTACGCCGCGAGAATTCGACGCGCACTTTCGGTCAGCACCGGTGGTGTCGAGCCTTCGCGCATGTGCTTGCGGAGGAAGTGGGTCGTGAGCAGGGGTAAATCCTCGGACCGTGCGCGAAGCGGAGGCAACTGGATGTTGATGACATTCAGACGGTAGAGGAGATCGCGCCGCAACCCGCCACTCTGGGCGAGTTGCTCGAGGTCCGTGTTGCTGGCGGCAATGACGCGCGCACGCGCCGGAATGGTCTCGCTGCCACCGACCGGCAGGACCTCGCGTTCCTGAAGCACTCGCAACAATTTGACCTGGAGCGCGGCGCTCATCTCGCTGATCTCGTCCAGGAACACCGTGCCCTCTCCGGCACGCTCGAAAATCCCTCGCCGGCTCGCGACGGCGCCGGTAAACGACCCCTTCACGTGACCGAATAATTCCGATTCCAGGAGTGTTTCGGTCAGCGCCCCGCAGTTCACGGCCACGAACGGCCGCATGTGGCGCACACCGTGCATGTGGATCGCGCGCGCGATCAGCTCCTTGCCCGTTCCAGACTCGCCGGTGATGAGCACGGCCGTCTGCGCGTCTGCGACGCGTGCGACCATCTTGAAGACCTCCAGCATCGCGACACTCCGTCCGACGATGTGCCCGGCGAGGTCCGCCGCGTCATCTTCCTGCGCCCGCGGTGCTTCCGGCGTCCTGGTGTTCAGCGCCCGCCGGACTGTAGCGACCAGCGCGCTGATGTCGAAGGGCTTGCTGATGTAGTCGAACGCGCCTTCTTTCACGGCTCGAATTGCTGTATCGATCGAGCCGAACGCGGTGATGAGGACCACGGGTGTGGTGGGGTACTCACGGCGCACGCGCTCGAGCAACCCGAGTCCGTCGATGCCGGTCTTCATGCGGATGTCGCTGACCAGCACATCGGGGCAGGAAAAGGCCAGGGCCGCGAGGGCGGCCTCGCCGCTCTGCGCGAAGCTGGTCGAGAAGCCCTCCTGGCTGAAGACCTCGCACAGGAGCTCGCACGTTACCAAATCGTCGTCCACGACCGTGATTCGCGGGCACTCGAGCGACATGTCACATCTCCTGATTGGTCAGGCCATGGCAATCTGTCCGGCCAGAGGCAGTCGCAATCGGAACACCGCGCCTCCCTCCGGCGCTGACTCGGCGTCGATGTCGCCGCCGTGCTCGGTCATGATCTCGCGAGCAATCGCCAGACCGAACCCGCTGCCTGTCGGTTTTGTCGTCCACAGCGGCTCGAACAGATATTCCAGGGCATCGGTTGGAATGCCCGATCCCGTGTCGCGCACCGTGACCTCCGCCACTTGCGTGGATTCGTCCAGCCGTGTCTGAATCGCGAGGCGGCCACCGTGCGGCATCGCGTCGATGCTGTTGTTAATCAGATTGAGAAACACGTGATGAAGGCCGTCACCGTCGGCACAGACGCGCGGCAGGGCCGGATCCAGATTTATCTCGACCGTGATTTCGTGCGATTCGAGCGTCGGGCCAGTGAACCGAAGCAGTTCGCCGACGAGCAGGTTGAGGTCTGTGGGACGCATCGTCGGCTGCCGCTTGTGCGTTCGCTGCAGCAGCGAGCTCACGGTGTCGACGATCGAGTCCAGTTGCTGGCTGATGATAGCGAACCGGCGCTGCGCCTCCGTGTCCTGCGGGCGCCTGCGCGCAAGAAGCTGCAGGTGACCCGAGATCGAATTGAGCGGAGTGCCAATTTCGTGAGCCAAGGACGCGGCGACCTGGCCGATGGCAGCCAGCCGATCCGCTCGGGCCAGCTGTTGCTGACTCTTCAGAAGCGCGTCGTTCGCACGTCGCAGATCGCTCGTGGCGCTCTCGACCTTCGCGTGGAGCTCCCTGTTGAAATCCTTGATCCTCGTCAACAGGGCTTCACGCTCCCGATCCCGTGCGCTGAGGTCGTCCATCATCGCGTTGAACCCGCGCGCGATGGCGCCCAGTTCATCGTCGCGGCGGACTTCCGCCCGCGCCGCCAGACTCCGGTCACCAGGGTGCGTCATGGCGTTGATGATGTCGCGCGCCGGACGACGGAAGAAATAGTTGAACATCAGATACAGCAGGGCGACGCAGACGGCGATCGCGCCGCCCATCACCAGGTTGTCCCGAATCTGGAGCTGACGGACGAGCGGGCTGAACGGGTTCTTCACCACCAGCGCCGAGACATACCCGTCGGCATCCTGGCCGTGAATCGCGATCGAAATCAGCCAGTGCCGCGCGTTCTGGCGAACGACCTCCATCGTGACCACCTCGGGCAGCGGGTGCTCCATTTCTCCGAGCTCGTTGTCCGGGGAGTGCTCGTCGAGCGCCGGCAGGCGTTCTCCGGCAGGTCCTGTCGTGGCCGACAGCCTGAGACCGGTCGGCCCGGTCTGATAAACGTCGATCTGCTTGAAGGTGCGGCGTGCGTCCGTGACGCCGAGGATGTGCGCCTGCAACACGTCGGGACTCTTGAACAGCTGTCCGGCGGCGATGCGCTCGGCGATGGCCATGGTCTGCGCGACGGCGTTGTTGTATCGGTCGTCTTCGATAAGGGATTGGGTGATTGACTGGTGGAGATAACCGGAGAGCACCAGAATGAGCATCATCCCGCCGCCAGCGAGAAGGAGGACCCTCGATTGAAGGCTGAGCCGGAGCATAATGACCTACTCCTGTCGGATCTCGCGAGGCCTGCCGAGGCACGGTTGCGTGACGCGTGGACCGTCACCGTCCTGGTCCACGGTGGCCTGCTCCGTGCGAGCACGGTACTCGCTCGGTGCGGACGCGAGGTGGCCCTCTTCGATACGGGGCTCGCGCAACACGCCGCGTCCCTGCTGCTGGCACTCGCTCATGAAGGTCTGGGGCCGGACGACGTGACCTGCGTCTTCAATACCCATGCCCACGTCGACCACTCGCACAACAACGTCCTCTTTCCCCGCGCCCGAATCTACTGCTCCGCACACGATCGCGAATGGACGCGCCAATTGCACGTCGCGCTCACCAGGGTTACTCGTCCAACCGAACACGACCTCCTGCCGTTCTATCCCGAAGTCGTCAGCGGCGGCTACGATCCTGCCGTTATTCGGAAGGTGCTGGCGCTGCAGAACCTCGTGTGGGACCAATCGAGATGGGGAGATCCGGCGAACACCGTGTGGCTCGAGGACCACGTCCCTCCCGACGGGATTACCGTCGTCGACACGCCGGGACATTCGCCTCACCATGTTTCATTCGTCATCGCGGCCAGCCGCCGCGTCCTCGTGTGCGGGGACGCCTTGATGCTCGCCGGGGAGGATCGTGTGACGGTGCAGCTCATGCCTCCCTGCGACCTCGCGACGTACCACCGGTCCAGGGAGCGCATCAGCACGTTCGATGGCATCATCGTGCCCGGGCATGGTGAGCCTTACGACAACCGCGCCACAGGAGGAGCGATCGATCCGGCTCGTACCAAGAATGAAGCGGTGTGCTCGTTCGGCAGCCGGTCAGAACAGAATGTCGAATCCCCCTGAGAAATGACGGCGATGAGTCGCGAGGAACTGACCGAACGCCGGGTCGGCCAGATTGGCTCGCACGTCGCGCGGATTGAAGTGGTTCGTCAGGTTGAAGCCGCGGACGGACAGTTGCACCGCGTGTTTCTTCGTCACCTGGAACGCTTTCGCGACTTCCGCATCCAGGACGACGAAGCGTGGAAAGCGCGTCGCATTTGAATTTCGGAGTCCGACGAACTGCTGTTGGCCGTCGCGTACCGAGTAGGGAAAGCCCGTTCGGATGTCGAGAATCGGTGAAATCGTGATGCGACGCGGAAGCGCCATTGTGCCCCAGGCGACGAAGCGGTTTGGAACGTCGGTTGGCAAACTCGAGTACTGATTCGGCTGGATGAGGGGATCTGCGATGTCGCCAAAATAGCTGTTGAAGTCGTTGAGATCTCCTCTCGCAATCGAACGGACGTACGACACGTACATCGCGTGCTGCTTGGCGGCGATGCGGGTCGTGAACTCGAGTGCGTGATACTCGGCGCGTCCATTCGAGCGGAGCACGATTGCGTTGTTGCCCTTTGCGTCCGCTTCCGGGTTGACCACGTAAATGCTCTCCGTGCGGCTGTTGATGACGTTCGCGCGCAATCTCAGCCACGAGGTGACGTTTTGATCGGCCTGTAGGTTCCAGGTGAGGTTCTCGGGGACGAACTCGTCGTCACGCGGCGCAGAAGCCCGCTCCGGCGTCGGCTCCGTATCGACGAGGAGGTTCGCGAATCGGCGCTGTTCGATCGCGCTGACTCCGTCGACGCCGTATCGTGTCACGATACGGGCGGGATAGTGCGCGAAGCTGCGCATGCTCAGCGGGACCTTGTCGAAGAACAGACCGATTCCTCCACGAAGCACCGTCTTGCCGCCCTCGACAGGTGACCACGCGAAACCGGCTCGTGGCGCGAGCGTTTGACCATCCGTGATCCGCTGGTTTTCATAGCGGAGGCCCAGGTCGATGCTCACGTGCTGCCCGACCGACCAGCGATCCTGCGCGAAGCCGACGTACTCGCTGTTCACGGCGTGAATAGACGAGGGAGCCTCGAACTCGATCCGCTCCGCCAGCGTGCCGTCGGCGCGGACGATGTCGATCGGCCGCGCCGCATAGTCGAGACGACTGCCCACGTTGTTGACGTCAACGCCGAACTTGACGTCGTGCGAGCCGGCGAGGAAATGCCGTGGCGCCATCGTGTACACGCTGAACAGTTCAAATCGCCGCGAGGAGCGATCCTGGGTCGCAAAGTAATTTCCGCGTTCGCCGGTCGGCGTCAGCGTGTAGTTGCCAACGCCTTGTCCCCAGACGCCCGCATCGAAACTCCGGAAGGACGCCGACGAGGTCAGGAACCCGGAGCCGAGTTGATAGTTGTCGCGCGCGGTGACCACGAGGTCCCGCTGCTTCGTGTTCGGCGTCGTCGGACGCGGCCGGAAGAAATCGAGGCCCACGAACTCGTCGTGCTCGCGCGCGAACCCGATGGTCACGGTCTCGTAGTGCCGACGATTCATCGTCACGTCGAACTGCGAGAAGTAGCTGTGCGCTTCGGTCTTCGTTTCGTTGTCTGGTTCAGGAACGCCCCGCACGACGGTTTTAGCGATCGTGTACGACGCAGACTGCGAGAACACGACGCGGTGCGGGATGAGAGGACCGCCGAAATGCAGGTGCGGCGTGTCCTCCGCGATTCCCGCAATCTTGCCGTGTCGGATACGCAGGTCCGGAAGGAAATCGTTCACCTCGAAGGTCCACTTCCCGCTGCCCGAGCGCGTTTCGACTGCAGTGACCCCGCCGGTGAACTGGCCGTACTCGGCGGTGTACGGATGGAGAAACACCTGTACCGCCTCGACTGAGTCGATCGGCAGGCTGAGGCTCGAACGCCCATCAGCGGGGTCGGTTGCGTTCAGGCCGTTGACGAGAACGGCGTCCTGCCGTTCACTGCCTCCCTTGATGCTGATCTCTCCGTTCGCCGATCGAATGACCCCTGGCACCAGCGGCAACGCGTCGTCGACGCGCGACGTCGGCAAGGGCAGCTTCTTCAGCTGTTGATGGTCGAGTGCGCCCGCCGGAGTGCTCGAGCCCGCGTCGACGCTCGTCGCCTCTCGACTGCGGCCGGCGACGGTCACGTTCGTCGAGACCGCGGCGAGCGCCAGCTCGACATCGATTTCGACGGCCTGGTCGCGCGAGACGGCGACATCACGGCGGGTAATCGTACTGAACCCCTCGCTCTCGACGGTCAACGTGAATGTGCCGGGAGTGATTCCACCAAGAACGGCGATCCCATCCAGATCAGTGACGCCGCTCGCGACGACCGTTGGCGGGTTTCCTGTCGCGAGCAGCACGCAGAAGGCACCAGGAATCGACGCCTTCTGAGCGTCCGCGACCTTGATGCGCACCGTGCCTTGTGCGCCCGACGGCGGCTGCGCGCCCGCATCGACGGCGGCAACCAACAGGAAACCGAGAATCGCGAATACCCAGCAGCGCAGCATGTCAATCCGCGCGCCGGCGCGAGATCTCGCGCAGACGACGCGCGCGCACTGCAGCTTCCATCGAGCGCCCATCCGTCTGCCCCTAAGCAGGGAGTGTTCCCGCCATCGTACACTCGTTTCGATTCCGCCGATCGATCATCGCCAAACGCGTCGCCGGCGCGCACTACCGCACGAACGAAGAATCACCGCGAAGACGAATACGAGTCGGGACGACCCCCGCCATAGATCTGAACGAGCCTCGCTCGATACAGGCCACGCTGCAGGGTTTCGACTTCGACGCTGACGCGGGTCCCTCGGAGCAAGGACGATCGCGAATCAGGCTGCTTGTTCCGGAGGTACGACGTGCGATCGTCGATCTCCACGCTCAGAACTTCACCAGTCTTGTTCTGCACTCGGAGCACGGTTCCGTTCACGGAGACGACGGCGCCCCGGAACTCCCACACGCACGGGACGGTCCGTACGACGGGATCCGTACAGGCCGACGCAACCGTGAGTCCGACGAGAAGCAGCGGAGGAATCCACTTGACCATGAGCTCACCTGCTCAACCTCGTGATGACGGGCCGCGTGGTCGAAGGCGCAAGGGGCGGATCACGACCCTCGCGCGGTTCGAATACGACGTACAGCGTTGGAAGGACGACGAGCGTCAGGAAGGTGGCCGAGATCAGCCCGCCGATGATCACGACGGCCAGCGGTCGTTGTGTTTCCGATCCGATGCCGTGCGAGAGCGCCATGGGCGTCAGCCCCAGCATCGCCAGCACCGACGTCATCAGCACGGTTCTGAGGCGGACTATCGCCCCCTGCGTGACGGCTGCCATCATCGGCATGCCCGTCTCGCGCAGCTGGTTGATATGGCTGACGAGTACGACACCGTTCAGCACCGCAGCCCCGAATAACGCGATGAATCCGATCGCTGCGGAAACGCTGAGTGGAATGCCGGTGACGAGCAAGGCAATCACGCCGCCAATCAACGCAAACGGCACATTGAGGAGAATCAGCGTCGCGTAGCGTACGGATCCGAAGGCCTGGAACAGGAGAACGAAGATGAAAAATACGCTCAACGGCACGATGATCCGGAGGCGCGCCATCGCTCGTTGCTGATTCTCGAACTCGCCGCCCCAGACGAGGAACGACCCCGGGCTCAGCGGCACCGACGCGACCCGATGCTGCATGTCGGCGACAGTGCTTCCCATGTCGCGTCCGCGGATGAAGATGCCGACGGCCATCACCCGCATGCCGGATTCGCGGCTGATGTTCATTGGTGCGTCGCAGACCTGGATGTCGGCCACGTCGGCGAGGCGCACTCGTGTACCGTCCGGCGTATCGACCAGGATCCGCCCTACGGTGTCGACGTCGAGACGCGACTCGGCGCCGACGCGAACGACCACGTCGAATCGCTGTTCCCCTTCCCAGATTTCCGTCGCCGCGCGTCCGCCCAGCGCCGTTTCGATGGTGTCCGCGACGTCGCCGACGCTCAGGCCGTACCGCGCGGCGCGGTGGCGATCGACCGTCATCTGGAGTTGCGGCACCTGTCCGCCGCGGTCGATGAACGCGCGCGCGACGCCGGGCGTGTTCGACACCGCGTGAAGGATCGCGTCCGCTTCCTCGTGCAGTGTCGCGCCGTTGTCGCCGAACACCTTGACGACGACCTGACCGTCGATTTGCGAGATGCTCTCCAGTATGTTGTCGCGAATGGGTTGCGAGAAGCTCGCATCGATCCCCGGTATGGCGGCGAGCGCGCGATCCATGTCGGTGATGAGTCGATCCTTCGTCATGTGCGGCCTCCATTCGCGCACCGGTTTCACGTCGACGAAGAACTCCGCCATGTTGATCAGCTTCGGATCCGTGCCGTCCTCGGGACGCCCCGACTTCGAGACGACGGTGCGGACTTCGGGAAACTGCCGCAGGATCGCCCGGATGCGCGCACACTCCTTCGACGCTTCGGTAACGGAGATTCCTTCGGGGAGCATCGCGTTCACCCAGATGGTTCCCTCGTTCAGCTCGGGCAGGAATTCGCTCCCAAGCCGTGTCGCGGCGCTGAGAGAGAGACCCAGCATCACCAGCGCGCTCACGATCACCGAGCGCCCGTGCGCGAGCGCCACATCGAGCAGCGGCTCATAAAGGCGCCGACACCCGCGCACGACCCAGTTGTCGTGTTCGGGGACGTCTCTCAGCAGAAAGAAACACAGGAGCGGCACGAGGGTCAGCGAGAAGACAAGCGACCCGATGAGCGCGGACGTAATCGTGTAGGCCATCGGGGCGAAGATCCGCCCCTCCTGACGCTGGAGCGTGAATATGGGAATATTGGCCAGAATGATGATCAGCATCGAAAACAGGGTGGGCCGTCCGACCTCGACTGTCGCTTCGAGAATGGTCGCGCGGCGCGCCTCCCGGTCGGTTGCGCGCGGCGCGCCGCCCAGCCGCCGGAAGATGTTCTCGACGACAATCACCGCGCCATCGACGATGATCCCGAAGTCCATCGCGCCAAGCGACAGCAGGTTTGCTGGAATACCCCGAATCGTCAGACCGACGAACGTCGCGAGCAACGCCAGCGGGATGATGACGGCGACGATGCCTGCAGCGCGCAAGCTGCCGAGGAAGACGTACAGGACGACGGTCACCAGCAGCGCGCCCTCGAGCAGGTTCGTGAAGACGGTGCGCAGCGTCGTGCCAATGAGCCACGTGCGGTCGTAGAACGGCACGATCTGAACGCCGCGCGGCAGGATCGATGCGTTCAGCGCATCGACTCGTTCTTTGAGAGCAGCCAGCAGCTTCGACGGGTTCTCGCCTTTCCTCATCAGCACGATTCCCGTAACCGCCTCATCGTCGTCATCCTGTCCGGTGATGCCCTGCCTTGGCATTGCGCCGACGTTCACCGTGGCGACGTCGTGGACAAGGACAGGAACGCCTCCGTGCTGCGCCACGACGACTTCCCCGATGTCATCCGCCGATCGCAGCAGACCGATGCCACGGATGATGTACTGCTGCTCGCCTTGCTCGAGATAACTGCCGCCGGCATTGGCGCTGCCGCGACCCAGCGCGTTGACGACCTGCTGCATCGACACGCCGAACGACGCCAGGCGCACGAGGTCGAGGTTCACCTGGTACTGCTTGATGAACCCGCCGAAGCTCACGATGTCCGCGACGCCCGGCGTCATGCGCAAGTACCGTTCGACGGTCCAGTCCTCGATCGATCGCAATTCGGTTGCGCTGATGTTCCGGCTCCGCAGCCGATAGCGGTACACCTCGCCGATGGGCGTGGAGAGCGGTGCCAGTTGCGGCTGCAGCCCCTGCGGGAGTGCGATGCTCTGCAGCCGCTCGAGCACCTGTTGTCGGGCGAAGTAGTCGTTCACGCGATCATCGAATGTCAGGATGATGTAGGAGAGACCGAACTGTGTGTGCGAGAACATGCTCACCGAGTGCGGCAAGCCGGCCAGGCCGATCTCCAGCGGAATCGTCACCTGTTTTTCGACTTCCTCCGGTGCGTGGCCCGGCACGAGGGTTATGACGGTCACCTGCACATCGGTCACGTCCGGAAATGCCTCGACCGGCAGCCCGAGGAAGAGTTGAATGCCCGCGCCGACGAACAGGGTGCTCAGCAGGAGCACGAGCAGCGGCTGATGGAGCGCGAACGCAACCAGCCGTCTCACGTCGCTTTCCTCATCAGACTGTTCAGCAGCATCGCTCCGTCCACGACGACGGTCTCGCCCGCCTGCAACCCGCTGATGATTCGAATGACTCCGCCCGACCGGCTTCCCTCGACGACCGTGCGTTCCTCGAAGTGTCCCGGTGTCGACTCGACGAACAGAATGGAACGGCCGTTCGCCTCGACGACCGCTTTCGCCGGCACGACCGGAACCCGCGCCGTCGACCGGATGTGATGGATGTTGCCGAACATCTCCGGCCGGAAGCGTCCATTCGGGTTTTCAATCTCCGCCTGCACCTTTACCGTGCGCGTCTGGGGATCGACCGTGTCGGCGATGCGCGAGACACGCCCTTCGAATGTCTCACCCGGGTACGCGATCAGGTTGATCTCCACGTTCTCGCGCGGATGGATGTAGCGGATATACGTTTCGGGCACCTGTGCCGAAACCCATATGGTGCTGAGATCGGCGATCGTCATGACTGGTGCCGTGGTGTCGTTTCGAAACTCCCCGGTCACGACGGTGAGCTCGAGGATCTTGCCCGACAGCGGCGCACGAACGACGACGTGCTGCGTCGAGTCGTCGTGGCTCAGGCCGAGGACGGAGAGACGACGCTGGGCCTGCGCCCGAGAGGCCTCCGCCTGTTCGACGGCGGCGCGCGCCTGCGTCAGCGCATGCTGTCCGTTCAGCAGCTCTTTCTTCGCGATCGCATCGTGCTCGTACAAGTCGCGCGTTCGATCGAAGTCGGTTTGCGCTTTCTCGAGTGTGGCTTGTGCCTGCGTCAGCGCCGCTGCGGTCTGCAGATCGGCGGACATGGCGGCGTCGGCATCCGGACTCTCGATGGTAAACAGGGGCTGGTTGCGTCCGACGGCGTCGCCCACCTTCACCAACACGCTGGCGATTCGTCCGGAAACAGGCGCGACTACCTTCGAGATGCGATTGGGGTTTGCCTCGATCTTGCCAGGTGCCGTGACTTCATCGGTCGCCAACTCCAGCGTCGCGACCGCCTCGCGGCGCAGTTGTTTGAGGATGGGTGAATCGAGCGGCAACACAATCGAGCCAGGTGGATCAGCCGACGGGGGCGGATCGGAGGCCTGTTGCGCTCTGCTCCCGCACGCCAACGCCAGCGCGAACCACAGCGGGCCGATGAGTCGACGACAGGATCTGGTCATGGCTGGTTGCCTCCAATGGCGGCGTCGAGCGCGTACAGACTTCGCGCGTACTCGGCCCTCGCCTCGTGATAGCTCTGCATGATCTCGTTGAATGTGCGCTGTGCGTCGAGCAGCTCGACGAAGCTGGCCTCACCGCGGCGGTACGAATACACGATTGCTTCGCGGACCTGGCGCGCCTGCACGAGCATCTGTTGTTCGAGCGTGTCCACGAGCGTTCTGGCTGCGGTGTACGCCAGCCAGGCGTGGCGGACGTCGTCGGCAATCTCGGCGCGGAGGGCCGTGATGCGCGCGCCGGCCTGACGCGTCTCCAGCTCGGCCCGTACTACCTCGCCCTGGTTTCGGTTGAAGAGCGGAAGCGGCGCGCTCATGAAGAGGCCCCACTCGTTGCCGACGATGGCATTCGGCGCGAGTTGTCGATGGAACTCGGCGCTCAGCGTGTAGTCGATTTTGCCTTGCGCGATTTGGAGCCGCGCGTCCGCCGCCGACCGGGCCTGCTCGTGCTCGAGCGCCTTCAGATCCGGCCGTGCCTCGAACGCGCGTCGCTGAAGCATCTCCAGCGTCGAATCGTCGGCGTCGTGGCGCAGGTCGCCCGTGACCGCAATCGGTCCTGCATCGGTTCGACCGAGCAGCACGCGAAGCCGGCTGACCGCGATCGCGAGCCGCATCTCGCGGCTCTTGACTTCGTTCTGGAACTGCAACGCTGCCAACCGCGAACGCGCGAGCTCGACGACAGCCAGATCGCCGGTTCGTACCCGGGCGGTGTTGATCTGTACGATGCCGTCGAAGGCCGAGAGGGATTCGCGCGCAGTCTCCAGGCTCGACATTGCGAGCTGGACGTCGACGAACGCGCTTTGCACATCGAGCATCAGCGTTCGGATCGTGTTCTGCAGCTGCAGTTCGGCAACGGCCTGCCCCTCGGTTGCGACGCCGATGCGACGCTCACGTTTCGACGCGCGCTCAATCAAGACGTCGCCACGAACTACGGCTTCCCTCGGGTTCACAGCGCCGTTGAAGATCGTCGAGTCGGGTAACATCGCGTTGACGGTGAGAACCGGGTTCGGCCGAAGGCGCGCGGTGATCGCACGTGCGTCTGCGATCGCGATGTTGAACCGCTCGGCAAGCACCGAGAGGTTGTGCTCGACCGACTCCTGCACGGCCTGGTCGATCGTCAGAGCCGCCGGCGGCGGGGCCGCCGGCGGCTCGGCCGGCGTTCGC
>Ga0114129_10000973_pt1 | contig 37498 bp, 25 predicted proteins | sample RhiMetdeltSRZDD1_FD_80071 | JGI IMG/M metagenome (GOLD analysis project Ga0114129, IMG submission 80071) | Populus rhizosphere microbial communities from Tennessee, USA - Rhizosphere MetaG P. deltoides SRZDD1 (version 2) (version 2) | ecosystem: Host-associated > Plants > Roots > Rhizosphere >...
CCGGCGGCTGCGGTTGCGCTGCGGGCTGCGGCGCGGCGGCCTGCGCGGTTGCCGGCTTGGGCTGCGCCGGCGCGCCCTTGCGCTGCATGTCGACGCTGCCGCGGAAGTGCGCGCCCTCGGCGATGGCGACGCGCGGCGAAATGATGTCGCCGTCGACCGAGCCGTTGTCGCGGATGTCCACCTTCTCGCTCGCCGTGACGTTGCCCGTGACTTCGCCCAGCACGATCACCGACTTGGCAAACACCTGCGCCTTGATGCGTCCGTTGGGACCGATCGTCAGGACGTGATCGCGAAGCTGGATCGTGCCTTCGACGTGTCCTTCGATGGTGAGGTCCTCGCTGCCGTTGAGCTCGCCCTTGATGACCACTGACTTGCCAATATTCACGATGTCCTTCTCCATTGATTTGGTCACGTCTGGACGAGAACCGGGCGCCCCCGCCGTCACTGGCGCGGCAGGCGGCGGCGTCGCCGGTTGTCCGCTCGCCGGTCGGACTGATTCATCACGTTTCCACATGTACAGTTCCTCCGCCTGTCCTCTCCCAGGGCGCTAAGGGAATGAAGCCGATGTGTGAGAGCCGGGGACCAAAAGCGGAGCCAGTATATGAGACACGCTATGTGTTGTCTAGTCCTTTTGTTACCGATGGTTAGCGGCAATGCTACAATGAAGAGTTCACTATGCGTGTCTATTTTGACTACAACGCGACGACCCCGCTTGCGCCCGAAGCGGCCGACGCCGTTGCGGCGGCGACACGCGATCTGTTCGGGAATCCGTCGAGCGTGCATCACTTCGGCCAGCAGGCCAAGGCCGCGCTCGACGGCGCGCGCTCGTCGGTGGGCGCGCTCGTTCACGCGGATCCGTCGGAGATCATCTTCACGAGCGGCGGCACCGAGTCGGACAATTTCGCGATTCGCGGCGCGGCCGACGCGCTCGAGCCGACCGGACGGCGGCACCTCATCGCGAGCGCCATCGAGCACGAGGCGGTGCTCAACACGCTGAAGGCGCTCGCGCGGCGCGGCTGGACGACGACGTTGCTGCCGGTCGATCAATCCGGGATTGCGTCGCCCGACCATCTGCGCGAGATCGTTACCGACGCGACCGCGATCGTGTCGGTGATGCAGGCGAACAACGAGATCGGAACGATTCAGCCGATTGCCGAGCTCGCCGCCGTCGCGCACGAGCGCGGCGCGCTGATGCACACCGACGCGGTGCAGTCCGCGGGGAAGCTCGACGTCGACGTGCGTGCGCTCGGCATCGACCTGCTGTCGATCTCCGCGCACAAGTTCAACGGACCGAAGGGCGCCGGCGCGCTGTGGGTCAAGCGCGGCACGCGGATGCTGCCGATCCTCACCGGCGGCAAGCACGAACGCAATCGGCGCGCGGGCACCGAGAACGTGCCGGCGATCGTCGGGATGGGCGTGGCGGCCCGGCTCGCGGCGTCGAAGATCGCCGCCGAGGCGCCGCGCGTCGCCGCGCTGCGGGATCGTCTCGAGGCAGGGATCCTGCGCGCCGTTCCAGGAACGGCCGTGAACGGCGCCCGCGACTCGCGCGTCCCGAACACGACCAACATCAGCTTCGATCGCGTCGAGGCGGAGAGCCTGCTGATTGCGCTCGATCTCGAGGGTGTGGCGGTGTCGACCGGGTCGGCGTGCTCGTCGGGGACGCTCGAGCCGTCGCACGTCCTGCGCGCGATGGGGTTCCCCGCGCACCGGACGCAGAACTCGCTGCGCTTCAGCCTCGGAATGTTTTCAACGCAGGAGGAAGTCGACCACGTGATCGCGCTCCTGCCGCCGCTCGTGGAAAAGCTGCGAGCGCTGACGCAGAAGACGGTGGCGGCTCGGGGATAATGCGAATTGTCGCGGCTATGTCGGGCGGAGTCGATTCCTCGGTCGCCGCGGCGCTGCTCGCCGAGCAGGGCCACGACGTCATCGGTGTGTCGATGCAGCTCTACGATCAGACCGAAGGGCAGACCTCGTTCGGCTCCTGCTGCTCGCTCGACGACCTGCACGACGCGCGGCGGGTCGCGGCGGCGATCGACATCCCCCACTACATCCTCAACTTCGAGCGTCAGTTCGACGAGCAGGTGGTCTCCAACTTCGTCGCTGAATACGCCGCGGGGCGGACGCCGCTCCCCTGCGCGCGCTGCAACAGCGACCTCAAGTTCGCCACGCTGCTCGATCGCGCGCGCGGGTTTGCGGCCAGCGCCGTCGCCACCGGCCACTACGCGCAGATCGCGCGCGATCCGGAGACGGGCCGCTATCTGCTCAAGCGCGGCATGGATCCAGCCAAAGACCAGTCGTACTTCCTCTTCTCGCTGACGCAGGAGCAGCTCGCGTGCGCCGTGTTTCCCGTCGGCGATCGGCCGAAGGAGGCGGTGCGCGAGTACGCGCGACAGCGGCGGCTGCCCGTCGCGGACAAGCCGGACAGCCAGGAGATCTGCTTCATCCCAGACGATGACTACGCGTCGTTCGTGTCGAAGCGCGCCGTCGGGTCCGATCGCGCCGGCGCCATCGTCGACGAGCGCGGCCACGTGCTCGGCCGCCACGACGGCATCCACCGCTTCACTGTCGGCCAGCGCAAGGGCCTCGGCCTCGCGTCGCCGACCGGCACGCCGATGTACGTGCTCGCGCTGCATCCATCCGAGCGCGAGGTGGTCGTCGGTCCGCGCGCCGCGCTGGAGCGCACGACGCTGACGGCGTCAGGCGTGAACTGGATTGTCGATGTGCCCGCGGACGCGCGTCGCGTGTCGGCGCAGATCCGGCATCGCCATCAGCCCGCAGCCGCGACCGTACGCGTTCTCGACGAGGTCACGCGCGCCGCGGTCGTGTTCGACGCGCCCCAGATCGCCGTCACGCCGGGCCAGGCGGTCGTCTTCTATGATGGAGACGTCGTCGTCGGCGGAGGGTGGATTGAGTGAGATCGCGCAAGTCTGAAGTCTGAAGTTTGAAGTTCGCGTTGTCCGACACTTGAGACTTGAGACTTGAGACTTGCCGCGATCGCGATCACCGGACCGCGGTGGTCTGCAGGTGCTCCGGGATCCGATCGAGGTAGCGTTCCGCGTCGAGCGCCGCCATGCAACCCGTGCCGGCGGCGGTGACCGCCTGCCGATACACATGATCCTGCACGTCGCCGCACGCGAACACGCCCGGCACGCTCGTCTTCGCGCCGTCGTGCGTGACGATGTAGCCGTTGGCGTCCATCTCGATCTGACCCGCGAACAGCGACGTGTTCGGCGTGTGGCCGATCGCGACGAAGACGCCTGAGAGCGGCACGTCGGTGCGCGCGCCGGTCTTGTTGTTGCGCACCACCATCCCCGTCACCTCGCCTTTGGCCGTATCCGAGATGCTCTCCACTTCCGAGTCGAGCAGCCAGGCGATTTTCGGGTTCGCGCGCGCCTTCTCCTGCATGATTTTCGACGCGCGCAGCTGCGCGCGGCGGTGCACGACGGTGACCTTCGACGCGAACTTCGTCAGGAACACCGCTTCTTCCATCGCCGAATCGCCGCCGCCGACGACGGCGATCTCCTGGCCGCGGAAGAAGTAGCCGTCGCACGTCGCACAGGTCGACACGCCGTGGCCCATCAGCGTCCGCTCGGCGGCCAGGCCGAGCAGCCGCGCCGAGGCGCCGGTCGCGACGATCACGCTCGTCGCCGTGTACTCGGCGTCGGCGGTGATGATGTGCTTCGGATCGCCGCACAGCTCGACCTTCGTCACGTCGCCCTGGATGATGTCGGTGCCGAACCTCTGCGCCTGCGCGCGCATCTCGGCCATCAGATCCGGCCCCATGATCCCGTCGCGGAAGCCGGGATAGTTCTCGACCGCGGTGGTGAGCATCAACTGCCCGCCGGCTCCGAGCCCTTCGACGAGGAGCGGCTGGAGATTCGCGCGAGCCGAATAGAGGGCGGCGGTCAGCCCGGCCGGACCCGAACCGATGATGACGACGCTGCGCGGAGTGGCCATCAGAGGTGCTTGTCGATCACTTTCTTCAGCTCGTCCTTGTTCGCGAGCCCGACCACCGATTCGACCACCTGCCCGCCCTTGAAGAGCAGTAGCGTGGGGATGCCGCGCACCTGAAACTTGAAGGCGGTGTTCGGGTTGTCGTCGACGTTCAGCTTGCCGACCGTCAGCTTCCCGGCGTAGTCGGCCGCGAGGGCATCGACGGTGGGCGCCATCCGTTTGCACGGCCCGCACCAGTCGGCCCAGAAATCCACCAGCACCGGCGTGTTCGCCTTGATCACGGTCTGCTCGAAATCACCGTCCGTAAATGTCTGTACGTTGTCGGTCATCTTTTACCTGTTCGTGCGCGGGGCCCCGCCCCCGCGCACCTGTCGCCTCGCCGCCCTCGCGGCTCGGCTATGCTTGTCACGTTATTTCGCTCTCGCCCTCGCTTCGCTCGGGCGCTCAAATCAACACCTTCGCGCGGGGCCCTTTCAGGTTATCCACCGCGCCGGGCACTGAACCCATCATATATTTTGACGTACTCTTTGGCCGAACGGTCCCACGAATGGTCCTCGCGCATGGCGGCCGTCTGGAGCGCACGCCAGCGGGCCTTGTCGGGGAAGACCGCCAGCGCGCGCGTCAGGGCACCCATCAGCGCCGCGCCGGTGTACTCGCGGAAGACGAACCCTGTCGATGCCGCATCCTGCGGCGAGAAATCGCGGACCGTGTCTGCCAGCCCGCCCACGGCGCGCACCACCGGAATCGTGCCGTAGCGCAGACTGTACATCTGGTTGAGGCCGCACGGCTCGAAGCGCGACGGCATCAGGAACAGATCCGCACCTCCCTCGATCAGGTGCGCGAGCGATTCGTCGAACCCGATGCGGGCACCGACGCGCGCGGGGTACTCCGCCGCGAGCCGCCGCCACATCTCCTCATAATGCGGCTCGCCGGTACCGAGGATGATGAACGTCGCGTCGAGGGCGATGAGATCGGCGGCCACCGACGCGAGGAGGTCGAAGCCTTTCTGGTCGACCATCCGCGAAATCATCCCGACGAGCGGCCGCGCCATGAGCGCTGACGTCGCGACAAGGCCGAAGCTCTCGAGCACGGCGCGCTTGGACACCGACTTGACTTCGAGACGGCCGGCGTCGAACGGCTCGGGCAGGCTCGGATCGTGCGCCGGATCCCACTCCTCGACGTCGATGCCGTTCAGCACGCCGACCAGATCCGCCGCCCGCCGCCGCAGGACCCCTTCGTAACCGAAGCCGAACTCCGGCGTCTGAATCTCCTGCGCGTAGCGCGGGCTGACGGTCGTGATCGTCTCCGAGTAGTTGATGCCGCCCTTCAGATAGCTGATGCGGCCCCAGAATTCCATCGCGTCGACGCCGAGCAGATCCCACGGGAGATCGACGCGCGGCAGCCAGTCGGCTTCGAACAGACCTTGATACGCCAGGTTGTGGATCGTGAACACGCTGGGGGTGCCGCCGAGCACGGGATGCGAAGCGTACAGCGTCTTCAGGTAGACCGGCGCGAGCGCCGCCTGCCAGTCGTGCGCGTGGACGACCGTCGGGCCGCCGCGGCGTCCCGCGAACTCGAGCGCCGCGCGCGCGAGGACGGCGAACCGGCGCGCGTTGTCCACATAGTCCGCGGTCGCCGTACCGTACAGCGCCGGCCGGTCGTACAGCGGCGGACAGTCGACCAGGACGACGCGGACACGGTCCGCCAGCGGCGCCTCGAAGAAGCCGACGTCGTGGATGGTGCCGCCCACGGTCACGTCGAACCGCTCGACGAGCGTGCCGTCGTCCACACCGCGGTAGCGCGGCAGCACGAGCGTCACCAGCCATCCGAGGCGGCCGAGCGCGAGCGGCAGGGCGGCGAGGACGTCGCCGAGGCCGCCGGTCTTCGCGAACGGCAGGCTCTCGGATCCAATCATCAGGACCGACTGCATGGATGGATTATGAACAAACTGCTTGACATCGCGCGTAAATGGGCCCTATTTAGTCCCGATGTTTTACGTCTTTGCAAGACCCGGACATTCCGTCCGCCAGGAGGTGTATGTGAGGATCTTTGGAGGTGCCGCCAGAACGGTTCTCCTCGCCGCGTGGACTCTCGTCGCCACTAGCGGCACGCTCTTCGCCCAGTCCGGCACATCGTCGCTGTCGGGCCGCGTCACCGATCCGCAAGGGGGCGTCGTCCCGGGCGCGTCGGTAGCCTTGACGAATCGATCGACGGCCGCACAGCGCACCGCGGTGACGAACGAGGCGGGGCTGTATCAGTTCCTGGCCGTTCCGCCCGGGCTCTACGACCTGAGCATCGAGCTGGCCGGATTCCGCACGACGGAATTCAAGAACGTCGAGCTCCGCGTCGACCTGGCGTCGCGGCAGGACGTCAAGCTCGAAGTCGGACAACTGAGCGAGGCGGTCACCGTGCAGGCCGAGTCGCCGATCCTCAACACGGTGGACGCGAGCCTCGGCAACGCGATCAGCGAGCAGCAGATTCGCAACCTGCCGATCGAGGCACGCAACGTCGTTCATCTGCTCAGCCTGCAGCCGGGCACCGTGTTCATTCCGCAGCGTCCCAACCTGCAGTTCGGCGACACCGGCTTCAACGATCCGCGTCAGGGCGCGACCAACGGCGCGCGCGCGGATCAACAGACGGTGACGCTCGACGGCGTCGACGTCAACGATCCGCAGACGCAGCAGGCCTACACGTCGGTGCTGCGTATGACGGCCGATGCGCTGCAGGAGTTCAAGCCGAGCACGAGCAACTACGGTGCCGAGATGGGCCGCTCCAGCGGACCGCAGGTGTCGCTCCTCACCAAGAGCGGCGGCAACCGGTTCAGCGGCGCGGCGTACGACTTCCTGCGGCGGACCGGGACGTCGACCAACGAGTACTTCCTGAAGCTGTCGCAGCTCGCGCAGGGGCTCCAGAGCACGACGCCAAAGCTCGACAAGGACATCCGCGGCGGCGCGCTCGGCGGCCCGATCAAGCGCAACCGCGTGTTCTTCTTCGGCAACTTCGAGGCGCTGAACGAGCACAGCGAAACACCGGTGACGCGGGCTGTGCCGTCGGCCTCGTACCGCGACGGCGTCCTGTTGTATCAGTGCTCGGTCGCCGCGAACTGCCCCGGCGGATCGGTGCAGGGGCTGTCGGGCGCGACCTACGCTGTCAAGAGCGGCTACTACGGGCTGTCGCCGGCCGAGATCAAGCAGCTCGATCCGCTCGGCATCGGGCCCAGCCTGGCCGGGTCGCAGTACATGAAGCAGTATCCACTCCCGAACGATCCGGGCACGGACGGCGTCAACCTGATGACCTACCGGTTCGCCGCGCCGATTGCGAACGACTTCAAGACGGTCGTCTTCCGCGGGGACGCGCGATTGTCGGAAGCCGGCAGCCAGAACATGTTCGTGCGCGTCAACTGGCAGAAGGACGCGATCAACAGCCCGCCGCAGTTCGCCGGACAAGGACCGGCGTCGGTCCGCGCGATCAAGAACAACGGAGCCGCGATCGGCCACGACTCGGTGCTCAGCCCGCACCTGATGAACAGCGTGCGGTACGGACTGACGCGCGTCGATTTCGCCGATCAGGGCCAGCTGAACGCCAACTACATCCGGTTCCGCTTTCTGGACACCTACGAGGCCGTCACCGCCACTTCCACGCGCAAGATCCCGACGCACAATATCGTCGACGACATCTCGTGGCTGAAGGGGACGCACACGTTCAAGGCAGGGACGAACCTGCGCTTCGCGACGGCCGATCGGACGAACAACGCGAACTCCTTCTACACGGCGACGATCAACCCGTCGTGGACCGCGGGCATCGGCCGCCGCTATGCGCCGGGCAACTCGTTCTGCACGGCGCCGATCTGCGGACAGCTTCCCGTCGTCGCGAGCGGGTTCCAGGCCGGCTATGCCGACACGTTCACGGGCCTGCTCGGCGTGCTGACGCAGGCCACGGGCACGTTCAACTACGACAAGAGCGGCAACGTGGTGCCGGTCGGTCAGCCCGTCGCGCGGAAGTTCAAGTACAACGAGTACGAGCTGTACGTGCAGGACTCGTGGCACATGGCGCCGAACTTCACCGTGACCGGCGGCGTCCGCTGGAGCTATTACACGCCGCCGTGGGAGGTGAACGGCAATCAAGTGGCGCCGTCGATCAGCCTCGGCGATCTCTTCGAGCAGCGCCGTCAGTTGGCGCTGAAGGGGACGCCGGACAACACACTCAAGCCGTTCACGTTCGACCTCTCCGGCCGCGCGAACGGCCGCGCCGACTACTACAAGAAGGACTACAACAACTTCGCGCCGCGCGCCTCGTTCGCGTGGACACCGGAGTCGCGCACGACGGTGCGCGGCGGCTACGCGATGGCGTACGACCGGCTCGGCCAGGGCATCGCGACACAGTTCGACTCGGTCGGGTCGTTCGGCATGTCGACGCAGTTGAGCAGCCCGTTCGGCCTCGCCTACGAGACGAACCCGGCCGTGCGCTGGCCGTCGGACATCCATCAGATCCCATCGACGCTGCCAGCCGCGCCCAAGGGCGGCTTCCCGACGACGCCGCCGCTCGAGGCGGGCGTCATCGCGCAGGGACTCAGCGACGACATCGTCACGCCGTTCGCGCACATGTACGATCTGGTCGTGTCGCGCGAGCTCGGTCGCGGCTTCGCCGTCGAGGCGGCGTACGTCGGACGTCTCGGCCGGCACGTGCCGGTGCGCTACGACCTGTTCATGCCGCTGAACCTCGTCGATCCGAAGTCGGGTGCCGACTACTACACGGCGGCGCAGCAGCTGATCAAGGCAACGCAGGCGGCGGGCATCGGCTCGAGCGCGGCGGCGTCCGCGTACGCGGCGCTGGCGCCGATCGCGTACTGGGAAAACCTGTGGGCGCCCGCGGCCGGCGGCGGCCTGACGGCGACGCAGGCGATGGCGCGCGCGTTCAACCGCAACGCGCCGGACTACATCACGGCGCTCTACGACGCGGACGAGTCGTGCAGTCCGGCCTGCAGCATCTACGGGCCGTTCGCCTACTTCAACCGCCAGTACGATTCGCTCGGCGCGCTGGCGACGATCGGCCACTCGCGCTACGACGCGCTGCAGCTGACGCTGCGCAAGCGCTACAGCGCCGGCTACCAGTTCGACTTCAACTACACGCTCGCCAAATCGAAGGACTCGGCCTCGAGCGTCGAGCGCGGGAGCTTCTTCGGCAACTACGGGGCGGGCGGCTACAGCGGGTTCCTGATCAACTCGTGGGATTCCGAGAGCACGTACTCGTACTCGGACTTCGACGTCCGGCACCAGTTCAATCTGAGCTGGATCACGGATCTGCCGTTCGGCCGTGATCGCCGCTTCGGACGCAACATGAATCCCGTGCTGAACCAGATCGTCGGCGGCTGGTCGATCGCGGGGCTCACACGCGTCACGAGCGGGTTCCCGTTCAACGTGCAGAACTGCCGATCCTGCTGGGCGACCAACTGGAACCTGCAGGGGAACGCCGAGTTGGCGAATCCAGGCAAGCTGCCCGAGACGAAGACCACACGGAACGTGGTATCCGGCTTCCCGGCGGCGTTCGCGGATCCGAAGCAGGCGCTGACCTTCTTCCGGTATCAACTGCCCGGCGAGTCAGGCTTCCGCAACCTGCTGCGCGGCGACGGCTACTTCACGCTGGATCTGAGCGTCAGCAAGGCGTGGTCGCTCTTCCGGACGAGCAAGCTGCGCTTCCGCTGGGACACGTTCAACGTGACCAACACGCCGCGGTTCGACGTCGGCAACGTGTCGATGACGCCGGATCGCGCGGCGCAGTTCGGGCGCTACAACGGGACGCTCGCGACGTGCGACGCGCAGGCGGGCCGGTGCATGCAGTTCGCGTTGAGGGTCGAATTCCAGTAACACGTAACACGAAGGACACGAAGACGTACGAAGGACACGAAGAGTAAGCACGAAGGACACGAAGGAATTACCTTCGTGTTCTTCGTGCTTCGAGGCTGCGTCCCTTCGCAGCTTCCTGCTCCGCCTCCGCGCGCCTCCCCTGCCGCGAGTACACGTCCGCGATGACGTAGTAGCCAAGCGGCGCGTACTCGGACGTCGGCGCGAGCTCGATGCCCTTCCGCGCAAGCTGCACCGCCTCGTCGAAGTTCGTCTGCAGGTCCAGATACACCTTCGCGAGATACAGGTAGCCCTCGGCGAACACCGGGTTCGCGTCGATCGCCTGCTTGTAGGCGGCGGCCTGCGCCTGGCGATTCCCGAGCTGCGCGTACAGCTTTCCGAGGTTGAACCACGCCTTGTAGCTCGCCGGGTGCAGCTCGATCTCCTTCCGGTACTCCGCGACCGCGTCCTGCATCCGCCCGTCCTCTTCGGCGACGAGCGCGAGATTGAAATGCGCCAGGCGCACGTCGGCCTTCTCGGCGACCGCCGCCCGAATCTCGCGCTCTGCGCCGGCGAGGTCACCGCGCCGCAGCGCGATGACGCCGAGCGCGTTGCGCGCCGCGGCGAGCTTCGGCTCGACGGCGAGCGCCTCGCGCAGCTCCCGCTCCGCGCCGTCCAGCTCGCCGCGATCGATCAGGATTTCGGCAATCTGATAACGCACGTGTGAGTTCCTCGGGTCGAGCTGCAGGAACCGCCGGAATCCGACGAGCGCTTCTTCATCGCGCCCCAGCTGCCGATAGACGTTTGCGAGGTTGACGACGGCCATCTCGTCGTTGGGCTTGAGCGCGAGCGTCTGCTTGAACGACGCGATCGCGTCCTGATACCGCCGCGCCTTCGCGTACATGTTGCCCAGCATGAACCACGCGTCGATGACGTTCGGATCCTCGCGGACCACTTCCTTCAGCATCCCGACGACCTCGTCGGTCGCCGACTCGTCCTTCGAGATGTCGCGCGCGGTCGTGATCTTGTTGAACAGGCCGACCTTGTCCTTCGGATCCGCCAGGCCCGTGCGCGCCTCGTCCGGCGCCGCCGACGCGACGAACGTGCCGACGTAGCCGAGCGCGGCGAGCCGGGCCCGCGCGTCGGGATCGACCTCGACGGCCTGCTTGCCCGCGGCGTCGCGCGTCGTGAAGCGCCGCTCGCGATCGCGCAGCCGCTGCAGCATGCGGACGCCGAGCGCCTCCCGCTGCGCGTAGAGATTGAGCTGCTCGCCGGGATCCTCCTGCAGATCGTAGAGCTCGGGTCGCGGCGCGGCGATCAGCTTGTAGCGGCCCGACCGCATCGACCGCAGGTCGCTCCAGCCGAAGTGGTGCAGCGGATAGAGCGCCTCGGCGTACGTCTCGAGATCAAGCTCGCGGACCGCGCCGGTCATCAGCGTCGCCACGCTCTTCCCCTCGATGTTCTGCGGCGGCGACGCGCCCACGAGCTCGAGGATCGTCGGCATCACGTCGACGCTGCGCACGACGTCGCCGACGCGGCGTCCGGCCGTCCCGGTGTACGGCGCGCGGACGATCAGCGGCACGCGCACGACGCTTTCGTAGAGGAAGAAGCCGTGGGTCGCCTCGCCGTGGTCGCCGAGGCTCTCACCGTGATCGCCCATGACCACGAGGACCGTGCGATCGAGCAGCTGATGGGATTCGAGATACGCGACGACGCGCCCCACCTGCGCATCGACGAACGCGATCTGGCCGACGTACGGGCGGCCGGGATATTGCGACCGGTACGGCTCCGGCGGCTCGTAGGGGGCGTGCGGATCGTACAAATGGACCCAGCAGAAGAAGCGCGAAGCAGACGCGGCGTCGAGCCACTGCAACGCGTGGTCGACGACTTCGCCGCCCGGCCGCCGGATCGCGCCGAGCGAGATCGCGCGGTACTTCGACAGATCGAAATCGTCGAAATACGTGTCGAAGCCCTGGTTGAGGCCCCAGCGGCTGTCGAGGACGTACGCACCGACGAATCCTGCCGTGCGGTAGCCCCGTCCCTTCAGGATTTCCGCGATCGTCGTCTCGGACGGATCGAGGAAGAAGCCGCCGTTGTCGCGCACGCCATGCTCGGGCGGAAAGCGGCCGGTGAAGATGCTGCTGTGCGCCGGGAGCGTGAGCGGCGCGGCCGACTCGGCCTGCTCGAAGAGGACGCCATCGCGCGCCAGTCGATCGAGGTTCGGCGTCTCGACGTCGCGATACCCGTACGCGCCAAGACGATCGGCGCGCGTCGTGTCGAGGGTGATCAGGACGACGTTCAGATCTGAGGGTCGGACGCCGGCGGTCAAACGCCCGAGCACCGTGCCGGAAGGTGTCCGCACGCGGACGATCGACGTCCACTGTCGCGAAATCGCAACGGTCGCCGCTGTCAGCGTGACGGCGACCAATGCCGGCAGGGCGATCCACCAGCTCGACCGGCGCGGCCGGCGCGCGACTGAGCTGCCTTTCCTGCCCTTACCCCGCGGACGCATGTGCGCCTGTCATCGAATCAAGTCCGACCATTTGGATCTTATCAGGACGTTACGCACCACCTCGGCGTCAGTCCTTGACGCGCAGATCTTTTGGCGCGAACATGACCGCGAGTGCGAGAGTTTACGAAGGAGGGTCTCGTGAATCGGTTCACGCGAGGCGTGGCAGTCGGGACGTGTGCGGCACTCATGTCGTGTCTCGTCGCCATGCCCGCCGCCGCGGGCCCGAATCCACCGGCCGGCGCGGCGCCCGCGCCGCGTTTGATCACGACGCTCTCGCCCGCCACGCTCAGCTCGCTCGCCCCGGCGGTCGCGCCCGAACAGGAAACGGGCAGGGGGGACGCCATCAGCTTTTTCAAGACGAAGAAGGGCGCCCTCGTCCTCGTGCTGATGGGCGCCGGCCTGAGCTACACGCTGTACTCGAAATTCCACGATCGCGTGAAGTCGCCTATCCGGTATCCGTAGAGGAGATTCCTCGATGAGACATCGGTTCGCAGTCTTTGCCGCGACGGCGCTGCTGCTCGGCAGCGCGGCCGGCGGGCTCGCACAAACCTACACCGGGACGATCACCGGGGTCGTGAAGGACGAGCAGGGCGGCGTCCTGCCGGGCGCCACGGTGACCGCGGCCGGAAAGGCCGGCTCGAAAACGTCGGCGTCCGACGCGGCGGGCAACTATCGGTTTCCGGCGCTCGATCCGGGCATCTACACGGTGACCGCGGAGTTGAGCGGGTTCCGCGTCGGCACGCAGGACAAAGTCAACGTGACGGTCGGCTCGACGATGAACGTCGACTTCACGCTGAAGGTGGGCGGCCTCGAGACGAGCGTGAGCGTCCTCGGCTCGTCGCCGGTCGTCGATACGGCGGCCAGCTCGACGCAGACGCAGATTTCGCAGGATCTGCTCTACAGCGCGCCGATCACGCGGACGGCGATCAACGTGTTCAACATCGCGCCCGGCATCAACAGCAACTCGGCGTACGGCGGCGAGTCGAGCTCGGCGAACGCGCTCCTGATCGACGGCGTCGACACGCGCGACCCGGAGGGCGGCACCGCCTGGACCTTCTACAACTACAACATGGTCCAGGAAATCCAGATCCAGGGGCTCGGGGCCCCCGCCGAGTACGGCGGCTTCACAGGTGCGGTCGTCAACACGGTGACCAAGTCGGGGGGGAACCGGACCACCGGTCTGTTCGACATCATCGGCACGCGCTCGGCGTGGTCGACGACCAACATCACCAAGGACATCACCGACAGGAACCCGGCGCTCAAGGACGCCGCGAAGACGAAGAAGTTCGTCGATTTCACCACGCAGGTCGGCGGCCCGATCAAGAAGGACAAGCTGTTCTACTTCGTGAGCGCGCAGCGTTTCCAGCTCGACGTCGATCCCAGCGGGCCGGTCACGCTGCGCCACGAGCTCAGCCCGCGCTTCAACTTCAAGATCAACTGGCAGCCGGGCGCGAACGACAGCTTCATGTACCACCTGCAGTACGACGGGTACAACATCATCGGGCGCGCCGGCGTGCCGGCGCTCGTTGCCACCGACGCCCTCACCAACCGCGAGGATGCCCCCGAGTTCGTATGGCTCGGGCAGTGGCGGCACATCTTCAACTCGAAGACGTTCGCCGAGGTGAAGTACACCGGCTGGTGGGGCTATTACGACCTCAATCCGGAAGTGAACAAGCCGGGGCACCTGAACGAGAACGGCGAGTACTCCGTGTCGCAGGGCTGGTTCTACTACGCGGATCGCGACCGGCATCAGGCGAACGCGGCGGTGTCGCACTACGCGGAGAAGTTCGGCCGCCACGAGCTGAAGTTCGGGGCCGAGATCGAGCACAGCAAGGTGCGCAACCGCTACGGCTACGTGGACAACATCTCGTACTACGACTACGGCGGCGCGCCGTACCTCGCGTACAGCTACGGCTACGACGTCTCGGCAACCAACAACCGCCAGAGCCTGTTCGCGCAGGACTCGTGGAAGATCGGCTCGCGCATCACGATCAATCCGGGCGTCCGGCTCGATTTGATTCAGGGCAACAACCCGACGGTCGGCCGCGCGTACTCGACGAAGAACGCGTCGCCGCGCCTGGGGTTCGCGATCGACATCCTCGGCGACTTCTCCACCGTGCTGAAAGGCGCGTACAGCCGGTACTTCGAGTCGGCGGAGGCGCAGATCTACGAGCGGGCGGTTCCCGGCGTCTTGCCAAGGATCACCTACGACGTCAGCGTCCCGGGGAAGCGGATCGAGATCGATCGGTTCGTGACGCCGATCTACAAGATGGATCCGGACATCAAGCATCCGCGCGTCGACGAGGGCTACCTCGCCGTGGAGCGGGCGCTCGGATCCAGCATGCGGCTGACGGTGACCGGCATCTACCGCGAGAACAAGAACTTCATCAACTCGGTGATCCCGTCGGCGCGCTGGACGCCGGTGACGGTCGCCAACCCGCTGGCGTCGATTCCGAAGCCGCCGCCCAACGTGCAGACTCCGCTCACGCTGTACCGGTGGGCGAACCGAACGGCGTCGGAGACCGATTTTCTCATCACCAACCCCGCCGGCTTCGTCTACCGCGATCCGTCGGGGAACGCGATCGGCACCGCGGATCCATTCCGAAAGTATCGAGCCATCATGGTGGTGCTGAACAAGCGGCTGACGAACCGCTGGACCGCGCAGGTGTCCTACGTCGGATCGAAGGCCACCGGCACGGTGGACAACACGAGCGGCTCGCAGACGTCCTCGCGTCAGTTCGAGTCGCCGAACTCGGCGCTCGTGTTCACCGACGGGCGGCTCACCAACGATCGCACGCACGAGTTCAAGATCCTCGGCAGCTACACCATCCCGATCATCGAGGTGAGCGCCAGCACGTTCTTCCACGCGATCAGCGGCCGCAACTACACGCCGTTCAACCAGGTGTCGCGGTCGACGCTCGGGCTCGGACCGAACCAATCGAGCGCGTACCGGCGGCCGTTCCTCGAGCCGCGCGGCAGCGAGCGAAACCCGGCGGAGAAGGTGCTCGACTTGAGCTTCGAGAAGATCATTCCGCTGAGCGGCCGCGACAAGCTCGGGGTCTACGTGCAGATCCTCAACGTCGGCAACGCCGGCACGATCACGTCGACGCAGAATCGCGTGCCGAGCCTGTCGATCGCCGGCGTGCCGACGCCGGTCCTCTACGGCGCCCCGGGCACGATCATCGCGCCGCGGCAGGTCAACCTCGGCGCGCGCTGGAGCTTCTGAAGCGATTCTGAAAAGTCGGAAGTAGGAAGTACTTCCGACTTTTGCCTTTTCCTTCTTCCCTGTTGCCTTTTCCCTTTTGCCTTTTGCCTTTTGCCTTACTGTCATTTCGCCGACCTCCCCGGCCTAGTACAATCGCAGCAATGCCCGATCGCCCCGCCCGGCCGGCCCGTGCGGAGCCTCGCGAAGTCGTCGAGCTGAAGCAGCTCAGAACCGACCTACCCGAGCTCGTCACGGCCATCGACATGCAGATCGCGCTCGTCGAGATGCACCGCCGCGTCCAGGCGCGCGTGCCGCTGCCCTGGATCCAGGTGAGCGACGCCTGGCTGCACGCGCAGCAGGCCGCCGGCCGCCCGCTCGTCCGTTTTGCTGACATCCCGCTCGAGTGGACCGATTTCCGTCTCGCGTTCCGCCAGACGGCGGACATCCTGAGCCGCTTCGAGGCGCTCGAGCCCGCCGACCACCGCAAGATCGTCGCGCTCGGCCGCGAGGGCAACGCGCTGGAGCCGCTCGTCCGTGACTGGTTCGAGCAGACGGGCGCCGTCGAGGGCGCGCCGCCGCCCGCGGACGCCGCCGATCGGCCGCAGGGGCTCGATCAGGTGCTCGTGCTCGCGATTCGACCGTTTCTGGCGCGGTGCGCCGAGGTACTGACGCAGAAGGCCGATCTGGCCGCGTGGCGGCACGGGCACTGTCCGTTCTGCGGGTGGGAACCGGACTTCGCGGTCATCACGCCGAGCGCGGAGCGGCGGCTGATCTGCGGCCGCTGCCTCGCGCAGTGGCCCTTTGGACCGCTCACCTGTCCGTTCTGCAAGAACGACGACCGCGCGCTCATCACGTCGTTCGCGACGCGCGACGGCAAGTACCGCGTCTACGCGTGCGACGTCTGCCGACGCTATCTCAAGGCGTACGACGGCCGCTACGCGGCCCGTCCGGTGATGGTGTCGGTCGATTCGATCGCAACGCTGCCGCTCGATGCGGCGGCGATGCAGAAGGGCTATGTAGGTTAGTGGATGCGCGTAGCGGCGGTTCGCGAACCGCCCTACTGCTGCTGTTGCTGCTGCTGCGTCTTCCCGAAGAGCGTCGCCGCCTTCGTCGACAGCCAGTTGAACAGGTTCTGCGTCTCCATGAAGCGGCCCGCGTTCGAGCGCGCGCCGAGCACGACGACGGCGACCTGCTGGCCGCCCTGACCCTGGGGCAGCCGCAGCAGCGTCGCGAGGCAGTAGCCCGCCTTCGAGATGAACCCGGTCTTGCCGGCCCGCACGTCGACGTTCTCGCGCCCAAGGAGATGGTTCGTGCTGTGGAAGGTGACCGATCGCTTCTGCGTGTGCACCGTGTACTCGGGCGTGCGCATGATCGACCCGATCCGCTCGTCGCTCGACGCGACCGTGATCAGGCGCGCCATGTCGTACGCCGACGAGACGTTTTCCGACAACAGCCCCGACGGATCCGCGTAGCTCGTGTTCTCGAGCCCGAGCTCCGCCGCCTTCTCGTTCATGCGGCGCACGAAGCCGGACGAGCCGTACGGCGAGATGCGCGCGAGCGCGCGCGCCGCGGCGTTGTCAGACGCAATCAGGAGCAGGTGCAGCAGATCGTCCACGGTCACCCGGTCGTTCGCGCGCAGGTGCGTCGTCGAGGCTTGATAGGTATCGCTGCGATCGACGATGACGGTCTCGGCGAGGTCCGGGTTGTTCTCGAGGAACACCGTCGCGGTCATCACCTTGGTGATGCTCGCGATCGAGCGCGGCGTCTGCGAGTTCTCCTCCCAGAGCACCTGGTTCGTTACGGGATCGTAGATGATCGCGGCGGCGGCCCTGACGTCGGGCACGAGCTCGCCGGCGCCGTCGACCTTGTAGCGCGGCAGGACGGTGTCGGCCATCTCGCGCGCCGTGGCAATCGCGCGGGCGCGCGCAAGCACGGCCTTCCGCGAGAGCGAGCGCGTGGCCGAGTAGAGCGCGCGCCGCGGCGCCGGCCTGGTGTGGCGGAGCGTCCGTGTCGACCTGCCGCCAGGCTTTTGCGCGGCGTCCGACGCGGGGACACCGATACTGAAGAGGCCGACGAGCGCAAAAGACCCAATCCAGAAAGCTGGTTTTCTGCTCACTTGGAACACCCGACGCTGTAAGTTGAAGCTGCGACGAAGGTCATTCTACCAGACAATTCATAGAGCGCAAGGGGATTAGCTTTCGCCGGCGCGGGGGCACTTACTGCAGGGCCCATCCCACCTGAGCACTAACCAAGTCCTGTGCCACAATGGCCGAGGACGCGCGCTCCCTCTCTCCACGGTTATCGGTTCGACGCCGCGATTACCTGAGGATTCGTTGATGACGCTGCCCGACGCGGAGGAATACAGATCCCTGCGCGACACGATCGGCCGGCAAGGCACGGCGCGCGTGTGCATTTTCGTCGTCGGGGTCGTGGCCTGGGCGGCACTCGCGGTGGCGACCGCCGCGCTGGCGTCGCTGCCCGTCGCGACGCTGCTCCCGCTGCTCGTGCTGGACGGCGTGTTCGAGGCCGTGGTTGCGCTGCACGCCGGCGTTCAGCGAATGGCCGGCTACATCCAGCTCACTTACGAAACTGACGGTCGCGGATGGGAACACGCCGCGGCCGCCTCGCGCCCGGCGGCCGACCCGCTGTTCGCGGCCGTCTTCATGCTGGCGGCGGTGGTCAACTTCGTGCCGGTGCTGCTGGCCGAGCCGGTGGCCATCGAGCTGATCGTCGTCGGCGTGGTGCACCTCGCGTTTCTGGCTCGCGTGATCCTGGCCAGACGCAAAGTCGGAAGGCAGATGCCGGAAGTCGGAAGATAAGTTCTTCTACCGCTGTGCGAGCGCGATCGTCAGCAGCACCGCGCGCTCGGTTCCCTTCCACGAATCGGTCGTGTCGAACGCCTCGTCGAGCGAGTGCGCGCCCGTCCCGCGGCCGCCGCCGCCGATGGTGATCGCCGGAATCTTGAGGCTCATTGGAATGTTCGAATCGGTCGATCCCTCGCCGAGCGGCGCGGCATGTCCGAGCGCGTTGTTGACCGCCACGGCAGTCTGGACGATGGCAGAGGCCTCCGGCGTCGAGCCCGCCGGCCGATCGCCGACGAGCTCTTTGCTGGCGGTGATCACGCGCGGTGTCCCCCACCGATCGTTCTCCTCGACGACGGCGGCGTCCACGGCCTTGTGAAAGCTCGCGTCGACCGACGCGAGCGATGCCGGATCCGAGGAGCGCATGTCCACCTCCATCCAGCCCTCGAACGGAATCGAGTTGACGGACGTGCCGCCGCCGACCCGGCCGACGTTGAACGTCGTCTTCGGCGACTTCGGGACCTGGAGCTCGGCGATCTTCGCGATCGCGCGGCCGAGCGCGTCGATCGGGTTGGCGAGCCCGAACGCGCCGAAGCTGTGGCCGCCGGGCCCTTTGAACGTGACGCGATAGCGGTGGCTGCCGACGGCGACGTTGGTGATGCTCACGCCGGTGCCGTCGATCGACACGAACCGATCGATCTGCCCCTTCATCGTCTGGTTGAAGAGCTGCTTCACGCCGCGCAGATCGCCGAGCCCTTCCTCGCCGACGTCGGCGACGAACGTGATCGACCCGGGCGTCTGCACGCGCGCCTGTTCGAGAGCGCGGGCAATGCCGACGAGCACCGCCAGCCCGCGACAGTCGTCCCCGATGCCGGGACCTTTCAGCACGGCGCCCTCGCGCCTGACTTTGACGTCGGTGCTCTCGGGGAACACGGTGTCGAGGTGCGCGGCGATCACGACGCGCGGACGCGACGCGGCTCCCGGACGATCGCCGATCACGTTGCCTGCGGCGTCGACGCGCACGTTCTGCAGCCCGATCTGCTGGAAGGCCTGCTTCAGCACGTCGCCGCGCGCGTGCTCCTTGAACGACGGCGCCGGCACTTCGCAGAAGCGGATCTGATCCTCGATCGTCTGCCGCTCGTTCGCCTTCGCCGCGTCGAGCGCCGCTTTGACCGTCGCGTCCTTGAGCAAATCCGCAGCGGCGCTCGGCTTCTCCTGCGCGACGACGCTCGCCCGACCGAACAGTCCGATCCCGGACACGCCAGTGCACATCAGCGCAAGAAGCAGCCTCTTCATGACTGGAATGGTAACGCACTCACTTTTCAATCCAAATCGCCGGATGCGATCGGCTCGGGGCGAAAAAGGAATGCAAGGAAATGGTGCAACCCCGACGACCTCGCCCACAAAATGGTCGTATTCTGGTTTCCCCCCCAGGACAAGACATCGCCTTTTTCCCGAGGAGGTTTCTCGTGAGACGTCCGTTTCTTCACGCGATCGCGACGCTCGTCCTCGTGCTGAGTGTGGGCCTCGTGCCCGCCGCGGCGCAGACCGGGCAGCTGTTCGGCGAGCTGGTCGGTAAAGTCACCGATGCTCAGGGCGCGCTGCTGCCCGGAGTCACAGTGGGTCTCACGGGTCCCGCGATCATGGGGATCCAGACAACGACCACCAACGATCGCGGCGCGTTTCGGTTCCCCGGCGTGCCCACCGGCACGTATCAGCTGATCTTTCAGTTGTCCGGCTTCGCCGATCTCGTGCGCGAAGACATCGTCGTGCCGGTGCGGCAGACGGTCAGCGTCGACGTGACGATGAAGCTGGCGGCGCTGCAGGAAACGGTCACGGTCAGCGGCGCGTCGCCGCTCGTCGACGTCGAGAACGCCAAGGTCGGCGCGCGGCTCGATCACGAGCTCCTCACGGCGGTCCCGACCTCGCGCAGCCTGTTCGGATCGACGACCGTGCTGCCGGGCATGGTCATGGGAAGGCAGGATCCGGGCGGCCTCACCGCGGCGACGTCGACCGGCATGGTCGCGCACGGCTCGCCCAACTACAACCTCAATTACTACGGCGTCACGGCCGACACGCCGCAGGACTACGGCTCCATGTATTACATGGACTACGGGTCGGCCGAAGAGATCTCGGTCGACACGGCAGCGATGGGCGCCGAGATCGGCGGCGGCGGCGGCGCGAACATCAACATCGTGCCGAAGTCGGGCGGCAACGGGCTCCGGGGCGAGGCACTCTACAGCGCGACCGGCCGCGGCCTCTGGAACGAGCATCCGAGTCTGTTCTCGGCCACCAACGTGACATCGGCGCTTCGCACGCAAGGCATCAGCGATCCGACGCTGCGCAAGCTCTACGATTTCAACGCGAACGCCGGCGGACCGATCGTCAGGGATCGCCTGTGGTGGTTTGGATCCTTCCGCAACTACTCGACAACGGAGGCGAACGCGAACTTCACCACAGTAAACCCCGACGGCAGCCTGACCAACCCGTTCTACTCGAACCTGCGCAACTACACGGCGAGCGGCAAGTATCAGGTGTCGAGGAACAATCAGCTATCCGCGTTCTGGACCTACAACCGGAAGTACCAGCCGCACCGCAACGCGGGATGCGGGACCAACAGCTGCCAGTCCGATCCGATCACCACGCTCAACCAGCAGTCGCCGAAGAATCTCTTCAACGGCAACTGGACGTCGGTGATGGCCTCGAACCGGTTCCTCGAGGTGTCCTCGAGCTACTTCCACATGCACTGGCCGAGCAACTGGTCCGACGAGTTCCGGGCGCTGCCGGCGGGCCAGCAGCATTCGTCGACCTTCAACAACACGACGAAGGTGTACATCGACGGTCCCGAGCCGACGGGCCAGCGCTTCCGCGACGCGTATCGGCAGCAGACCAACGTCGGCCTGACCCAGTACATCGACGAGCTGTTCGGCGCCGGCCATCAGCTGAAGATCGGCTTCGAGAACTGGTGGGGATGGGGCACGGACGGGTTCAACATCTTCAACGACACGCGGTTGCGCTACAACAGCAACACCGACGGCACGGGGCTCGTGCCGTTCGAGATCTTCACCTACAACACGCCGCTCACGCAGAAAACTCGGATGAAGAACTTCGCCGCGTTCGCGCAGGATCGCCTCACGTATCCGCGCGTCACGGTGAATCTCGGCGCGCGGTGGTCGTACTACACCGGGTCGCTGCCCGAGCAGACAGGAGGCGGCGGCCGCTGGTTCCCACAGGTGACCTACCCCGAGGTGCAGGCGCCGTTCAAGTGGAACACCATCGCCCCGCGCGTCAGCGTCGTCTGGAAGCTGACCCAGGATGGGCGGAACGTCGCGAAGGTCGCGTTCAGCCGCTACTACGAAGTGATGTACACGACCGAGATGAACGCGATCAACCAGAACATCATCCAGACCGGCGGCGTCGCCACCTACACGTGGTTCGGCGATCTGAACAACAACGGCCAGGTCGATGACAACGAGTACAACCACACGCCCAAGAGCAGCTTCTCGCCGCGGGTGAACTCGATCGATCCGAACCTGCGCGACCCGCGCAACGACGAGACGCTCGTGAGCTTCCAGCGCGAGCTGGCGATGAACCTGTCGTTCAGCGCCGCGTGGATCCAGCGGTGGTTCAACGACGCGACGGTCGACCAGGATCGCGGCGGCGCGGGCAGTCCGATCTCGTACGCGCCGCGGACCGTCATCGATCCAGGACCCGACCAGGTCCTGAACACCGGCGACGACCGGCAGCTCACCTTCTACAACCGCAGCGGCACGGACGTGTTCTTCCACACAAACTGCGGCAACGACGCGCCGGTGCGATGCCAGCAGCGCTATCGCGGGCTGGAGCTGTCGCTCGGCAAGCGGATGTCGAACCGGTGGCAACTGCTCGGCTCGTACGTGTGGTCGCGGCTCGAAGGCGATCGCGTGCTCGACTACACGGATCCGAACAACCTGCTCCCGTTCATGCAGACGGGCCGCGGCACCAACGACCAGCCGCACGCGTTCAAGCTGCTCGGCAGCGTCCAGGCGCCGTTCGGCATCAACCTGGGCGGCAACTTCCAGTCCCTGACGGGGCTACCTCGGGACCGCCGCCTGTCGGTCTCGCTGACGCAGGGGTCGACCAACTTCGAGGTGGAGAACCGCGGGACGTATCGCTACGACCGGCTGAATCTGCTCTCGCTCCGCGCCGACAAGCGGATCCAGATTCAGGGCGCGCGGCGCATCGTCCTGATCGCGGAAGTGCACAACGCCCTCAACTCGTACGCGAGCCAGAGCAACGTCGGCACCGCGACGCAGAGCTTCGCCACGCAGGCCGCCTTCGACGCGCGCGTCGCGGCGAACCTGACGACGAAGTTCCCGACGTCGTACTTCGGGCGGGTACAGGAGATCATCGCGCCGCGCATCCTCAAGCTCGGCGTGCGCGTCGACTTCTGATCCCGTCGCTCGACTGAACCCTCCCGCTCCTTCGCCCTGGGCGCCGAAGCGCCCAGCGCGAAGGCGGCGCCTCCCCCTGCTGGACGCTGGGCTGAGGCTTCGCGCTACGACGCTTTGGATGTCGTAGCGCGAGGCCTTGGCCGAGCGTCCTTTTTTGTTTACGCGTTCCTTGTTTTTCCCTACGATCCCAGCTCGGAGGGAACATGAGATTGGAGCGTGTTCGGCCCCTCGCCGTCCTCGGGCTCGTCCTTCTTACGGTCGGCGCGGCGCATGCGCAGGAATTCCGCGGCCGCTTGACCGGCACCGTCACGGACAAAAGCGCGGCCGTGCTCCCCGGCGTGACCGTCACCGCGACCAGCCCCGCACTCATCCAGCCGCAGGTGGCGACCACGGGAGTGGACGGCGTCTACCGCTTCCCGGCGCTGCCGCCCGGCGTGTACGAGCTGACGTTCGACCTGTCAGGCTTTCAAACCCACAAACGCAGCGACATCCGCGTCGTCATCAACCAGACGCTCACCGTGAACGCCGAGCTGCAGGTGGCCGCGCTGGCCGAAACGGTGACGGTCACCGGCGACTCGCCCGTCGTCGACACGTCGACGACGACGGTCGGCACCAACTTCACGAAGGAGCTCCTCACCGAGATCCCGAACGCGCGGGACGTCTGGGCGGCGATGTCGCAGGCGCCCGGCTTTCAGATGACCGGCTACGACGTCGGCGGATCGCATACCGGCACGCAGACCGGCTTCATGGCCTACGGGATCGACGACCAGCGCACCACGCGCATCGAGGGCGTGAACACGACCGAGGACACGGGCGCCAACGCCGGCTACTTCGATTTCGGATCGTTCGAGGAGCTGCAGCTGGGCGCCGCGGGCAACCTGGCCGATCACGACACGCCGGGCTCGTCGATGAACATCACCGTGAAGTCCGGCGGCAACAAGTTCAAGGGCACCTGGTACAGTGACTTCGAAGGCAAGAACCTGATCAGCGACAACGTGCCCGATGTGTTCAAGACGGCGAACCAGCGGGACAAGGACGGCTTCTTCGTGCGCAGGGCGCTCGTCCGCGGCAACCAGATCGATCGGCAGTACGACATCAACTTCGACGTCGGCGGCCCGATCAAGCGCGACAAGGCGTGGTTCTTCTACTCGTACCGGCTCGACGATCAGTACAAGTTCGTGCTCAACCCGGACGGATCCGTGTTCGATACGCTCGCGCGATCGAAGTTGAGCAACATCCTGACGCTGAAGATCACCTATCAGCTCACGAAGAACAACCAGCTGATCGGGTTCGTGAACAAGCGCGAGAAGCTGCAGGCGCTGCGCGACTTCGGTCCGGGCGTGCCGCTGTCGGCCGCCTACTACCAGTCGTCGCGCAACTGGCCGATGAAGCCGGTGGAGTGGACGAGCGTCCTGAGCGACCGCATGTTCCTCGACGTCATCGTCGGCGAGTGGCTGAACTTCTTCCCGCTGCGGCCGATGGACGAAGTCGGCACGATCGACAAGTTCACGTCGCCCGCGCGCGTCGACATCAGCACCAGCGATTTGATCGCCGGCGGCCCGAACACCGCCTATCAGAACCAGCGCCGGTACAAGCCGCAGTTCAACGCGTCGATCTCGTACTTCAAGGACGGCTGGCACGGCAGCCACAATTTCAAGTTCGGCGCGGAAGGGCGGCGCGAGAAGCGCAAGTTCCTCGCCGATCAGCCGTTCGACATCGCGTACTACGACGCGAGGCTCGGCGTGACGCCGCAGGAAGTGGAGCTGTTCAACACGCCGAACGACGGCATCAACCAGGTCAACGCCGTCGCCGGGTTCGTCAACGACAGCTGGCGGTTCAACAGCAAGCTGACGATCAACTTCGGCGTCCGCGTCGATCACTACAAGGACGGCTGGCCCGACCAGACCGTGAAGCCGAACGGCATTCCCGCGCTGCGGGGCTCGACCGATCCGCGTCTGGTCGATTTCTTCGCCGAGAAGAACATCCCCGAGACGTGGGTCTCGGACGCGACGACGGTCGGACCGCGCGCCGGCTTCGCGTACGATTTCGGCGGCAACGGCAAGTCGGTCGTCAAGGCCTTCTACGGCCGCTTCTACTTCAACTCGTCGCCCGACGCGGTCGCCGCGCAGGCGAACCCGGTCGGCCGGACGCGGTTGCGCTATCGGTGGACCGATCAGAACGGCAATCTGCTGCTCGACAGCCCCGCGGAGCTCGGCGCGTTCCTGCGGACGATCGGCTCCTCGTCGACGACCATCGACCCGAATCTCGATCGCCCGTACGGCTCGGAAGCCTCGGCGCACTTCGAGCGGGAGATTGCACAGGGGTTGTCGTTCCGGGGATCGTACGTCTACAAGAACATCCGGAACGAATGGGCGATCGTGGATACGTCGCGGCTGTCGGCGTACACCGTGCCGTTCAACACCATCGATCCGGGCCCCGACGGCGCGCGCGGCACCGCGGATGACGGCGGCACGCTGAACCTCGTCGACCGCACCGGGGTCGGCGAGAATCGGGTCTTCACCAACCCGAAGGATCCCGCGTTCAACTCCGACTTCAACACGATCGAGTTCGCGATCAACCGCCGCTTCCGCGACAAATGGATGCTGCTCTCGTCGTACGAGTACACCTGGCTCGATCAATTCCACGCCAACACCTCGTCGACGAGCTCGACCGGCGCGGCCGGGAACGGCAAGAGCTACGACTGGCGGCCGAACATCCGCCGGTACGGCCGCGAGACGTCGACGATCTGGAACTACAAGGCGATCGGCCGGTACGTCGCGCCGTTCGACATCGGCATCTCCGGCTCGTACAAGCTCCAGAGCGGACGGCAGTGGGGCCGATCGATCAGCGTCACGCTTCCGACGGCGGGCGCCGAGACGATCCGCGTCGAGCCGGTGACGGCGCATCGCGCGCCCAACGTCGCCATCTTCGACATGCGTCTAGACAAGTCGTTCCGTTTCGCCGGCCATCGCGTCACCGCGATGGCCGATGTGTTCAACCTGACGAACAGCGGCGTGCCGGTGACGTTCCGTACCGCGAGCGCCGTGAGCTTCCAGGAGGTCACGGCGCTGCTCGATCCGCGCATCGTCCGGCTCGGGCTGCGCTTCGAGTTCTGATTCAACCGGGGGGCTGGCGTCCCGCCAGCCCCCCGCGCGCTCGTTCGCGAGGTTGCGTAGCGCGAGGCTTCAGCCGAGTCGCCTTCGCGCTCCGCGCTTCGGCGCCCAGGGCGTTACACTGGCGCGAATCGTGGCCCGCGATATCGCGCTTCCCCGCCGCGTCTTTCTCGCTGTCTACGCCGCGTCGGGCGCCGCCGCGCTCGTCTACGAGGTCGCCTGGACGCGGCTCCTCACGCTTGACATGGGGCACACCGTCGCCGCGGCCAGCACGGTGCTCGCGGCGTTCATGGGCGGGCTCGCGCTCGGCGCGGCCCTGGCCGGGTCGCTCGTCGGGCCGGGACCGCGCACCAGCGGCGAACGCCGGCGGCTGCTGCGCGTCTATGCCGGGCTCGAGGTCGTCGTCGCGCTGACGGCGATGCTGCTGCCGTGGCTGCTCAACGCGTCGATGTTCGCGCTCGCATGGGCGTATGCCGACGGCGGCGCGCCGCTGCGCTTCGGCCTCGTGCGTCTCGCCGTCAGCCTCGCCGCGCTCGGCCTGCCGGCGGCCGCAATGGGCGCAACGTTTCCGGTTGCGGCCGCGGCGCTCGCCGACGCGCAGCCGCCGCTCGCTTCGGACAGACGCGTCGCGTCCGTCGACGCCGCCGCCGGCGCCGGCGCGCTTTACGCCGCGAACACCGCGGGCGCCGCAGCCGGCGCCATCGCCGCCGGCTTCTGGCTGATTCCGTCTCTCGGGCTGCGAGCGACCACGTGGGTCGGCGTCGTGCTCAACATCGCCGCCGCTGCGGGCTCGATGTGGATCGGCACGACGATGGTCGAGACAGAAATGACGCAGCCCGCCGAGAGCTCCACCTCACGGGTGCCGAAGGCGCGCGACCGGCGGAGGCAGCAGCCCGCCGCGTCTGCCATGCCTCGATCGCCGCAGCCGTCTCTCGCTGCTGCCGCGGCCGCGGCGTCCGGCTTCGTCGCGCTCGTGTACGAAGTCGCCTGGACGCGGTTGCTCGCCCTCGTCATCGGTCCCACCACCTACGCGTTCGCGACCATGGTCGGCGTGTTCGTGAGCGGTCTCGCGATCGGCGCCGCGGTCGGCACGCGCATCGTCCGGCGAACGCGGCGCGCGGACGCATGGCTCGGCGCGATGCTGCTCGTCACGGCGGCGGCGGCGCCGGCGGCGGCGTGGTTCACGGCCACGCGGCTGCCGCTGCTCGTCGCGTCACAGGTCGTCTCGCCGTCGGCCGCGTTCGGCCGCATCGTCGGCCAGCAGGCGGCCATCGTCGCGCTGCTGCTGCTGCCGATGACGTTCGCGCTGGGCGCGGCGTTTCCGCTCGCGCTCGGCGTCGCGTCGCCGACCGGGGCGGCCGTGGGGCGCGAGGCGGCGCGCGTCTACGCGGCGAATACGGTCGGCGCCATCGGCGGCGCGCTCGCCGGCGGATTCGTGCTGTTGCCCGCGCTTGGACTGCAGTCGACGTTCCGCGTCGCGGCGATCGTGGGCGTCATGGCGGCCGGCGCTGTGTGGCTCGCCGCCAGGCCTGCCGCGCCGAAGCCGCACGGCGGCCAAGGCGGGCGCAGCGGCGATGTCGGGAAGCGGCGCAGCCGCGAGGGCGCGTTCCAGCTCGGCGCGGTCGTCGGCGCCCTCGCGCTGATTGTCTCGCTGCCGGCCTGGGACCGCGAGCTGCTGGCGAGCGGCGCCTACAAGTACGCGCCCTACATGAACGCAGGCGATTTCGAGATCACGCTGCGCGCCGGGACGCTCGAGTACTACAGGGAAGGCGCGGCGTCGACGGTCAGCGTCCATCGGCTCGGCGGCACACGCTCCATGGCGATCGACGGCAAGGTCGACGCGTCCGACGGCGGCGACATGCTGACGCAGCGGCTGCTCGGCCTGCTGCCGGCGCTGCTCCATCGCGATCCGCGCGACCTCTGCGTGATCGGCCTCGGCAGCGGCGTGACGGTCGCCGCGGCGCTGTCGACCGGCACTATTCAACGCGCCGACGTCGTCGAGATCTCGCCGCAGGTGGTGGAGGCCTCGGCGCTCTTCGCGCGCGAGAACGACAACGTCCTCGGCAAGCCCGCCGTTCGGCTCGTCGTCGGCGACGGACGATCGCATCTGCTTTTGACGCGCCGGCGGTACGACGTCATCGTGTCGGAGCCGTCCAATCCGTGGATGGCGGGCGTCGCGTCGCTCTTCACGCGCGAGTTCTTCGAGGCCGCGCGCGCGCGGCTCCAGCCGGACGGCATCCTGTGCCAGTGGGCGCACACCTACGACATCACCGACGCCGACCTGCGATCGATCGTGCGCACGTTCGCGTCGGTGTTTCCGCAGGGCACGCTGTGGCTGGCGGGCGACGGGGATCTGCTGCTCATCGGCACCAACGGCGAGTCGATCGAGACCCGTCTCGGCGGCGTCGGTCAGTACGCGCAGCGCGGCCGCGCGGCCGCGATCGTCGACGAGCTCACGATGCCGATTCGCGTCGGCGGCTCGGGATCGGTCAGCTTCTCGTCACCGATGTTCGAGCTGATGTCGCTGTACGCCGGTGGGCCGCGCGAGCTCGCGGACTACGGAGGCGGCGCGCGCGTCCAGACCGACGATCGAACCGCGCTCGAGTTCTCCGCGCCGCGCGCGATCTACGGCCGCTCCGTCAACGACAACACGACGCGGGTGCGGGCCCTGCTCGACGGGCGGACGCCGCCGATCGCCGTGCGCGTCGTCCTCGCGCAGGCGGGCGACCGCAGCTGGGCGGCGCGCGGTTCGATGAACCTGAAGGCGGAGGCGTTCACCGCGGCGTACGACGATTTTCTGCGCGCGCTGACGTTGAACTCGCGGAGCGCCGGGGCGCTGGCCGGACTGTCGATGGCGGCGGCCGGGGCGCGGCGGCAGGCCGACGAGCGCGCGTGGCTCGAAGCACGCGCGGCAGCGGAGCAGGATAACGCGCCCGTGCGGATCGAGCTGTCGCACGTGCGCGCGGCCGAAGGCGATCTGCAGGGCGCGATCGCCGCCGCGACCGAGGCGACGCGGCTGGCGCCGGCCGACCCGCTCGCGGCGGAGCAGCTGGCGTCGGTGCTGGCGGACGCGGGCGACGCGGCCCGCCTCGCGTCTGTCGCGGAGGAGCTGCTGGCGAAGTATCCGGGACGCGCCGAGCCACTCTATTACCACGCATCCGCCCTCTTCATGACGGGACGCGCGGAGGAGGCGGCGGCCGAGATCCGGCAGCTCGTCGCGCGGGATCCGCGGCACGCTCGCGCGCAGAATCTGCTCGGGGCGGCCTGCGCGACGCTCGGCCAGCATGAGTGCGCGGCCGCAGCGTTCCGGGCCGCGCTCGATGCCGATCCGCGCGACGCGTCGACGTACGTCAACGTGGGACTCTTTCGACTGCAGTCTGCCGATCCAGCGAGCGCATCGGAATACTTCGCCGAGGCGCTGGCGCTGGATCCAGCGTCAGCGGCGGCAAGGAACGGCCTCGCCCAGGCGCGTGCGGCGTCCAAGGTTCCGTAGCGAGATCCAACCGCGCCGAGGTCGAACGGTCTCTGAGACGACTCAAAGACGCCTCAGACACGACTCAGAGACGCCTTTGAGTGGTCTCAGAGACGCCGTCACGACAACCCACCTCAGCGGCACAAGTGTTGCTTTTGAAATGACGCGAGGGGACTATGGATGGCGTTATGAGCCTCGTTCGGCTGCTCGGCTACTCGACACTTGCCTGTGGCTGCGTGGTCGGCAGGTATCGCGAAGTGGCCACCAGCCGCGAGGTCGCATATGTGGAAGAAAAGGGGAAGAGCTGCGTGAGCCACGGACACCGGCGCAACCACACGATTGCGCACGATTCCGCCGCATTGGCCTCGGCACTCCCCTTCACGCGAGCCTCGTAGCCGCGGCGCCTGCCGCGCGCGCCGCCACCGACGCGCCCTATCGTACGGCTTCCCGCGAGCCGAAAATTTCCTCGTGGCCGTATTGCTGAAACCCCACACGATCGTTCCCGGCCGACGCGGCGAGAGCCGCTTTTTTTTGTCAGATTGTCGTGACGTTTTTCGTCACCTCGCGCCGCAGACGATCGACGTGATCGTCACCTCGCCGCCCTACAACCTTGGCATCCGCTACAACGAGTACGACGACTCGCTCAGCCCGGCCGACTATCTCTCGTGGACGCACGAATGGATCGCCGCCGCCGCGCGCGTCCTCAAGCCGGACGGCTCGCTGTTCCTCAACGTCGGCGCGAAGCCGAGCGATCCCTGGACCGCGCTCGACGTCGCGCAGGCCGCGCGATCGCACCTGCGGCTGCAGAACATCATCCACTGGATCAAGTCGATCGCGATCGACCGCCAGTCGGCCGGCGTCGCCGCCGAGCTGACGCGCGATCTCGCCGTCGGCCATTACAAGCCGATCAACAGCGATCGCTATCTGAACGACTGCCAGGAGTTCGTCTTCCACTTCACACCGGCGGGCGCGACGCGCCTCGACCGGCTCGCGCTCGGCGTGCCGTACCAGGATCAGTCGAACATCACGCGCTGGCGATCGGCGGGCGGCGGCGTGCGCTGCCGCGGCAACACGTGGTTCATCCCGTACGAGACCATCCAGCGGCGCGACCGCGATCGACCGCATCCGGCGACGTTCCCCTCGAAGCTGCCGGAGCAGTGCCTGCGCCTTCACGGGCTCTCGCGCGTCGGCCTGGTGATGGATCCCTTCCTCGGTCTCGGCAGCACGGCGGTCGCGTGCGCGCGGCTCGGCCTCAGCTTCATCGGATGCGAGATCGACAGGACGTACGTCGAGATGGCGGTGCAGCGGACGCGCGATGCCGTCGCGGCCTCGGGTCCGCCGAAGATGCGCAAGGCGCAGCTGCGCCTGACGTCCAAAGAAAAAGGCGCGTCGGCCTGAACCGACGCGCCCCATGGTTCTCGCTCGGCTGAAGCCTCGCGCTACATCGCCCTCGCGCTACTTCTTCTCGGTTGAAACGGCCGGCGGGTTCTTCTTCAGCACGTACTCCTTCCGGAACCACACGTGCGTGCCGGGCCGCGTCACCTTGACGTCGATCTGCCGCCGCCGGCGCGTCACGTCCGGATTCTTCGAGTAGTACCCGATCACGTAGTAGTCGCTCGTCTCCGCGTCGATCCGCTTCAGCGCCTTGTCGAAGTCGTTCTGGTTGACGACCGCGACGCCGCCCGTCTCCTCCGCGATGACGCGCAGGCTGTCCTGCGATTTCCGGACGAACTCGTTCCACGCCGTCGGATCGAGGTTCTCGTCGATGTCGGCCATGCCCACGAGCCCGCGCGGATCGATCGTGTACATCGTGACGTTCGCGCGATTGGCCGTGCGCGTCAGATCGCCGAGCTCCCGCGCGAGATCGGCATCGGCGAACGCCTCGTTCTGCTTCTGCTGCTGCGTCAGCGCGTCCATCCCGGGCTGCGAGGACCCCGAGTCGTCCGAATTCTGCTTCGCCAGCTGGTTCTGCTGGCGTGCCATCTCGTTCTGCGCGAACGGCGAGTTCGGATCGCCCAGCCCGAGCCGCGCTTCCTGGAACGGATTGAAGTCGTACCCGTCGCTCACATACACGAGCGCCTTGCGGCGGTTGTGCACCTTCTCGAGCTCGTTGAGCACTTCGGCGACCGTCGAGAACGCGGCGTGCGCGCGGTAGCGCACCTCGCTCGGACCTTCGGCGCCCGACGTCCCCTGGATGATGTCGGTCGGCTTCAGCTCGTTGCCGGCGATCTTCTTGATCGCCTCGTCGAGCCGCGACCGGTCGTAGGTCATGTCGACCGCGATAGACGAGGGCCCGCTCGACACGATGCCGAACATGTCGCCTTCGTGCAGGAGGTTCTTCGAGATCTTCTTGAACAGATCGCGGATGCGCCCGGTGTTGTGGAACTGTAAGTGCAGATCGTCGACGAAGAACAGGAAGATCCGTCCCGACGTGTCGCTGACGACGCGCGGAGGCGGCAAAATGATCCCTTCCGGCGGCGGCGGCGGCGGCGGCGCCAGCAGGTTGTTGACGCGTCCGCCGGTCACGACCGTCATCGACGAGATGTCCTGCTTGAGCCCGTCCTCGTAGACTTCGATTTCATCTTTCTTCAGGTCGGAGACGAAGTTGTTCTTGTCGTCGCGGACGATGATGTCGTTCGTGACGAGATCGACCTGCACTCTGAAGGTCGGTTTCTGCTGCTGCGCTTTGGGCGCGGCAGATGCGGGCGTCTGCGCAGGCGGCTGCGTTTGCGCGGAGATGCCCGTGGCCAGGACCACCATCACGCCAGTGGACCAGAAACCTTTCATTTTCAACCTCATACGCGGGATTATACCCCAGTTACGTCCCCGTGCCCGGAGGCTTGGCAGGGCCGCGGCCTCGCCGCCGCCGCCGACGACGACGACGCGGTCGCGCAGGCGCGGCCACCGCTTCAGACGCCTCCGTCGGAGCCGCGGCCTCGCCCGGGGATGTCGCCGCCGGCTCGAAGTCGGGCCGGCCTTCAGCCGAGTCGTCGACGATGTCTGCCTCGGCAGCGACTTCCGGCTCACCGTCGGCGAGTTCGGCGATATCCTCATCGCCCATATCGGGCGTCGTTGGGGCCGCGACCGATGGCTCGTCGAGCTCGGCGTCGGGCCGCGCCGCCGCCGCGCGCCGCTCGGCGCGCTCGGCCTTTTCGAGCCGTCGCTTCTCGCGCCATCGCTCGACGTCGGCGGCGGGCGGCGGAATCGGTGTCGCGAGGAGCCGCTTCCAGTCGAACTGGACGCCCGGATTGTGCGCTTCGATCGCGCGACGCATCTCCTCGTCGAAGGGCGGTCGACCTACCCTCACTCCGGGCGGCGTTCGAAACCAGTACAGGATCCGGCTCCGCGACCTGCCGCGGCGCGGGGTCGCCGGCTCGACCAGATAGAAGTGCTCGTAGCCGCGCCTGTCGCGGGAGAAGCGCATCAACGCCGCGACGCCGCTCATTTGCGCTTCTGCGAGCGGACCGGTTTGCGCGCCGGCTTCCGTGCCGCGGCCGCGCTCTTTGCCGGACGCGCCGACTTCTTGCGGCGCGGCGCCGACGGCCGCCGCGCCCCGTTGCGCGCTCGCGGCGCTGCCGCCACTTCGCGCGATCGGTGTACGAGCGTGAAGCGGATCTGGTCGCCGACCGCGTGATAGCTCCAGATCTCGTTGACGTGAATCTGGTTCTCCTCGCAGAGGCGGCGCGCCACGTCGACCATGCCGGCCGGCACGTAGAGATGGAACGGCGCCCGGAGCCGCGAAAAGTGGGCCCACTGTGCCAGCGCTTCCAGGTGGTTGACCGATTCCCCCGTTTCGACCTCGATGATGCCCTGCAGCCGGTGGCCGCGCTCCAGCGACGTCAGGACGAGATCGGGGAAGACGACCGACGACGGGCCGGTGCCGACCGGTGCCGACTGCTCGACGCCCGGATTCATCCCTACCTCGTACTTCCGCTTGAACTTAGCCTGCAGGAGGCGAATGACGCGGTCATGCTCCAGCTGCTCGCGGACCGGCCGCACGAGTATCGGGCTCACCGAGCGCCTCCAAGCGACTGATACGTCGAGATCAAACCCGTTAGTGTAACATGGAATTTGTCAAGCTCGGCCGTGGAAACCCGTCATCGGTTACAATAACCAGCGGTGCGCGCCCGTTCTTCGGATCCGTCGTCGGCCTCCATCCTCATCGTTGACGACGACGAGGGAGTGACTCAGACGTTCGCGCGCATGCTGCGGCTGGAGGGCTACCACGTCCACACCGCGGCGAGCGCCGAAACCGGTCTGCGCCAGGCCGAGCGCAACCATCCCGACGCGATCATCCTCGACCTGCGCATGCCGGTCGTCGACGGCCTCGGATTCCTGAGGCGTCTGCGCGCGCAGGATCGTCAGCGATCGACGCCGGTTGCCATCGTAACCGGCGACTACTTCCTCGACGACAGCGTCTCGACCGAACTGCGTGAATTGGGCGCCGAGCTCCGCTTCAAGCCCATGTGGCTCGACGATCTGGTCGGCCTCGCGCGGACGCTGCTCAGGGTGACGCACTGATCGACGCCGGCAGTCGATTCCTCAAAGCCTGTCGTCTTCAACCCGCCGACGCAACGCCGATTTGGTTCATGCGCCAGGCCGGACGGTACATGGCCGAGTACCGCTCGCTTCGGGAGCGCTACTCTCTGCTCGATTTATGTCGTACGCCCGAGCTCGCCGCCGAGGTGACGATGCAGCCGGTGCGGCGCATCGAGCTGGACGCGGCCATCCTGTTTTCGGATCTGCTGCTGCCCCTCGAGCCGATGGGTATCCCGTTCGACTTCGTTCGCGGCGAAGGTCCGGCGATCGAGCGGCCGCTGCGCAGCGAAGACGACCTTGCCGCCGTACGACGGTTCGAACCGCGACAGGCGCTCGCCTACGTGCTGGACGCGATTCGGCTGCTGCGGCGCGAGCTCGCCGGGCGCGTGCCGCTCATCGGATTCGCCGGCGCGCCCTTTACGCTCGCCTCATACGCGATCGAAGGCGGACACTCGACGTCGTTTGCGCACACGAAGGCGTTGATGTACGGCGCGCCCGCCGCGTGGCACGCCTTCTGTGAGCGGCTGGTCGATATCGTCAGCGAGTATCTGATCGCGCAGGTCGAGGCCGGCGTCGATGCCGTCCAGGTCTTCGACTCGTGGGTCGGCGTGCTGAACGCGCGCGATTACCGCGAGTTCATCCTGCCGCACACGCGGCGGCTGTTCGAGCGGCTGCGGCCGTCGAACGTCCCGACGATTCATTTCGGCGTCGGCACCGGCGCGATTCTCGGGGAGCTCGCCGAAGCGGGCGGCGACGTCATCGGCGCCGACTGGCGCACGCCGCTCGACGAGGCGTGGACGCGGATTGGACCGGACCGCGCGATTCAGGGCAACCTCGATCCCACGCTGCTCCTCGGTCCGATCGATCGCGTCTTCCAGGCCGCCGACGACATCCTGGCGCGCGCGGCGGGCCGTCCCGGCCACATCTTCAATCTCGGTCACGGCATCCTGCCGACGACGCCGCTCGAGCACGTGCAGGCGCTCGCGCGGTACGTGCATCAGAAAACCAGACGTTAAACCGCGTGCAACGATCAACGTTCAGGTCCCAAGTTGAGTTGGAACTTGAAAGTTGCAAGTTGAGAGTTGCAAGTTGAAAGTTGAAAGTTGAGACTTGTTCGATGCGCTCGGGCATCTTGTTAATGGCCCACGGCACGCCGTCCTCGATGGACGACATGCCCGAGTACCTGCGACTGGTGCGCGGCGGCCGGCCGCCGTCGCCCGAGCTCGTCGCCGAGATGCGGCACAACCACGAAGCGATCGGCGGACGCTCGCCGCTCACCGACATCACGCAGGCGCAGGCCGCGGCCCTTCGCGCGCGACTCGGCGACGACGTGCCGGTGGCCGTCGGCATGCGCAACTGGCGGCCGTTCATCAAGGAGGCGCTCGCAGAGCTCGCCGGCGCCGGCATCGATCGCGTGATCGCCGTGCCGCTCGCGCCGCAGTTTTCGATGCTCAGCGTGCAGAAGTACGTCGACGCTGCCCGAGCCGCGCTGACCGACGGAATGCAGCTCGAGCCGGTCCGGTCGTTCCACGCGCACCCGCTGCTGCTCGACGCATTCGCCGAGCGCGTCCAGGCCGCCGGCCCGGCTGACGACGAGCTGGTGGTGTTCACGGCGCACAGCCTCCCGGTCCGCGCCATCGAAGCGGGCGATCCGTACGCCGACGAGGTTGCGGAAACGGCGCGCGGCGTCGCCCGGCGCGCCGGCATTTCGCGCTACGAGCGCGCGTATCAGAGCGCCGGCCGGACGCCGGAGCCGTGGATCGGCCCGGACATCTCGGCTTGCGTCAAGGATCGCGCCGCGGCGGGAGTCCGGCGCATCCTCGTCGTCCCTGTCGGCTTCGTCTGCGATCACACCGAGATCCTCTTCGACATCGACGTCCAGGCAGCGGCCGCCGCGCGCGAGTGCGGCGTCGCGCTGCGGCGCACGGAATCGCTCAATACGTCGGCGACGTTCGTGGCCATGCTGGAGGATGTCGTTCGGGGATTGCTGTGACCCCTGCGATCGTCGACGTCGTCGTCATCGGAGCGGGCATCGCGGGGCTCGCGACCGCGTACGAGCTGCAGAAGCGCGGCGTCCCCTTCGTGATCCTCGAGCGCGCGGCGCGCGCCGGCGGCGTCATCCTCACCGAGGAGGTCGACGGGTTCACGATCGACGCGGGTCCGGACGCGCTCCTCGTCCAGAAGCCGGACGGGATCCGGCTGTGTCAGGAGCTCGGACTCGGCGACCGTCTGGTGCCGACCAGACCGCCGCGGCTCGCGTTCATCCAGCGCAGCGGCGTGTTGCACGCGTTGCCGGCCGCCTCGGTGCTCGGCATCCCGACCGAGTGGGGACCGTTCATCGGGACGCGGCTGTTCTCGTGGCCCGGCAAGCTGCGAATGGGCGCGGAGCTGTTCATCCCGCGCCGACGCGCAGACGAGGACGAGTCGATCGGCCAGTTCATGCGTCGGCGCTTCGGCGACGAAGCAGCCACGTATCTCGCCGAACCGCTTCTGGCCGGCATCCACGCGGGCGACGTGGACAGGCTGTCGGTGAAGGCGCTGTTTCCGCGCTTCGTGCAGGCGGAGCAGATGCACGGCAGCCTGCTCCGCGCGTTTCGCGCCGCGAACGTGGAACCGCGAACCTCGAACCCCGACGGCGCATTCCGCTCGCTGCCCGGCGGCTTGAGCGAGATGACGCACGCGCTCGTGGCCGCGCTGCCGTCCGGCGCGCTGCGTTTGAACACGTCCGTCGCGTCGGTTGCCGGCGGCCATCCGTTCCGCGTCTCCACGTCCGCTGGCGAGACGCTCCAGGCTCGCGCGGTCGTCTGCTGCACGCCGGCGTTCGCGACGGCCGACCTCGTTCGGTCGATCGACGCGGATCTCGACGGGCTGTGCCGCGCGATTCCGTACGCGTCGACCGCGACGATCGCGCTCGGCTTCGCGCGCGACGCGGTCGCGCATCCGCTCGACGGCTCCGGGTTCGTCGTGCCGCGGGTGGAGCGCACCGGCATCCTCGCGGCGACGTGGCTGTCGTCGAAGTGGCCGAACCGCGCGCCGGACGGACGGGTGCTGCTGCGCACGTACGTCGGCGGCGGACGCGATCCCGGCGCGCTCGACCGGTCCGACGCGGAGCTCGTGGAACTGTCGCTGGCGGCGCTCCGGCCGATCCTCGGCATCCGTGCCGCGCCCATCGTGGCGCGCGTGTACAGGTTCGATCGTACGCAGGCGCAGCATGACGTCGGCCACCTGGCGCGGCTTGCCGCGATCGAGGCGGCGCTCGCGCGCCGGCCCGGCCTGTTCGTCACGGGCAGCGGCTTTCGCGGTCTCGGCATTCCCGACTGCGTCGCCGACGCGCGCGCGACCGCTGCGCAGGTCCAGAGCTTTCTCCGTACTCACGTCGGCGATTGAACCGGGCCGCGCCCGACGGTCACGCTACGATAGGACATGCGTCAGGTACACGTGATCGGGGTCCCGCTGGATCTCGGCGGCAACCGCCGCGGCGTCGACATGGGCCCGTCGGCGTTTCGCATCGCCGGCCTGGGCGAGCGGATTGCCGCGCTCGGATGCGCGGTGGTCGACAAGGGCGACCTGCCGACGCCGATTCCCGAGACGCAGGTGCAGCGCGACGAGCGGAAGAAGTACGTCCGCGA
>Ga0114129_10000974_pt1 | contig 37478 bp, 49 predicted proteins | sample RhiMetdeltSRZDD1_FD_80071 | JGI IMG/M metagenome (GOLD analysis project Ga0114129, IMG submission 80071) | Populus rhizosphere microbial communities from Tennessee, USA - Rhizosphere MetaG P. deltoides SRZDD1 (version 2) (version 2) | ecosystem: Host-associated > Plants > Roots > Rhizosphere >...
CATTCGCCACGGCAAATCCACTTCTTCGTACTTAACGAAATACGGCGAATCCGTAAGCCGGCCGGCAAACCCATTTGCGAAGAGCAAGCGCGCATCCGCGCTGATAAGTTCGCGGACGCCATCCCAGTCGTGCCGGTTGAATCGATCGACGTAGAGCCGCAATATTTCCTCGCGTTCAGGATCGCTGTTTTGAGGAGATGGCGCTTGAGGTGATGCCGCCAACTTAGTCCGTCCCCGCTTGAGCGCGGCTTTGACTCCGCCGACGGTCGAATCCACCATCTCCGCGATTTCTTCGAGTGAATAATCGAAAACATCTTTCAACAGCACGCACGCTCGTTCTTTCGGCGGAAGCGTCGTGACGAGGTGTTCGATCGCGACGTTGACGTCCCTGCCAACCGGCTCGCGCGCAGGGACGGAGCCCGGTCGCTGTGCCGCTGTTTCCGTAACCTCGCGGACGCCGCGGCGACGCAGGAAGTCGACGCAGAGATTATGAGCAATGCGGAACAACCACGGTTTGAGTGGACGGCTGGCGTCGAACATACTGATCTTTTGATAGGCTTGAAACAGCGTATCCTGAACCAGATCTTCTCCGTCCATTACCGAACCTGTCATGCGCGAACAATATCTGTGGAGACTCGCCCGAATATCCGCTGCAGTCTTGATGAAAGCCAGGTAACGTTCTTCGAACAGGCCCACATTCTGTGATTCTGCTCGCGTCTCCATTTGGGCACGTTAGCATCACCCTCGGACTCGTTCAACTTCGGCTATCCGGCACATAAGTGAGCGCAACAACTCCGCTGTCGAGCGCTTTCGTTTCAGTCAACTTCAGTTTCGGAATGTTGGGACCCACGTCTTGGAACAATCGTCGCCCGGTGCCGACGGTAATTGGAAAGATCGACAAGTGAAATTCGTCGATCAAGCCATGTTCGATGAGTGTGCGGTCGAATGAGCCGGTGCCGTACTTAACAATGTCTTTGCCCGGCTGCGCCTTCAATCTGCGGACCGCCTCCGCCGCATCACCGGGGAGCAGCGTCGAGTTCCATGTCGTGTCCTTGAGCGTCTTGGATGCGACGAACTTCGGCAGGCTGTTGATTTTGTCGAAGTAAGAGTCTCCTTTGATCTGCGACCATGTCGCAGCAAATGTTTCATACGTGGCGCGACCCAACAGAAGCGCATCGAAACGGTTCAGTTCAGCGAGGAAGTGATCTTTCGCGCCGCCGAAGAAAGGCATTGCCCATCGTTCAGGCGCTTCGATCACACCATCTAGAGATACAAACGTAGCTTCGACTAGTTTTCTCATCGTGCATTCCCTCCAAAAGAATTTGCCTCCTTCGCGTGGACGTACGAAGTCAGTGCTTGGGCACGAAATCCATCACCATGGGGTTCTCGAAAGCCATCAGGTTGTCGAACGCGGCCAGGTCGAGCGGAACCTCGCGAATAAAATGCAGCACCCAGCGCGTCGTCACGCGCTTGCCGCTCGGGAGCGCCACGACGTCTTCGCGCAGATCCATGGCTCGATTGATGGCGGAGTTAAAGCGCTCGATCAGCTTTCGCTTGCCCTCGAGCGGCAGGCCGGGAGGGACGACGTAGTCGCAGATGGGTCGAAAGGTCGCGCCGGGCACGCTGTCGAGGGACGTGTTCTCCGCAGTAAACTCGCGCAGGTAGATGCGAGTGTCGGGGATCGGATAGGCCTCATGAAGGCTCTCGCCGAGCTCCTTTGTTAGCTGCGCTTTGGCCTGTGAAGTGAGGCCGGACGGAATGTCGATGTAGGCAACGGGCATGGCTGTTCTCCTTTTGATTTATTGTTCATGGGGGCCGTCCAACTTGAGCGGCGGCCTTGCACTTCTCGTACTACTGCTATTACGGATCTGCTCGATGCCGAGATACGTCGTTGAGTGCGAGCGCCGCGTCGGGTTCATATAATGCGACCACCCCTTCAACATCCTCCGCATTGGCTCTCGTGGGAAAGCAGGCGTGCCAAATCTTGAGGATTCAGGGCAGGGTCTCGCTTATCTTTGCTTTAGAAGACTAATCTCATCGCTATATCGCGTCTTGAACATACTGGCTGGAACTTTGACTGTTATCGATGCTACCAGTATGGAATCTATCGTCACGGCCGGCGCACCACACCGACGATCTCACTGTTCTTCAAGTACGGCGTGACGACCACCCAATAGGAGATCGGACCATCACAAAAGCGACATAGATAGACGGCAGTAGCCCAACCAACACGATGGCATCAAGCACGAGGAACAACGGATCAAGGCTCTTAAAGTAGAGAGCCGTCATTGCCACACATATGAAGATGCGGGCGATGATGGTATATCGGTAATAACGATAGTCGTGGGCCCGGACAAACTGAAGAATCACTCCTCCGAGAGCGAGCATGAACACGCCGACCAGGCGCGGCATCACGTCGCCGTAACTGCCGTTTGACATTAGCAGGCGGAGCGCCAGCTCCGGCACGACGAGCAGACCTAAGCCGCCCACCAGGAGATACGAGGAAAGATAGATGAAAGTCAGCTGTTGGAGGAGGTTCATCGCATGTTAGCGCATCAACATTGGATTCAGCCTTTCTTGAGCAGCTTAAAAGCATGCGCCCAGTCGTTACGTAAGAAGCCGGGGATGCACCACAGCATGCAGAGCGGCTCGATTGCACGCGCTCCCTCAACTTTTCCCATGTCCTCTGTTTCCCAACCAAACTGATCCAGGATCGTTGTGATCGTCTTTTTCGCACCTTCGTCATTGCCGCAAATAAACATCGTAGGCTTACCACCCTCGAATTGCGGATCCACCATAGATGCATTGCCTACGGAGTTGAAGGCTTTCACAAAATGCGCATCTGGAAACTCGCGCTGCAATCGCTCCATGAGCGACTCGTCTAGAGTGGTGAAGAACTTCAAGACTCCATTTTGCGGAGGCGCTTCGGCGATCGGATTGGTTGTATCAATGACGGGTTTGCCAGCCAGGCTTGATATTCCTGCTTGACGTAGTGCCTCTGTCGCAACCGAGCCTTTCACGGCCAAAACGATCAGCTGGCCGAATTGTGCGGCGTCGCGGAAACTGCCCACGCGAGCACCTGAATTTTGCGCAGCCCAGTCCTTGAGCTTTGCAGAGTCGCGAGTGCCGATCACGACATCGTGGCCGTGTTTGAGAAACCCACTGGCCAGTGACTTCGCTACATCGCCAGATCCTATGATGCCTACTTTCAAATCGTTTCTCCTCTTCTGCTACTCAATCTTCCGCAGCGTCACCGTCATCGACGGCTCCCAATGCTTGCCATCATCGGAGCGCTCGTGGCGTGCGGTTAGTGTTTTGCCGTCCTCGCTGAACACCCCAGTGCAGCGTGCGTGTTCACCTTGCCAAGTCCAAGTGCCATCGCGGTATGACAACGTTTCGGTAATGATGTTTCCCTGGCTGTCGAAAAAGTACGTGCGGTACTGGCCCGTCACCGGGTCCTTACCGATGATCTCAAGCCCTCCGACGCCAACGTCCCCGATGCGACCGTAAGCAGGATGCATCACGAAACGGCCGCCAGGTGCCCACTCATAGACATCACTAGCAACAATCTGCATCGCTGATCCCTCCCCTCCGCCGACCGTCTCTCCTTCGGTAAGCCATCGACCGATGAACACGTCGAGTCCTTCGAGTTCGGTGGGTCGGCGCAGTGTGTTCGCAACACGCCCTCTCGCCACGCTGGACGTTTTCCGTGACTGACGGGATGTGCAGGCGGAATTCTTCGGCATGAGGTCCTCCGCGGATGATTAGTATGGTTGATTTGAAAGGCCGCTGACCGTCATGAACGCCAAAGCGAAGATCGACACGAAGGTCCGAACTCCGTGATAAAACTCCCAGCGGTCGCGCAACATTTCCCAATTAGCCGGTAGTGTTGCGATTGTCCACACTTTGATCTGATTGTCGATGGGTACTTCAACGGCTAGCGTTACCACTAAAGCGGCAACCATTAATGCGAAGGCCACGATGGCGAAGACGAACGCGATGGACCTCTTCGGAAGTAGCGCGATCATGATTAGTGCGGATAAGAGCGAGAGAGGCATCAAGATCGCCATTGGCACGGCAAGGTTTCGGATTGCAGTCTGGCCGATATCGAGAAATGTTTGGGGCTGAAATCCCTCAATGCTACGGCTCAGGGTGAACCACGTCCCCCAAAACACGCCCATGACCAAGGCGAATAGCATCGTACTAAGAAATTGAGCAATCTTTAGCGTCATCCGTTACCAATTTCGTTCATCATCTCGGCTTGTTCGATAGATCGCGACGGTCAAGACACCAAGCTAGAAAGACGCAAATCCTGCAGACCTACGCCGAGATGTGTTCTAAAAACTAACGCATCGGTATGTTGCGGTCTTGTACATATTGGCTGGTTTTTTCATTAGAGCCCATGGTGCTGTTCAAGGCAGAACCCTATCATGCTGATACATCCGACTCGGGGTGCCATTGTCTGCGTCGTGCTGGTACGGAGATAGTGAGCCACCGCCGCTATCGCGTCACAATCTCACTGTTGGTGTCACTGCACGAACTGACGTCTGCAAGGCGCTACCAGTACTTCTCGGCTGGGCGTATCTCAATCGCGCCGCCAAGACGAGCCGCCGGAACCCGCGCAGCAATCTTGATCGCGGCATCGACGTTCTCGGCCTCGAGGACGAAGTATCCTCCAACGGCGCCCCGGACATCGACGTAGGGTCCTTTCGTTGTTAGCGTTTTGCCGTTTTGTACCCGCACGGTGGTTGCGTCCTGGGGAAGTCCAAGCGGGAGGCCAGGCTTGACGCCGGGCATCTTATTCAGTGCTTCGTACTCGGCGTAGATCGTCTTCTTCTCCTCGTCCGAGAACGTCTTCCATTCCTCCGATTTCGGCGTTGGGGTGGTGTCCTGATAGATCAACAATACGAATTGCATTGCTTCCTCCTAATTAGTTGGTCCTATCACGATGACGAGTCGCAACGCAGGAATGTGACGGTCAGAAGGAAAAAACAGCGATTTACGAGAGACGATCGCGTCTCCTAGCGCTGTCAGCATTTTCTGAAACCCCCCTTGTCAATAACGTCATCTCGACCATTCTCCAAAATAGTTTTCCTCATTGTCGATTCGGGCGTCTGCCGTTCGACTTACCCATGAAGACAAAGAAATACCAAACCAAAAGGGGGGAGTCATATGTCCGTAGCAACTGCAGAAAATCGAATCGACCTGGCGAAAGCGGCCAAGCTGAACAATAAAATCATCATCGACAGGCGAAAACCCGCCACGAAAAAGACCGCCTGGGCGGGACGCATCATTAGCGCCGTGCCTGTGCTGTTCTTAGTGCGATGGGGCCATGAAGCTGATGAACGCCGCGCCGGTTGTGGAGGCGCAGAATCAACTGGGCATTCCACAGAACCTCACCCTCTCCATCGGAATCCTCGAACTCGCTTGTGTGTTGGTTTTTGCGATTCCGGGAAGTTCGATTCTTGGCGCAATCCTGCTAACGGGATATCTGGGCGGCGCCACCGCCATCCAGTTGCGCGTCGGTAATCCGCTTTTCACGCACCTTCTGTTTCCGGCTTACGTCGGCGCGTTTCTCTGTGGAGGCCTCTACCTGCGCGACGAGCGGTTGCGACAGGTTGTGAATCTCCGAAATGTAGTGCGCGAGGTTACGGAACTGTGTAGGTCGGGGCCGCCCAACCACGCATGACGATGCAGACGAAGCCGTTGTTCCCCTGATGAACGACTTCATAACCCGACGCAGTCAGCACCTTGACCGTGGCGTGATCCGAAATGTTCGCTGGCGCAGCGCTTTTGGCAAGCGCAATCTCAGCGGCCCGCGGCATCATGTATTCACGAAGCGGCGGATATTGTGCCACGGCCTGCCCGCCCAAAATTGCCATCATTAGAAATATCTGGTTATCATTTTGGACCTCTTTTGCATTTTGTCTCTTCATTAGTAAGTCGAGCGGCGGACGGCCAAATCGACAATGGGAGAGAATCTTTCAGGGAATACCAAAGCATTTTTTGGAGGAAGCTTTGACAACCCAATCTATTCTTTGGCGTGGCATTCACTGGCCAGGTCATGAAGCGTGCCGCCTGTTCTCACAAAATGCGCAATGGCATTTGGAAGGAACGGCTGTTTTCTCGCACGATCATCAGCCGTGTCGGCTTTCGTATTTAGTGGTGTGTGAAGAGACCTGGAACACCCTGAGAGCACGGATTTCGGGTTGGGTCGGTGATACGTCCGTCGATATCGACCTCGTTGTCGATCCTAAGCAGCGCTGGCGGCTCAATGGCATCGAGCAACCAGGCGTGGCAGGCTGTATCGATTTGGATCTTAACTTCAGTCCGTCGACAAACTTGCTCCCAATACGCCGATTGAATCTGCCCGTCGGACAGCAAGCGCTGGTGACAGCCGCTTGGCTAAAGTTCCCTGGCTTCGAACTCGAGCCGCTTTCTCAGGTTTACTCACGAATCGATGAATCAACTTATCGGTATGAAAGTGGAGGAGGGCAATTCATGGCCGACTTGAAAGTCGATCGACTGGGTTTCATCACGAAATATCCGGGCATTTGGCAGGCCGAAGACTAAAGACGTTGGAGTTGTTACCAACGTCACCTGCGGCTATACCGTTGATGACGAACTAAGCCAATTTCTATTAACCATTTCGTGCAAGCTCTTTTGCAACAGGATCGGCGCTGTTGATCAGGAGGAAATCGAGTTTTGTATTGGGAAACTTTCCGTTCATGTGATCCACCAGTTCGGCTTTTTCATCCTCAGATAACTCCGGCCTACCCTTTGCGAGATTGTTAATAGTGCCTCGCAGTTCCTGGAGATAGCTCTTCTGCCACTCCAAAAGCTCGATTCCTCCTGAATCTCCATGCCCAGGGTAGATGCGATCGAATCCCTGCAGCTCAGTGATGAGACGATCCAAATTCCTTAGCCATTCAAACGTGTGAGCGTCGGATCCGTAGGCATGAACGCGATTCAAGACTACATCACCGATGAAGGCCACGCGCTTGCCGCCACCATCCATGACCCAATAGGAATCACTATTGGATTCGCCCAATCCGAGATGGTGTACCGTAAACGTCAGCCCATCGATGGAAACGGATTCTCCATCCTTAAGGGTTCGGTTCGGAAAAGTTCTCTTCTTAGGCCATTCCTCCCCGAAAACAGCGCTCCATTGTTTTTCCTTCACGAGGTCGGATTCTCGGATCACCCGATCCGTTTCTGGTGTCGAAATGATGTCTACGTTCATGCCGGCTGTTAACTGAGTAAGGCCATTGTAATGGTCTGGATGGCCGTGGGTAATGAGTACAAAGGCCAACGGCTTACCTAACGAGTCGAATTGTTTGCGGAGTTCCCTCGCCGCCGACTCAATGAGGGCTGAATCGACGGCGACTATGTGATCAGACGTCTCAATCAAGTATCCATTGACCATGATGCCGGCTTCGGCAGACTTGAAGGTGTGGATGGTAGGTGCGAGTTTTTGTTTTGTCATAAGATCTCCGAGTCCCGATGGATGACTATCTCTGAACCGCGCCGGCGGATTGCAACCAATCTCGAATCGCTTTTGAGAAAAAGGGGACATCGTCCGGATGGCGGGAAGAGATCAGATTACCCGATACAACGACCGGTTGATCGTCGCGCCAAAGGCCCCCGTACTTTTGCACCAGCGGTTTAACCGCGAGGTCAGGATACTGATCGCTTAAATGGAATCCAGTAATCTCTCGCCCCTTCGCGACTCCGGACGTCGCAACGAGCATCGTGCCGCGGCAAATTGGCGCGATCATCTTTTTCGAGCCGTCCAGTTCCCGCAAAAAGGATAAGATCCTTTCATCTTCGGCCAAGATTGCAGGACTCTTCGCACCGCCTGGAACCAGTGCACCTATGTAGTCAGCGGGCTTTGCTTCACCGATGGATTTATCGATATTCAGGTGACCGATGGCTCTGAAAAAGGAGTAAATCTCCACCGGAGTTTTAGAAACGGAAACTGTTTCAGTTTCTACTCCAAGTTTCTCGATTTCTATTTTGGGCAAGAAGTACTCGGAATCTTGAAATGCGTCTGCTATGAGGACGGCTACTTTCGCCATGTTGCCTCCCACAATTTCAAAGTAACCATTGACAGACCTGGGCAGCAATGACATATATCCCTGAAATGCTGCCATCACGAAGGGCGAGCGCCGAGCGGCCACGCCGTGTGGTCTTTGTCGCTTACGAGGGCGTGTCCCTACTTGACCTCGCTGGACCTCTTGGGGCGTTCATCGTTGCAAATCGATTCGGCCCCGGAGCCGGCGAATCGCCACTCTACGAGTGTTCTGTGGCCTCCGTCCGCGGTGGTGCCATACGAACGGCGGACGGTTTGCCGCTCGGTACCGAGTCGGTGCTCGCGCTTAAAGGGAAGGTGATCGACACACTGATCGTGCCAGGCGCCTGCGCGGTCGACGACGTGACGCGCGATAAGGCGCTCATCAGATGGGTTCGCAACAACGCTGGCGCATGCCGCCGGCTTTGCTCGGTGTGTATCGGCTCCTTCCTGTTGGCAGCCGCGCAGTTGCTCGACCGGCGGCGTGCAACGACCCACTGGATGCATTGTTCGCTTTTGTCGGAGCGGCATCCGGCCGTGTCGGTGGAACCGGATGCAATATTCGTGCGTGATGGCGAGATCTGAACCTCGACAGGAGTCAGCACTGGCATCGATATAGCATTAGCCCTGATCGAAGAAGACTTCGGACACGATCTGGCAATGACCGTTGCGCGCATCCTCGTCGTCTACTTGAAACGCTCGGGCGGTCAGTCTCAGTACAGCGCGCTCCTGTCTGCTCAGATCCGGTCCGCCGACGACGTATTCGAAACGCTTGAACTGTGGATCGCAGAGCACCTCACAAAGGACCTGAGCGTCGAAGGTCTCGCTCGGCGTGTCCACATGAGCCCCAGGAACTTTGCTCGCGTCTACCTTGCCAAGCGAGGCCGTACTCCGGCCAAGACCGTTGAGGCCATCCGGGTGGACGCGGCCCGACGCCTCCTGGTGCAGCCCGGAAGCCGCATCAAATCCGTTGCTCAACGTTGCGGTTTCAACAACGAAGAGCATATGCGCACGGCGTTCATCAGAAGTATTGGCATCCCGCCGCGCGAATATCGTGGGCGATTCACTCCGAATCAATCGAAGGGAAAAAAGGGAATTCGTGGAGAGCTCCGGAGTTTTAGATCGTCAGCACCCAAACGGAGTAAAGCAGGAGCGACTTCCGAATAGCCTCGACCCGGCATCTAAATTAAGAACGATCCTGTGAGCGGCATGTCGGTGGTTTTCACATCAGTGGGGATGGCGATGATGAATGTCGGGATAATGTGGGTGAGAATGTTGAAGCCGGTCATGCCGGTGAAAATGCGCGTGCGGTTCTCCGATTGGATCGTCAGGGGCGTGTTCATGCTGATGATGTGTATCGTGCGTATGTTCGTGCTCATGCGTCATTGGTTCGTGGACGTGGAAGTGCTCGTGACGTTCAGTCACATGCAGCCACACTCCAACGGCCATTAAGGAGGCCGCGGTTAGCAGTCCAAGGCTGAGTCGCTCTTGCCAGATAAGTACTCCGGCAAAGGCGCCCACGAACGGAGCAACCGAAAAGTAGTTGCCCGCACGCGCTGCACCCAATTCGCGAAGCCCCCTGATGTAGAGCACGAGGCTCAGTCCGTAACTCACAAATCCTAGGGCCAACGCCGCCCAGACCAATCGCGTCGTGTGCCATTGCCCTAAGGAGAGCGCCAGCGAGGTGTTGATGGTTCCCGCCACAAGGCCCTTCAGGCTCGCAATCCGAACGGGATCAGAATGTGAAATCTTTTGCGTGAGGTTGTTGTCAATGCCCCAACATAGGCACGCGCCCGCAATCGCAAACGGACCAACATAATCCGTGATCACAAACGAACCGTTCCACGATAAAACGACTCCGCCTGCAACAATGGCAATTAAACCGGCCGCGATACGCCCGTCGATGTTTTCGTGAAAAACACTCCAGGCAATGGTCGCCGTAAAAACAGCCTCAAGATTTAACAGCAGGGATGCACTCGATGCCGGTGTTCGTTCCAGCCCCAACATCAAAAGAACCGGTGCAGCAATTCCGCCAAAAACAACAGCGCCGGTTAGAAATGGAATATCGGGCGAATGAAGAGCAGAGTCAGCGCCAGGCGTTCTAGAACGGACGAGCGCCACAATTGTTAGACCAATTCCCGACCCGAGATAAAGAACGCCTGCCAATAATTGTGGTGGTAGATCTCCAACGAGAATCTTCGCGATCGGAGCGCTGAGACCGAAAAGCACTGCGGCGAGCAATGCATCTCGTACGCCATTCCGCAAGATCATCCGATTACCCTTCTCGTTTCGAATGCATCATTGTTCGCAGTTTAATTCGGGCGCCGGTCCACTCGAGCCGCTGAGTGGGTGACTTACAGCCAGCGGCGGACGGACATCTTATATTCCAAGTATTGCGCACCGAATTTCCATTCTAGGTACTGCTCTTCTTTCGGTATGACGACAGTGTGGATCAGCGCCACCGCTCCGACGAGTGTAGCCAGCAGCCACACGCTGTTGACCCAGATCGCGATACCGAGTTGGAATAGGGAGAACGCAAGATAGATCGGGTTCCGGCTGAAACGATACGGGCCTGTGCGCACGATGGCGGTAGTGGACTTTCGGGCGGGTACAGGCGTGCCGGCTGCTCGGAAACTCGCAACCGAGTAAGAGAACAGTGCGATGGCAACCGCGACGAGAGGAACTCCAAGCGGCACAGCAAGGCTGACGGGAAGGAATGACAATGGCACGAAAAAGTGAATCACGAACCCGGAGACGAGTGAAATCAGATAAACAAGCGGCGGGCGAACGAGACCGAGGTTCGCAACGTCCCGTGACGCGCTTGAGGCGCCGCCGTTCTGTGGTGTAGTTGGCATGGTCTTTGGCCCCGCAAGATCGATCGATTACGGTGCCCGGCGATCTAACGGCTCATCTATCAGCGCGTAGCGATGACTGAGGCACAAAATCGCTGCTCATCGGAACTCCATTCCGGCCGCATCGCGTTCGGCTGTGGTCCAATCCTTGGCCCGATGCAGACGGGACGCCCAGTCTTCTACTGCTGCCAGATAGACCGGCTGATGATTCAGACGATTCTCCCGGATGCATGCCTCGGTGAACTTGAGCGCGTGAGGGTCATCCGTCTCAACTGAACGTCCGATGATCTCCGACTCCTCATGTGTGTGCCACTCTTCGCTTTCGGAGGGTTTTTCATCGGCATATACGGCGGCTACTGCGGCAACGTTTTGCCAGACATAGGCAAGCGCCGTCTTGTGTAGACCCCGCGGCAGGTGAGGCAACAGCAGGCGTAGCGCTGCTGGTACCGTGACCGTGTGCAGCAACACGAGGGGCTGACGCGAAGCGTTAGCCAAATACAAGCGAGCACCAGCCTCGGTGAGCGAACTTAGAGCCGTCTCGACCGACTCGGGCTCAGCCGCACGATCCACCGCAGCCGAGAATTCGTCCGAGTGCGCTGCCATCACTCGGAGGTAGACCTCTCGCGGGGCCCCCCGCCTCGACTGGCCGCGCAGGAAGAGCGGGACTTGGTCGAGAGCTTGGCCGTAATCAAGGGAACCGGCTAGGCGTGGGACCCCCGGGAGCTTTCGGTAGTACGCTGCCCAGTACGCTAGGGCAACACCGAACTCCTCTATGCGCAACGGCGTCTCGGCGTGCTGCAACGCGCGGAGAGCGTGCGCTGTGCGGATGAGGCCATGGGCGCCTGCTGAAGGCGTCGCCGGCAGCAAACGGCCGATCCACTCTGTAAATACGGAACGCCAAGGGGCCTCAGCCAATTGTGTGCGAAAGAAAACAACCCAGTCTCCGATACGCTCAATAACTCCGAGACCCTCCCTCCACGTTTCTTTTGTAATGGGCGCGTTGGACGCGGGCATGAGATCGAGGTTTCGCCGGTATCGATCTGCCCATGCGACGACGGCGTCGTCGCGACCCAGAGCGACCAACGCCTCAGCGCCCATCGGTCCGTGATTAGGGGCGATGCCCCCGGCGACTTCGGTCCCGGTACCGAGTAAACGCTCAAGTGCTTCGTCAAAAGCATCATTCATGATCAATCTCCCACTCCTGATAACGGGTACCAGGCGCAGCCGACGTCAGTGGCTGAAAAGAGAGCGCGGTGAGTGTGAACAATTCGAAGGGAGTGCTCGGCAGTGGATCGGGCGGGTGAGCGAGGCCGCGTTGCTGTGTACCCCTTCTCTTAAAGCATAGGAGTTCCCGACAAGGCTGTCCAAGACATTAGTAATCGGCCTGTGATACTTTTCAGGCATCATGGAGTTGCGTCACCTCCGCTACTTCGTCGCAGTTGCTGAAGAACTCCATTTTGGCCGCGCCTCGGCTCGCGTGCACGTTGCACAGCCTGCAGTGAGCCGTCAGATCCGTGCGTTGGAGGAGGAGATCGGCCTCAGCCTTTTTGAGCGAGATCGTCGTCGCGTGGTATTGACGGCGGCAGGTGCGGCATTTCTGGAGGAGGCGAGATCGCTTCTTCAGCACGTAGACCGCGCAGTGATAACTGCACACCGAGCGGCTCGCGGTGAGCTTGGGTCGCTCCGAATCGGTTACGTCCCGGCCGTGGTACACACCGGCCTTCCGGAGATCGTGCGGGCGTTTCGCAAGCGGTTCTCTCGTGTCGAGGTGCGACTTCAGGAAATGAACCCGGCGATGCAGGTGGATGCCCTGCTCGCTGAACGGATCGATGTGGGATTCGTCCGCGGACCCATTGACGAGCCGACGCTTGCCTCGAAGACGGTGTTCAAGGAGCCCATGGTGGCCGTCTTGCCGTCCGGTCACCAACTCGGCAGCCACAAGATCCTAGGCCTGGCGATGCTCGCGAAGGAGCCTTTCGTGTTCCAAGCGCGATCGCGGGGGCCCGGTGCCCACGACCACATCCTGGCCATCTGTCGAAGAGCGGGTTTTAGCCCGCAGATCGTACAGGAGGGTTCGTACACCGACCTGTTGAGCTTGGTCGCGTCGGGAGCGGGCGTGGCCATCGTACCGACGTCGTTGCGAGCAATTCGACGCGCGGGCGTCCTCTTTCGGCCGCTACGGGAGAGACCGATGACGCAATTGGACATGGTGTGGCGCGAGGATGCCGCATCGCCGGTGCTTCGCGAGTTTCTAGAACACCTGCGCCGCTTGGGCGCTCGCGGAATCCGGCCGAGGGTGGGTTGAACCGCGCATCAAGATATTCGAGACGTTGAAACAGATGAGAACGGGAATGATTCGGCGTAATGTTCGGTTCGCGCGCGATGTGTGCCGCCCCGGTGGGACTGGTCCAATCTGCCCATCGTAGTAGGCGGTGGAACTGTAACTTTCAGAACTTGAAGCCGAAGCTAAAGCTGATCTGAAGGTTCGACTCTGTGCCGGGTCGGAATGTCCCGAGAGCGGTGTTCACAACGTCGCTCCCGTAAAAAACCATTGTATTTCCGAAGTCCATTCGAAAGACCATTCGTTCTGTAATGCTGCGTTCGGCAACCGCGCCGAGATCCAGGACAGCGTGGTCTAAAGCTGAATTGCGGGCGCGAAAGTCACGACCACCAAAATGGAGCAGTCCCGGACGGATTTTGATGAAGCCGCCCCACGAACCGAAGTGACCACCCGCTTTGACCCCGCCGACCACTTGGGTTTCTCCAAAATTGCCGCTTGGGTTTTCCGGGAAGTGATTTGCTTCGGCTTCAACAGTGATGTGGTTGCCGAGCTCTCGACCGATCCGTCCGCCGAGGCCGAGTGGCTTTTCTGCCGGCGCGCCGAATTGGATGGTCGTCACCTGAAAGCCTGCCTCCCACTTGTAATTCGGCTCTCCTTGTGCGTTCGCGGCTCCGATCGGCAATGACACCATTACAACCGTCCCTGCAATGATCGCTTTGAGCATCGCTTTACGATTTGCCGAAAAGCTTACTGATGGAGCGCTTGCCATGCCAGCTGTTCATCGCTTCGCTCCACGTGTTTCCTTAACATCATCGGCATTGATTTGTGGGGTCTGCTCGCCAGCCTTTGCCGAATAGATGATGAATTTGAACGGATCCGTGTTTTGGTTCTTTTCCATCAGCTTCAAATACGCGAACCGCTTAGCCCGCTTGAGAGAATCGCTGTCGGGAAACTTTGTCTCTGCGGATTCGATCAGCTCCGCTGCCATGGCATACCTTCCGTCTGAAGTGAGACGGTCCGCTGCTTTGACAATTTGCGCCTCCGAGAGGCCCAGATAGTCAACGAGAAGTTCCGCACGATCCGTTCGGCCAAGATGAGCCAGTCCTTGAAGGTTGGCCTCCCAGTACCCGACATTTTGATCGTAGATTCTGTCGATCACGTGCTCGCGCAAGATGTAGTAAGGCTGATGAGCATCGGGCTGAGCGGCCAGAAAATCCGGAGGGATGAGGTTTGATTCGTGAATTGCGGCGCGCTCGTCACCGCGGCGGATCGCCGTGAGCACTTGATCCCGCAACCATCCCAAGTCCGTTTTCAGGTGGCGGAGAATCAGCGGTGAGGTGAAGTTCCGGGTGATCGGCTCGTGCCCGTGCAACAGGTGCTGAGGGTCTCTGCTCACTATCACATCAATCGCATCAAGTAATCCCTGCAAATCACCGTCCTCATCAAACGGCGCTCCCAGATACGGCATGATGACGTCCCCCATGAACATCACTCTGTCGTCGGGAAGATAAATCAACATGGCATCATGCGTCTCACCCCCTCGAACTGGGATCAACTCGAATTTCGATCCACCGATGTTCACGTCCGTTCGATTGTCAACCGTCATGTCTGGTTTGTAGCTACGAACATCCTCAGGGTTGAATCGCTCTCCGAAAAACGGTTTCCCGAAGATGTCCGGGCCGTTGAATTCCTTTTCAAACTCTTCCTGATAGTTGCCTCGACCATAAAATTGGGGACGCGGGTTCAGGCCGCGAAAGTACAAATGACCGCCGACATGGTCCCAGTGAGCGTGGGTAACGAATACAGTTGTCAGGGGAGGCAGTCCAGGCGCAAAGGCTTGCAGCGCTTCGTATGCGCCTTTTGCGAAGTCCGGGCGTGTGCCCGCGTCAATGCTGATGAGCTGATTTCGGTCCTTGGAGACCACAAAGTAATATTCCGTGAATTCGAAGCCGGTCAGCGCGTAGACACGACCGGGAACGATTTCTGTAATGCGCCTTGGGGCAAACGCATGACCCGAGGCTCTGTCTTCGGAAAATGGGGTTGCCAGTGTGATTGGGTGATCGAAGTCGGTATAGCCGCTGCGATGGAGATATTCCTGGGCCTTTGCTGTATCGCCATCGTTCAGAGCGAGTTTGCCGAGATGATAGTAGACTTCGCGCAACCAGCCCGGATGAGGCGCTTTGTCTGCGTGCTCAAGACACCAGGCGAGTTCCTCCTGTGCAGTCTTTCTCTGGCCAAAGAAGCCAGGCAGCTCGGTGTGAACTATTCCAGAGATCCAATTCACGACGAAAACCTGCCCGCCTGAGAGCTGCTTTGCTTGATCGAGCGTAGCAATCGTGTCCTTTACATATCCGTAGCGCCTCAGTAGCGACACCGAGGATGCATGCTGGGCATGCAGCAAGCCAATGATTCCCAAATACAAAGACTTCTGGACCGGCGTCAGCTGTGGCTCGAATTCCCTAAGACGCGCGGAGAAGAAATCTGCTCCCTCGGCATGAAGGTTTGAATTCGCAAACTCAGTCATGAGTATGAACATCAGTTCAGGGTCCTTTGGCGGGGCGGTGCTGTTTACAGCCTTCAGGTATTCCAGATCTGGGTTGCGCAGCTTCGCGAAGGGCTTGTCACTGCTTCGTACAACGGCAATAACGACAACGATGAGTAGCAGAACAGACAACAGTAACCCGATCCGCAAAAAAGCATGAGCTTTCATAATCCCTCCTTTGCGTCGACCCCACGCGCCCAAGGCGCGGCAGACAAGAGGCCGCTATCTCGATTGCGCGGGCCGTGGATCCATCCAGGATCGAACTTCGATTCTGACGCCATAACGCAAGCCAGGATGCGGATTGGCTATATCGACGGCGTCGCTAATATCGATTGCCTCGATAAAATTTAGTGCGACGAGGGTCCCGTCGTCACTCTTGTTGCGCGCATCCTCTCCGAGTCGATAGCTCTCATCGCCCAAGATCCGGGGCTCCAGATTACGACCGTGCTTTATCGGCTCGATTGCCCAGCCCCTTACTTCTTCGGTCCGCTGCTTCTGCTCTTCATCGGAAAGGCGTGTGGGTCCTTGCCGGAAAATGAAAACGAACGATTTCTTCATCTTGCCCCCAGGCAATTTAGTGCCCATTGCCCTCTGGCCTGAGAGACTGACCACGGAGAAAAGAAAAGAACTAAGAGCGTCATACTTGAAGCGACTAACTGCTGAATCTCCTCATGGAATTTAGCGGCGAATGACGAGCGCCGTCTTGAACGAACTGGCTGTCGACGCTTAGGCGCCGCTGATTCCGCTGGGCCTTTCGGGCATCCAAATGAAACCCTCGGCGCTCACGAAGAATGACCCTTTTGTGCCCGGATCAACTGACCAGGCTGAGACCACGATTTGGCGCAGATTCCTGGCGGTGGGAGCGTGTTAGCATCAGATCTCATTGCCGGCGTCCTCGCCATAACTGCAACAATCGCTCTTTCAAGTCGCAGTCCTTGGGCTCGTGCGGTTTCATGGCTGTTCACGCTCCGCCTTTCAAAAGACGACGGAAGAACATCTTCAAACGAACTGGCGTCTGCTCGCTCGCGGACAGGTCGTAATGGAGGCACCACGTTACGAAATGATTCAGGACACGATCAATCATTGGGCTCACCACCGTGGGCAGATGACCGTGTACCTCCGACTAATGGGCGCGAAAGTGCCGGCGATCTATGGGCCATCTGCGGATGACAAGCAGTTCCTGTAAGGGATGGCTTCGGTTACGCGTGAAACGCCGCCAGGCCGAAAGCCAGGGCGAGCGTCGTGACGGCGAGAAGCGCTGCGCCGAAAAACGTCAGAAGCGTGCCGACGGAACGCTCGCCTTCGCGACCGAGCATCATGTGCAGGAAGAAACCACCGGACTGGGCAAGGATGCCCACCACCAACATCACGCAAAGCACGACTGTGCTGTTCTCACTGTAAGTCGTCTCTGTCAGATACCGGTAATAAAGGAGCGACATCAACAACAGCACACCCGCATGAGCATGGCCAGCGCGGAAACAAGTCACCTGAAACGGAGTCAGCGTCCTGCCCTTTGTCACCAAGCGAAGTAGTGAGAACCCGCCAAACATGACGGTTGGCAGGGAAAACCAGGAAATGATCTCGAAGACTCGCACAATGTCCATGGAAACCTACCTGTTCGTATTTGGCGCAGAAATGACCAACAAAAGAGAGGCTATCCCTCGCACGCTTCAAGTGTCTTGAACCAATTGGCCGCTGCAACGAATGGGACGCAGGACTGATGGGGCGACACCGAGTGCGCGTTTGAAGGAGCGGCTCATGTGGGCCGCGTCCGCGAAACCGGCCGCATGTGCGGCTTCTGTGAGCGACACTTTTCCCGAGACGATGGCAGCGGCTGCCCGTTGCAGCCGCAACCAGGAAAGGTAAGGCCGTAATGGGATGCCGATCGATTCGGTGAAAACGTGCATCAACCGGCTCGGTGACAATCCTACGGCCTCTGCCAGCACTTCCAATGAAGCCTCGTCTTCAAACCGCCCGTCCCGCAGCAGCGAGAGGACCTTGCGTACGCGTGGGTGGATAGGGCGACGACCGTTGGGCGGGGTGAGGCCGAGGATTCTGGCACCGCTTCGGCTCCATTCGTCTGCCCCATCACGCACAAACACAGAAGGGTCGGCGCCATGCATCAGCGCCACTCGCTCGACCGAGTCGATCAAGCGCACTGGGCCCTGGAACGCATGCCGGAACATCGCACCGGAATCACTTTCCGGATCCATGAAAATCACTATTACTTCGACGCCGTCGGCATCGACCGCATGGAGAATGTCCGGTGCCGTGAGGATCCCCGCAGCACGGGACCGTCGACCGTTATCCGATGTGCGTACGCCAATGTCGCCCTCAACGGCCAGGATGAAATGCATGGCATGATGCGCGTGCAACTCACTCCGCGAACCCGGACCTCGCGTGGCCAGCACGGGCGGCCAGGCTTTGGCGCGAATTCCCCCGGGAACCACCGGTAAGCGCATGCGCCATGTTTTAGCAGATCGAATTGATATCAGGCAAATATAGCCAGTTCGTTCAAGACACCTCATTGATCGCTGACTAAGATATTGGGGGTTTGTGCAAGCGCGCAGCCTAGCGCCGCGCGCACTGTTGGCTAACCGCAGCGGTGGTAGCACTGTTCCCGCGATGCGGCTTTGTTGCTTCAGTTGTCTCTCGATGCAGGCGCGGACCAGGTCGGCTTCGGACAAATCGACAGGCCCGGGTTGGGCGATGAAGATTACTGTGAAGCCTTACGCTGGGCTCGAGGATCCGTCCACGGGCGCACTTCAATATGGACTCCGTAGCGGAGGCCGGGATGCGTCTTCGCTATTTTCACGGCTTCGGCGAAATCCGCCGCCTCAATGAAATTGAGCGCGATCACAGGCTTGTCGATGTTCGCACCCTCCCCAAGAGAATGACTCTCGTCACCTAAGACGCGAGGCTCGAGATTACGGCCATCCTTAATTTGTTGCATTACCCAAGCCCTTACTTCCTCGGTCCGTTGCTGTTGCTCTTCGTCTGAGAGTACCCGTTGTTCTTTGCGGAATATGAGAACGAATGTCCCCTTCATAGCTGCCTCCTCCGTGACGAGAGAATGGTCGCATCGACTGACGAGTGCCTCTATTTTCGGCCGCTTTCTGAACGTCGACGCTTGCTCTCTCGAATCATTTCGGTCATGTCTTCCACCGGGCGAATCTCAAATGGCCCAGCCTTCAGACACGAGCTGATGTGTGAGCTCCGGTCTGTTTTCATATGACGGGTTGCGGTGCTCTTATCAACGCCCAAAAATCCGGTCCGGACCTGCCGATTTTCCCGCTGCCTGCGATCCGAAAACCAAGTCGTTTGTAGAAACTCAGGTCTTTGGGGTTGAACGTCTCAGCATAGCAGGGCAGACACTCTGCGTCCGCGCGTGACAGTACCGGTTCGAGGAGTGTTGTGCACAGCCGCTCTTTTTCCACGGACGGTTCCACGCCCAGCGCCAACAGGTACCAATGTCGTCCCTGAATCAAGCGTTGATGCGCCTTGTCCAGATGCAATCCCAGCTTTATGCAAAGCCTCAGGCTTGCCCATCCTAACTGACGAGATATCGATGGAAATCCTGACCCCATGGTGCGCCCAATTGTTAGTCCGCTCCCAGGGCCGATCCAGAGAGCGACGCCATTAGCACGATGCGCTGAATGAACCTCCCCGCGCAGCTGACTCGCGTCAATGGCGACGCGAAAAAAGCCGGACAGAAGCCGGAGTCGTGGTCGCTCGTCCCGAATGACGAATGTCACGTGTGGCTCTTCGCAATACGCTCGGCCAAGGATTACCGCCATGCGTTGACTTGAGATGGCTCAAGCGAAGTCGCTGAACCATAGCTGATTCCGGCTTCAGCGCTGCCACTCTGCATCGCTAACATGTTGCTCCTAAACCATTGTGTACAAGTGTGTTCTCTGTTCATTTTTTCTCCGTGCCATGTTGCGGAAACGCTCCACGGCCTCGTTCGGACTGAAATCCTCCAGTTCGTTCATTCCAGTGCTTTCGAACCGGCAAAGAGCACCCTACTAACTAGTCGAACGGGGATTCGTCTGATCGACACGCCAATGTGAGTTTTTCACCAGCCCCGCCCTTTGGCTTCGCGCACAACGTTGAGCGGCGGGCAATCCTAGCGATCCGCAAGTTGATCCAGTTTCGTCATTCTAAAACCAAAGACGAAACTGCTCGGTCGAATGTGACATACCCCGGACGTCCACATTTGGTCGTGTGTCTTCGTCAGAGGGCGTTTGGTCGGAGACGGCGGAAAATACGACCATATAATTTCGATCGGAACGTCAGGCGATTGCAGCGGCGGATTTTCTTAAACCCACGTACTCCAGGCCGGCAAACATCGCGACGCCCAAAGCCTGCGCGCTCACGAATGCGTAGCCTAACGGGTTCGGTGTTATCCATCCTGTCGCGACTACGAGAAAACTATCCACTGTCCAAAGGGCATTCAAAACGATGACTGTCCAAACAGCTGCGGGAGGAAGGCTTTCGCGCGACGTCAAATAGAGGAGCAACAACGCGAAAGGAAGCAGACTGGCTCCCGCGTACCGCAATAATCCGTCCGGCAGTCCTAAGAACTTTGCAAGAGAGGCTGAGCCGATCAGCATCAGCAACCCAGTGGCCACGCAAGTCGCTGCGTCAGCGATCAGTACCCATCGAAGAAATCTTGAAGTTGCAGCTCGCATTTGAAAACCTCCGTTTATGGCATCTTCCGCATCCATTCGTGGAGAAACAATTACCTCACAGGTAATGGGAGAGGAATTTTGAGTCGTGATACCGTTGGACCTGAATGAGCAGCCCGCAAACGCAACCCGTAGGAAATCTATTGCGCGACTGGCGCAAGCGCCGTCATCTGAGCCAACTTGACCTTGCGTGTGACGCAGAGATTTCTGCAAGGCACTTGAGTTTTCTCGAGACAGGACGCTCACTGCCGAGCCGCGAGATGTTGATGCACCTTGCTGAGCAACTTGAGATTCCGCTACGCGAGCGCAACGCCTTGTTGGTTGCCGCAGGCTACGCGCCAGTATTTCAAGAACGGCCACTTGGACATCCGGCGCTTCAAGCGGCGCGCAAGATTATCGACCTTGTATTGGCGGGACATGAGCCTTATCCAGCATTGGCCGTCGACCGTCATTGGAGTTTGATTGCATCAAACCGTACGGTTCCCATGCTCATTGCCGGCGTAGACGCTTCTTTACTAAACCCTCCCATCAATGTTCTTCGGCTGAGCCTGCATCCGGCAGGATTGGCTCCGCGGATCGCAAATCTGTCGGAATGGCGGTCCCACCTTCTCATACGGCTACGCCGTCAGATTGATGTGAGCGGAGATCATATTCTTGCGGAGTTGTTAAATGAACTTAGCAGCTATCCGACAACAGGCGGAAAGAAACATGACTTCCAAACAAGTACGGACTATGCAGGTGTAGCGGTTCCTTTTCAGATCGTTACCGAAGTCGGCATTCTTTCGTTTCTAAGTACAACCACCGTTTTCGGAACGCCAGTCGACATCACCCTTTCAGAACTCGCATTGGAGTCCTTTTTCCCGGCCAACGCAGTTACGACCGAGGCATTGCATCGAATGGTGTCGAAATGATGCCTGTTGGGTGACTTGTCAGCGCGGAACACGGCCATCAGCCCCCAGCCGAGCGCCGACAAAAGCGTTGGGACAAAAATCAATTGATCGATCATTCAATCTTCTCCAGAAACGCAGTCGTTCGGGGCGGCTGAACTTAGCACTTATTTTTTCAATACGGCTATAAGGAAAATAACAGACGCGCTCAGGCTGGCGATCGTTCGCAAGGCATGCAGGCGTCCCCACCGCACCAAGAGAAGTTGAGTGTCTCTCGCAGTGCGGTCTATACCCGTCGTAAGCAGACGCTTGTTTGTTGGCAAAATCACAACGAGTGTATACGGAACCACAGCGAAAATTAACAGAGCGCCGGCGATCCAAAGTATCGAACCATCAAACCACCATGAACCTAACCCCGATACTGTTGCCGCAAGAGCGAGCGGCACCTGCATCGCCGCCGCACGATGGTAACTCGGTCCAAAAACAGTTGCGGCCAGTTCGGTACCACATTGCATACGCGCGGGATGTTCTGCCAAGTTGATATAGAGAGCTGCGCCGGCAAAAAGAGTGCAGCTTAGGATCGCGACAAACTGAAATGCTTCAGACATGAGAGCTCCTTCTATGCCGAGAACATTGAGCACCCTGGAGATTTCGCTAGAGTCACGCTCGGCGACACTGATTTCATCTTCACAGAATCGAGCGGTGATAATTCCACACGAGAGTGCCCTACAAACCGGCAAGATGGAGGCAGTGTCCGTTTGGGCACCGAGTCCGAGTCGGAATACTGCCCCAGGTATGGAGGTTGAGTGACATGCCAAAGGGAAGACCATTGGATGTCGAGCACGAGCTCCTTGAGGTTTTCAAACAGAATGGTTTGGTGAATGAATATCTCATCAACGTCGTTCCGCCGGCCCTCTGGCGCATGAATCCTCCAGTTGGCCGCGGGCGCTCGATCGCCGCTATCGTCGCTCATATGCAAAGTGTACGGCGCACATTCGCTCGAATGGGCGGTGCGCGACCCGGACCGCCATCGCTCGATCGCAAAAGTTCAACGCCTCAACAAGCGCAGCGGGCGCTACATCAGTCGACGGAGGATCTCGCACGCCTGTTCGACACTGCGTTTGCGGCTCGTCAGGCCCGAGTGAAAGGAATGCCGCGCCGCGCAGTCAACATGCTTGCGTATCTCATCCAACACGATGCACATCATAGAGGTCAGATCTGCCTCCTCGCGCGCGATTTGGGTCATGAGTTCAAATCCGAGGACACGATGCGTATTTGGGGTTGGAAGGCATTGCCGACGATCCGATAAACACGAGGTCGGACGACTACTGTTGCTGTCGTCGATCGATTATTCATGATCTGATCGACGGACTCGGTTTAGGCCGGGCGTAGCTGACAGTGAGTATCTCCCAATTGTGACCATCGGAGTCGAACCAGTACAAATTCTTTCCGCCGTTGTCTGTGTTGATCTTCATGTCCATTGGACCGTGCGGGCTGCTGCGATAAGGAATCTTCTTGTCCCGCAGTCTTGCGAGGATCGCTTCAAACTCTTCGTCGGCGACCGAGAAACAATAGTGGTGCACATCGAATTTGTCGCCTTCCATAAAGTCGATGGTGAGGGTCTCGTTGACATAGACAGCCGAGAATACGCCAAATGATTCGCCGGACTGGACGCCGAGGAGGTCCGCCAGTAGCTTCGCCGACGCTTTTCGGTCACGCGATGGGACTATGAGGTGATCAAGGATCGCCATGGTAGGTTTCCTTTCTCAAGTATAACGAAGATATTTTGAATGCCTGTGGTCGAGTCCATTGAATCCAGACTTCCGCAGCGATGAGGTGTAATACAAAACCAATCCAAAACGCGGTCCCGAAGAACTCGTAGGGTGTGAGTCCTGTAAACCGGGCCGTGGCGAAAAAGACTCCAACGATAGGCCGTATCGTTGCGACCGCTAAACCGATGGAAAACGCACGAATCATCCATTGCGATGGAGCCCGATTTCCCGCAGCCGAATATGGCGCAACGCCTTGCCTAATGCGAACAGAAAAAACAAAGCAAATAGCGTGGTTGCCGCTGCTTGATTGACGCTGCCGATTGCCGGCATTCCGAAGCTCATCACGAGCGCAGTCGTACCCACCACTACACCACACAAGAGCAGAATGCGCCCGGTCCGGCGGTGCAATTGGAGATGACGATCACGGAATGTCTGACTGAATTGTAATGGTGCGAGCAACAGGAAGAACAACGCTGGGAGTATGTGAACAAGCGTCAATCGTGGGTAGCGAGCGAAGATGTCGTCAAGCGCCTGGAACTGCGCGAGGGGCGGATTCGACGGAATGGCCGGCGGACTATAACCGTTGATCAGGATCGGCACGAGGTGCATCGTCCGTCTCGTGACGACAAACACGCCAATCAAAACGAGGAGGACGACGGCACTCCATAGCCATCGGCTGACAAGCCCATTTGGCTGCATGCTCCAACTGAACTCACCGTGCCATCCCTTATCGTTCAGCACTCAACTGAGCCTGCTGAACAACGAAAACGCCCGTAAGGCGGCCAACCAAGCAATGAGTGTTGCAGCGTGGCGGATGTATCCCAGTTTGATCCACTGCGCGGCTTTGGTCACGGCTTCCGATGCTGACATCGTTTTGCTATTCATAAGCCTGAGCATCGTTGGGATGAAGTACGTGAATGTCATAAATCTATCCACGAGCACGGCGGATCCGGCTGCCAGCCACCAGTTGCGAACTTCATTCGGAGCCACCCACGCAGCCGCGAGACTTGCCAACGTGAGCAACGTGAGCGGGACGGTTGTCACATAAACCCAGAACCGAAGGCCTACGTTCGCCTCGCGCGCAGCTTGGGCATTCCACCGATATCCGGAACTCGCTGAAAAACTCAGCCACTGAGGCACAGTAATTCGAGTCTCGTACAACCCTGCGCCAAACGCGATGCCGAGGTTGATGACGAACAATGACAGTATCACCCACGCGATGAATGCAGCCATGTTCCCTCCGTTGTGTCACTCGAATCGCCCCATTCATCAGGCAGGGTGCCCTCAGGCAGCAACACGCCTTTTTCGAGATGGCGTACCTTTGAGGCATAACGTGCCGCATGCGAATCGTGCGTCACCATCACAATGGTCTTTCCGAAATCCCGATTTAGTTTTTCGAGCAAGCGCAAGGCGTCTTTTGCTGAAGCTGCATCCAGGTTGCCGGTCGGCTCATCGGCCAGGATGAGATCGGGATCCGTCGCAATGGCTCGCGCTATGGACACGCGCTGCTCCTGGCCGCCGGAGAGCTGCCTCGGATAGTGGTCTGTGCGATCCTGCAGTCCGACTAAATTGAGTGCCGTTGCGGCGTGTTGCCGCCGCTCCGACCGCGAGAGGTTCGTCAAGCGTAGCGGGATCTCTACATTTTCGAGCGCTGTCAGCACGGGTATCAAATTGAAACTTTGAAATACGAAACCGACGTGCTGATTCCGCCATGCCGCCAATTCCCGGTCTGAAAGGTGTCCAAGATCCTTGCCGAGGACATGAATCTGTCCGGAAGTAGGACGATCCATCGCGGCGATGACATGTAAGAGTGTGGACTTGCCTGAGCCAGACGGGCCCATCAATGCAACGAACTCGCCTTTCTCGATGGTCGTGTCGATGTTCAGCAAGGATTCGATTCGAAACTGTCCTCGCACGAACTCCTTTCCGAGGCCGTGCGTTTCAATAATTGCGCTCATTGCTTCTCCTTTATCTTTACTCTCATCCCGTCTCGTATGTTTTCCGGCGGCGCCAGGATGACGTCCTCTCCGCCGATGAGATCTTTGATTGGCCGGCGATGCACGATACCCTCGGTGACTACGAACACAGAACCGTCGCGTTCCGAGGATGGAGGCACTTCAAGGTTTGTTCTTGCCTTCTGCTCAGAGCCTGTGGAGTCGGGAGCAGCGAATGCCACATTCGCGCTCATATCGGGGCGTAGAAAATCATCCTGTTCAAGGATCTTCACCTTCACTTGAATCGTGGCCCTCTGCCTATTCGCCTCGGGTGAAATCTCCTTAATAGCGGCGTGATACTTCCTATCCGGGTATGCTTCGAGTCCAACAGTCGCCGATTGCGCTTGGGCCAGTTTCGGAAAATCGTTCTGACTGATATCGAGTTCAACTTCGAGATCACGCAGATCAGCGATGGACACAACGTAACCTTTCGCCCCTCGCTCTCCCACAAAGCCCGTCGTGACAAACTCACCCTTCTCCACGTTCCGTTCCAAAATTGTTCCGGAGATTGGCGCTCGAATGACCGTGTTCGCAAGCTGATTGCGAGCGAACGCGAGGCTTCCTTGCGCCTGATGAAGCGATCCGCGGAGTGCGGCGATCTCTTCGCTACGAGGTCCCCTACGAACGAGACCGTAAGAGTTTTCCGCGGAACGGACTTGCGCGGCCAGACTGTCGTGCCTGGCTTCAACGTCATCCAGCACTTGACGAGGAAGAATCCCTTCACCTACCAGCGAGCGCGTTCGGTCTCGCGCGATTCGGGCGTTTGCGAGATCCGCCGTTATTCGATCCACATCAGCTCGGGCTCTACCGATTTCTTCCGGACGTGAGCCGTTTTCCAACTCGGCTAAGCGAGCTTGCAGATTCTCGATCTGGCCCTCGGCCTCGACGACTCGCGCTCGATACTCGTCGTTTTCGAGTCGCACCAACTCTTGCCCTTCTTTAACGTTGTCGCCGCGGTCGACGCCGATCCATGCAACCCGCCCTACAACTTTGGCAGCCAACTCGATTTTGTGTGCAGCGACGACGTATCCGGTCGCGTTCAATACCGTGCCAGCATTCTTTCGTGTTGCCGATGGTGCAGCGACTCGCACAATTTCGACTTCGATTGGAGCTGCGATCTTCGCGTAGACCGCATAACTGGCTAACGTCGCTAGCGCGATACAAATCACCAGTCCGCGCCGGGCGCGCTTCGATCCAGCCGATGGAGGTGTTCGATCGATACGTAAACTTCGAAGCTCCGCGTCCATTACTTGATGGCTGCGCCCTGTCGGGCTTGCATTCGCTTCGCTCATGACTTGATGGCTACGGTCTACTTTTGAGGCTTCGCGCTGTCGCGCTTGCGCTTCGCGCGGGCTTGCATTCGCTTCGCTCATCACACCTCCTTTAGGGCCGCCGTGATCTGAAGGCGTGAAGCTGCGCGAGCCGGGAAGAATCCTCCAATTCCGCCCAGCAAAATCGCGAATGCGACGCCACCCAGCATTGCCCTCGGTGTCACCTGAAATTGGAAAGCAATTTCGCTGAATGTGATGAGGTTTCCGATGCCTGTTTGAAAGTTGTTCAGCGGCAGCGCAATTAGACATCCGCACACGCCGGCGATCGCCGAAAGAATGATGGATTCGATGAGAAAGCTGACAAGAACGCTTAGCCGCGAGAATCCCAGAGCCCGCAGCGTTGCAATCTCGCGCGTGCGTTTCGCCACCGCTGTGAACATTGTATTCATCGCGGCGAAACTGCTGCCGATCCCCATGATTATCGACACCAGCAGGCCCAGGTATTGCAATGGTGCGCCCGCATCAGTTTGATTTTCGTAATACGTTCGTTCCGACATCGCATTGACGCCGAGACGACGATCATCATTTAGGGTGTTGATCAGAGCCGGCAGAGTTGCCGCATTTTCCGCCCTCAATAAGACGGAACTAAGCGTGTCCTGACGGTTGAAATCGGAACTGATTTGTCCCAGTTCGCCCCAAATTTCGCTATTGGCGGCGGAATGACCAGCATCCATCACACCCACTACGAGCCACTCGCCACGGCCGAAGTTCAAGGTGCGGCTGATTCGAGCTGCTGGGTAGCGCGACGCAATTGACGCTCCGACAACGATTTCACGCTGCCCCGCCCGAAACCACCGCCCTTCGCGTATTGCAACATGTCGCATATCGATGCCGATCGTGGTGAGGCCGCGAAGGCTGACATTCATGCCCTCGGGACTGTCGACGCTCGGCAAATGGGGATGCCGACGTTGACGTGTTCCCCTGCAACGCGCAGTGGGCGCTTTCAGCCATGAGGTCCGCAGGCGTTCAGGTGACAGGGGTCGACCTTGGCGCAATAGCCGATCACGCCATGTCGGCGGATCTCGGCCTTCGCGCTGCGCGCGCCTGGTTTGACAGGCTCAGCAGCGAGAAGTGAACCAACAGGTCGATTGGATTACTCCGATCCGGGTTCCGGGCGAGACTCAAGGCAAGGCTCAACCTCAACGGGGCTTGAGCACAGTCAATAAGGGATCGTGCTCGGAACCTGCTGGTCAGCACCGGTAGCCAGCTCCTTTCGCGCGTTCAGTTGGCGGAATGGCCCGTTCGTCCGTTTTGCTTTGCCGTTTGTCCGGTCTCGGTAGTCCATTCTGGACATCCGTCTTATGGTTGAGCTGGCGAGCCGAGTGTGTAGGAGGCGATTTTCAATCAGATGTCTATTTTGAACCGCCTCGTTCGTCTTATTTCTGTGAGAGCAAGTATCAACGAAAAAACTGACTTGCTCCTTCGCCGATAGAAGGAAGGACTTAGAACAATGAATGCTGCTTCAGTTGTGCCCTGCGACGCAATTTGGCTTCAGCTCCAAAATTATCACGTGATGCCCCTGAACCCGGGACTCGAGGGATGCATCGAACTCATGCGTGCGATCCACGGAGGAATTCCCGCCTGTCCGGATTTACACCGAAATGATTTTTATGAGGTTGAACTCGATGACGGATGCGCCTACGTTCACGTGCGTCATGATTTGAAGACCGTGTATCTGGTCGCCTATTTCAGTTCGACTTCCTCAAGGCAGTCCTTTGGGCAAAACGGTTCGGAAAATGAATAGGAGAGGAGTTGATTAAATGTCCAGAGTTGAATCTCGCGAGCCTGACCCGTATTTTCCAGTCAGTTTTGAAGGGACACGCCACGATAGCCACGTGGTTCCGCTCGATATGTCACAAGTCGAATTGTTGGCCGCCGTTTTGAGCCGCGCCCTTCAGGACGAACCGAACTTCAAGTACCTGATGCCCGACGAGCAAGCGCGGACTGTGATGGTGCCATGGTTTTTCAGCTCCGTTGCCATTCGTGCCTGCCACCTCTACGGCGAAATCTACACAACGGAAAGCATCGAGGGTGGTGCACTCTGGATTAGCCCTGGACAAACCTTAGCCTTCGAGGAAATGCTCCGGTCAGAGATTTTGGCGATGCCGTTTAAATTGGAGTGGGTAAGCGTCAGGCGCTACATAAACCTGGGTTCACGTGTAGAGGCGGTGCGCAAGCGGTTGGCCAGAGGACCGCACTGGTATCTCATGGCTCACGGAATGGAGCCATCAAAGCAGGAACTCGCCATCAGTACAACACTCCTCGAACCGGTGCTGTCGCAAGCCGATTTCCATGGTCTGTCATGCTATCTCGAGACTTTCCATGAAAGGAACTTGCTGCTCTACGAAGGGTGTGGCTTTCGAGTTCATGGCGCTGGGTACATTCCAGGGGGCGGGCCGAATTTTTGGGCGATGATGAGGTCACCGCAATAGTTGTAATCGCTACACCGCCCGCCGAACCCAAACAGGGGCTTTTGATGAATTTCCAGCAACCGGAAAACAGTAAACTAATTCATCGTAATGCAGCAGAATTGACCACGAAGTGATTCACGAAACGGTCGGCGTTCCTGTGAAGTACTTTCCACTACTCGCGGCTTGTGAATTTGCCGGTGCACTCGGACTCGTGGCTGGGATCTGGTGGCCGCCCCTAGGCCTTTCGGCAGGAATCGGCCTCGTGCTGTACTTCGTAGGAGCCATCGTCTCACACTTGCGTGTCGGAGATGTCCGAGGCATTGGCGCTCCTGCCTTCATGTTGATGCTTGCGGGCGGTGCGCTCGCCCTCCGCGTTCTGACGAACTAAGCCGGGACTTCAGACTAGAGAAACGACTGAGATTCGGTCCGGCCTCAAGCGGAGGGTTACCGTTTTTCAGCGAGATTGTTTCGGGTCAACGTATGTGCGAGAAATACTTCGCATCGAGGATTGCAGTCAAACCCGTTTAAGGGTGCTCTTACCGTATCTCAAACCCAGTTTCTGCATGCGGCTTCTGAGCGTGTTTGGGTGCAGCCCGAGAATACCGGCAGCACCGTTGGGTCCACTGATCAGCCCACTGGTTCGTTCAAGAACCGCGCGAATATGCTTGCGTTCGACTGTAGCTAGTGTGTCGTCTGATTGTTTCCGGGCCGGGGTTGTCAGAAGCAGATCATCGCGGATTCTCAACGTATCGCCCGCCGACAATAGAACTGCCCGCTCGATGACATTCTCCAGCTCTCGCACGTTACCGGGCCAGCTGTAATGGGTTAGCGCCGCTATGGTTGCCTGGCCGACACGGTCGAAGAACCTGCCAATTCGTGCTCCGTGTTTGCGGGCAAAGTGGCTGACTAGGAGTGGAATGTCATCGGGCCGTTCTCGAAGGGCTGGCATCCGAATAGGAATAACGTTAAGCCGGTAATAAAGATCACTGCGGAACCTGCCTTCCTTCATGGCCTTCAACACATCCTGATTCGTTGCTGCAACGAGTCGGACATCAACTTTAATCGTCTCCTTGCCGCCGATCCGTTCGAACTCTCTTTCCTGGAGTACCCGGAGCAATTTCACCTGCAGCTCAGGCGCCAAGTCTCCGACTTCGTCCAGAAACAGTGTTCCGCCATCGGCCTGTTCGAACCGTCCGATTCTCCTCATCAGAGCTCCCGTAAAGGCTCCTTTCTCGTGGCCGAACAACTCACTCTCCACAAGGCCGCTGGGAAGCGCCGCGCAATTGACTTTAATTAGAGGACGTCCTTTTCGATTACTTGCATGGTGAATTGCTCGTGCAACCAACTCTTTGCCGGTGCCGGTTTCGCCGGTAATGAAGACTGTGCTGTCCGATCTGGCAACGGTGCGAACTTGTTTCAGTATCATCTTGATCGACGGGCTTCTCCCGATGATCTGTTCGAAATCATGTTCGTCCTTGATTTCTTCCATCAGGTAGGCATTGTCCTCCTCGAGCTGCGACTTCAAACGCGCGATCTCCGTGTGCGCCTGAACGTTGCCGACAGCGAGGGCTACCTGATTGGCGATTTCCTGGAGGAACGTGGCGTCTGCTTCGTGGAATTGCCCGGCGGTTTGACTTCCCAAATTCAAGGTTCCGATACTCTTGCCGTTCAGCAGCAGCGGCGCAGCGACCAGCGACCGCAAGCCTTCTTCATAGAGCGCCTCTTCAACTGGGGTACGACGGTCCCGATAGATCAATCCTTAATGACGGCTTTCTCTTGTCGAACGCTTCCCAGGCGTAGCTGTGTGCGTTTCGCGCAAGTTCAAACCCCAAAACAAAAGTGGAGGATCGTGAGTGTCCATCGAGAGCGAAGATTTGGCGCGAATCGGATTTTTCCTCATACAGCAAGAGGGCCGCTCGATCGAACGAAATCACGCCCTGAATGGCGGTAGCGATCGACTTCAAAAGAGTCTTCTGAGTCAAATTGACGATCAAGGCATTGTTGATCGCCAACAGTGCCCGGAGTCGTTGGGCTGATTGGTCTGTCGGTTCTGGATGCACGATAGCTTTCATATCATTTCAACTGCAGTTCGAAGGTGACAGTCTTCGAAAGGCAGATATTACGCCCGTTCACGACATTTCGTGAAATCCGCGATTTCGCGGTCGGATACCCAACCCATTGCAGAAACACGTGTGCTTCTCGACTCACCTACGAAATGTCGCGATGACTGCCAACGCGCGCTGATTGGCCAAGGTCTCTGTTCAGATGCGAGGTTGCTAAGAATGAACATTTTCTGCGCACACGAGAGGACCATCCGAATGGCACGCAGGATGCAAGACAGGACGCTCCAGTAGAAACGACTACGTCACGGGCAAGACGAACTGATGGAACCCCATAGTCCTCTCCCTGATTGCCCTGGCGTTCCACGTCAAAGGTGGCAACGCTTTCTACTGTCCGTGGCAGTACCTAACCGCTTGGGTGATGCGCGCAAGAAGCGACGTGAAGCACCCTAAGCAAGACTTGCTAAACCAGTTGTGCCCCGACATCAGTAGCTAAAGGAATCAGGAGCAACGATCATGATCGAGTTCAGTGTGAATGGAAAGCCGGCGCGCTTTGATGACGATCCAACGACGCCGCTGCTTTGGGTTCTTCGGGACGCGCTGGGTTTGACGGGAACGAAGTACGGTTGCGGGATCGCACGTTGCGGCGCCTGTACAGTGCATCTTAATGGAGCGCCGATTCGCTCTTGCGTCACCCAAGTTTCGCGTGTCCAAGGCGGTTCGATCACTACGATTGAGGGACTGTCTAGTGATCTAAGCCATCCCGTGCAGAAAGCGTGGCTAGCCCTTCAGGCGCCACAGTGCGGTTATTGTCATGCCGGGCAGATGATGACTGCCTCAGCCCTTTTGAGCACAATTCCAAACCCGACGGATACCGATATTGACGATGCCATGTCCGGCAATCTGTGCCGTTGCGGAACCTATCATCGAATTAGGGCAGCTGTACATCGCGCGTCGGAGTTGGCACGGAAGGCAGGTAACCAATGAGTGTCTTCATCATGACACTTATTCTCCGGCTGCTTCCTGTCACTCCGATTCAGTCGGATTCTTTCACTTCATTTCAGGCCTTTCAGAGGGCGGCGACAGTGCTGAGACATCCTCGATGCATCAATTGTCACGTGCCTGGCGATGCGCCGCAGTTCGGTTCTGCGGGGGAAGCCCATGCGATGCGTGTGAAGCGTGGATTGGATGGTGGAGGAACACCTGTCATGCGCTGCAATACGTGTCACCAAGAAACGAACGCGGAGGTGTTGCACGGGCCGCCGGGCTCGAAGGAGTGGCGGCTGCCGTCCCCAAGAGTCCGAATGGCATGGGTTGGTCTCAATGACCAGCAATTGTGCCGCACGATTATCGATCCAAAAACGAACGGCGGCATGTCGCGCGACACCATCACGCATCATATGGAAACGGATCCCCGTGTGCTGTGGGCTTGGAATCCAGGCCCAGGCCGAGAATCACCGCCGATGAGTCAGCGCGAATTTGTTGCTTTGATTCGCACGTGGATTGAGAAAGGAGCTGCGTGTGCGCCCTAACCATCAAAGTGAAATTGGACGGCGACAATTCTTGCAGACGTCGGCCGCCGGACTGGCCGGCTTGGTCTTATCTGGACAATTCAAGCTGAACGCCCAGGACCCGAAGGACGCCATTGCACTGAACGCCTGGATTCGAATTGGGACGGACGACACCGTAACCCTTATTGCCTCACAGGCAGAGATGGGGCAAGGCGCGGGCACAACACTTCCGGCGCTGATGGCAGAGGAACTTGGCGCGGATTGGAAGCGCGTCCGCATCGAGCAGGCCCCTGTCGATACGGCCTACCGTAACCCACGTATCAATTGGCAATTCACGGGTAACAGCGAGAGCACGACAGGCTTCTTTGATCTGTTGCGTCAGATGGGCGCATCGGCGCGGGTCATGCTTATCGAAGCGGCCGCCGATCAGTGGAAGGTCGCCCCCGAAGAATGTGTGACCGATTCCGGAGTCGTATTGCATCCGAGATCGGGGCGGAAGTTGCGCTTCGGCGAACTTGCCGAGCGTGCCTCGCATAAAACTCCTCCCAAAGACCCAGAGCTGAAACAGCCCGTCGAATGGAAGCTTCTCGGACGGGCCCTCGGCCGCGTGGACATCCCATCCAAACTCGACGGCTCGGCCGTTTTTGGATTGGATTTTCGCATTCCTGGCATGGTGTATGCAGCGATCGCGCTTGCTCCCACTTTCGGCGGAAAAGTGAGGAAGCACGATCGCACACCTGCGGTTAGCATGCCGGGTGTTATTGACGTCGTCGAGATTCCCGATGGTATTGCCGTTGTGGCCGACAGCTATTGGCGCGCCCGGAAGGCACTATCCCAGACTCCGATCGAGTGGGAGGATGGGCCTAATGCGTCGGTGAACAGTGCCTCGCTGATGGCGCAATACAGAACCGCCCTAAATGGCGACCAGTGGATGCGCGTCAAGGTGTCGGGATTTTCTCCGTCTGATGGCGAGACGGTGACTTCCGACTATGAATCGCAATTTTTGGCTCACGCGACGATGGAGCCGATGAACTGCACTGCGCGCGTAACAAAAGATCAATGTGAAATCTGGGGCCCCATCCAGGGACAGGAACTGACGCGTTTCGAAGTTGCGCAGGCGCTGCAGATGGCGCCGGAGCGAGTGCAGGTGAACCGCACACTTTTGGGCGGCGGCTTCGGACGTCGCCTATGGACCGATTTCTCCAGGCAGGCCGCCTTGATTTCGAGAGCAGTCGGCCGGCCAGTGCAAGTCGTGTGGAGTAGGGAGACGGACATGCAGCACGACATTTATCGACCTGCCGTGCTGAATCGGATCACCGCGAAAGTCGACCGCTCCGGCAAACCGCTCTCGTTCTCTCATCGGCTTGTTTCGCCATCCATCCTCCAGTTCATATATCCGCCGGTCGCTCAGGCTCCATTCGATCCAAGTTGCCTGGAAGGAACGCTGGAGTGGCACTACCGAATACCGCACTGGGAAGTTGAATTTCATCAACTGAAAATACCTGTCCCAACTTCTGTGCTGCGGACTACAGGCTACGGACCAAACTTGTTTGCCATCGAGAGTCTCATTGACGAACTGGCGCATCGCGCGAAGCAGGATCCTTACGCATACCGCCGGGAACTGCTTTCAGAGGATCCACGCGCTCTTGGAGTCCTCGATCTTGCCGCTGAAAAGAGCAATTGGCGGCAGAGATCATTGCCAGGTCATTTCCGGGGCATCGCCTTTGCTGAGGCGTTTCGCACCATGATTGCTCATGTTGTCGAACTGTCCGTGAACGGTCACGACGTGAAAATTCACAAAGTCACATGTGCTTTTGACTGCGGCACAGCGCTGGACCCGGATATTTGTCGCAGCTCGATGGAAGCTGGAATCGCTTGGGGCCTCACATGCGCATTTAAGTCGGAGATCACTTTTGCGAGAGGCGGTGTTGAACAGAGCAATTTTCACGACTACCAGTTGGTGACGATGGCCGAAATGCCGGCAGTCGAGATTTATTACCGAAACAGCGACGTCCGTTTGCTAGGTGGCACCGGAGAAGTGGGACCGGTCACAGTGATACCTGCGCTGACCAATGCGATCTTTGCTGCGACTGGAATGCGGTACCGCGCGCTGCCTTTGAGCCGATCGGGACTCCGACTGGTGTGACTCGAGCGCGCAGATGAGCACGGGTATAAGCACTCCAGTCTCTTGCGCGTCAATCCCTCGCATAAGGTTTTTCCTGATGAGGACGACGCTGGCCTGCTGCCTATACATGTTGTCGGCTGTAGCCGGCCAGACTCAATCCACTGAGCCGGAAAAGCGGCCTGCGTATCAGCCGTTCCGTTATGACGAAGACTGGAGTTTCCTTGCAAATGATTCACGACAGTCCGACTGGTTCGATCGCTTGAAGTGCATTCGTCTTGGGAGAAGTGACTGGTTCGCGACCATAGGAGGCGAGGTTCGCGAGCGGTTTGAACTATTGGATCAACCCGGATTCGGCACCGGCCCCGAAGACAAGAGTGGATACTTTTTGCAGCGATATTTGTTGTCATCAGACTTCCATTTCGGGTCCCGCGCGCGAGTGTTCACGGAGTTTCAGAGCGGTCTCGAAAACGGTCGCAACGGTGGTCCACGTACAACGGATCTTGACCGCCTCGATTTGCACCAAGCGTTTTTGGATTGGAAGATCTTCTCCTCAGAGCGTCGTTCCGTGGCGATCCGGGTCGGACGGCAGGAGCTAGGCTTCGGCAGCGGGCGGCTGATCTCCCCAGCCGAAGGCCTGAACACGCGCCGCAGTTTGGATGGCGCACGAATCACGATCAAGATTGGCCGAGTCGTGTGGAACGCTACAGCGCTTCGCCTCGTGAAGTCCTTACCGGGTGTGTTTGATGATGTTCCGGATCACTCGCAAAGGATGTTCGGGACCGGTTTCACGGCACCACACCCCGTTTGGAAAAAGGCGAACATGTCGCTGTATTACTTTGGGATGGATCGCAAGAGCAGCGTTTTTAGAAAAGGAGTCGGACGAGAAATTCGCCACACGATCGGGTCTCGATCCTGGAAGACCAGCGAGCGATGGGACTTCAACTACGAAGCTATTGTGCAGTGGGGATCTTTCCAGGGCCGACCGATCCGTGCATGGGCCTTATCCGAAGACACTGGCTATACGGTGAACGACAGTCGACTTCGGCCGCGCATCGGAATTCGGGCCGACATCGCGACTGGTGATGGCGGACCGCACGCCCGCGCGCTCGGTTCTTTCAATCCTTTATTTCCGGCGGCGCCGGTCTACTCAGGGCCATCCGGGATTCTCGGTCCGACGAATCTGATGGACCTATCGCCCTCAGTGAAGCTGCAAGTGAAGAAAGTTTCTGTAACGTTGGAATCCTCGTTGTTCTGGCGAGAGAACCTGCAGGATGGCATTTACAGCCCTTCGGTTGCGTCGGTGCCTCCGGTTCGGAGAGGCGAAACAAGTCAGGCGCGTTATGTAGCGACCGCACCATCTGCCACGATTTCGTATCAGGCAAGCCGGCACGTGTTGGTATCGACGACGTATACCCATTTCTTTACAGGTCCATTCCTGAAAGAGAGTCCGCCCGGGCACGACGTCAACTATGTCGCTTCGTGGGTCTCTTATCGGTTCTGAGGAAGAGTTACTCTAAAGAAAGAGCTTTGGAATTATGAAGAAGATCCTTTTGCAGACGACAATCACTTATGCAAAAGACGATTGGTCGATCGAGAGGTTCTCGATCCTTGCAGATGTCCTTTCGGCCCTCCGGGATGAATCGGGAATCAAGTTGTTCCAAATCACGGTTCGCGACCGTGACAACCTTGCATCCGGTGATGATCGCGTGTTGTCGAAGCTCGACGAGAGTGATTTTGACGAACTATGGCTCTTCGGTGTCGACGTCGGCGGCGGACTCGGCCCGTTGGATTGTGCAGCCATCGGCCGATTCCGTGAGCGAGGCGGGGCAATCCTCACTTCACGAGACCATCAAGACTTAGGGATCTCGTTTTGTACACTGGGTGGCGTCCGTGCCGCGAATCACTTTCATTCGAAAAATCCTGAACCTGATCCTGGAAGACGTGTGGCCGACGACACCGATACGCCAAGCATCTCGTGGCCCAACTATCACTCCGGCAATAATGGTGATTTTCAGAGAGTGGAGTTACCGAGGCCGGTCCATCCGATCATGCGTAACAGCGCGAATTCGTCGGGCTGCATCGAATTCTTGCCCGCACATCCTCATGAAGGAGCGATCTCGGTTCCCTCCGGCGAACGCCATGCGCGCGTCGTGGCTGTGGGGAGAAGTGCAATCACGGGAAATCTCTTTAATATTGCGATCGGTTTTGATCGCAATGGCCAAGGCAGAGCCGTTGTCGATTCGAGCTTCCATCATTTCCTCGACTACAACCTGGATCCACGCGCTGGCTGCCCTTCGTTCGTAACCGAACATGCTGGTTCGGGAATATTGGAAGAGCCCCAAGCCCTCGCTGACACGAAGGTCTATATTGAAAATATTGCGCGGTGGCTTGCGGGCTAGTCGGCTTTATTCGTGAGGACAAGTGGACTCGTTGCTTCAAGATCTGTTTGGCCACCAAGCATGGGCGGACGCTGAACATTGGGGTGCAATTGAGAACCATCCTGTCGCGCGTGACGACCAAGCGATCCGCGACCGCCTTCATCATCTCCATCTCGACCAGCGCCTCTTTATTTGGGTTATCGGCGATCTGGCAACAGAATTCGCAAAGGCACCTTCTTGTCGGAACCACTGTGTGTCATTCGAGGCGAATGCGACGACTCGCATCTTGGCAAAGTTTAATATTCGATCATTAGCGCTGCGGCTCGTAAGTGAGCTTCACGATTCCTTTCGTGAAGCTCTTTGTCGCGACGAGAGTCAATTTCGCGTTTTCGCCTTGCCGAAAGAGCTGCTTACCGCGCCCGACAATGACCGGATGGATCGAGAGATCGAGTACGTCGATCAAGTGTTGCTTCAGCAAAGTCTCTCCGAGAAGACCATGGCCCAATGCGAGAAGATCCCGTCCTTCCTGTTTTTTGAGCTTGGTCACTTCAGCAACAACATCGTCTCGAACAACG
>Ga0114129_10000975_pt1 | contig 37455 bp, 36 predicted proteins | sample RhiMetdeltSRZDD1_FD_80071 | JGI IMG/M metagenome (GOLD analysis project Ga0114129, IMG submission 80071) | Populus rhizosphere microbial communities from Tennessee, USA - Rhizosphere MetaG P. deltoides SRZDD1 (version 2) (version 2) | ecosystem: Host-associated > Plants > Roots > Rhizosphere >...
GAGGAGGGGATTATTCGCCTGACCCCGCCTACAAAAAGCGTCCCTCAGCGACGAACCCGCGACGCCACGTCCGTGCCGGGGAGCTCTTTTTCCATGTCGGCCACAAGCCCATCGATGTTCGTTTGAAGCGCGCGGCTCATCGCGGCCACGACTGAATTCATGTTGCTCGTCTCGACATTTGAAGTCGCTGTCGCGCTCCCGGTCCAGATAAGCTTCCCAGCCTGTAGATCGACCAACTCCGCAGATAATTTCGTCTCGACTCGGATTGCGCCGTCATAGTCGATTTCGTCTAACCTTTCGATGCGGCCCGTCATCAGATATTCCGGCCTGTCCTCACCACCGTAGGGTTTAACCATCGAAAATAAATGCGCAGAACGAATCGAGTCAATGACTCCAGTAGTAACTGTGGGACCGGGTTCGGCTGCCCAACGATGATATTCGTAAAAATCGACGGCTTCGGGTGATTCCCGATACACGATCCTTCCCTGCCGCAAATACGCCGGAGTTTCGAACCGGCGCACAGACACGGCGACCGGATATCGCGCGTTATCGAGCGCAGGTTTCAGCGAAGGCGGAATCGCCAAAGTGTAGTATCTGGGATACCTCACCTCGCCTCCACAGCCGGCGATCATTAGCGCTGCGATACAGGCGCTCAAAGTCAGGAGCAACCGCGTCAGCTTCGGCATGTTGGTAATCTTCGTCACTGTGAACCTTCCTTTTGGGGGACTTTCCGATCCTGCGGCTGCTTCACCCGTATCAAGCTCCATGGCCGCTCCTTGACCGACTGGGTCAGATCGCTCAGATTGTCGGTCGCGATACGCACGTTCTCGAGTGTATACGCGATGTTTTGATCGTTAGTGCGAACGACTCGCTGCAGATTACCGATCAGCTCGCGCGCGTCGGCAAGTGTCTTGTGGACTTCCTCGAGATCCGTCTGAATAGGATCGCGCAGGCCCCTGATCGTCTCATTAGCGGTCGACACTGTCGTATTCACGTTGTCGACGAGTGGCCCGGCCTTGGTAACCAGACCATTTGCATTTGTGGTGAGTTCCGTCACCTGGTCGGTGATCTTGTCGATCTTCGGCGACATCCGGGTGATCATCGTGTCCGCATTCGCGAGAATGTCTGCCACCCGCTTCTGATTCGACTCGCCCGTAATCTGGTTCAAATTGGCCAACAATCGCCGCGCATCGCCCGTGATATCGGTGAGGTTCGTCTGGAGGGATGACAGAAGCGTATCTGCGGAATCCGCAAGAGTCACAATCTTGCGCTGCATGTCATCTAGACTGAGGGTTTCTTCCGACGGGACCACGCCGCCTGCCGGCAACCGCGGTGCGTCGTTCGAACCCGTGCTGATCGAGAGCACCGGCCTGCTCATGAGACTCACCGTTCCCAGTCTTGCCAGGGATTTCGCATTCAATTGAGTGCCTTGTTTGACATCAAGCGCAATTTCAATCCGTGTCGGGTCCGTCGGATCCGGTTTCACAGCAGTAATCTTCCCCACGGTGATACCACCAAACAAAACTTCGGTACCGGGTTCCAGCCCGCCCGCCTGCCGCAAGTATGTTTTATAGGGCACGCGAGCGCCGCCGAAGTCCACGTGGCTCACGTAGTAAACGGTCGCACACAGGATTGCCAGGCTAACCAACACGAAGGCGCCTACTTTAGCTTCGAGCTTCATAATGTTTTTTCCGTCAGGCCAGCCAGTTCGCGAAAACGTTGCTGAACGGCCGCGCCTTCTGTCATTTGATCAGGGCACCGATCTAGAAACTGCCGGATCCGAGGATCCGTGCTCGCCTGAAACGACTCCTTTTTATCGACTGTAATGAGAGTGCCGTGGTGGAGCATGGCCAGTCGATCAGCAATGCGGAATGCGCTGGCCATTTCATGAGTGACGACCAGGATCGTCATACGAAAAGCACGCTTTAAGAACAGAATCAGCTCATCGAGCGCCGCGGCGACGATAGGATCGAGGCCGGCGGACGGCTCGTCGAAGATCAGGATCTCCGGATCGAGCGCGATAGCCCTTGCCACGGCCGCGCGTTTCTTCATCCCTCCCGACAATTCCTGCGGCATCTGTTTTGCCGCTTCTCCGAGACCCACCGCTGCCAGCTTCATATAAACCATGATCTCGATGACGGGATTGGCCAGTGTCGTTAATTCACGCAGCGGGAGAGCAACGTTTTCTTCGATGGATAACGAATTGAAGAGCGCCGACTCCTGGAAAGTTACACCCATCGTCCTGCGGATGCGCTTCAGTTCCTGCGGCGAACAATGGTTTATGTCGACGCCCTGCACATGCACGGTACCTGAGGAGGGACGATCAAGTCCGATAATCTGCCGAAGCATTGTGCTCTTGCCGGAACCACTACCTCCAAGCAAGACCATCACCTCGCCCCGCTCCACATCGAGGTTCACGCCATTCAGTACCTGATGACTTCCGTAACGAACGACCAGATCTCGGAGGGAGATGACGGGTGACGACATAATCTACACCGCACCCAACACGTAAAAAGCGGCAGTGAAAAGCAGATCCGCGAGGATCACGAGAAACGTCGACTTGACGACCGCCGAAGTGGTCGATCGCCCGACCGCTTCCGGTCCTCCATGGACTTGCAAGCCTTCCATACATCCGACCTGGGCAATGATCGTGCCGAACGCGATGCTCTTCAACAGTCCGAAAAAAACGTCGCGCAAAAGGATCGCGTCGGCGACGTAGTTCAGATACATCCGAAGACCCATATCCGTCGTGGCATACATGAAACCGGACCCGGCCATGATGCCGAAAAAGTCGCTCATGATGGTCAGGCATGGGACCGCGATGATTGCCGCGAGGTACTTGGGCGCCAGCACGAATTCAACGGGATCAATAGCCATCGTGCGCAGCGCATCGATCTCATTGGTTGCGACCATCGTTCCGATTTCGGCTGAAAACGCCGATCCTGATCGGCCGCTCACGACGATGGCAGTCACCAATGGACCTAGCTCTCGTGTGAACCCAACCGCCACGATACTGATGACCAGCTGTAGAGCTCCATACTTCCTGAGCTCCGCGCCCGTCTGGATCGCAACAATAAATCCGACACACGCGGACAAAATCCCGATCATTGGCAGCCCTTGTACGCCGATCGAGATGATCTGCCTCATCGCTGTTTGCCAGCGGCCACGCTTGCCCACAATTGGAAGCACTCGGGTCGATGCGCGCAGGCTCGACCAGAACTGCAGGGTCAATCCGCCAACGTAGCTCAACTGCCGGATGAAGCTGTTACCGGTGCTTTCCAGAACTCTCACGCGTGCATCTCCTCTCCATCGATGTCAAAGAGTCGGTCCAAGTGTGTAATTTCGAGGAAGTATCGCGTCTGACCTTGAATGCCTCGAAGGATGAGTCGTGTGTTTTGCTTTCGCGCGTTCCGCATCGCTTCCAATAGAGTTGCCAAACCTGAACTGTCGATGTAGCTGACGTTCGACAGATCGACTGTCAGTGTCGCCGGCTTCGAGCGCAAAGCGCTGCACAAGGTGCGGCGCATATTTCCAGAATTGTCGATGGTCACCGGACCTTGAATCGCAATCTCATTCGTCACGGATGCTCCTCCATCACAATCGAGTCCCGACGCTTCGAACAGGCATGGTGGTTGCCAAAAACGAACGAGTTCTAAGTGGATGCGCAGACAGGATGAGGAAACCAGCGTGTCGAGAGGGCAGACACTAGTCGAAGCCGCCCGACATTACCCGGAAGGGGTACTCCAGACTCACTTTATCGATCACGCATTGAACATCCGCCCGGAAATTTGTTGGACAGCAGATTGCAATAACGGATGACCAGAAGGAGAACGATATGCGGCCAAAAACATTAGATCCAACCAAAAGAGGCGAGGCGGCGGAAGCTCTGGAGTTCGGCCTACGCAGCAAAATCGTCGGGCAGGAAGATGCGATTCGCCAGGTCGTCGAGATGTATCAGATGCACGTGAGTGGAATGTGTTCTCCGAACAGGCCCATTGCCAACCTCATGTTTCTAGGTCCTACGGGATCTGGAAAGACCCGTCTGGTCGAGGCATTGGCGGAGTGTCTACTGCAAAACTCCAAAGCAGTACTCAAAATCGATTGCGCGGAATTCCAGCACGGCCACGAAATCGCGAAGCTCATCGGTTCTCCTCCGGGCTATCTCGGTCACCGTGAGACCAGTCCGTTGCTTACACAGGAAGCGCTGGACCGGCACCACACCGAAACCGTAAAGATGAGCATCGTGCTCTTCGATGAAATCGAGAAGGCCAGCGATTCGGTCTGGAATTTGATGTTGGGGATTCTGGACAAGGCCACGTTAACGCTGGGCGACAACACAAAGGTTGATTTCTCCAAAGCCATGATTTTTATGACAAGCAATGTTGGCGCCAGAGAGATGAGCACTTTGACGAAGCCAAAGTTAGGTTTCGCAGGCCTGGCGGAGAGTCGCGATATGAGTAACATCAGCGAACCTTTAAGTAACGAAATGGCGCGCGGCGGCCTCGAAGCCGCCCGCCGCAAATTCACGCCGGAGTTCATTAATCGGATCGACAAGATGGTCGTCTTCAGACCTCTAGGTGCGAACGAATTAGATCGCATTCTGGAAATTGAACTCAATTCCGTTAGGGAACGGGTGTTGAATGTCGATGAGCGCCTGCATTTCGTCTTTACAGTGACAGCGTCGGGAAAACAATTTCTTCTCAGCGAGGGCACGAACGTGGAATACGGAGCGCGGCACCTCAAGCGTGCTATCGAACGTTTGCTCGTTCAGCCGCTGTCACGGCTGATCGCATCGGGGCAGATTCGGGACGGCGACTTTATTGAAATCGACTATCGATCGCAATCAACTGCACTCACCTTCAGCCGGCAAGATGAAGGGCTCGCCGTGAGAGATATGGCACGATTGATGGCTGCGACGGGACGATCACAAGCCGCTTTCGCCGCCGCTTTGTGACCGAAGGCGGGGAAAACGGGAAGGAATAATCACAAAAAGAATTGAGAATTGGGGATTGAGTTGGGAATTCAAAATTCTCAATTCTCAATTCCCGATTCTTTTTGTGGCTCTTCCCCTCTTCAAAATTCCTCCGCTTGCCTTAGCCGGCCGGCTTCTTGCCGGCATGTACCTGCCGAATGGCATTGACCAATTCTCTCGGGCGCATGCTCTTTAGCAGGTAGGCGCTCGCTCCCGCTTCAAGCGCACGCTGGACGTCCGCACCTCCTTCAAATGTGGTCAACATGATAATCCTGGCGTCCGGCGCATCGGTACGGATGGCGATCAATGCGTCAACGCCGCTCATGTCGGGTAGCCTCAGATCCATGAGCGTCACGTCTGGCCGTTGCTCTTTGAACTTCCGGATCCCCCCGGTCCCGCTGGATGCTTCCCCAACGAGAAGCAGATCGGGCTGAAACGTGATCATCGCAGCGATGGCCTCGCGAAAGAGAGGATGATCATCGACGCACAGAATGCGAATGCGCGGTTGGTCGCTCATCGACTGTCTCACTTCCACTATTGGGTTCTTCCATTCTAGGCGCGGTCATAGACCGCGCCTACAGACTAATGAAGCGTACAACATAAAGTTTCCATAAAGTCGGCATGCGGACATCGAGCACAGGAAGATGGCGGAACGGATTGGAATATCCGATACTAAGGCATCTATGAGCGACCAAACGCGTATCCGCATTCTTTGCGTGGATGATCATCCACTTTTGCGAGAGGGGATCGCCGCAATCATTAACAATCAGCCAGACATGGTTCTTGTTGCAGAGGCATCGAATGGAACCGAAGCGATCCAGAAGTTCAAGGAGCATCTCCCCGACGTAACACTCATGGATCTGAGACTGCCTGATATGAGCGGCGTCGATTCGTTGATCGCGATTCGCGCCGATATACCGGAAGCCAGAATCATCATGTTGACCACGTTCGAGGGCGATGTAGAGGTTCAGCGAGCCCTTCAGGCCGGCGCTCGCGCGTATATGTTGAAGAATATGCCTCCAAAAGAGCTCGTCGATGGCATCCGGCAAGTTCATGCCGGCAAAAAACGAATTCCCACTGAAATCGCAGCTCACTTGGCAGAGCATCTCAGCGATGACGCTCTGACTGGCCGTGAGATCGATGTCTTAAAACATATCGCCGGCGGCAACCGGAACCGCGACATCGCAGAGCGGCTCTTCATTTCCGAAGAGACCGTCAAGGTTCACATCAAACACATCATGGAGAAACTCGGCGCAAGCGATCGTACTCAGGCCGTCGCCATCGCAGTACGGCGGGGAATCATCCAGCTGTAACGCGGACAAGGCCAAACCCAAAAACGCCCGACTTCCAACCCCATTTGGGTAAGAAGCGATTACCACGATAGTGGTACTGGCTCGTCCGACCACGGTGGTGGCAAAAAAACAATTTTATCTATCCCCTATCACCGCCTTTCCCAAGCTCTCAATCCGTTCATTCGCACCTTCTACGACTGTGCGGTCATAGACCGCGCCTACAACAGAGCGTCGACATCTGTCGACCAACTCCGACACTTTGATGACAGCGATCGAGCTGACAGCGTGACCGCTCGCAGTTGGCCACGCTCGCTTGTTTTATCGTCGACACCGAAATCGTGGCTAACACTCAACATAGCGGCACCAACAAATCTCGCTGCTGCAGAGATCCCTCTTGGCAGACCGATTGCATTTTTCAGGCGGAGCACAAGTTATGAAACGCCCGAACCAATAAGAGGTGACTAGTGAATGAACCGTGGAAAGTGATCATCGTCGGCGGGGGCTTTGGAGGTCTTTGTGCAGCTCAGGCTCTCAAGTCACATTCAGTAGACGTTACGCTGGTAGACCGCCGCAATCATCACCTATTTCAGCCGCTTTTGTATCAGGTTGCAACCGGCTCCCTTTCTCCGGGAGAGATTGCAGCGCCGCTCCGCAGTGTTGTGAGCCGCCAGAAAAATACTCGGGTTCTGCTCGGCTCGGTCGAGGATGTGGATCCCGTATTGAAGCACGTAGAGCTCAAAGATGGCGCAATCCTACCGTACGACTCGTTAATCGTCGCTGCGGGCTCTCAAACCTCCTACTACGGACACGATGAATGGCGAGAATGGGCACCTGGTCTCAAAACTATCGAAGAGGCAACGAACGTCCGGCACAAAATCCTGTACGCATTCGAAGTCGCCGAGCGGATTCCCGATCCGGCAGAGCGGCGCGCGTGGCTCACTTTCGTCATCGTCGGCGCCGGCCCCACGGGCGTGGAGCTCGCCGGAGCGATCGGCGAGATCGCGCGGCAAACGCTGAAGGACGACTTTCGTTCCATACACCCGGAAGATGCACGAATCATCCTGATGGACGGAGCGCCTCGAGTGCTGATGTCCTTTCCCGAGGACCTGGCGCAAAAGGCCGCGCGTTCCCTCGCGAAACTCGGTGTCGAGGTGAAGAGTGGCGCAATGGTCAAGAACATCGATCGAAATGGCCTGGATATCGAGATCGACAAACGCCCCGATCGAATCGCCGCAAAAACAGTGATTTGGGCCGGCGGTGTAACGGCCTCGCCGTTAGGAAAACTTCTAGCGAGCCGTACAGGCGCCGAAACCGATAAAGGCGGCCGAGTCAAAGTAAAACCCGACCTAACTATTGCGGACTATCCAGACATTTACGTCGTTGGGGATCTCGCCTCCGCTAACGATGCCAACGAAAAACCCTTGCCGGGCCTGGCACAGGTGGCAATGCAAGGCGGGAGATACGCGGCGAAAAGCATCTTGCGAAAAGTAAACGGTCAGGCCGCGCTGCCTCCCTTCAAATACTTCGACAAGGGCTCAATGGCAGTGATCGGACGTGCGTCCGCAGTGGCTAATACGTTTGGCTTCCATGTTTCAGGGCCGCTGGCGTGGCTCATGTGGGCGTTCATCCACTTGACTTACATTGTCCAGTTTCAGAGCCGGGTTCTGGTCTTCATTCAGTGGGCAATTCAGGATCTGACTTTCAATCGCGGAGCACGGCTGATTACGGGCATCGCACCAACAGATTTCAACTTCAATAAAGAAGTCGCAACTCATCGGAACGCGACAGAAGCCACGACCGGCGAAATCGCCGGGGTTCACTAATTTCGAGGAAAGAGAAGCGGACAATGCAAATACCTCGCATAAGAGACTGGATCATCCTGAGCGCTATTCAAATGTCCACCTCCCTGTTCTGGCCCACGACCGCGGCCGCAGCCGAATCCGGAGGGCCGTCAACGGTTCTCACGAACATCTTCGCGCCCGAGACGACCCCGGCGAAATCGATCTTTGATTTGTCCATGTTTGTCCTTGCGATCACAGGAGTCATATTCGTCGTCGTCGGGACTCTACTCGTCTACTCTCTGGTGAAGTTCCGTGGCACTGCCGCGAATGACGGCCGCGAACCGGCCCAGGTCTACGGGAGCGTTCAGATTGGGCTTGCCTGGACCGTCATTCCGATCCTCATCGTGGTGGTGTTGTTCATAGCGTCGGCTCGTGTGATCCACGCGGTCCAGGACGCTCCAAAACCTGAGAGTGCGCTGGAAGTCACCGTCATTGGGCATCAGTTCTGGTGGGAGTATCGGTATCCAGCACTGGGAATCGTGACAGCAAATGAGCTGCACATTCCGGTGAGCGATCCCGCACATCCCAGGCCTACATTCTTGAAGCTGCTTTCCGCCGACACGGACCACAGCTTCTGGATTCCCCAACTTAACGGCAAGACCGATTTGATTCCGAACCACCCGAACAGCATGTGGATGGACCCGCATCGCCCAGGCATCTTTCTCGGTCAATGTGCGCAATACTGCGGGACGCAGCACGCAAAGATGCTTCTCCGCGTTTCAGTGGACGGCCCTGAAGATTTTGACACATGGGTGCGAGCACAACAGCAGCCAGCGATTCAAGACCAAAACGTGATTGCCGGCAAGCGTATTTTCGAAACGACCGCCTGCATCAACTGCCACGCTGTCAGCGGCACCGTCGCAAACGGCCGGTTCGGTCCCGATCTGACGCACTTGATGAGCCGCGTCACGATCGCGTCCGGCGCAGCTGAGAATACAACCGAGAACTTACGCCTGTGGATCCAGGACCCGGAGGCCATTAAGCCCGGGTCGTTGATGCCGGCGATGAAAGTAAGCGACACGGACCTGGATGCACTTGTCCGTTATATGGAGTCCCTCCGCTAGCCGGAGAATTCAGGAGACTAACTATGTCATCGGATGCGATGGCCGTTCAAAACGCGCAGATTGCCGGCCGGCCATGGGTCGAGACACTCCACGATTGGGTGACCACGGTTGATCACAAGCGCATCGGCATTCTTTATGTTCTCTACGCCCTGACCTTTCTTGTTATCGCTGGATTCGAAGCGGTCATCATACGGATCCAGCTGATGTTCCCGCACAACCACTTTGTTTCGCCCCAGGTCTTCAACCGGTTGTTCACGATGCATGGAACGACCATGATTTTCTTCGTGGCAATGCCGATCTTGTTCGGATTTGCGAATTATCTCGTCCCATTGATGATCGGCGCGCGGGACATGGCGTTTCCGCGGCTGAATGCTTTCAGTTTTTGGCTGACCGCTTTGGGTGGAGTGCTGTTGTATTTCAGTTTTGTTGGTGGAAACGGACTCTATGGTGCCGGCAACGCTCCAGACGCCGGCTGGTGGGCGTACGCTCCTTTGACCTCGAAGGCGTTTTCGCCGGGATCGAGTTCCGACTACTGGACGATCGCGCTATTGGTCTCGGGATTTGGCAGCGTTGGGACGGGTATCAACATCATCGCCACCATACTCTGCATGCGCTGCCCGGGCATGCGCCTCACCCGTATGCCCCTGTTCGCATGGCTTAGCCTGACGATGTCGGGCTTGATCCTGCTTGCCGTTACGCCTTTAACGGCGGCGCAGCTCATGCTGGCCGTGGACCGATATCTCGGAGGACACTTTTTTGATACTCAGGCAGGTGGATCTGCAACGCTCTGGATGCACTTCTTCTGGATATTCGGACATCCGGAAGTGTACGTCCTCGTCATACCTGCCTTTGCTTTTGTGTCCGAGATCATACCCGTATTTTCGCGCAAGCCCATTTTCGGCTATCCCGCCATGGTCGTAGCTACCGTCTGCATTGCCTTCGTAAGCATGAGTGTGTGGGCACACCACATGTTCACAATTGGAATGAACTCCTACGCGAACAGCTTTTTCGCAATCACGACCATGGCCGTGGGTATTCCTACAGGAATCAAAATCTTCAACTGGATCGGAACGATGTGGGGCGGACGCATCCAGTTCAAGACACCAATGCTATTCTGCATCGCATTCCTCTTCCAGTTTTTGATCGCGGGCCTCACGGGAGTCATCCAGGCCGCAGCTCCGCTCGATTGGCAGCTCGGCCTCTCGTACTTTGTTGTGGCGCACTTTCACTATGTGATTGTCGGTGGAATTCTGTTTGCGCTCTTTGGGGCATTTTATTACTGGTACCCGAAAGTCACCGGAAGAATGATGAGCGAAAGCCTGGGCAAACTCCATTTCTGGCTCTTCGTGCTCGGCTTTCACATGACGTTTGACGTCATGCACATCCCTGGGCTGCTCGGTATGCCGCGCCGCATCTACACCTATGAGCCCGGCCGTGGTTGGGACACCCTGAACCTGATCGTTTCGATTGGAGCATTCATCCAGGGCGTCGCGGTTCTGGTATTCGTAGCAAACCTCATCATTTCTTATTGGAAAGGCGCTAAGGCCGGCAATGACCCTTGGGACGCTTGGACACTCGAATGGTCGGTAAGCTCGCCGCCGCCTGCGTACAACTTCGCTTCGATTCCGAGAGTTGCTAGCCGGCGACCTTTGTGGGATCTGAAGCATCCGGAAGACCCCGACAGCCGCTACGAGTGAGGGAGAGAGAACAATGAAAGCTATGAGTGCACTCGCAACCCAGCCGTTTGATAGCTCTGAAGACTGGGTTCTTCCGTATCGAGGACAGGTCGGCATGGCATCTCTCATCATTGCCGAGGCGGCTATCTTTACGATTTTCGTGGTCGCCTATCTCTACTACATCGGGAAGAGCCTCACCGGACCTACTCCGAGTCAAGTGCTCGAAACACCGATATTTTTCACCATCTGTCTTTTATCCAGCAGTCTCACGATTCACTTCGCAGGAAAGTTTCTTGAGCGCGGAAGGCTAGGCGCGTTCCTTGGTGCGTGGTTGCTCACCATCGTTCTGGGTGGCCTCTTCATGTACGGCACCGCCAGCGAATGGTACCGCTTGATCTACGAACACGGGCTGACGATCTCCACGAATCTCTTTGGAACGACGTATTACTCGCTGGTCGGTCTGCATGCGTTTCACGTCACGGCAGGTCTCGTCATGCTCTCTATCGTGCTCATATTCGCGGTGGCGGGCCGTGTCGGCCGGGATCAGTCCGCGCGGATCAACGTGCTTTCTCTGTATTGGCACTTTGTCGATGCGGTGTGGGTCGTCGTTTTCACCGTCGTTTACATCATTGGGCGTTGACGAAAAGAAGACAAGAGAAGGAAGAAAAAATGGCAACTGTGCTGTCCACAGAAAAAACGAGCGAGAGCTATCCGGCTCCAGCCGAAATTGAAGTGCCCGCACCTACAGCGTGGCCTTTAGTTTTAGCTTTTGGATTCACCTTGTTGTTCGCCGGGCTCCTGACGAGCGTGTCGGTGAGTGCCCTCGGGGCGGTGCTCGCGATTGCAGGATGCGTCGGTTGGTTCCGCGAAGTTTTCCCTCGCGAACACGAAGAAACGGTGCCGCTCGTTGCACAGGAGCTCCAGATCGTGACCAGTCGCCGCGTGGTCGAACGCGTGCCCGTCTCGGAAGATCAGGTACGTGCCTGGCTTCCAGTACACACGTATCCTTTATCGGCCGGTGTGAAAGGCGGATTGGCTGGAAGCGTCGCGATGGCCGTGCTGGCCTGTGGCTACGGGTTGTTGAAGGCCGGAAGCATCTGGTATCCGATCAATCTTCTTGCTGCCGTGGTCTACGCGCAATCGGTGAGACTCGGCCCCGAACAACTGAATTCGTTTCATGCGGACAGCTTCGCGATTGCTTTGGCTCTGCATGCCTTCGTGTCCACTCTTGTGGGATTGCTCTACGGTGCAATGATTCCTATGCTCGCGCGGAGGCCGATTGTACTTGGAGGACTGATCGCACCGCCCTTGTGGTCGGGGCTATTGTACTCGTTTCTCGGTCTTCTGAATCCGTTGCTCGCAAGCCGGATCGACTGGTTCTGGTTCACAGCTTCGCAGGTGGCTTTCGGCATCGTCGCGGGCATCGTCGTCGTGCGGCAGTCGCCTATACCGACCCGCGAGAACTTATCCTTCGCGTTGCGCGCTGGAATTGAAGCGCCAGGACTCATCCCACCACGAGAAAGAGGGGAGAAAGTGTCGTGAATCGATTTCGTTTTCTATTCGCAACTGCTGCGCTGAGCATGACGCTCTTATCAAGCTGCGCATCTCCACACGGCCAGCCGCGCAAGGAGTCGGAGATTCTGGCGCCGAATGAGCTTACGGAATTTAACAGCCTTTACGCGGAAAACTGCGCAGGTTGCCACGGCGCGGAAGGACGAGGAGGAGCGGCAATCGCGCTCGCCGATCCCGTTTATCTCGGAATCACGGACGAAACGGCACTACGCAAACCCATCGCAAACGGTGTGAGCGGAACCTCAATGCCGGCCTTCGCTCAAAGCGCGGGCGGAATGCTGACGGATAAACAGATCGATGTAATCACCCGCGAGATCCGGTCGCGATGGAGCCGGCCGGGAATTCTCGACGGCGCCAATCCACCGAATTATGCCCCCACATTCATGGGAGACGCCCAGCAGGGTGAAGCCGCTTACAAAACCTACTGCGAATCCTGCCACGGTCCACAGGGCAAAGGCGGACCAAAAGGCAGTGCCATCACCAATGATTCATTTCTCGCGTTGGTCAGCGATCAGGGGCTGCGCACCATGGTCATCGCCGGCCGTCGCGAATTGGGAGCGCCCGACTGGCGAGGAAACATGCCCGGCAAGCCGATGTCAGACCGGGAAGTCACTGACGTCGTCGCCTGGCTTGCATCGCGCCGAGTCCCAAATGCCGGGCAGCCTTATTCCGTTTCGAATTACGAGCAGCACTAGGAGTCTGAGATGTCGAATGAAACTATGCTTACCCGCCGCGGGCTGTTCATGAAGATAGGGATCTTGTTCAACGGACTGGTTGGAACCGCATTGGCCGTGCCGATCGTGCAATATCTTTTTTCATCGGTAACTCGCGGATTCGGGAACGGCTACCTGTCTTGGGTACCGCTTGGGCGCGTCAACGAATTCCCGGAAGGCGAGACACGACTTGCCACTTTCCGAAATCCTTACGTGACGCCGACCGACGGCAAGACGGCGGACACGGCCTGCTGGGTGCGTCGCGTCGCAGGCAATGAATTCCAGGTTTTCGCTGTCAACTGCGCGCATCTGGGCTGTCCGGTTCGCTGGTTTCCGCAATCCGGGCTGTTCATGTGTCCTTGCCACGGCGGAGCGTACTACCGCGACGGGTCTCGTGCCTCGGGGCCGCCGGAGCGCGGTCTTTTCGAATATCCATACAGAGTCGAGGACGGCCGGATCGTCATTCACGCCGGTGAATTGCCCACACCCGGACCGAGTGCAGCGCTCTCGACGAGGAAACCACCATGCGCATGATTGAAAGGATCGGGGAATGGTTCGACCACCGGTTGCAGATCGCGGCTCCCATTCGGGACGCCGCTGAACATCCCGTGCCGCGAAACACGGCAAGCTGGTGGTACGTATTCGGCAGCGCCGCACTCGTCGTGTTCCTTCTGCAATTGGCTACGGGCATTCTGCTCGCGCTGATTTACGTTCCTTCAGCAGATCAAGCCTGGAACAGTCTGCAGGCTCTGAACCACGATGTAGCCCTCGGCTGGTTCATCCGCGCCTTGCATGGATGGGGCTCGAATTTCATGGTGGCGATCGTTCTGATTCACATGATGCAGGTCTTCCTTTTCGGCGCTTACAAGTTTCCGCGAGAGCTCACATGGATCGTCGGCGTGTTCCTATTGCTGATGACACTCGGCATGGCATTCACCGGACAAGTCCTGCGCTTCGATCAAGACGCCTATTGGGGACTCGGCATCGGAGCGTCGATCGCCAGTCGCGTCCCTGTTATCGGGGCCGCCGTCGTGAAACTGATGTTGGGCGGCCCGATCATCGCTGGTGCGACTCTCTCCCGATTTTTCGCACTTCATGTGTTCGTGGTTCCAGGATCGCTGATTGCTTTCGTGTGTCTCCATCTCTTGATGGTGCTGAAGCTGGGAATCAATGAGTGGCCGATGCCGGGACGCATCGTGAAGCGAGCCACCTATGAAAGCGAATACCACGAATTGACGAAGAACGATGGCGCACCTTTCGTTCCTTATGCCATATGGAAAGATATGTTTTTCGCGGCGTTCATCTTAATTGCCGTCGCCGCATGCGCCGTTTATTTCGGGCCGTTCGGCCCGACGGGCAGACCGGATCCGACCATTATTCAGACCGTTCCCAAGCCGGATTATTTTTTCCTCTGGCTTTATGCCGTGCTGTCGCTGCTTCCCCCATCGCTCGAAACTCCAGTACTACTCGTCGGTCCGGTCATTGTGATTGTCGGACTACTCCTTCTTCCCTTTCTTTCCGGGGAAGGAGAAAAGAGCTGGAAGCGCAGGCCGATTGCTGTTTTGACGGTGCTGTTGATCGCGATCGCGCTCGGAACCTTTACCCATCTCGCGGAACATGCACCGTGGAGTCCGCACATGAACGCCTGGAGCAGTGAGCCGGTGCCGGACCGGATGCTCCGTAGCACGACTGCGCTCGAGCGGCAAGGCGCGCTCGTTTTTCAGGTCAAACAATGCCGCAACTGCCATGCTCTTGGCGAAGCGGGCGGAGAAAGAGGTCCCGCTCTGGACAGAGTTGCAGTGCGACTGACGCAGGATCAGCTTATTCGGCAAGTGATCCAGGGAGGTGGCAACATGCCGGCCTATGGAAAGAATTTGAGTCCTGCGGAGACAACGGCGCTGGTGGCATTTCTCGGGACATTACACCCGGCGGGGCAAGCTCCGGCGCGGGATGATTCGCGCGAAACAGTGCTCGGGGACGGGGCAGACAAACGTCCTGGCGTGCAACCCTAGGGACGGATCCATGCCCCACGTTCATCCAGCCGCAGCGGAATGGACCAAGTTTCCGGTACTGCTCACCCTGATTCTCGTTTTAACAGCATTGGTGTACTTGCGAGGATGGCTGCGGGCTCGTTCGACTTCCTTCAACGGCATTCGGGCGTGGCGCGCCGCGAGTTTTCTGTTGGGACTGTTCTCGATCTGGGTGGCGGTGGGTTCACCGATAGCAGAACTCGATCACGAATATTTGACGGTTCACATGATCCAACATCTGCTGCTTATGACGTTCGCCGCTCCGTTGATCTGGTTGGGTGCGCCGGCGATGGCGTTGTTGAATGGTCTGCCACGGAGAGTCGTGCAAGGGATCGTTGATCCACTGGTTCGTTGGCGGCCTGTATCGCGTCTCGGACGGGCGCTCACGCAACCCGCATTTTGCTGGATTGCCGCCACTACAGCACTGGTTGTATGGCATGTGCCGGCCGTTCTCACGTTCGGCATGCAATCGGAAGCGTGGCATATCGTTGAGCAGGCATCTTTCTTCGCAACCGGACTTCTCTTTTGGTGGCCCGTTGTGCAGCTTGTTCAGCCTTGGCCAAGCGTCTCGAGGTGGCCGGTATGGTCGATGATTTTGTACCTCTTTTTGGCCACGTTGCCGTGTGACATCCTCTCCGGATTTCTTGTGTTCTCCGATCGTATTGCGTATCCCGTGTACCTGACAGCATCGCGGCAATCCGGCCTCTCCGTCCTTGCAGATCAGCAGTGCGCGGGTGCGTTGATGTGGACTGGCGTCACGATTGTCTATGTCGTAGCCGGGGCGATTCTCAGCACACGGCTGCTGTCGCCGCAAGGAGATCTTCAGATCATGGAGGTTCGATAGTCATGGATGCTGAACCGATTGTTGCAGCGCTCGATGTTCCCGTCTTGGACCGGCGTCGCTTTGTGGATTACACAGTCTTGTCCGATTACTGGGCGCTGACGAAGCCGGAAGTCAACTTCCTGATCGTGATCACGACCTTCGCCGGCTTTTATTTGGGATGCGCACCCTACTTGCAGGATTTTCCGTTCTTGCCCCTCATCAACACGGTATTGGGTACGTTGCTGGTTGCGAGCAGTGCCGGCACGTTGAATCAATACATCGAGCGGCGCTTCGATTCCCAAATGCGTCGCACCGCACGGCGCCCGCTCGCTGCAGGCCGGCTCAAACCTTCGGCGGTGCTCCGGTTCGGTCTGGCACTATCGGCGGTCGGCAGCATTTATCTTGCGTTAGCCGTCAATGTGCTTGCGAGCCTGCTGGCGATTTTTACTTTATTGTCTTACTTGTTTTGCTACACCCCGCTCAAAAGAAAAACGCCCTTATGTACACTGATCGGGGCGGTTCCTGGAGCCATGCCTCCCTTGATCGGTTGGGCCGCGGCGTCCGGTAAGCTGACCTTCGAGGCATGGACTTTATTCGCGGTAATCTTCCTCTGGCAGTTTCCGCACTTCATGGCAATCGCCTGGATGTACCGTGACGACTATGACCGCGCGGGCTACCTGGTGCTGCCTCGGGGCGCCGGGCAGGCTCGTTTCGCGATTTTACAAACCGTCCTGCCGCTCTTGATCTTAGTGCCGTTGAGTCTGCTTCCCGGCTTAGGAACCCAGCCGAGCATCGCCTATTGCATTGCAGCTTTGTTCCTGAGTGCTGGTTTTTTCTATTACGGAGCTAAGTTCGCGCTTCGCCGGTCTCCGTCGGCGGCTCGCCGGATGCTGGCCGCATCCATCATTTATCTTCCCTTAATGTTTGCTTTGATGATCTTTCCCAGGACCTAGCCGCATATGCAGAGGAAGCAGCTCAGTGCGTGGGTTATCGCCAAGGATGATCCTCCAACTGTCGATCATGTAGTGCAAACCGCAGTCGCCGCGGTTCTGTCCTACATGACTGCTCGTCTGTTTCGCCTTCCGGAAGCGTACTGGGCCCCGATGTCGACGGTGATCGTCATGCAAACGAACCTCGATGCTGCATTGCCGGTTTCGGTGCAGCATTTCGCGGGAACAGCGATCGGAGCGGCCATTGGCGCAGTTACTGCCACGTACTTGGGCGAAAGCGTTTGGTGGTTCGGCGCAGCCGTTTTCGTTACCGGATTGGTTTGCGTGGCGTTGCGGATTGAGAGGAGTGCCTACCGGTACGCGAGCGTTACGCTGGTGATTGTAATGCTCGTGACGCGAACCGGCAGCGCTCCGTCCGTCGCGATTCATCGATTCTTCGAAGTCTCGATAGGTATTGCTGTCGGCTTATTGCTCTTTGCACTCTGGCCTGAAATCGGTCTGTTAATCGGCCGGTTGTCCGCAATTAAATCTCTTTTGCGCGAAGACTTTCTTCCTCGAGGTCGAACTCGCGGACGAGTTGGAAGAATACTTCGTCGTGAATAGTCGCTTCTTCGCGGAGACGCTCGAGCTCTATCCGCTCGGTCTCCAACACTTTCAATCTCAGCCGTTTTAGATCGCTTTCTTCGTTAGGTACCAACGGTAAGGTGCCGGGTTTTGGATTGGTTTGTAGCGACTGCACTCGTCGCTTGAACAGCACCGAAGTCCTTTCGAGGAGTTCCTTAGAAAAGGCCGCTGACTGCTTTAGCAAATCGATCTCCCGCAAGACTGCTCGGAATAGAGCGAGGCGAGCCACGGTTTCGTCGCGGCGCGCCTCTCCGCCGTCTTTGATGCCGAGACGTCGCATGAGCCAGGGTAGGGTCGTGGCGGGGACCAATAGAGTTGCCAGAATAACGACGTATGTCAAGAAGACGAGTAGGTTCCTGAACGGGAACTCCGCACCCGACGGCAAGCTCAACGGAATGGACAACGCAGCGGCGAGTGACACGATCCCTCTCATTCCGGTCCAACCCACAGCGGTCACGGCGCGCCAGGATGGCTTCGACTCCTCACGAGCGATGGACGGAAAGATCTTCCTGGGAAGATATGTTGCCGGGAAAATCCAGATGAATCGCACCGCCATGACAACGAAGGCGACGACCGATCCATAGATCATCAGTTGCCGCCAGGAATACCCTTGAAGGCCGCTCATAACAGCAGGCAATTGCAGGCCGATCAACGTGAACACGAGCCCGTTGATAATGAACAGGACCGTCTTCCAGAAAGCGGAGGCTCTAAGATGTGTCTTGGCTGCCGTCAAAAGCGGCATTTTGCGTCCAAGGTAAAGACCGCCGGCTACCGTTGAAATGACGCCGGAAAAACCCAGATGCTCAGCGCAAAGATACATGGCGAAAGGAGCGATCAATGTCAATGTCGTCTCTGCGGTGCTGTCGTTGAGACGCCGCACAACGAAAATCCCAGCCATCGCAATGATCAAACCGACCGCGGCTCCTCCGGCTGCAATCAGGACAAAGTTCAGGGCAGCGTGACCGACCGAAAACGATCCAGTCACGATTGCGCCCAGCGCGAACCGATACGCGACCAACGCTGTGGCGTCGTTCACGAGGCTCTCGCCTTCAATGATCGTCTGCATCCGCCGCGGGACTCCTATCTTTCTGATGATTGCAGTAGCTGCCGACGCATCCGGTGGCGAGACAATCGCTCCCAGCAGAAAGGCAACGGGCCAGGACACACCGAGCCCAAGCATTCGCACCGCGACGGCGACGAGAGTGGTCGTGAACAGGACCAGGCCAAACGCCAGAAGGAAAATCGAGCGATGATTGCTTTTGAAGTCTCTCCAGGAGGTGAAAAATGCAGCGTCAAAAAGGATTGGCGGAAGAAGAAGTTTGAAGACGACGGTCGGATCCAGAATCAGTGGTGGCAGCCCGGGCGTCAGGCTCAGGCCCAAGCTGCCGAAAAGCAGGAGAATTTCTGTCGGCAGGCCGATGCGACGTGCCCAGGGAACAGCGATCGTCGTTATGAACAAGAGCACCAGCGTCGCTTCAATCAGATCCATGAATGCCCACCGTCAAGTACCAGCGTCTAGCACGCTGCATTCCCCTCCTTGCAAAGGCCCTCAGTGAGGAGGGGAATGTAGTGACAACCACCCTGTGTCGGCCACTTCGACAACTGTCGAAGCGGCCGACAGTTCTTGGTCCCTTTTTTCAGGGATGCAACGTTTTGTGCAGCTTAATTTTTGGCGGCTGCCGTGCACCAACCAAGCTTGTTCGCTTCGCACGTGAGTGATGACCGCAAATGACGAGGAGACATGCGGAATGACCGTGATTGAACTTCAATATGACCTTCTGACTTCTTCTTTTTCGGCATTGGACAATCAAGCTTCGCAGCTTTTTGAAGACCGAGAATTGTATTTGCTGAGTATTTCACCCTCCGGCTTGGAAACAGATGTCGAAGTCTTTGATTTAGGAGGCTTCGAACCTGCGCACGCCTAAGGAACGGAAGTCCAATTAGTATGCCCACTCTACGTAATACCAAACGACTTCTTTGCACCGCCGCGCTGACCGCTTGCCTCGTGCTGCCCGCTCACGCTCAGCAGAACGATGCGTTGCAGAAGCAGCTGCAGGAACTGCAGCAACAATATGAGCAAACAATGCGCGAATTAAGGGAACGCATCACCGCACTCGAGCAACAAATCGACAAAAAGCAAGAGACCCAGAACGAATTCCAGAAGCAAGGAACGGTCTCTGCGGCGGAACTCGCCGCAGAGGAGGCCAAGAAAGCGGTTCTTGGAGACTCAAATTCTTCAGAGCAGACACTCCAGGGAAAGCTGCCTGCGGCGCCGACGCATGAGTTTGTGAGAGACGCAGACACGAGAATCGAGAAACTCGAGGAGCAGGTGAAGAGCTTTGAATTCCACGGATATGCTCGTTCCGGTTATGGAGTCAACGGCAGGGGCGGGCAGCAGGTGGCATTTCAAGCTCCTGGGGCCGATGCGAAATTCCGACTGGGGAATGAGGCCGAAACATACGCTGAGCTGACTTTCGTCAACAACTGGCTGAACCCGGAACACAATACCGATAAGGCGTGGATGAAGGCAGAGTTCATGGTTGAAGCCAATACTTCGAACTCCGCCAGTTATGCCAACTTCAACGGAGGCATCGGCAACGACCAATTCCGCCTGCGTGAAGCCTTCGTTCAAGCCGGCAACATTTTCAAAAGCCAACCGAATGCCAAGTTCTGGGCGGGTCAACGCTACTACCGCCGCTACCAGGCCCATCTTGACGACTTCTACATCCTCGACATGAGCGGCTATGGCGCCGGAGTCGAGGATCTGAACGCCAGGATTGGGAAGATTTCTTTGGCCTACATTGCCGGTGCTCGACCCGACGTTACGACTCAAAATGGCAACTACGCGAAGAACAACGTCGACGTGCGCCTCTATGACGTGAAGGTGCCTGGCGGAAAGTTGGGTGCGTGGTTCGATTTCGCCAAGGCGAAGGGTGGCACGACACCAACCGGGCTCGTCATTCCCAACACAAACGGTTATGCGTTCGGGATCGGTCATCAACGTTTGGAATGGCTTGGTGGTTACAACTGGCTTTCCGTCCAATATGGAACAGGAGTGGCCAGCAACTTTAGTTCGTCGATCGACGACCCTACGACGTTCCTCAAGAGTTCGAGAAGGTTCCGCGTGGCAGAACATTTTCTCGTTCAGCCAAATGACAGGTTCGCGATCATGCCGATCGTTGTCTATCAGCGGACGAAGAACGGAAATCCAGGAGATGGCTGGAACGACTGGGTATCGTTGGGCGCCAGGCCACAGGTTTTCTTTACGAAGTATCTCTCGCTTGCATTCGAGAGTGGGTTCGATCACACACACGGCGCTAACGGACAGTACGACGGGTGGCTGCGTAAATTCACGATCGCGCCGCAAATCGGGGCGGGCCGCCAGTTCTTCAGCCGGCCCGTACTGCGCCTGTTTGCGACCTACGCAAACTGGTCCGATGGCTTGCAGGGCCTGGTCGGCGGAATTCCCTTCCGGGATCGAACGCATGGCATGTCGTACGGCGTGCAAGCTGAAACGTGGTTCTAACCCGTGATGCAAGCGATAAGTCGCGATTGATTGGTTGAGGTGAAGAGAAAATGGCAACTCGAGAAGACATAATAACTACGGCCGCACCGGCGAGGCCCGCCCCGGTTGCAACGGCCACGGAAAATTACGCACGTCCGCTGGCCATCGTTACCACACTGTTCTTCATGTGGGGCTTTTTGACGAGCTTGAATGACATCCTTGTCCCGCACCTGAAGTCGATCTTCGATCTCAACTACACGCACGTGATGCTGGTGCAGTTTGCGTTCTTTTCGGCCTACTTCCTCTTCTCAATCCCGTGGTCGAAGATCGTTGACACGATCGGATACCAAAAGACAATGGTCGTCGGTTTGTTGACAATGGGCATTGGCGCGGTTCTCTTCGTACCCGCGGCATCCGTCCCATCGTTCCCCCTGTTCTTGACGGCGCTGATGATCCTTGCAGCCGGCATAACCGGCCTCCAGGTGGCCGCCAATCCTTATGTGATCGTCCTCGGCAAATCCGAAACGGCATCAAGCAGGTTGAACCTGACTCAGGCCTTCAATTCTCTCGGAACTACATTGGCCCCGATGGTCGGAGGTCTGCTTATCCTGAGCGGCGCACCCTTAGCCATTGAAGAGTTGCACCAACTGTCGCCCCAAGCACTGCGTGCGTTTCGCCTGGAACAGGCGGCTTCGGTCAAGATGCCGTACATCGTTATCAGCGCGGCGCTGGTACTGCTCGCGGTGGCGATCGCGAAATTCAAATTGCCGAAAATTGAGCATGTAGAGGGACGGCCGGGGCAGCAGATCAAGGATTCCATCTGGAAACATCCCAATCTGGTCTTCGGAGCCCTTGGAATTTTTGCTTACGTTGGCGCCGAGGTTTCCATCGGAAGTTTTCTGGTGAGTTATCTCGGTCAGCCCTATGTCGCGGGCTTCTCTGCGAAGATCGCCGCAGGTTACGTGTCATTCTACTGGGGTGGCGCCATGTTGGGGCGGTTTATCGGGGCGGCTGCTCTACAGCGGTTCAAGACTGGGCGTCTGCTTGCGATTTGCTCGGTTTGTACCGCGACGCTTGTGGTGGCTTCCATGCTCACCACCGGGCACGTGGCAATGTGGAGCATGATTGCCGTGGGTTTTTTCAACTCCATCATGTTCCCAAGCATTTTTACTCTGGGAGTTGCCGAGCTTGGGCCACTGACTGGTACCGGGTCAGGTCTCATGAACATGGCTATTGTCGGCGGGGCGATCGTTCCAGTGATTCAGGGTGCAATCGCTGATCGCATCGGAATTCACCACGCGTTTTTCATGCCGGTGATCTGCTACCTATATATCTTGTTTTATGCACTCAAAGGCTCAATGCCGAACAGCGTTCGGCACGCAGGTGAGCCGGCAAACGTATAAAGGAGAATGGCAATGCTACTTGCAGGTGACATTGGGGGAACTAAAACAGACCTCGCGATTTTTTCACCAGAAGAGGGGCCGCATTCACCGTTAGTTGAAGGAGAGCTTCACAGCGCGGACTATCCCAGTTTGCAGGCGCTGGCGACGGACTTTCTAGAAAAGGTCAAGATACCGGTCGAGAGGGCGTGTTTTGATGTCGCCGGCCCCGTCATCAATGGTCGCGTGAAGATTACAAACCTGCCCTGGGTTATGGATGAAGCTTCACTCGCGGCGGACCTCAACTTGAAATCCGTCCGTCTGATGAATGATCTGGAGGCGGTCGCCAGGGCGATCCCTGTCCTTCGGCCACAAGATATCACTACATTGAATGCCGGCAAGCCGGTTCCCAAAGGCGCCATCGGTGTGGTCGCGCCCGGCACAGGCCTGGGCGAATCCTTTCTCACGTGGGATGGCTCGCAGTATGTCTCTCACAGCTCCGAGGGCGGGCATGCAGATTTCGCTCCGAGAGATGAGCGACAGATCGGCCTACTCCGATACATGATGGCGCGATTCGATCACGTGGGTCTGGAGCGTGTCTGTTCAGGAATCGGGATCCCCAACATTTATGAATACCTGCGTGACATCGAACGCATACCGGAGAGTCCGGAAGTCTCCCGATTCATCGCGGCCTCAAAAGATCGAACCGCGGCCATCGTGAATTCAGCTCTGACCCAACAAAACCCCTGCCAATTATGCATAGCCACAGTTGATACGTTCGTTTCGATTCTGGCGAGTGAGGCGGCCAATCTCGCATTGAAGGTCCTGGCGACCGGAGGTATCTACCTGGCAGGTGGTATCCCCCTGCACATCCTAACAGTGCTTCAAGGACCACGTTTCATGGAATCGTTTACGCGAAAAGGACGCTTCGCTGAGCTTATGAAACAGACCCCCGTTCACATCATCCTCAATCATGCAGCGTTGCTTGGTGCTGCCGCATGCGGCTTGGACAGTTTTAAGGAGGAATCATAAAGATGGCTGATAGCGAAAAACTTCCGATTATCTATTTGGCCAGGCACGGTGAGACGGCCTGGAGTCTGACGGGCCAGCACACAGGTCTTAGCGATTTACCGCTGACCCGGACCGGCGAATACTATGCGCGAAGACTTGGTATACGTCTCTCTGGGATGAAGTTCGCCAAAGTGTGGAGTAGTCCCTTGCAGCGCGCCAGACGCACATGTGAACTGGCCGGCTTCGGGTCTATGGCCAACATCGATCACGACCTCGTCGAGTGGAACTACGGCGAATACGAGGGTATGCGTACAGCCGAAATCCGCGCGGAACGCCCAGACTGGCAACTATTCCGCGACGGCGGCCCGGGCGGCGAATCACCGGAACAAGTCGCCAGGCGCGCCGATCGTGTGGTAAGCCGCGTACGGTCGGTCGGCGGAGACGTTCTCCTTTTTTCCAGCGGCCACTTCCTACGAATGTTGGCTGCGCGTTGGATCGGGATGGAAACATCAAGCGCCGGAACTCTGATGCTGGACACCGCCAGCCTGAGCGCTCTGGGGTATGAACACCACCTCGAGCAGCCCGTGATCCGGCTGTGGAACGAGACTCAATATTTGCGCATATCCGATGACAGGCAAACTGACGCAAACCAGTTGGTATCAAGCGAGGTTATTCGATGAAAGCACATGTCCAAACAAACACGAAAAACCCGGCGGGCAAGCGCCAGGCGTGGAAAGCACTCGAGTCGCACTATAAAAAGCTCTCAGCCCTCCATTTGCGGAAGCTCTTCGCAGACGATCCGAAACGCGGCGAGCGGATGGCTGTCGAGGCCGTGGGCCTCTACTTCGACTACTCCAAGAATCGCGTTACGGACGAAACGATCCAGCTGCTGCTTCAGCTAGCCAACGAGTCGGGGCTGCAAGAGCGAATCGACGCGATGTTTCGCGGAGACAAGATCAATGTCACGGAAAACCGAGCGGTATTGCATGTGGCGCTTCGCGCCCCAAAGACGGCATCCATTGTCGTCGATGGAGAGAATGTCGTGCCGAAAGTCCATGCCGTGCTCGACAAAATGGCCGATTTCGCTCAACGCGTGCGGACCGGCGAGTGGAAAGGGTATACCGGAAAACGTATTCGCAACGTCGTGAACATCGGGATTGGTGGCTCCGATCTAGGGCCGGTTATGGCCTACGAGGCGCTGAAAGCGTATAGCGAACGGGCCATGACGTTCCGGTTCGTGTCGAATATTGATGGCACCGACTTCGCAGAAGCGGTGCGCGATCTCGACCCGTCAGAGACGCTGTTCATCGTTTCGTCCAAAACTTTTACCACCCTGGAAACCATGACAAACGCCCACAGCGCCCGCGCATGGTCGCTTGCAGGGTTGAGCGGCGATGAAAAATCGGTCGCGAAGCATTTCGTTGCGGTTTCAACAAACGCGTCAGAAGTGTCGAAGTTCGGTATCGATACCGCCAACATGTTCGAATTCTGGGATTGGGTGGGCGGCCGCTACTCGATGGATTCGGCTATCGGGCTTTCGACGATGGTCGCCATTGGTCCGGACCACTTCCGCGCGATGCTCGACGGCTTCAACCAGATGGATGAGCATTTCCGTTCTGCGCCCTTCGAGCGCAATCTACCGGTGCTGATGGGCCTGCTCTCACTTTGGTACAACGACTTTTTCGGTGCGCACACGGTGGCCGTCTTGCCTTACGAGCAATACCTGAAACGGTTCCCTGCGTATCTGCAACAGTTAACGATGGAGAGCAACGGCAAGCATGTCACGCTGGATGGAACCCAGGTCAAACCTGAGACAGGCCCCATCTACTGGGGCGAGCCGGGAACCAACGGTCAGCACTCGTTCTATCAATTGATTCATCAAGGCACGCGACTCATCCCGTGCGACTTCATCGCATTCGCGAAACCGCTCAACCCACTTGGTCCCCATCACGACATTCTGCTGGCCAATGTCTTCGCTCAGGCCGAGGCGCTGGCTTTCGGCAAGACAAACGATGAAGTAAAGGCCGAAGGTACACCGGATTGGCTCGTGCCACACCGAGTCTTCGAAGGTAACCGCCCATCGAACACATTACTCGCGGATCGGCTCACGCCGGAGACCTTGGGCAAACTCGTTGCCCTTTATGAGCACTCCGTCTTCACTCAAGGAATCATTTGGAACATTGATTCCTTTGACCAATGGGGTGTGGAGCTCGGCAAGGTGCTGGCAAAACGCATCATTCCAGAACTCGATAACAAGGCAGAGGCCGCGCTCGCGCATGACAGTTCGACGAATAATCTGATCCGCCGCTATCGAAATATGAAGGAGCACTAAGAACACTATGAAAACGATCGGCTATAACAAACCGCTTTACGTCCTGCCATACGATCATCGCGGCTCGTTCAAGACGAAGATGTTCGGTTGGCATGGCGATTTGACTCCCGAACAAACGGCCGAAATCGCCGCGGCCAAGCGAGTGATCTACGACGGCTTTACCGCCGCGGTCGAAGCCGGCGTGCCCAAGGAGAAAGCGGGCATTCTCGTCGACGAGCAATTCGGCGCCAGCATTCTCCGCGATGCCTCGGCAGCGGGCTACACGATTGCATCCCCCTCCGAGAAGAGTGGACAGGAGGAGTTTGACTTCGAGTACGGCGAGAACTTCGCGTCGCACATCGAGGCTTTTCACCCGACCTTTTGCAAGGTCTTAGTGCGCTACAACCCGGAGAGTGATACCGCCCTCAACCAGCGACAGGCCGCACGCCTGAAACAACTCTCGGACTATTTGCGCAGCAAGAGTCAAAGCCGATTTATGTTCGAACTACTCGTACCGGCGGAAAAGGCGCAACTGGATCGCCTTAATGGAGACAAGAAAGCCTACGATCTCGCGCTTCGCCCTAAGTTGATGGCTCAGGCCATCGCAGAGCTTCAGCAAGCAGGCGTCGAGCCTGACGTCTGGAAGATTGAGGGCCTCGACCGCCGGGAGGATTGCGAGAAGATCGTGGCCGTCGCGCAGCAGGGCGGCCGGGATAACGTCGGCTGCATCATTTTGGGACGCGGCGAAGACGACAAGAAAGTTTGCGAATGGCTGGCCACGGCTGCCGCCGTTCACGGGTTCATCGGGTTTGCCGTAGGCAGAACAGCTTTCTGGCAACCACTTGTCGACTTCAGGGCAAAGAAGATCTCACGCGAGGCCGCTGTTGCGGCAATTGCCGACCGCTACCGGGAGTTCGTGGACATTTTTGAAAACGCGCGCGCCGAAAGCACTGCCGCGTAATGAGAAACAGAGAGACGCAAACATGGAAGACAAAATCGTGAAGCTGGCCCCATCGATTCTTGCGGCCGACTTCGCGCGTTTGGGTGAGCAAGTGACCGAAGCCGAGCGGGCCGGCGCCGACAGGATCCACGTCGATATCATGGATGGGCATTTCGTGCCCAATCTCTCGATGGGCGCTCCGATCGTTCACTCGCTGAGACGAATCACCGGCCTGCACCTCGAGATACACATGATGATCTCGGATCCCGACTTTTTCCTGGATGAGTTTGTCGAGGCCGGCTCGGATTCGTTTCTCGTGCACTGGGAAGGAAACAACAATTTGCACCGTACCGTACAACGGATCAGGACGCTTGGTAAGCGCGCCGGGGTAGCCATCAATCCGGCCACCCCAGCCGTTGTCCTGGAAGAAATCCTACCGGACACAGACCAAGTGCTGGTCATGACGGTCAATCCGGGATTCGGAAACCAGCGGTTCATTCATACAACACTGCCAAAGATCCGTGGCGTCGCGCAGATGATTGAGCGGCTTAAACCCGAGTGCGAATTGGAAGTAGACGGTGGAATCGACGAAGCAACCGCTCCCTTGGCAGTTGCCGCAGGAGCGAACGTGCTGGTGGCTGGATCCGCGATCTTTGGCGCAGACATCGGCGTATGCGCCGCAATGCAGCAGTTGCGGAGTGCCGCTTGCAGTGCGGAACGGTCGATGAAAGTATGAATGCGGCGTCGTGACATTCCCCTCCTTGCAAAGGAGGGTGGACGCGACACCAAGAAAAATATCGCGAAGCATCCTCGGTTGGAGCGGACGGGGTGGTCGCTCACAGGCGATGTTTTCAGAATGTGTTTGATAACCGTTTGAGCGACCACCCCGTCTGCGCCGCTTCGGTGGCTTCGCAACTTTTTCTTAATGGCGCAGCCACCCCTCCTTTGCAAGGAGGGGAATGCGCACGGTGTTTGAAATTGGGGCGGTTGTAGACCGCGCCTACAGAAAAAGAAGGAGAGTATATGCAACTTGGAATGGTAGGGCTCGGCAGAATGGGCGCCAACATGGTGCGGCGCTTGCTTAGAAATGGACACCAATGCGTTGTCTTCGACCGGTCTCCAAAAGTGGTGAGCGAGTTAGTCGATGAAAAAGCAGTGGGAGCGGCTTCGCTTGCAGAGTTTGTGAAGAAGCTCGAAAGACCGCGGGCAGTTTGGCTGATGGTTCCCGCCGCCGCTGTGGACGAGACTATTGCAGCCCTTGCACCCCAACTCGACGAGGGCGACATCCTCATCGACGGCGGGAATTCTTATTACATTGATGACATCCGCCGCGCAAAGGAACTGTCATCGCGGCACATACACTATGTCGACGTCGGCACGAGCGGTGGTGTATGGGGTCTGGAACGGGGTTACTGCATGATGATTGGTGGCGAAAAAGATGTGGTCCAACGGCTCGACCCAATCTTCTCGACTCTCGCACCGGGCTCCGGCGACGTACCGACTACGCCAGGCCGCACCAAGACGGACGGGACCGCCGATCGAGGTTACCTGCACTGCGGTCCGAACGGCGCCGGCCATTTCGTGAAGATGGTACACAACGGAATCGAGTACGGACTCATGGCCGCCTACGCGGAGGGAATGGCCGTGCTGCGATCTGCGAATGCCGGAAAGCAAAAGCATGGAATCGACGCCGAAACCACACCGCTTCGCAACCCCGAGCATTACCAGTACGACCTGGATCTGTCCGAAATTGCCGAGGTATGGCGCCGTGGCAGTGTCGTTGCATCCTGGCTGCTCGATCTCACGTCGACAGCTCTGCACCAGGATCCCACTCTTTCGAATTTCGCCGGCCGCGTATCGGACTCCGGCGAAGGCCGATGGACGATCACGGCCGCAGTGGATGAGGCGGTCCCGGTTCCTGTTCTGACTTCTGCTCTCTTCGAGCGGTTCACGTCACGCGGCGAAGCGGGCTTCGCAGACAAACTCTTATCCGCTATGCGGTATCAATTCGGCGGACACCTCGAAAAATCGGCCGAAAAGGTCGTCGCGTGAAAGGAGCAAAGTGATGGGAACGTTGCATTCGGATGCGCTGGTCTTCTTCGGGGCGACCGGCGATCTGGCATACAAAAAGATTTTTCCGGCTCTGCAAGGCATGGTGAAGCGCGGACACCTCAATGTACCGGTCATTGGCGTTGCCAAGTCCGGCTGGAATCTCGATCAGTTCCGGGCGCGGGCCCTGGACAGTCTCGAGAAACACGGCGGAGTCGATCATGCGGCTTTCGAAAAATTGTCAGGCCTGCTGCGTTACGTTGACGGTGATTACGAAGACCGGGCGACATTCCAGGCGCTGGCGAATGAATTGAAGGGAGCACAACGGCCGACACATTACCTGGCTATTCCGCCTGTTCTGTTCGAAGCCGTCGTCGAACAGCTTGCGAGCTCGGGCTGTGCCGCTCAGGGTCGCGTCATTGTCGAAAAACCCTTCGGACATGATCTTTCATCGGCGAAGGAACTGAACCAGATTCTGCTTGGCACCTTCGACGAAAGAAACATCTTTCGCATTGACCACTATCTTGGGAAGCGGCCAGTTAACAACTTGTTGGTTTTTCGGTTTGCAAACACGTTCGTTGAGTCGTTCTGGAACCGCAACTATATCGAGAGCGTGCAAATCACGATGGCCGAGGATTTCGGGGTCCAGGGGCGGGGCGCTTTCTACGATAAGACCGGCACTATTCGTGATGTCATTCAGAATCATCTTTTCCAGGTCCTGTCCAATCTGACCATGGAACCTCCGGTGAGATCCGACAGTGAAAACATCCGCGACGAAAAAGTAAAGATACTGAAAGCGATTGCCCCCATCCAGGAGAAGCAGCTCGTCCGTGGCCAGTTCCGCGGCTACCGCGACGAGCGGGGTGTGCAAAAGGACTCGCAGACTGAAACTTTTGCCGCGTTGAAACTGGAGATCAATTCATGGCGCTGGAAAGGAGTTCCTTTCTACCTTCGAGCCGGTAAATGCCTTCCCGTAACGTGCACGGAAATTATCGGGCGGTTCCGCAAACCTCCCTCGGTGCTACCCGATAGTGCTCTTACAAACAACCAGCTCCGCCTTCGAATCAGTCCCGACCCCACCATTGCGATGGGAATGATGGTCATGGCTGAAGGTGAGGAAATGTCGGCCCAGGCGATGGAAATGGTGGCAAGCCGTTCTCCACGCGCCGGCGAGATGGATGCTTATGAACGAGTTTTGGGAGCTGCGATGGAAGGAGATACCACCCTGTTCGCGCGAGAAGATTACGTGGAAGAGGCGTGGCGCATCGTTGATCCAGTGTTGAAAGCCGACACTCCGATTTACCAATACGAAACGAACACTTGGGGACCGGATGAAGTCGAGCGAGTTACACCATTGGGGGGCTGGAGCAATCCAGCAATCGGCCGAGAACCCGTTGTTCTTGTCGGTCAGACTGCATGACGGTCCTGTAGGCGCGGTCGATGACCGAGCCTACAGGATTGGAGACGCCTAATGAAAATCCAGATATTTTCGGATGCCGAGTCGGTCGCACGCGAAGCCGCCATCATGATCGCGGCGGAAGCCCGATCCGCGATCGCTGCCCGGGGCCGTTTCATCATGGCGGTGAGCGGAGGCCACACGCCATGGATCATGCTTCGAGCTCTCGCACGTGAGAACGTTCCCTGGGACAGCGTACAGATCGTGCAGGTGGATGAGCGCGTGGCATCGGACGGAGATCCCGACAGAAATCTGACGCACCTGCGTGAAAGCCTGCTCGGACTGACTTCGTTGCGACCCGAGCAGATTCACGCCATGCCCGTAAATGCACCAGACCTGAATGCGGCAGCGGCGCGATACGCGATAACTCTTCAGCAGATCGCGGATTCACCGCCAGTATTGGACCTTGTTCATCTGGGCCTGGGTCCTGATGGGCATACCGCCTCCCTGACTCCAGGAGATCCCGTCCTGGAAGTCGCCGACGCAGACGTATCGCTCACGGGTGTCTATCAGGGTAGGCGCCGAATGACTTTGACATATCCGATTTTGAATCGGTCCCGCCAAGTACTGTGGCTCGTGACGGGTCAGGACAAAGCCGGAATGGTCGGACGCTTATATGCGGGAGATACGTCGATCCCGGCAGGACGTGTTCGCAGAGAACATGCCCTGATGATCGCGGACAGTGCCGCTGCCGGCCAGGTGTTCAGTTCGAAAACAGTTAAGGAGTAAATATGCGAGTCGGAATTGCAACCGATCATGGTGGGTTTTCGTTAAAGGAAGAGCTGAGCAAGCGCCTCAGGGCCGCAGGCCACGAGATCACGGACTTCGGTGCGCATAGTCTGCAGTCCGGTGACGATTATCCGGATTTCGTGACTCCCCTCGCGCGGTCGGTAGCAGCAGGCGAGGTAGAGCGCGGTGTTGCCGTTTGTGGCAGCGGCGTGGGCGCTTCAGTTTGTGCCAACAAGGTTCCAGGTGTACGCGCCGGCCTGGTTCTCGACCATTTCTCTGCCCAGCAGGGGGTTGAGGATGACCACATGAACATTATTTGTATGGGTGGTCGTGTTGTGGGTACGTCCACCGCCTGGGATCTCGTCCAGGCGTTTCTGGCTGCAAAGCCTAGCCAAGCCGAGCGCCATTTGCGCCGCTTGAGCAAAGTCGCCTCATTAGAGAAATCAATAGTAGGGGCGTGAACGAATTGGTTTGGGATAGGCGATAGTTTCCTCCTCCATGAGGAGGGGAATATTCAACTGATTCACACGCTTCGTCAATTCAGTATTACGAGGAGTTATCCATGAGCGTCGCAGAAGTTAAGCATTACACCGACACGAACCTTGATCAGCTATGCATCAATACCATTCGTACGCTTTCCATTGATGCCGTGCAGCAGGCAAAGTCCGGACACCCCGGCACGCCGATGGCACTGGCACCGCTGATCTATACAATCTGGAACCGAACGCTGCGGTTCGATCCGCAGAATCCGATCTGGCCGAATCGCGATCGATTCGTTCTGTCGAACGGCCACGCATCGATGTTGTTGTGGTCGGCGCTTCATCTGACCGGCACACAGGCTGTGAATGCCGACTATGAAAAGCTAGGACAGCCATCAGTTACGCTCGATGATATCCGGCGATTCCGCCAGCTCGACAGCAAGGCACCCGGTCATCCGGAGTACCACTGGGTGTCGGGCGTTGAGACGACAACCGGTCCACTAGGACAAGGAGTCTCCACAAGTGTCGGCATGGCGATCGCGCAGAAGTGGCTCGCCACTCGATACAACCGCCCGGGCTTCGAGATCTTCGACTACAACATTTATGCGGTTTGTGGGGATGGCTGCTTGATGGAGGGTGTGGCGTCGGAAGCGGCATCGCTAGCCGGTCACTTGGGTTTGGACAACCTATGCTGGATTTGGGACAACAACCACATCACCATCGAAGGGAACACGCGTCTGGCGTTCACCGAAGATGTCGCGGCACGATTCCTGGCATACGGATGGAATGTCCTCAGAGTCGGCGACGCCAACGACATCGAACGCATTGAGGGAGCGCTAAACACTTTCCGAAAGACGAAGGGACGTCCCACCTTCATCGTTTTGGACAGCCACATCGGATACGGTTCGCCTAACAAGCAGGACACATCCGCAGCCCATGGCGAGCCTCTCGGAGAAGAAGAGGTCCGGCTCACCAAGCGCAGCTATGGTTGGCCTGAAGACGAAAAATTCCTTGTTCCTGATGGTGTGTATGACTGCTTCACGTCCGGCATCGGCGCACGAGGCGCACGTCTGCGGCGAGAGTGGATGGAATTGTTTGATTCGTATCGAACCAAGTATCCCGGGCTCGCAAATGAAATCGAACTTATGCAGCGGCGAGAACTCCCTGCCGGCTGGGATTCTAATCTTCCTGTCTTCCCATCCGATGCCAAGGGCATTGCAGGCCGCGAGGCCTCGGGCAAGGTGCTGAATGTGCTCGCACAAAACATTCCGTGGTTCATCGGCGGATCCGCAGATCTCGGGCCGTCGAACAAAACCACTCTCACGTTCAGCGGCGCTGGGGATTTCGAGGCCGACAGTCCCGGAGGGAAGAATTTGCATTTCGGTATCCGCGAGCACGCAATGGGAACGATTGTGAACGGGCTCTCGTTGTCGAAGATCCGGGCCTTCGGTGCGTCGTTCTTCATCTTCAGCGATTACGCGAGGCCTGCGATGCGGCTCGCATCGCTAATGGAGCTTCCTGCAATTTTCATTTTTACGCACGATGCGATGGGTGATGGAGAAGACGGCCCTACACATCAACCGGTCGAGCACTTGGCATCCTTGCGCGCGATACCCGGAATGAGCACGATTCGCCCGGGCGACGCGAATGAAGTCGTCGAGGCTTATCGTTATGTCATGCAGTTACGCCATCAGCCTGTGGTGCTCGTGTTGTCGCGCCAGGCATTACCAACTCTTGATCGCACCAAATATGCACCCGCCTCCGGCGTCGCGCGCGGCGCTTACGTGCTTGCGGACGCTCCCGGTGGCGACCCGCAAGTCATCATCATCGCGTCCGGAAGCGAGGTCAGCGTCGCGGTTCAGGCCCACGAGAGCTTGCTGACGGAGGGCATCCGTTCGCGAGTGGTATCGATGCCTTCGTGGGAGATTTTTGAGCAACAAACGAAAGAGTACCGCGACAGCGTGTTGCCGCCGAGCGTCAAGGCTCGTGTCGCCGTGGAGCAGGCCTCTACATTCGGATGGGAACGATACGTCGGTACGTCCGGTCGGGTTATCGGCATGCACACTTTCGGAGCTTCGGCCCCGCTCAAAGAATTGCAACGGAAGTTTGGGTTTGAGCCGGCTGGTGTGATCGCAGCTGTGAAAGAGCAGCTGGCGTAAGAAGAATTTGATCTGAAACAAGAGGATATCCCATGAGTACAAAGAGTACGCAACAGCCCGACTCCACAAGAGTCGTTCCAGGTGCACCGAACGCAGTTAGCATTCCAGAACTTCTACAACATTACGGGTTCGGTCCATTTGCGTTTGTCGGGACAGAAAACGCATTTTACGAACGGCATCTTGTTTTTGATCGAGCGATCGATCCCAATGTTGCAAGCCCTCGTGAGCGGTTTGAGGCACTCTCTCACTCCGTGCGCGACGTCATTGCGCAACGTTGGGTGCAGACGAAGACTACTTATGAAAGTGAAAATGCTAAGCGCGTTTACTACCTTTCGATGGAGTTTCTCATCGGACGATCGTTGGCCAACAACATCACGAACCTTCTGCTCGATCCGCTGGTACATCATGCAGCTCAAACAAAGGGCATTGACTTGGTCGAACTCGTCGAACAGGAGCCGGATGCGGGCCTGGGAAACGGAGGTCTGGGCCGCCTTGCGGCGTGCTTCCTGGATTCTATGGCGACGATGGAGTTGCCCGCCACAGGCTACGGTCTACGGTATGAGTACGGCATGTTCAAACAATCCATCGTGGATGGATGGCAAAAGGAGAATGGCGACAATTGGCTCCGCGAGACCGATCCCTGGGAGATCGCCCGTCCGCATGAAAAGGTAGAAATAAAAATGAACAGCTCCTTCGAGCTTAAAGACGGAGTTTTTCATATTGTCCCGGGCAAGCCATCGAGCCTGATCGGCATACCCTTCGATCGTCCCGTCGTTGGTTACGGAGGAAAAACGATCAACACTCTCCGCCTCTGGGCCGCGGCCGCACCGGATTATTTCGATTTTCAGGAGTTCGGCACCGGCGATTTTGTGGGAGCACTGGGCCAGACGCTGCAAGCAGAAACACTGACTCGTCTTCTGTATCCGGACGACTCCACCGCAGTGGGACAAGGACTACGTTTCCTGCAGGAATATTTCCTGGTCGCGTGTTCGATGGCCGACATCGTACGTCGCTTTCAGCGGCACAATACGGACTGGAACCTGCTGCCGGAGAAGGCCGCCATCCAGCTCAACGACACTCATCCCTCCATGTCAGTGGTTGAATTAATGCGAATCTTGCTGGACGACGCGCACCTGGGATGGGACGACTCGTGGGAGCTGACGAAGAAAACACTGGCTTACACCAATCACACGTTGCTGCCTGAAGCCCTCGAGAAATGGCCGGTAGCTTGGTTCGATATGCTCCTTCCACGGCACCTCGAAATCATTTACGAAATTAACCGGCGGTTACTCGACGAAGTGCGTCTTCGCTTCCCCGCGGACGATGGGCGGGTCCAACGCGTGAGCCTCATCGAGGAAGGCAAGGAGCGCAAAATTCGCATGGCCAATCTCGCGATCGTCGGCTCGCACAGTACCAATGGTGTGGCCGCTGTTCACTCGAAGCTGTTGCGGACGACGACAGTGAAAGATCTCGCGGAGATGTTTCCCGAGCGTTTCAGCAACAAAACCAATGGCGTGACACCACGCCGATGGCTGCTGGAAGCAAATCCCGCGCTGGCCGGCGCGATCACGGACGTCATTGGGGACCACTGGACCACGGATCTCAGCCAACTCAACCAGCTCAAGGCAGTTGCCGGCGACCGCGCCGTCGGTGAACGATTTCTCGATGCAAAGCGCCAGGCCAAAACCCGGTTTGCCGGCTGGCTTAAGTCGACGTCGGGACAAGTCGTGGACCCGGAAACCATCTTCGACTGCCAGGTTAAGCGGATCCACGAATACAAGCGGCAACTGCTGAACGCACTGCGTATCGTCGTCGTTTACAACCGGCTTCGGGAAAATCCAAATTTGGAGATGGTGCCCCGCACATTCTTCTTCGCCGGTAAGGCAGCGCCAGCGTATCGGTTGGCGAAGCTCATCATAAAATTCATCAACAACCTGGCGAGTACCATTGACGTTGATCCTGTCGTGCGCGGCCGACTGAAGGTCGTATTCCTTCCCGAGTACAACGTTTCACTGGGTGAAAGGCTGATTCCGGCGAGCGACGTATCGAACCAGATCTCGACAGCTGGCTATGAAGCCAGCGGAACGAGCAATATGAAGTTCATGATGAACGGAGCCTTGACGGTCGGGACCCGCGATGGTGCGACTATCGAAATGGCGGAAGAGGCCGGCGAAGAAAACATGTTCCTGTTCGGACTCACCGTGGAACAAGTCGAAAACAGCCGCTCCTGGTACAGTCCATGGTGGCATTATGAAAACGAGCCCGAAACTCGAGCTGCGCTGGACCTCATTTTCTCGGACCACTTCAGCCGCACTGAACCAGGCGTGTTCGCTCCATTACGCGATACGCTGCTCGGCAGCGATCACTACATGCACTTAGCGGATCTGACGTCTTATTGCGAAGCGCACGACCGGGTGGGCGCGTTGTATTCCGATCCTGGCGCATGGACGCAGAAGGCGATACTCAACGTGGCCAGCTCCGGAAAGTTTTCGAGCGATCGCACCATTGCAGAATACGCAGCCGACATTTGGAAGGTGAAACCATGTCCAATATCTTAGAAAAACAATCGAAGAGTGTTGAAGCGGCCGCAAGGACATTGTCGCCGCTCGCAGGCAAGCCGGCCACTAAGGAAATGCTGATAGATGTCGCTCGGCTGGAGAGGGAGTATTTCGAGCGCCGCCCCGATGTACATGATCCCAACCAACTCGTCAGCTTCGGCACCAGCGGACATCGCGGCTCACCCCTGAATGGGTCGTTCACAGAAGCACACATTCTGGCGATTACGCAGGCCATTTGCGACTACCGGCAACAGCAGAAAACAGACGGCCCACTCTACATGGGCAAAGATACGCACGCGCTGTCCGGGCCCGCACAGCGCACGGCTCTGGAAGTCCTGGCTGCGAACAACGTGGAGGCGGTCATTCAGGAAGGTGACCGCGTGACTCCGACTCCGGTCATCTCGCGAGCCATCCTTGTTTACAACCGCGGCCGCCGAGAACATTTCGCCGATGGCATCGTAATCACTCCGTCGCACAATCCGCCCGAAGATGGCGGCTTCAAGTACAACCCGCCGAACGGCGGTCCGGCCGACACCGATGTAACGCACTGGGTACAGGATCGCGCGAACGAATTGCTGCGCTCAGGAAATGCAGGAGTCAAACGCGTTGCGTTCAGCAAAGCCATCAAAGCGGCGACAACGCACCAGGAAGACTTTGTTCTGCCTTATGTTCGCGACCTTAAAAACGTCGTCGACATTGACGCGATTCGAAATGCCCGGCTCAAGCTTGGCGTAGATCCTCTAGGCGGAGCCGCCCGACCATATTGGGAGCCGATCAATTCGATTTACGGACTGGATATCACCATCGTTAATCCAACGATTGATCCGACGTTTTCGTTCATGACAGTGGATCACGATGGAAAGATCCGCATGGATTGTTCCAGCCCGTACGCAATGGCCAGGCTCGTGGCGCTAAAAGATCAATACCAGGTGGCTTTCGCCAACGATCCGGACTCGGACCGGCACGGTATCGTCACTCCGGTTGCCGGGTTGATGAACCCGAACCATTACCTCGCGGTCGCCATCCGATACTTGCTCGCAAACCGTCCTCACTGGCGCCGTGAAGTTGCTATTGGAAAGACGCTGGTAAGCAGCAGCATGATTGACAGAGTCGTCAAGAAGCTCGGCCGTGAGCTCCGCGAAGTTCCGGTCGGCTTTAAGTGGTTTGTGCCTGGTCTGATTGATGGGTCCGTCTGTTTTGGCGGCGAAGAGAGTGCCGGAGCGAGTTTTCTTCGCCATGACGGTACCGTGTGGACGACTGACAAAGACGGACCGATCATGGACCTGCTTGTCGCCGAGATTATCGCACGCACCGGCTAGGAC
>Ga0114129_10000976_pt1 | contig 37436 bp, 34 predicted proteins | sample RhiMetdeltSRZDD1_FD_80071 | JGI IMG/M metagenome (GOLD analysis project Ga0114129, IMG submission 80071) | Populus rhizosphere microbial communities from Tennessee, USA - Rhizosphere MetaG P. deltoides SRZDD1 (version 2) (version 2) | ecosystem: Host-associated > Plants > Roots > Rhizosphere >...
ACGTTTACCTGCCCGCTGACGCGGCCGAAGCGCTCGTCGCTCCGGGCGACCGCGTGATCGGTGCGGAGACCGTGATCGCCCGCTGGACCCGCTGATTTCCTGACGCCGCACAGCGAAACGGCGAAGGCCCCGGACCGCGGTCCGGGGCCTTCGCCGTTGGCCAGAGTGTCAGATACGCGCGGTCCGGCGCTGGTACGCCCACAGCAGCGGCCCGCTGAGCAGGTACGCCAGCACCACGACGCCGAAGGTGAGCCGCGGATTGAGCAGCGCACCGAATATCGGCAGGATCAGCAGCCACGGCGGGAGCCGGAAGACCTTGACCAGCTTCGCGTAGGGGAAGCTGGACACCATCGCGATGCCGATGAGGGCCACCCCGGCGACCATGACCGAGCCGGGCAGGCCGAGGCCGAGCAGCACGCTCAGGGCCAGCACGGCCGCCGCCATCGTCGTGGGTACGCCGCAGAAGAACCGGCCGTCCTTGGGCGATACGTTGAAGCGGGCGAGCCGGATGGCCGCACACGCCGCGACGAGCGCACAGGCGCCGATGAGGAGGCCGCTGTTGACCTCGCCGCGCAGGGAGCCGTAGACGACGATGGGTGCGGCGATGCCGAAGCTGGTCATGTCGCCGAGCGAGTCCATCTGTACGCCGAACGGGCTGGCCACGCCGAACTTGCGAGCCAGGGCGCCGTCGAGGCCGTCGAACGTGATGCAGGCGAGCAGGCACGCCGCGCCGAGGCGCGGGTCCATGCCGGTGACCGCGAACATGATGGCGGTCATGCCCAGCAGGAGGCTCGCCAGCGTGCACGCCTGAACCAGGGCGAACTTGATCCGCCGCGACACCGTACGGTCGCCGGGCAGCAGCGGGATCGGCGCGGGCGGTGCCGGCGGCTCCTCGATACGGGTCCGCCGCGCCGGTCTGCCCACGTAGGGGCCGGCCGGGCTCACCGGGGCGATGGTGTCGATTGCCGTCAGACGACGGGTGTCCAGGGCCGAACGCTCAAGCGCGTCGATGACCGGTGCGGTGCCGCGCCGGCCGACCCGGACAAGCAGCATCTGCCGGGCGAAGCTGCCGCCGCGGCGTAGCCGTCCTGCCCATTGCCGCCCTTGCGGGCGCGGGCTGTCCGTCGTGCGGCGCCGACGCCAAATGGCTCTCGGCACGTGTCCCTCCATTGCCGAACGGTTCCTCTCCGCCGCCTCGGCGGCCGTCCGGCTGTGCGGCTACACGATCGCACATCCTGGCTCGGCTTGGCGATACCCCGCCGTGACCTATTGACGGTCCGTCAGCAGAAATTCGCTACCGAAGGGGCATATTACGCAGAGCTAATACACTCTGCGTAGTCGCCTTCTCTTGATTCCGAGAACCGATGGTACCGGAGCCCGGCTCGCCCCTCGGCGGTCAAGATCACATATGGGCCAGCGCGCGGCGGGTCAGATCGGTCACCATCACCGTCTCGACCTCGCCCGGGACGAACCACCGCGCCTCGGCCGTCGAGCCGCCGCCGGCCTCCATGACCCGCAGCACAGTGGGCGACGTCACCCTCGCGCGGAAGATCGCTCGGACCGAGAACCAGTCCAGGGGTACGCCCTCCGGCCCGAGCGCGGTGGGGTTGTGGAAGAACGTGACCTCCACCAGATCGCCGACCTCGACGCGCTGACCCGATTCCTCGAAGACCTCACGGACCAGGCCCTCGGCCGGCTGCTCGCCGAAGTCGGTGCCGCCGCCGGGCAGGTGCCAGCGGCCCGCGCCCGGGTAATTCGGCGCGATCTGTGACAGCAGGATTCGGCCGCCGGGGTCCGTGATCAAGCCGTACGCCCCGAAGCGGCGGACCCGGTTGGCCGGCTCGTCGTCGACGAAGGGCCGCGCCCGCAAGTTGATCTCCTTGCCGAGATCCTGGCCGAGCAGCACCCGAGCCGCCAGCGGGATGAGTTCGGCACGTTTCGGGTCGACCCAGCCGGCGCGCTCGCCCGCCTCGGCCGTGAGTACGCCGCCCAGCACCCGCACGTCGAACACGAGCCGGTCATGGTGCTGCAGTACGCCCAGACGGGGGAATTCCACGAGGTCGGCGGAGACGCTGTGCAGGCCGGTCACCTCGACGTCGAGCCCGGTTTCCTCGCGGAACTCGCGGACGACGGTCGCGCGGGGGTCTTCGGCGTGATCGATGCCGCCGCCGGGCAGGTGCCACGCCGTGTTCGACGCCGAGACCAGCAGGACCTTGCCGCTGTCGTCCCGGGCCACGCCGTATGCACCGATCCGCCGCCGCTTTTCCACGCCTGACACCGTAACCAATGGACACGAAGGCCCGGTGAACGCGGCCCGTGCGAGTGAGAGAATCGGACATCTTGCCAGGATCTTCCGCCGGCGGGAGAATGGTTTTTTGTGACCGCCCAGGTAGAGCCGCTGGCGCCGGTACGCCGGATCGCCGCCTACGCCGTGGTAAGCCGTCGCGGACCCGACGGCGACCGCGAGGAAACCCTGCTGGTCCGCAACTCCGACCGCTCCGGAACCCCGGGGGTCTGGTCCTTGCCCGGCGGCGGCGTCGACCATGGCGAGCACCCCAACGACTCCGCGATCCGGGAGACCGCCGCGGAGACCGGGCTTTCCGTAGCTCTCACCGGTTTGCGGGACGTGCACGCCGACATGCGGGCGCTCCCGCACCGCGGCATCACGATCCACACCGATCGCCTGATCTACTCCGGCCGCGTCCGGGGCGGATCGCTGCGAGAACGGCGGGACCAGAGCACCGACCTGGTCCGCTGGGTGCCGCTGGACGAGGCGGGAGAGCTGCTGCTGCGCCCGTTCACGGCGATCGCGCTGGGCCTGCCGCCGGCCGACGTCGACCTGCGCCCGGATGAGGTGCCCGATTTTCCCAGCTTCCACATCGCCGAGGGACCCGACGGCCTGCACCGTACGCAACGGTTCGCGGCGTACGCCGTAGCCACCGACACCACCGGGCGAGTTCTGCTGACCCGGGTGTCACCGGGCTACCCCGGCGAGGGCCGCTGGCACCTGCCCGGCGGCGGTACCGACTTCGGTGAGCAGCCGGCGACGGCACTGATCCGCGAACTGCTGGAAGAGACCGGTCAGGCCGGGCGCCTCGCCGGGCTGCTGGGCGTGGCCAGCCATCGCGACGCCGCGTCCCTGGGCCCTGAGGGCTTCCCGATCGACTGGCACGGCGTACGCGCCTTCTACCGTGTGATGGTGGACGAGGCGAGTACGCCCACGGTCCACGACGAGGGCGGCTCCACATCCGGAGCGCACTGGCTCCCCCGCGACCAAGTGCAAGCGCTGAACACCGACGACATGACCGAAGTCACGGCCGAAGCACTACGCGCCGCCGACCTGTAGCCCGACGTACCGTGACGCGCTGAGCCCGACCCCCGCGGACGTGACGGCGTCGCGGGAGGCGCGGTCCGGACCACGACGGTCATCCGAAATGATGATCTAGAGAAGGATCATTCCCACTCGATCGTGCCCGGCGGCTTGCTGGTCACGTCGAGCACCACGCGATTCACCTCGCGGACCTCGTTGGTGATGCGGGTCGAGATGCGGGCGACCACGTCGTAGGGCAGGCGCGACCAGTCGGCGGTCATGGCGTCCTCACTGGACACCGGCCGCAGCACGACCGGATGCCCATAGGTACGCCCATCTCCTTGCACACCAACGGATCGGACGTCGGCGAGGAGGACCACGGGGAACTGCCAGACGTCGCGGTCGAGGCCGGCCGCGGTCAGCTCCTCACGGGCGATGAGGTCGGCCGCGCGCAGAACTTCGAGCCGGTCGCGGTCGACCGCGCCGATGATGCGGATGGCCAGCCCCGGACCCGGGAACGGGTGGCGCCAGACCATCGCCTCGGGCAGGCCGAGTTCGGCGCCGACCGCGCGGACTTCGTCCTTGAACAGCGTCCGCAGCGGTTCGACCAGATCGAACTGGAGGTCGTCGGGCAGGCCGCCGACGTTGTGGTGGGACTTGATGTTGGCCGTACCGGTGCCGCCGCCGGACTCGACGACGTCCGGGTAGAGCGTCCCCTGCACGAGGAACCGGACGTCGCCGCCCGCGGCTACTTCCCGCGCGGCGGATTCGAAGACGCGGATGAACTCGCGCCCGATGACCTTGCGCTTCTCCTCCGGGTCGGTGACCCCGGCTAGCGCCGTCAGGAACCGCTCCTGCGCATCGACGACCTTGAGCTTGATGCCGGTCGCCGCCACGTAGTCGCGCTCGACCTGCTCCGCCTCGCCCGCGCGCAGCAGGCCGTGATCGACGAAGACGCACGTGAGCTGATCACCGATGGCCTTGTGGACGAGGGCCGCGGCGACGGCCGAGTCCACGCCGCCGGACAGGCCGCAGATCACCTCGGCCGAGCCGACCTGAGCACGGATCGCGGCCACCTGGTCGTCGATGATGTTGCCCATGGTCCACGTCGGCTCGATGCCGGCGATGTCGTACAGGAACCGCTCCAGGAGCGTCTGCCCGGCGGGGGTGTGCGCCACCTCGGGGTGGAACTGCACACCGGCGAAGCCCAGCGCAGCGTTTTCGAACGCGGCCACCGGCGCGCCCGCGGAGGACGCGGTGACGGTGAAGCCTTGCGGCGCCGCGGAAACGCAGTCGCCGTGGCTCATCCACACGTCATGCTCGGCCGCCAGGCCCGCGAAGAGCTTGCCCGCCTCCGGCTGCGCGGCCAGCTTCGTTCCGCCGAACTCCCGCTGCCCGGTGTGAGCGACCGTCCCGCCCAGGGCCTGCGCCATCGCCTGGAAGCCGTAGCAGATGCCGAAGACGGGTACGCCGCTGTCGAACAGTTTCGCATCGACCTGCGGAGCGCCCGGCTCGTAGACGCTCGACGGCCCACCCGACAAGACGATGGCGGCCGGGTCCTTGGCGAGCATCTCGGCCACCGGCATCGAGTGCGGGACGATCTCGGAGTAGACCTTCGCCTCACGTACGCGCCGGGCGATCAGCTGGGCGTACTGTGCTCCGAAGTCCACCACCAGGACCGGACGCGGTGTCGTCATAGGCCAACCCTACCGACCCGCAGGTCGCACGGGCTCACGCGGGTGACTTAGGCGGACGCCGGACGGCCGTGATCACGCAGGTACGCCAGCGCCCACGGCCGGTCGATGCCCTCGGCGAACGGGCCGGCCGGGTTCTTGACCACCCACACGTGCATCATCTCGGGGATCGTCCCGGTCAGCGACAGCGCTGGGCAGCCGCCGTAGGGCGTCACGATGCCGACACCGGGCGGCATCAGCGACACGCACAGGTTGTGGGCGTGCCAGCGCGTGATCGGCCCGCCCGGCGCCGGCCCCGGTTCGCCCGCTCTTTCCATCACGTACACCACGCCGAGCAGGACCGCCCGGCCGCTGCCGACGGCGTACACGAGCATCTCGGGGCGCTCCGGGTCGAGAACCCGGCCGTCCTTCTTGTACGCCTCGTTCTCCAGATGCACATCCGGGCCGGTGTGCTTGCCCAGCGGCCAGTGGTAGCCGGCCTTCAGAGCGTCCTCGATCTTCACGAACCGCTGCACCGCACTGGAGGTCGAAGCGGCGAGCGCTCCGGCCGCCCGCTCTTGTTCGACCGTCGGGTGGGCGGCTCCCGGCCACGGGCGCATGATCACACCGGCCTGCGTACGCGCCAGCCGCTCGTGGGTGTGCCCGCTGCTGACCGACGGCCCCGACGGGCTGGCCTCACCGGCTTCGTGGGCGACGAAGGTGGCGATCCAGACCACGGCGCCGAAGACCACCACGATCAGCGCCGTGCCGATGTTGCCGAGTACGCGCAGACCGCGGATGCCCCGCTGGGCCAGGCCGCCGGCGGTGATCTCGACCAGCGCGGTCGCCACGCCGATCTGGTCCGCCTCTTCTCTGCCGCCGATCACGACGACGAGGTACGCGATCAAAGTCAGCGGTACGACGACGAGCGTGGCGACCCGCCAAGCCCGGCCGACATACACGAAGTACGCCAGGATCCCGTAGACCAGCCCGCTGACGACGAATCCGGCGGCCAGCAGCGGCGGGCCGGGGTGGTTCAGCGGCAGTGCAATGTGGACGGCTCCGGCCACGCCGAGCAGCGTCATGGCCCAGCGATCGGCCGGATACCGGGATCCGCCCGGCATCAGCGGCACCACGATGGCCGCGATGACACCGGCGACGAAGGCCGCGCCGTGCCCGGGATCGATGCCGGTCCAGAAGGTCTGCCAGGCGTTCACTGCGCGGCCCTCGCCCGCCGGCCGGCGTTCCACTCCTGAAGGCACAGAACGAGAATGGCGGCCGGCAAGGCGACCCCGGTCAGCAGGCCGGTCAGCGTCGGCGTGAACGACAGCTGCGGCAGCAGCCCGAGCCCGGCGCTGATCGTGAACCCGGCCAGCGAGACCACCTGCATCGCCATCAAGCCGAACAACGCGCCGGTCCGCCGGTGCATGAGCCCGGCGAGGACGGCCGTGACGACCGTTCGCACCAGCGGTTCCAGGATGTATACGGGATTGCCGCCCATGAAGAGCAGCTCGCCGATCATCGCCAGGACGCCCGCGCCGATCTGAACGCAGACGAGTACGAGGACCACATCGCGTCTCACCGGCCCAGCGTGGACCCAACCCGGCCGCTATAGGTCACAACCGGATAACGAACCCGTCAGGTGTGGATGAGCGCGCCCGGCGCATTCGACGGCACCGCCGGGCGTACCGGTGGAATGGGCGCAACGGGCGCGTAGGCCGCGCCGAGCGGCGGCCGGGGGTCGCGCTCACCCTTGTTGGGCCAGAAGGACATCGCGCGCTCGGCCTGCGCGGTGATGGTGAGGGAGGGGTTGACGCCCAGGTTCGCGGTGACCGCGGCGCCGTCGACCACGTGCAGGCCGTCGTGACCGAAAACGCGGTGGTACGCATCAACGACGCCGTCTTCGGCGGTCGCGCCGATCACCGCGCCACCGAGGATGTGAGCGGTCATGCCCATGTTGAAGGCGTCCGACAGCGGGCCGCCGGGAATCCCGCCGATCTCCTCCGCGAGCAGCCGGGCCGCCCGGTTTCCCTCCGGGATCCAGGGTGGGTTGGGCTCGCCGTGGCCGAGCGTGGCACGCAGCCGCCCGCGTTGCCAGACGGTCGACAGCGAGTTGTCCACCGACTGCATCACCAGCGCCACGATCGTGCGCTCCGACCAGCGGCGCGGGATGATCATCTGCGCCGCGATCAGCGGATGGCGCAGCATCTCGCCGAGCCAGCGGACCTGCCGCCGGGATTCGCCGTCGATGAGCAGGCTCTGCAGGAAGCCCATCGCGTTGGAGCCCTTGCCATAGCGAACCGGTTCGATGTGCGTACGCTCGTCGGGGTGGAACGAGCTGGTGATGGCCACACCGGCGCTGTAATCCAGCTTCCGGCGCTTGGCATCGCGGCGGCGGACCGAGGCGCCGAGCAGCGACTCCGAGTTGGTACGCGTCAGCGCACCGACCCGGTCGGACAGGCGCGGCAGCGTACCGCTGGACTTCGCCTCGTGGAGAAGCCGTTGCGTACCAAGGGCTCCGGCCGCGAACACGATCTGGTCGGCCTCGATGACATCCTTGCCGCCCCACCGCTTATTGGTTTTCCGCGTCTCGACCTGGTAGCCACCGCCGTCGCGCGGCCGTACCGCCGTCACCGTGGTCGACGCCAGGATCGTCACGCCGAGCTTCTCAGCGAGGTAGAGATAGTTCTTCGGCAGCGTGTTCTTGGCGTTGTGGCGGCAGCCGACCATGCACTGTCCACAATGCACACAGCCCTGACGGTCCGGCCCGGCACCGCCGAAGTACGGATCCTTGATCGTCTCACCCGGCTCGCTCAGCAGCACGCCGACCGGCGTCAGCCGGAAGCTCGGCCCGACGCCCATCCGCTCGGCCACCCGCTTGATCGCCTCGTCCGGCGCCGTCATCCGGTCGTACGTGACCACGCCGAGCATCCGTTCCGCCTGGTCGTAATGCGGCCGCAGCTCGGTCTCCCAGTCGGCGAGGTCCTTCCACTGTGGATCGGTGTAGAACGCCTTGAGCGGCCGGTACAGGGTGTTGGCGTACACGAGGCTCCCGCCGCCGACGCCGGCACCGGACAGCACGATGACGCCGGCACCCTTGTGCCCCTTGGCCGGGCGCAGCAGCGTGATCCGCTGGATGCCGTAACAGCCCAGCGCCGGTGCCCACAGGTACTTGCGGGTACGCCAGCTCGTCTTGGCGAAGTCGGAGTCCGCGAAGCGGCGGCCCGCCTCCAGGACGGCGACGGAGTACCCCTTTTCGGCCAGCCGCAGGGCGGCCACGCTCCCTCCGAAGCCGGACCCGATGACGACGACGTCGAATCGCATAGGCCGAATTATTACTTGCGGGTAACCGGCCTGGCTAGGCCGACTTTTCCTGCATCAACTCCGACAGCCGCACCGACTGGCGGTCCTTGGACGGACCCCGGTCACGTGCGGCAACGGCGGAGCCGGTTCGCGGGTGTGCCCGGTTCGTTACCCGAGCCGGGGTAACTTTGCCGGATGCGCCGGTTGCTGATGCTCGGGGGAATCCTGCTGCTGTTGACCGCTTGCTCGCTGGTGCCGAGCCCGCGCCGGTCCGCGGAACCGCAGCCGGGTCCGGCGACGTTCCCGGCCCCGGTCGGCCCGGTGGAGTCGTCCGGCCCGGGAATCGGCTCGCCCGGCCTCGGCGACCCTTACTTCGCGCGCTACGGCAACGGCGGCTACGACGTCGCGAGCTACGACCTCGCGGTGCGCTTCACACCGTCGACCGGCGAGCTGTCCGGCGTCGCGACCATCACCGGCGCGGCCAAGTTCGAACTGAAGCGCTTCAACCTCGATCTGCACGGCCTGACCGTCAGCAAGGTCACCGTGGGCGGCGCCCCCGCCTCCTTCCGGCGCGACAGCGACGAGCTGATCGTGACACCGCCGGTCGCGGTGAAGGGCGGGTCCGGCTTCACCACCATCGTCGAGTACGCCGGGAAACCGGGCGGGCTCGGCGCGTCGAATCTCGGCGAGGCGGGCTTCAAGGCGGCCAACGGGGTCACCTTCGTCGCCGGTGAACCGGAGTCGGCGACGAGCTGGTTCCCGGTCAACGACCACCCGTCGGACAAGGCGACTTACACGATCGCCATCAGCGTGCCGGACGGGCAGGACGTCATCAGCAACGGCGTACTCGCCGGCAAGCAGGCCGACGGCGGCTGGACCACGTGGCGCTGGACCGTCACCTCGCCGATGGCTTCCTACCTCGCCACGTTCGCCGTCGGCGACCTGCGGGTCGAGGAAGCGACCCACCGGGGCAAGCAGGTACGCATCGCGGTCGCGGAGACCATCCCGGCGGAGTCGGTGGCATCGGTGGACGAGACGACCGAGATCTGCGACTTCTTCGAGCAGTACTTCGGGCCGTACCCGTTCGACGCGTACGGCGCGATCGTGATCGACGACCCGAACCTCGGCTTCTCGCTGGAGACCCAGACCCGACCGGTGTACGCCGTGTCGATGGTCCGCGACGGCGATCCGCGCGGCGTCGTGGCACACGAGCTGGCGCATCAATGGTTCGGCGACAGCGTCTCGATCGCCAAGTGGCGCGACATCTGGCTCAACGAGGGCTTCGCGACGTACGCCCAGTGGCTGTGGACCGACCACGACGGCGGCCCGACGATGGAGCAGCAGTTCGACCGGTACTACACCAACGCGGTGAGTCCGATCTGGACGGTGCCGCCGGGCGATCCGACCGCCGCGCGCCTGTTCCACCAGTCCGTCTACTCGCGCGGGGCGATGACCCTGTACGCCCTCCGCAAGAAGGTCGGCGACGACACCTTCTACAAGATCCTCAAGACGTGGACGGCGGAGCGGAAGGATCGCAACGCGACCACGGATGACTTCGTGGCGCTGGCCCAGCAAGTCAGCGGCCAGGACCTGGAGTCGCTGTTCGCCGACTGGCTCTTCGCAACCAAGCGCCCGCCCCACCCGTGACGGTCAGTGGTCGAGGACCAGGCCGACCTTCTGGAACTCCTTGACATCGCGGTACCCCGCCTTGGCCATCGCCCGCTTGAGCCCGCCGAACAGGTTCAGCCGCCCGTAGGGGTCGTCGGACGGGCCGAACAGGACGCGCTCCAGCGACCCCATCGGCTCGTCGTAGAACCCGACGGCGCCCCGGGGCAGCTTCGGGTGGCTGGCCGACGGGTGCCACCACAGGCCACCGGCGGGTGCGCCCTCGGCCAGCGCCAGCGGGGCACCGAGCATGACGGCGTCGGCGCCGCAGGCAAGCGCTCGGGCGATGTCGCCGGAGGTGTGGACGTCGCCGTCGGCGATGAGGTGGACGTACCGGCCACCCGTCTCGTCGAGGTAGTCGCGCCGGGCCGCGGCGGCGTCGGCGATCGCGGTCGCCATCGGTACGCGGATACCCAGAACCGTGTCGCTGGTGGCGTCGTCATCGGCGCCCAGGCCGACGATGACACCGGCCGCGCCGGTCCGCATCAGGTGCAGCGCGGTCTGGTAGTTGGTGCAGCCGCCGGCGATCACCGGCAGGTCGAGGTCGGCGATGAACTCCTTGAGGTTGAGCGGCTGGTCCACAGAGGACACATGCTCGGCGGAGATCACCGTACCCTGGATCACCAGCAGGTCCGGCCCGGCGTCGAGGATCACCGGAGCTAGGGCCAGCGTGTGCTGCGGCGAGACGCGTACGGCCACGGTCACGCCCGCTTCGCGCATCACGCGTACGCGCTCGGAGATGAGTTCGGGCCGGATCGGCTCGGAGTAGATCGCCTGCAGCCGCGGCGTCAGCGGCTCATCCGTATCGGCCGCGTGCCGCAGATCGGCGAGCAGCTTGCGCGGATCCTCGTACCGCGTCCACAGCCCCTCGACGTTGAGTACGCCGAGCCCGCCGAGCCGGCCGAGTTCGACGGCCCGGTCCGGGGACATCGTGGCGTCACTCGGATGGGCAACACACGGGATCTCGAACCGGTACGCGTCCAGCTGCCACGCGGTCGACACATCGTCGACGTCGCGCGTACGCCGGCTGGGCACGATGGCCACGTCGTCGAGGTGGTAACCCCGCTGCGCGGTCTTACCCAGCCCGATCTCGACGGTGTCACGCATCTGGTCGTCCTCAGCGGGAGTGGTAGTTGGGAGCTTCGACGGTCATCTGGATGTCGTGCGGGTGGCTCTCCTTGAGCCCGGCCGACGTGATCCGGACCAGCTGGCCGCGCTTCTGCATCTGGTCGATGCTGTCCGCGCCGACGTAGAACTGCGCCTGGCGCAGCCCGCCGACGAGCTGGTGCACGACCGCCCCGACGGTGCCACGGTAGGGCACCTGGCCCTCGATGCCCTCGGGGATCAGCTTGTCGGGCTGGGTGACGTCGGCCTGGAAGTAGCGGTCCTTGGAGTACGACTGCGCGGCCGGGCCGCGCGCCATCATCGCGCCCAGCGATCCCATGCCGCGGTAGGACTTGAACTGCTTGCCGTTGATGAAGATCAGGTCGCCGGGCGACTCTTCGCAGCCGGCCAGCATCGCGCCCAGCATCACCGTACTGGCGCCGGCCACGATGGCCTTGGCGATGTCGCCGGAGTACTGGACGCCACCATCGCCGATCACGGGTACGCCGGCCGGCTGGCAGGCCCGAGCCGCCTCCATGATCGCGCTGATCTGCGGTACGCCGACCCCGGCGACGACCCGCGTAGTACAGATGGCACCGGGGCCGACGCCCACCTTGACGCCGTCCGCGCCCGCCTCGACCAGCGCCTTGGCGCCGTCATAGGTGGCGACGTTGCCGCCGACGATGTCGATGTCGGTCTCCCGCTTGAGCCGGGCGATGAGATCCGGCACGGCCCGGTTGTGCCCGTGCGCCGTGTCGACCATGATCACGTCGACGCCCGCCTCGATGAGTGCCTTGGCCCGCTTGTATCCGTCCTCACCCACGCCGACGGCCGCACCGACCCGCAGCCGGCCGGCGGAGTCCTTCGTGGACAGTGGGAACTGCTCGCTCTTGGCGAAATCCTTGACGGTGATGAGCCCGCGCAGCCGGCCGCTGTCGTCGACCAGCGGCAGCTTCTCCACCTTGTGGCGGCGCAGCAGATCCTGGGCCTCGTCCTTGGTCACCCCGACCGGCGCGGTCACGAGCGGCATCGGCGTCATCGCCTCGCGTACGCGCACCGACTTGTCGACCACCCACCGCATGTCACGGTTGGTCACGATGCCGACGAGTACGCCCTCGGCATCGACCACCGGCACACCCGAGATCCGGTAGCGCCCGCACAGGGCGTCGACATCACGCAGCGTGTCGTCCGGCGAGCAGGTGATCGGATTGGTGATCATCCCGGACTCGGACCGCTTCACCAGATCGACATGGGTCGCCTGCTCCTCGACCGGCAGGTTGCGGTGCAGCACCCCCAGCCCGCCCTGGCGGGCCAGCGCGATCGCCATCCGCGCCTCGGTCACGGTGTCCATGGCGCTGGACACGATCGGAATCTGCAACGTCACGTTGCGGCTCACGCGGGTGAGGGTGGTGACCTGGCTCGGGATCAGATCCGATTCAGCCGGCACCAGCAGTACGTCGTCGAAGGTCAGTCCCAGCGGAATAGGCCCGGTCAGATCCATGCTTCATCCTAACCATGGGCCTGCTGGCCTCCGCTGTTAGGTTCCGGTGCCTTATGTCCCATGTCCGCGGGTCTCACCCTGCGCTGCTCCCGTCGGGCACCGGGCCCCGGCCTCTGGCGAGTCCGGAGCCCTGCCAGGCCCGCGAGCCAGCACCGTCCAGCATCGCTCGCCTGCGGCATCCGGCCGCGATGAAGGCACCGTGCCGTGCCCTTCGCGAGGCGGAAGCATTACCGTGAAGGGGTGCACGATGAGCCGCTCGATCCCTTCCACGGTGATCCGACCGATCCGGCCGCCAACCTCGGCGACCCGGACGGTGACGAGTTCGACGAACTCTCGGCCGAGGAGCGGGAAGACCTCATGGAGGACCTCGGCGAGCTGGAGGTCTTTCAGGTCCTGCTGGCTCCGCGCGGCATCCGCGGGCTGGTCATCGACTGCCAGGACTGCCAGGAACCGCACTACTTCGACTGGGATCTGCTGCGGGGCAACCTGCGTCACCTGCTGGACTCCGGACGGCCGCGGGTGCACGAACCGGCCTACGACCCCGATCCCGATCACTATGTGAGCTGGGAGTACGCCCGCGGCTACAGTGACGCCGTGGCGGATCTCGCCGACAACGCCTGACCGGGCGGCTACCGCACGGGAGGGCTCCTACCCGCCGAAACGGGTAGGAGACGCCCGTCAGTTCACGAGTCCGGCCCGGAATCCGGCCGCCACCGCGTGGGCCCGGTCGCGGGCGCCGAGCTTGCGGAACAGCCGGCGGGCATGGGTCTTCACGGTGTCTTCCGACACGAACAGCTCCCGGCCGATCTCGGCGTTGCTGCGGCCGTCGGCCATGCCTCGCAGCACCTGGAGCTCCCGCTCGGTCAGAGTGGTCGACCGAGTAGGGCGCAGGGTTGGCGAAAGCCGGGAGTCCGGGAGGTCGCCTCGCTGGGCCGGGACCATGGTGGGTACGCCGACGCTGCGAGTAGCGGCGGCCGGGCCGCCGTTGCTCGGCCAGCGCATGCCACCGGTGGCGGTCGAGCCGCCATTGGCCGAGCGGGCGGCGGGCCAGGTCGCTTCGGCCGGCGGGCGGCCGATGGGCGCGGCCGCGAACCGGACGATGACCAGGAGCAGTGCTTTTGCGGCGGCGCTGACGACGTCCCCGTCGCTGCCTCCGATCAAGCCGCGTGCACCCGCCTCGATCGCCGCGCGGGCGATCTGGGGATCCTCCAGCCCGAAAAGGACCAGCGTCGACCGGGGCGCGGCAGCCAGCGCCCGCCGGGTGAACCCGACGGTGTCCGGGCGCGTGAGCGCGGTGTCGACCAGGATGATCTCGGCGGGTTCGGCGGCCAGCTGGGACAGCGCGTCGTGTGCGGTGACAGCGGTACGCACCATCGGTGCGACACCGAGACGCTGGGCACAGGTGGTTACTCCCTGTGCCGCCTGGGCGGAGCGGACGCATACGAGGACGGTCTGCACGGTGATCCCCCTCTCCTCTATGGAGGAGACCACGAACAACCCTGATCATTACGGGGTTTCGGGGGAAAGTGTCGAAAACTCTCTCAGGCGCCGCCGGGTCGGACGACGCAGGATGACCGGGACAGATGACTCCTGACAGACGTCCGTAGGAGGAGTAACGTCTTTCGTCGGCATGTCACGGGGCGTTCATGGGTACAGCGAGCACTGCGCGGAGAGCGAGCAAGGGACAAGCCGCAGCGGAGGAATCGATGACCAACGTACGCAGACTCCCGGGGCCCATCGCGGACATCTGGGAGTGGCAGCACGAGGGAGCCTGCCGGGGACGGGACAGCGCGCAGTTCTTCCACCCCGACGGCGAGCGCGGCTCCTCGCGCGGTCGGCGAGAATCGGCAGCCAAGCAGGTCTGCCGGAACTGCCCTGTCCGGGCGGAGTGTGCCGCCCACGCGCTCGCCACTCACGAGACTTACGGCGTATGGGGTGGCTTCACCGAGACCGAGCGGCTCCGCCTGCAGATGGTCGGCTGGCGCGACGCCGCCGACCGGCACGGCCACCGGGTCGACGTCCCGCGCCTGGAGGCCCGCCTCGCGAGGGGAATCCCCGCCCAGCGCCACTAGGGCCTCGCACGATCACTGAATAGTGACGAACGTCGTGTGCCAGCCGGTCGCCCCGTCCGGCTCGGGCGGTGCCTCCTGCTCGATTTGCGTAACACCGGTCGCGTCCGTTGCACGCACCGTAATCTGATACTCGCCCGGCGTGGCGTCCCAGGTCAGCCGCCACTGCCGCCAGGTATCCGGCGACACCGTGCTCAGCAGCTCCGCTTCCCGCCATTGTCCCGGCGCGCTTTCGGTGGAGATGCGTACCTCCACCCTCGCTATCCCGCGGTGCTGTGCCCAGGCCACGCCGGCGACGGTTACCGCGCCGGCCGGCCGCTCGCTGCCGTCGCGCGGCAGGTCGATGCGCGACTGCGTCTTGATGATGGCCTGCTGGGCCCAGCCCCGGCGGACCCAGTACGCGTCGAACGCGGTGAACGTGGTCAGCTCGATCTCGGTGATCCACTTGCAGGCGCTGACGTAGCCGTAAAGCCCCGGCACCACCATCCGGACCGGGAAGCCGTGCTCGACCGGCAGGGGTACGCCGTTCATCCCCACCGCGAGCAGCGAATCGCGCCCGTCCACCAGGACCGAGGTGGGCGTACCGCAGTTCCAGCCGTCGGCCGAGCGCTGCACCACCTGGTCGGCGCCGGCCTTCACGCCGGCCCGTTCGAGCAGGTCTTTCACGGGTACGCCCAGCCACCGGGCGTTGCCGATCAGCGGCCCACCGACCTCATTGGACACACAGGCCAGCGTCACGTACCGCTCGACCATCGGCATCGCCAGCAGCTCGTCGAAGGTGACGGTGACTTCGCGGTTCACCATCCCGTGGATGCGCAGGCGCCAGGTCTCCGGATCCACCTGCGGCACCACGAGCGCGGTGTCGATGCGGTAGAACGTCGCGTTGCTGGTCTCGTAGCCGGTGACCACATCGGACGGTGCCTCGCTCACCGGTGACGGCAGCCGCACCTGCGCCCGGGCCTGCGCGACACCCCGGATGCTGGCCACTCCGCGGCCGACGAAGCCGCCGACGATCGCACCGGCGGCGGTCAGACCCGCGATCCGCAGGAACTGCCGCCGGCTGTCGGCCTCCGGTACGCCGTCGGCCATCGCATGCTGCTCTCGGCGTACCAGGAAATGGAGAAGGACCACCGCGGCGGCCGAACCGACCAGCGTGGGAAGGGCCCACAGCACGGTGGCGTCCGGGCGCGTGAGGGCCGCGGCGATCCCGATGAACGCGAACAGCGCGATGCCGGCGTCACCCCAGGCGAGGCGGCGCCGGGCGGCCAGGCCGATCAGCGCGGCGAACCCGAGCAGCAGGACGCCGGTGCCGATGAGCAGCGCGGTCTTGTCGTGTACGCCGAACAGCGCGATGGCCAGCTGCTTGCCGCCCTCGGGAACGTGGTCGACGATCCAGCCGCCGACGGCGATGATCGGAGCGCTGCGCGGGCCGGTGAGTACGGCGACGAGTTCGGCCAGCCCCACGGCGACCACCGCCGCGGTCATCCCCGCGACAGCCGCCCGCGTCTTCGTCATACGACCATTCTGCTCCGGATCACCGACAGGATGCTCTTACGATTCGGTGATCGTCGTGAGGGGGATGTCGACCGCGATCCCGCCGGGCCCGGTACGCCCGAGGCCGAAGACGGTGTTGAACGACAGCCGCACCTTCGAGACGTTGTTCGGGATCGCCTTGAACACCAGGACGCCGGTCATCTCGCCGCGCGCCGGTACGGTCTGGTTCCAGTCGCTGGTACGCGGATCGCCACCGAGGCTGGTGCGGCCCGGTACGGTCAGCGACGTGTTGCCGAAGACCGGCAGTTCAAGCGGAAGATCGCCGGCGTTGACCGCGTGGACGGTGATGATCGTTCCGCACTTGCTGGCCGTCACCTGAGTGATCTCGATACCTAGCTGGTCCGAGGTCGCTGCGGCGGCCCCCGCGAGCCGCTCCACGCCGTCGTAGTGCTTGGGGTCCAGCAGGCAGATCGCCTGGCCGTTGAGCCACTGCACGCCCCACGTAGCGGCGAAACCACCGATGCCGCACACGCCCAGGACGACGATCAGGACCACGAGCCAGGAGATCCGGCGCTGGCTCTTCGGCATCGGCTGCCGCGGTGCCGGCGCGGGGGGGCTGATACGGCTGCTGCTGGTAGGGCGGCGGCGACTGGTAGGAAGACGGCTGGTAGGACGGTGCGGCAGCGCGTCCTGTGTAGACGGTTCCGCCCCGGACCGCAGCGGGAGCGGCCTTCGGCTCCTTGAAGCTGTCGAGCACGACGGTGAGGAACACGACCGCGAGACCGATGCCGGTCGACACCGCGGCGCTCTGGGTCGGCGTCACCGCGAGCTGGCTGAGCCAGCCCATCGCGGCCGTGCCGGCGTTGGAGATGACGAACGCGCCGACGGCGAACACGAGGGATCGACCGAACCCCCTACGCCCTACGCCTCCCGCCACGGCGGCAGCCTAATACGCCGGTACGCCGAAAGGGGCCCCCGAAGGGACCCCTTTCTGTCGTCCTGCGGACTGATCCGCCGGGCGCGGCCGTTCGTAGCGCGGCCGTTCGTAGCGCGGCCGTTCGTCGCCGCTGTTCGTAGCGCGGCCGTTTGTGGCGCGGCTGGTTAGAAGCCCGGCCCGTGCTGGTGGCCGTGGCCGTGACCGTGGCCGTGCCCGTTGCCGGCGGCCACCTCCACCTTGGGCTTGTCCACCACGAGCGACTCGGTGGTCAGCAGCAGGCCCGCGATCGAGGCCGCGTTGACCACCGCGTTGCGGGTGACCTTCACCGGGTCGACGATGCCGGCCTTGACCAGGTCCACATAGGAACCGGTGGCCGCGTCCAGGCCCTCGCCCCAGCCCGCCTCGCGGACCTTCTGCACCACGACGTAGCCGTCGTGACCGGCGTTCTGGGCGATCCAGCGCAGCGGCTCGTCGAGCGCCTTGCGGACGATCGACACGCCGACGGCCTCCTCGCCGCCGAGCCCGAGCCCGCCGTCGAGGATCGCCGCGATCTGCGTGAGGGCCGCGCCACCACCGGGGACGATGCCCTCCTCGACCGCGGCCTTGGTCGCCGAGATGGCGTCCTCGATGCGGTGCTTGCGCTCCTTCAGCTCGACCTCGGTGGCCGCGCCGACCTTGATCACCGCAACGCCGCCGGCCAGCTTGGCCAGCCGCTCTTGCAGCTTCTCGCGGTCCCAGTCGGAGTCCGACGCCACGATCTCGGCCCGGATCTGGTCGATGCGGCCCTTGACCTCGGACTCGGTGCCGGCGCCCTCGATGATCGTCGTGGTGTCCTTGTCCACCACGATGCGCCGCGCCGAACCGAGCTGCTCCAGGCCGACCGAGTCGAGCTTGTAGCCGAGCTCCGGCGCGATCAGCTCACCGCCGGTGAGGACGGCCAGGTCCTGCAGCATCGCCTTGCGGCGGTCGCCGAACGCCGGCGCCTTGATGGCGCAGACCTTCAGCGTCTTGCGGATCGAGTTGACCACCAGCGTCGACAAGGCCTGGCCCTCGACGTCCTCGGCCACGAGCAGCAGCGGGCGGTTGGTCTGCACGACCTTCTCCAGCACCGGCAGCAGCTCCTCGATCGCCGAGATCTTCTGCGTGGTGATGAGCAGGTACGGCTCCTCCAGCACGGCCTCGCCGGCCTCGGGGTCGGTGACGAAGTGCGGTGAGATGAAGCCCTTGTCGAACTGCAGGCCCTCGGTGACCTCCAGCTCGGTCTGCAGCGTCGAACCGTCTTCGACGGTGATGACGCCGTCGCGGCCGACCTTCTCCATCGCCTCGGCGATCAGGTCGCCGATGGCCGAGTCCTGGGCCGAGATGGTCGCGACGTTCGCGATCTCCTGGCGGTCGGCGACCTGTGCCGCCCTTGCCAGAAGCTCCTCGGAGACCCGCTCGGCGGCCTGGTCGATGCCGCGCTTGAGGCCGGACGGGTTGGTGCCGGCGGCCACGTTGCGCAGGCCCTCGCGAACCATGGCCTGAGCCAGCACGGTCGCGGTCGTCGTGCCGTCGCCGGCCACGTCGTTGGTCTTGGTCGCGACCTCCTTGACCAGCGCCGCACCGAGATTCTCGTACGGGTTGGACAGCTCGATCTCCTTGGCGATGGTCACGCCGTCGTTGGTGATCGTCGGAGCCCCGAACTTCTTGTCCAGCACGACGTTGCGCCCGCGCGGGCCGAGGGTGACCTTGACCGTGTCGGCGAGCGCGTTGACGCCGTGCTCCAGCAGGTGCCGGGCGTCATCCGAGAAGCTCAGAATCTTCGCCATTCTTAAACTCCTTAACGTTCCCAGATCGCGATGGCCCGGCGCCCCGCGAGGTGGGGGCGCCGGGCCATCGGCTGGGTCACTTCTCGATGACCGCGAGGACGTCGCGGGCGGAGAGCACCAGGTACTCCTCGCCGGCGTACTTGATCTCGGTGCCGCCGTACTTGGAGTAGACGACGGTGTCGCCGACCTGCACGTCAACCGGGATCCGGTTGCCCTTGTCGTCGAAGCGGCCCGGGCCGACAGCGAGGACGGTGCCCTCCTGCGGCTTCTCCTTGGCGGTGTCGGGGATCACGATGCCCGACGCGGTGGTCGTCTCAGCCTCGTTCGCCTGGACCAGGATGCGGTCCTCGAGCGGCCTGATCGCAACCTTCGTCGCGGTAGTCACGAGCATACCCTCCTGGGGTATCGGATTGCTTGTTTTGTCAAACCCGTCCGCTGCGGCACCGTCGTCGCGGGTGCCGGGCCGCTGTGGCCGGTGGGTGCCCTGGTGGCACTTGTCATTCTTAGCACCCTCAGCCCGAGAGTGCTAAACCGAAGGGTATGACGTGGCTAGCACTCAGTCAAGGAGAGTGCCAGTACGATCGGGCGTGTGGACCTCGAACAGCTGGCGGCGCTGCGCTCGCGGGAGGGATCCGCAGCCCTCGACGCCGCGGCCGATGCCCTCGCGGCCGGCGGCACCGAACTCGCCACGGCCAGTTCGCTGCGATCTCAGGGCTTCCCCCCGCCGCTGGCCGCCGCGGCTTTGACCCAGGTCCGCCTGCGCGCTCGGGCGGAAGCCAAGTTCGGCCCCGACGCCGCGCGCATGTTCTTCACTGCGGACGGTCTGGAACAAGCAACCCGTCCGGTGGTCGCGGCGCGCCGAGCCGCTCGGCTGACCCAGGCGGGCGTACGCCGGCTGACCGATCTCGGTTGCGGCCTGGGTGCGGACACGATCGCCTTCGCCCGAGCCGGGATCAACGTGCACGCCGTCGAGGCCGACCCGGTGACCGCCGCGATCACGGCTCACAATCTGGAGCAGCTGGGCCTGGACGCCGTCGTCACGTGCACCGACGCTCAATCGGTGGCGCTGGATCGCGTCGGTGCCGCCTTCTGCGATCCGGCCCGGCGCGTGCACGGAGCGGGCGTACGCCGGACCCGGCGCGTCTTCCGGCCCGAGGACTATTCGCCGCCGTGGGACTGGGTCTCCTCGTTGCCTGCCTTAGTCCCCTACACCGTGCTGAAGCTGGCCCCAGGCATCGATCACGATTTGCTTCCGGACGGGTGTGAACTCGAACTCACCAGCGTCGACGGCGACGTGGTCGAGGCGGCGGCGTGGTGCGGCCCCCTCGCTCAGGTGCCTCGGCGGGCGACCGTGCTGCGCAAGCGCGTACCGCACGAACTGACGGGTTCCGGACTGGCCCGGGCGCCCGTCGCCGAGCCCGCTTCCTTCGTGTCCGACCCGGACGGGGCCGTGGTGCGAGCCCACCTCGTGGCCGAGTACGCCACCCTCATCGACGGCCACTTGGCCGACCCGGACATCGCGTACGTGTGGTCGCCGGCCCCGGCCGCCACCCCGTTCGGCCGCTGCTTCGCGGTGGACGAGGTGATTCCGTTCTCGCTCAAGCGATTGCGGGCCGCCCTGCGGGCTCGCGGAGTCGGGCGGGCCGAGATCCTCAAGCGGGGCTCGGCGCTCGATGTCGAGCAGCTGCGCCGCGATCTGCGGCTGAGCGGATCCGGCGAGGCGTCGCTGCTGCTGACCCGGGTCGCCGGGCGCCCCGTCGCCGTCATCGCTCACCCGGTCTAACCCCCCGCGCCATCTCTCCCCGCCATGATCCTGTTTAGATCATGGCGGGGCGGGTGGATAGGCTGCACAGGTGGCTCAAGGCACTCCGGCGACTGCGCTGCTGGCGAAGCAGAAGGTCGCGCATTCGCTGCACCCGTACGAGGTCTCACCCGACGCACCGAACTACGGCGCGGTGGTGGCGACGGCGATCGGTGCCGACCCGGCCCGCGTATTCAAGACGCTGGTGACCGAAGTGGACGGTGCGCTGACCGTCGCGGTCGTACCGGTGACCGGCGATCTGGATCTCAAGGCGCTGGCGGCCGCGGCCGGCGGCAAGCGGGCCACGCTGGCCGACCGGGCCGTAGCCGAGCGCGTCACCGGCTACGTCCGGGGCGGCATCAGCCCGCTCGGCCAGCGTAGGCAGCTGCCGACCGTCATCGACCGGACCGCGCTCGACGACGCGCAGATCTACGTGAGCGCCGGAAAACGCGGGCTGCAGGTGCAGCTCGCGCCCTCCGATCTGGTCCGCCTGACTCAGGCTACGGTCGCCCCGATCGCCTCCTCCTGACGGTCGCCGGCCCGCTCGGTCTTCGGCGCGGGCCGGATGTCCATCTGCCGCCAGAACCGGCCGAAGAACGGCATGAGCGTCGCCAGCAGGTAGATCGCGCCGGTGATGAGCAGCGCCGGCTTGGCTCCGAACCCGCCCAGCCAGCCACCCAGGAGCGCGCCGAGCGGCATTCCGGCGTACGCCACCGCCGACAGCAGCCCCATGACCCGAGCCTGAAGCTTCTCCGGCGTCCGCTCATACGTGACCGCTCCGATGATCGGGTTGATGGCGGCGACGGCCAGCCCGTCGATGAACCCGTTGACGAGGAGCAGCCAGGTCGGCGCGCCGAACGCCAGCACCACGAACCGGGGACCACCGGCGATGAGGAAGCCGATGGTGTAGAGCGTCCACCGCGGAGCCTTCGGCGCGAAGATGGCGAACACGATGTTGCCCAGCACCGCACCGGCGCCGAAGGAGGCACCGATGACGGCGAGCCCGACCGCCGAGCCGTAGATCTCGCGCGCCCACAGGGGATTGAGTACGGAGCCGGCCGCCTGGTCCAGCGTGTTGGTGATGGCCACCATCACGCCGATGCCCAGCACCAGCGAGTCCCGCTTCATGAACGCGACGCCACCCCGCAGCGCCGCCAGGTAGGGCTCCTTCTCGGCGTGCTCGGCCCGGCCCGGTACGCGTACGAACAGCCCGATGATGAGCGCGCAGAGCCCGAAGGACAGCGCGTCGAAGAGCAGGACGTTGGCGGCGCCGCCGAACCAGGTGATGAGGGCACCGGCGAGCACCACGCCGACCATGCTCGATCCGCGGCTGAGGCCGTCGATCAGGGTCGCGGCCCGGGTCATCTCGGTGCCGGCCTGCTCGACCGTCTGCGGGAACATCGCACCGTGCTTGGCGGTGTCGCCCAGGCCCCGCAGGAGACCGATGACGGCGACCAGGAGGACGAGGGCTGGGAAGGTGAGCCGCCCGGTGCCGGCCAGCAGCGGGATCATGCCGACCGCGAAGAAGCTCAGCGCGTCGCATGCGACCGAGACGCGCCGGCCGCCGACGCGGTCGATCAGCGGGCCGCCGAGCGCGCAGGCCAGGACGTACGGCAGCAGCTCGACGGCGCCGACGATGCCGGTCTTGCCGGGGCTGTCGGTGGTCTCCAGCACCAGCCAGGGCAGGGCCACCATCGTCATGCGGCTGCCGAGCATCGACAGCGTGGTGCCTACGAGCAGTCCGATCAGGCCGGTCTTGCGGTTCATCAGGCCGCCTCCCCGGTCTGCGTACCGGCCTGGCGGCCGGCGACCGAACGCAGGAACGGCATGACCTGAAGCTGCACGATCACTCGCTCGGTGTCTTCGGGCGCTTCGACGTCCGGGAAGTGGTTGGGGTACTCGTGAATCAGGTCGGTGAGCCGCACGATCAGCTCGCTCGCCTGGGCCGCGGTGAGCCGCAGGTTGAAGTCGCTCAACGTGGCGCCCTCGTCCCAATCGGCCGGTGCCAGCGGCATCTCGCCCAGCCACCGGTCCATGCGCTCGGCGTACGCGCTGGCGATGGCCCGCATGTACGCCTCACCCTCGACGGGAGATTCCCGGATCTGGTCGGCGTCCAGGGTCGTGGACCGGTGGGCCGCCTTCCACCACCGCTCCCGGCCGCCGCCCTGATCGGTGACGTCCACGACGAGGCCGACCTGGGCCAGCTGGCGCAGGTGGTAGCTGGTCACACCGCTGGACTGGCCGATGCGCTCGGCCAGCTTGGTGGCGGTGGACGGCCCGTCCTCCCGGAGCAGGCCGAGCAGGCGCAGGCGGATCGGGTGGGCGACGCCCTTGAGGGTCTGCGAATTCAGAACGACGCGCTCAGGGGTCGACTCTGGTGTGGGCTCGGTCATACCGCAAAAATATCTTTGCAGAGGTTTCTTTGCAAGGTTTTCTCTGCAAACAATTCTCTGCGAGCGTCCGGCCAGCCGAAATGGCGCGGCCAGCCGAAGGTCAGCCGTGCCAGGACCGCCAGAGGGCGGCGTACGAGCCACCGGCGGCGACCAGCTCGTCATGCGACCCCAGCTCGCAGATGCGACCGTCCTCGACGACGGCGACCCGGTCGGCGTCGTGCGCGGAGAAGAGCCGGTGGGCGATGGCGACCACCGTCCGGCCCGAGAGCACCGCGGCCAGCGATCGCTCCAGATGACGAGCGGCCCGCGGGTCGATCAGCGACGTCGCCTCGTCGAGCACGAGCGTGTGCGGATCGGCCAGGACCAACCGGGCCAGCGCCAGTTGCTGAGCCTGCGCCGGCGGCACCGCCTGCGTGCCCTGGCCGACTTCGGAGTCCAAACCGTCCGGCAGGGACTGCACCCAGCTGTCGAGGTCCACAGCGGACAGTGCTCGCCACAGCTCGTCATCGGACGCCGTGGGCCGGGCCAGCAGCAGGTTGTCGCGCAGCGTACCGAGGAAGACGTGGTGTTCCTGGGTCACCAGGGCCACCTCGCCCCGGCGTACCGACAGCGGCAGGTCGGTCATGGGTACGCCGCCCACGGTCACCGACCCGGTGGTGGGCGGGTGGATGCCGGCCAGCAGGCGGCCCAGCGTGGACTTGCCGGCACCGGACGGGCCGACCATCGCCAGCCGCTCACCCGGCTTCAGGGCGAGGTCGATGCCGTGCAGGACCGGCCGCCCCGGAACGTATTCGTAGGTCACATCCGCGGCGACCAGACCGGTTCCGGCCGGAACCGCATCCGTGGCCGACGAGTCCGAGCTGACCAGGCCGACGCCGACCAGGCGGGCCAGGGCCGCGGCGCCGACCTGGATCTCGTCCAGCCACATCAGCATGTTCTCGATCGGCCGCACCATCAGCTGCACGTACGCCACCGCAGCGGCGAGCTGACCGGTGCTGGCCCAGCCGTTGAAGTAGAAGATGCCGCCGACGACGAGCGTGGCGCAGACCGACACGGCGAAGCCGGAGTCGACCCAGGGGAACAGGACGCTGCGCAGGCCGAGGGTGTAACGCTCGGCGGCGTACGACTGGACCATCGCGGCGTCGAGGTGGGCCCGGCGGCGGCGCCCGAAGCCGAACGCCTCCGTGGTTCGCGCACCCTCGACCGACTCCGCGAGCGAATCGGTGACATCGGCGTACGCCGCGTTCTCGCGCAGGTAACCGGGAGTGGCCCGGCCGAGGTACCACCGCGACACGATGACCAGCACTGGCGCGCCGAGCAGGCACGGGATGGCGAGCAGCGGGCTGTTCAGGACGAGGGCGACGGCGGCCACGACCGTCGTCACGATCGCCACGAACAGCTCCGGTACGCCCCGCCGCACGCTGAAGTTCAGCGACCCGACATCGCGGGACGCCCGCGTCATGAGGTCGCCGGTGCCGGCTTTCTCCACAGTGGATAGCGGCACGGCCAGTACGCGGTCGACGAACTCCTCGCGGATGTCGGCCAGCATCCGCTCGCCGAAGCGCGCCGAGGCGTACACGGCGAAGCGGGTAAAGATCGCGAACGCCACGACGGACGCCACGATGGCCAGGGCGAGTATGTTCACCCGGCCGAGGGTGCCGCCGGTGGCGACGGTGTCGATCAGGCGGCCGAACAGCGCCGGGGTGAACACGCTCGCGATGGCGGCCAGACCGTGCAGCAGCACCACGACGGCCAGCGGACGGCGGTGCTCACGCAGCATGCGTACGGCGTAGGACCGCACGTCTGGCCCGGTCGCGACGGGCAGGATCTCGCGGCTCATCTCAGTCCTCTCCGCGCGTGACGGTCGCCCGGTACCGCGGCTCGTCGTTCAGCAGCGCGCGGTGCGTGCCCTCGGCGATGACCTTGCCGTCCTCGACGTAGAGCACATGGTCGGCCCGGTCCAGCACCAGCGGGCTCGTGCTCGCGACCAGGGTTGTCCGACCCTGGCGATAGGGTCCGAGCCGTGCCGCGATCCGAGCCTCGGTGTGGGCGTCGACGGCGCTCGTCGGCTCGACGAGCAGCAGCATCGGCGGGTCCGCCAGCAGCGCCCGGGTCAGCCGCAGCCGCTGCTGCTGGCCGCCGGAGAACTCCCGGCCGCGCTCGGCCACCGGGGCGTCCAGGCCGTCCGGCAGCGCGTCGACGATCTCCGTCGCGCTCGCCGCCACCAGGGCCTCGACGATCTGCTCGTCGGTCGCCGCCCGTTCGGTGCCGGCCCGCGGGTCCAGCTCCGCGCGCAGGTCACCCGAGAACAGGCGCGCGTCGTTGTCGCTCACCAGGATCGCGTCTCGCACCGCCTGGGTCCGCATCTTCCTCAGGGGTACGCCCCCAGCGGTCGCGTCGCTGTCGGCGTACCGGCCGAGGCGGTCGATGATCTCGGCGGCGTCCTCGGGTTTGGCGCTGGCCAGCGCGGTGAACCGGCCGGCCGGCACGATCGCGCCCGACTCCGGGTCGTGCAGCTCCACCGGCCGGGTCGGGGCCGCGACGGCATCGGCCTCAGCCGGCTCGGCGATCTCGGGCTCGATCTTCAGCAGGCGAACGAGCCGGCGGGCGGCCACGTGCCCGCGCGTCACCTTGTCGACGAGTTCCACGATCGTCCGCAGCGGAACGAGCAGGAAGGCGGCGTACCCGTAGAAGGAGAACAGCTGGCCGACCGTGATGTCACCCGCGAGGGTGAGCCGCGCGCCCATCCAGGTGACCAGGGCCAGGAACAGGCCGGGCAACAGGACCTGCGCGGCTTCGAGCAGGGCGTCGACCTTGCCGACCCGCACACCGGCCGTACGCAGCTGCTGCGACTGGTCGCGGTAGCTGGTCGAGAAGACCGACTCGCCGCCGACGCCGCGCAGTACGCGAAGGCCGGCGACGATGTCTCCGGCCCGGCTGATGAGCTTGCCCTGCTGCTCGCGGTAGGACGCCTGGCGCTGGTGCAGCGGGCGGATGAGCAGCGCCACCGCCGACATCATCACCGGTACGCCGACCAGCACGGTCAAGCCGAACTGCAAGTTGGCGCTGAGCAGGATGACCGCGACGACCGCGAGCGAGGCGACCGCACCCGATCCGCGCAGCAGGATGTCGAGCGCGCCACCGATGTGGCTGACGTCGGAGTTGCCGATGCTGACGACCTCGCCGGTGGCGATCCGCTTGGGCAGCGTCGCCCCGATCCGGCTGGCCTGGCCGACGGTCAGCTGGATCGTCTTGTACGCCGCATTGAGCCAGTTCCATACCGCGTAGCGGTGGCGCATGATGCCCGACCACGCGTTGATGCCGGAGAGAGCGAGGAATGCGCCCGCCCACAGCAGCAGCCCGCCTCGGTCGTGGTGAACGGTCGCGGCGTCGATCGCCTTGCCGATGGCGGCCGGTGTGAGGGCCATCGAGACCATCCAGGTGGTGCCCAGCACCATTCCCACGACCATCGTCGGCCATTGCTTACGCCACAGCCAGAAGAGGTAGCGCGCCGGCGACCGGCTGTCCGGGGTTCCCGGATCCGGCTGGGGAAGCGGCTTACGTAAGGGGCGCGGCACGACGCGCACATTACGAGAAACGGGCCGCCGGAGCAACCGAATTACCGGCGCGCCCGGCCGGTATCGCGCGCTGTGCCAGGTCGAATGCCACGGTGGTCGGTGCGCACGCGATCTCCTCGTGCCAGCGCAAAACCCCGCTGCTCGCGAGGCATGCGCCCGGCTTGGCGCGGACGGCATGGAATAGGCTTTCGGGGTGCTGGTCCTCGTGCTCGACACCGCGACGCCCGCCGTCACCGCCGCCGTGGCCGCGGTCGGATCCGACGGCACCGTCACCATCGCGGCCGAACGGTCCGTTGTCGACGGCAAGGCCCATGGCGAGCTGCTCGCTCCGCAGATCGCGGGAGCCCTTGACGGCGCCGGGGCGACCGTTCGCGACCTTCACGCGATCGTGGCGGGACTCGGCCCCGGCCCGTTCACCGGGCTGCGAGTCGGATTGGTGACAGCCGCATCGATGAGCGACACCCTCGGCATCCCCGCGTACGGCGTGTGCAGCCTCGACGCGCTCGGCGCCGCGACGACCGGCGATGCCCTCGTCGCGACCGACGCTCGGCGCCGCGAGGTCTACTGGGCGACCTACCACAACGGAGAGCGCGTATCCGGTCCCGCGGTCGCGAAGCCGGCCGAGGTCGACGCCGGTGACGCCGATCACGCCGTCGGGGAGGGTGCCCTCAAGTACGCCGACCAGCTCGGGCTGGCCGTGACCGCGGAGGCATCGGCGTACCCGCGGGCGGAGTGGCTGGCGCGGCTGGCCGCCGATCGGGTGCTCGCCGGGGCGCCCACCGAGCGGCTGACGCCGCTCTACCTGCGGCGCCCCGACGCCGTCGAGCCGGGCATGCCGAAGAAGGTCTCCTGACTTGAGCGTGCGCATCCAGCGCCTGCGCTGGTGGCAGATCGACGACCTGCTGCCGATCGAGGCGGATCTGTTCGGCGCCGAGAAGTGGACCGCCGGCATGTTCTGGAACGAACTCGCCAGCGGCCACCTCTACTTCGCGGCGATGGACGACGCCGCGCCGGCCGGATCGGCCCTCGTCGGGTACGCCGGGCTAGCGTTGAGCCTGCCCGACGAGGGCTGGATCAACAACGTCGCCGTACGCCGTGACGCCCAGCGCCGGAGCATCGGCCGCACACTGGTGGCGGCGCTGCTCGATGTCGCGATGCGGTCCGGGGTCAAGGCGGTGCTGCTGGAGGTCGCGGCCGACAATGAGGCCGCCCAGGCGCTCTACGCGGATTTCGGCTTCGCGACAATCGGCGTACGCAAGGGCTACTACCAGCCGACGAATACGGACGCCTACGTGATGAGGGTGGAGCTGTGAACGAACCGCTGGTGCTGGGCATCGAGACCAGCTGCGACGAGACCGGAGTCGGCATCGTACGCGGCCACACGCTGCTCGGCGACGCACTGGCGTCCAGTGTGGACGAACACGCCCGCTTCGGCGGCGTCGTGCCGGAGGTGGCCAGCCGCGCGCACCTGGAAGCGATCGTCCCCACGATGCATCGCGCGCTGGAGCCGGCCGGTGTGACGCTCGCCGACGTCGACGCGATCGCCGTGACCGCGGGACCGGGCCTGGCCGGTGCCCTCCTCGTCGGCGTCGCCGCAGCCAAGGGGTACGCCATCGCGGCGGAGAAGCCCATCTACGGCGTGAACCACCTCGCCGCTCACGTGGCCGTCGACACGCTCGAACACGGTCCGCTGCCCGAGCCCGCGATCGCGCTCCTGGTCTCCGGCGGCCACTCCTCGCTGCTGCTCGTCGACGACCTGGCCCGCGGCGTGAAGCCGCTCGGCTCCACGATCGACGACGCCGCCGGTGAAGCGTTCGACAAGGTCGCCCGGCTGCTCGGGCTGCCGTTCCCGGGTGGGCCGTACATCGACCAGGCCGCCGCCTGCGGATCCAGCGTCGCCATCGCGTTCCCCCGCGGCCTGACCGCCGCCCGCGACCAGGCCGAGCACCGGTTCGACTTCTCGTTCTCGGGGCTCAAGACGGCCGTCGCCCGGTGGGTGGAGGCTCGCGAGCGCAGCGGCGAGCCGGTGCCCGTGAACGACGTCGCCGCCTCCTTCCAAGAAGCCGTCTGCGACGTGCTGACCGCGAAGGCGCTCGACGCCTGCCGGACCCATGGCGTCGGCACCCTCGTCATCGGCGGCGGGGTCGCGGCCAACTCGCGGATCCGGTCGCTCGCCGAGGAACGGGCCGCTTCCATGGGCATCGCCGTGCGCGTACCGCGGCCGAAGCTGTGCACCGACAACGGCGCCATGGTCGCGGCTCTCGGCTCGCACCTCGTCGCGTCGGGCATCGCGCCGTCGCGCCTCGACCTGCCGGCCGACAGCGCCATGCCCCTCACGTCCGTGATGGCGTAGCCTGTCCGTTTTCTAGCGTGAGCCGCGTTCGCCTTGCTACGTTGCTCGGCGTGATCGTGCGCATGTGGGAGATCCGGGCCTATCCGAACCACTTCACCGAGCTGCTGAACTGGGTCTGCGACATCGCCGTGCCGAGCATCGAGGTCGAGCCGCTGCACGCGGGGACCGAGATCTTCTCGTCGGCCGATCACCGGATCGTCGTGATCTCCCGCTGGCGTGGCGAGCCGTCGCCGCTGCCGACCCCACCGCCCGCGCTCGTCGCCCGCAGCGCGCACGCCTGGGACTTCACCCCGGTCGATCGGTAGGCGCGGCGAGCAGCCGGTCGCTCCAGTCACCGGCATGGCCGATCAGCTCCACGTCGCGGGTCTCGTCGTCGTGCCGGGTGATGCGCACTTCGAGGTACGCCTCGGACAGCTGCTCGACCAGGCCCTCGCCCCACTCGACGAGCGTCACCGAGTCGTCGACGTCGGCGTCGAGGTCGAGGTCGTCCACCTCGGCCCGGGGATCGTTCACCAGGCCCAGCCGGTACGCGTCGACGTGAACCATCGGCACCGTGCCCCCGGCCGCGACGTTGGGCCGGTGGACCCGCGCGATGACGAACGTCGGCGACATCACCTCGCCCAGCACCCGCAGCCCCGCACCGATGCCTTGCGCCAGTGCGGTCTTTCCGGCACCGAGCGGACCGGTGAGGATGATCAGATCGCCGGCTCGCAGGATCCGGGCCAGCTCGGCGCCGAACGCGCGCGTGTCTTCCACGGTGGGCACTGCGATGCGCGTACGCAGGGAGGTCACTCGACCACCCTATCGAGGAAGCCCTGCAGCGCGGCGTTCACCTGGTCGGCGTGCTCCAGCAGCGCGACGTGCCCGGAATCCGGCACCACGACCAGCTCCGCATCGGGCAGGTGGCGAACGATCTCCTGCGAGTGGGCGACCGGCAGGATCGGATCCTTGTCGCCGCTGATCACCAGCACCGGCTTGTCGCGGATCGCGGCCAGCGCCGGGTACCGCGCGTGGCTGTAGAGCGTACGCAGATAGCGCGTCACCGTGTCGATGGGCGTACGCGAGTTCATCGCTTCCACATAGGACACCAGCGCCGGGCTGGGCCGCTTGGTGCCGAAGCCGTAGCGGCGGGTCAGCAGCCACGCGAGGTCGCTGGAGGCGTGCCGGGCCTTGTCGATGACGCCGCCGGTGTACTTCGCCGCCCCACCCACCATGTGCAGCAGTGGCCCGGCGCCGGAGATCAGTTCCGGGATGCCGCCCAGCTTCCCGGCCTCCGTACGCCCACCGGAAGTGGAGATGAGCACGACACCGCAGACCCGCTTCTCGAACAGGTCGGGGTACTTCTCGGCGCACGCCATGATGGCCATGCCGCCCATCGAGTGTCCGATGAGGACGATGGGGCCGCGCGGCGTCGTCTCCTGGATCACGTCATGAAGGACCTCGCCCAGCGCCGGCAGTTCGTACTCGCCGTGTTCGAGCCGGCCCGAGCGGCCGTGGCCGGGCTGGTCGTAGAAGACCATCCGGTACTGCGCGCTGTCCAGGTAGCGCCGCTGAAGGTGGAAGGTGCCCATGTCCAGGCAGAAGCCGTGGACGAAGACCAGGGTCGGCTCGGGTTCGTCGTCGTCGAGCTCCAGCGCCACGCCGTCGGCCGGCTCCAGCACCTCGACGTAGACCTCCAGCCCGTCGGCCGTCGTGACGAGGAGGCTGTCGTCGTACGGCAGGCGGCCGAAGGGCTCATCGGCGTAGGGATCATCGCCGATCCTGCGTGTCCTTCCCACCAATGCCCGCTCCGCCGCGACTCCAGCCGCGACACCGGCCGCGGCGACACCCGCCAGTACTCCGACGACTCCCAACTTAGCCATCGGCGCCACCGGCGTATCTTCGGGGGACACGCTGGCTGCCGAACCGGGTGACGATCTCGTAGTTGATGGTGCCGATCGCGGCCGCCCAGTCGTCGGCCAGCGGCTCACCGCGGTCGCCCGGCCCGAAGAGCACCGCTTCGTCGCCCGCGGCCACCGGATCGTCGCCGCAGTCCACCACGATCTGGTCCATGCACACGCGACCCGCGATGGCGTACCGCTTGCCGTTGATCCACACCGGCCCCACGTTGCTGGCATGCCGCGGTACGCCGTCGGCGTACCCGAGCGGCACGAGCGCCAGCGTGGTCTCCCGCTGCGTGAAATACGTGTGCCCGTAAGAGACGCCCTCCCCCGCCGGTACGCGCTTCACCAAAGCGATTCGCGCGTGCGCGGTCATCGCCGGGCGCAGCCCGAACGACTGCCCCTCGACCGGGGACAGGCCGTAGATCGCGATGCCCGGACGGACCACGTCGAAGTGGGTGTCGGGGCGGGTCAGCGTGGCCGCAGAATTGGCCAGATGGCGTACCTGCGGGGTGATCCCGGCCCGCTCGGCGACGGCCAGCGCGTCCTTGTACGCCGCCAGCTGCCGGTCGGTGGTCTCATGGTCGGGCACGTCGGCGTACACGAAATGGCTCCAGACGCCGACGATCTCCGCGTCGCCCACCGCCTCCGCCTTGGCCGCCGCCTCGACCAGCGCGGGCCACTGCGCCGCGGGCGCGCCGTTGCGGTTCAGGCCCGTGTCGATCTTCAGGTGTACGCGCACCGCGCGCCCGGCCCGCTTCCCGGCGGCAACGACCTCATCGAGCTGGCCGAGGCTGGAGGCATTGAGGTCGACGCCGGCCTCGACCGCCTGGTGCAGCGGTGCGTCCGGAGCGATGAGCCAGGCCAGGATGGGTGCGGTGATGCCCGCTTCGCGTAGTTCGAGGGCCTCGGTGAGCGTACACACGCCGAGCCAGGTCGCCCCGCCGGCCAGCGCAGCCTTCGCGGACGGTACGGCGCCGTGCCCGTAGCCGTCGCCCTTGACCACCGCCATGACCTCGGCCGAGGTACCGGCCTTCAGAAGCGCCACGTTGTCCCGGATCGCATCCAGGTCAACCCTGGCCTCGGCCTGCCACATGAGGTCAACATTACCGGGCAGTACTGGTGCCTCCGTAAGACCGTTGCTTTCAAGATCAAGATCATGTCCCATGCCCGCGGGACTCACCCACCGTTGCTCCCGTCGGGCACCGGTCGGCGCCCTAGGGGCGCCTCCCTGCCATCTGCGTGGGTGGCAGCGGGCGGCGGCGCCGTCGGTGACTAACGGGGTACCACGTACGGAAGAGCGGCGGCGATGTCGGCGCTGGTGATGGAGCCACGGGTGGCGGCGGCTTCGCGGCCGGCGAGGCCGTGGAGGTAGGCCGCCGCAACGGCGGCGCGCACCGGCGGCAGTCCAGCGGCAAGCAGGGATCCGAGGAGCCCGCCGAGAACGTCGCCCGACCCGGCGGTGGCGAGGGCGGGCGTACCGGTCGGGTTGACCCAGGCTTCGCCGTCGGGCGCGGCAATGATCGTGCGATCGCCCTTGAGCAGCACGACCGATCGGGTCCAGGCCGCCAGGTTCAGCGCCGCCCCGACGCGGTCCTCGCCCGGTGCCGCCCCGGCGAGGCGCTTGAACTCGCCGTCATGCGGGGTCAAGACCGTCGGCGCCGTACGCGCTCGCAGCGCCGGGGCGAGCGTACCGTCGACCATCATCGTGATCGCGTCGGCGTCGAGCACGATCGGGACGGGTGCTGCGAGCACCGCTCGCACCTCGTCGTGGGCGCGCTGATCGTCGGAGATACCACTACCGCAGGTCCACGCCTGTACGCGCCCAGCCCCGCTGACCTTCGGCGTCACCACAACGGATGGGTGCAGCGTGGCGACGACCGAGTACGCCGGCCCGGCGTACCGGACCATGCCGGCCGGTCCGGCCAGAGCCCCGGCGGTGGAGAGCAGGGCGGCGCCGGGGTACGCCGGCGAACCGGTCGCGAGGCCGACTACCCCCCGGCTGTACTTATCCGACGACTGGTTCGGGTGCAGCCACCACTCGTCGATGTCTTCGGCTTCGGCGATGCGCAGCGCCGGGTCGGCCGCTGGGCGCAGGCCGATGTCGACCAGTTCGACCTGGCCGGCGTACGGCGCGGCCGGCCCGACCACCAACGCAGGCTTCAGTACGCCGAAAGTCACGGTGACGTCGGCCCGCACAGCGGGTCCGGCGACGTCGCCGGTGTCGACCGAGACGCCGGATGGCACGTCGACCGCGATGACCGGAGGGCGGGGAGAAAGGGCGTCGAGCTGGCCGACGAAGTCCAGCGCCGGTCCGCGCAGCGGTCCGGCGCCGCCGATGCCGAGCAGGCCGTCCACGATCAGATCCACAGCTGCCGGAAATTCGGTGACGACCCGGCCACCGGCGGCCAGCAACGCCGACAGCCCGTCGACGTGAGCCCGGCGCTCATCGAGCAGCAGCGCCGACACCACTGCTCCGCGGCGCGCGAGCGCTGCTCCGGCGTACAACGCATCTCCGCCGTTGTCGCCGGTACCCACCAACAGCAGCACGCGGGCGGCGTACACCTTGGAAAGAGTCAGGCCACAGCGGCGCGCGAGACCTGCCGCGGCCCGCGCCATGAGCGTGCCCGGGGGGAGGGTGGCCATGAGGATCTTCTCGGCCGCGCGGACGTCGGCGGCGCGCCACGCTGCTCTCATGCGGGTTCTCCCGGTGTGTCGAACCGTTCGGCGATGACCACGGCGGCGGCGATCCCGCCGTCGTGCGACAGGGACAGGTGCCAGCGCTGGATGCCCATCGCCGCGGCGACCTGCGCGACGGTGCCGGACACGGTGAGCCACGGCCGGCCGTCGGGGTCGACGACCACCTCGCAGTCGTGCCAGTGCAGGCCGACCGGCGCGCCGAGAGCCTTGGCCACCGCCTCCTTGGCGGCGAACCGCGCGGCCAGAGACTCCGGTGCTCGCTCGTTGCCGGACTTCGTCGTCCGCTCGGCCTCGGTGAAGATGCGCTCTTTCAGCAGCGGCGTCCGCTCCAGCGCAGCGACGAACCGCTCCACCAGGACGACATCGTTGCCCACCGACACGATCACGCGCTCACCCTATCCGGACCTGGTCACTCTCGCGGGTTGTCCACAGCCCCTTTCCGCGTACGCCCACCGCGGCGACGATCGGCGGCATGCTCGACGTCGACTTCGCGGCACTGCACCGCTGGGGCGGTCTGCTGCAATCCTCCCGTGTACCCGCTGTTCCCACGTTTCCGCTGCCGGGTGCGGCCGGTGCCGCCCTGGCCGGATGGACCCATTCCGTGCAGGACGCCCTCGCGGCGCTGGACGCCGACCTGGATCGGTTCGCCACCGCGGTTTCCGCATGTGCCGCCAATTACGAGGAGGTCGCGTGATCTGGGCAGCGGCCGCCGACGCGTGGCAGGACTTGGCTTCCCGGCTGGAGGCCCAGGTGGCCTGGCTGGACCGGATCGATCGCGGGCTGGCGGATTCGTGGAAGGGTGAGGCCGGCGAGGCGGCCCGGTCCACCCTCGCTGACCTTCGCGCACGCACTGCCGCTCTGCGGCTGCCGGCCACCCGTACGGCGTCGCTGCTGCGTCGCCACGCGTCGGCGGTGTCGTGGGCGGTGGTGTCACCGGCCCTGGCCGCTTTGTCGGACAAGCGAACCGCCGCCGATATCACTTCGCTGGCGATTCCCTCGGCTCGTCCAGCGTCGGTACGCGCCTGGTGGTCGTCGCTCTCCGGCGCCGAACGCGATCGGTTCGCAGCAACGGCGCCGGAGCGTATCGGCCGGCTCGACGGGATACCCGCGGTCGACCGCGACCGGGCCAATCGCCTGGTGCTGCAACGCTCTCACGGTCCCGGCGTGGAGGTGTTGAAGGCCCGCCTGACCGACGGCGTATACCTGCTGGGGCTGGACACGAGCGGGGACGGGAAGGCGATCGTCGCCTTCGGCGATCCCGACCGCTCCACGAACGTGCTCACCTTCGTGCCGGGCATGCACAGCGCTCTGGACTCGTCCCTGTCCGCCAGCCTCGACCGTACGGCGGCCATGGCGGTGGCCGCGTCCCAAGCCGATCCGTCGGCGACGACGTCAGCCGTGTTGTGGCTCGGCTACGACGCTCCGGATGATCTGTGGGAAGCCGCCCAAGCCAAGTACGCCCACAGCGCCCGAGCGGATCTCCACACGTTCCAGGAGGGCCTGGCGGTTACGCACGACGGCGAGATCGGTGAGCAGAGCGTCGTCGGTTACTCCTACGGCGCCTTGGTCGTCGGCGAAACCGCTCGGGACGCCGGGATCCGCGCCGACGATCTCGTCTTTCTCGGCTCGGCCGGCGTCGGAGTCGGCTCCGCCGCCGATCTCGACGTCGATCCCGCGACGGTGTGGGCGGCCAGCGCCGGCAACGACGCCGTCGGGCTCGCCGCCCCGTCCGTCAAGCAGCTGCTCCGGGAGCAGATCTGGCCGCGCTACCTGGGCGAGCCGATGCCGGATCTCTGGCACGGGCACAACCCTGCCGATCCCGGGTTCGGCGGGCAGGTGTTCGCCGCCGCCGATCGGGCGAACCCGATCGACGCACATCTGTCCTATTGGGACACAGGCAACCCGGCCCTGGAGAACGTGGGCCGGATCGCCGTGGGTCAGGATCGGTCGGTCACTCGACCGTGACCGACTTGGCCAGGTTGCGCGGCTGGTCGACGTCGTGACCCCGGGCGGTGGCGATCTCGCAGGCGAGGACCTGCAACGGGACCGTGGTCACGAACGGTGCCAGCAGCGTCGGGGTGTTCGGTACGCGGATCACGTGGTCGGCGAACGGCACCACCGCGTCGTCGCCGTCCTCCGCGATCACGATCGTCCGGGCCCCGCGGGCGCGTACCTCCTGGATGTTGGAGACCACCTTGTCGTGCAGTACGCCCCGCCCGGCCGGCGACGGCACTACGCAGACGACCGGCGTACCCTGGTCGATCAGTGCGATCGGGCCGTGCTTCAGCTCACCGGCGGCGAACCCCTCGGCATGCATGTACGCCAGCTCCTTGAGCTTGAGCGCACCCTCCAGCGCCACCGGGTAACCGACGTGGCGGCCGATGAACAGCACGGTGTTGCGCTGGGCCAGATCCTTCGCCAGCTCCCGCAGCTCGTCCATATTGGACAACACGTGGGCGATCGCGTCGGGCATCGCGCGCAGCTGGTCGACGACGCTGGCCACTTCGTCGGCGTACTTGATGCCGCGTACCTGGGCCAGATGCAGGCCGACGAGGTAGCACGCGGCGAGCTGGGTCAGGAACGCCTTCGTCGACGCCACTGCGATCTCCGGACCGCCGTGCGTGTAGAGGACGGCGTCGGACTCCCGCGGAATGGTGGAGCCGTTGGTGTTGCAGATCGCCAGGATGCGGGCCTTCTGCTCGCGGGCATGGCGCAGCGCCATCAGCGTGTCCATCGTCTCGCCCGACTGGGAGATCGCGATGACCAGCGTCGAGCGGTCGAGCACCGGGTCGCGGTAGCGGAACTCGCTGGCCAGCTCGACCTCGCAGGGGATACGGGTCCAGTGCTCGATGGCGTACTTGGCCACCAGGCCGGCGTGGTACGCCGTACCGCAGCCGATGATGAAGATCTTGTCGACGTCGCGCAGGTCCTGATCGGTCAGGCGGACCTCGTCGAGCACGATGCTGCCGTTCGCACCGACCCGGCCGAGCAGCGTGTCCGCCACGGCCTGGGGCTGCTCGGCGATCTCCTTCTCCATGAACCAGTCGTGCCCGCCCTTCTCGGCGGCACGCGCGTCCCAGTCCACGTGGTACGGCTTGGCCTCGGCCGGCTTGCCCTCGAAGTCGGTGATCTCGACGCCCTCGGGGGTGATCAGCACAACCTGGTCCTGAGCCAGCTCCAGCGCGTCACGCGTATGCGCGATGAACGCGCTGACATCGCTGGCGAGGAAGTTCTCGCCCCGGCCGACGCCGACGACGAGCGGCGAGTTCCGGCGGGCCCCGACGACGGCGTCCGGCGCCTCACGGTCCACGGCTAGCAGGGTGAACGCGCCCTCCAGCCGGCGGCAGACCCGGCGCATCGCTTCGGCCAGGGCCGCGCCGCCCGCCTCGTGGCCCGGCTCGGCGGCCAGGGTGGCCAGCTCGGCGGCGATCAGGTGCGCGGCGCACTCGGTGTCGGTGTCGGACTGGAACTCGATGCCCGCGGCCTCCAGCTCGGCGCGCAGCTTGACGAAGTTCTCGATGATGCCGTTGTGGATGACGGCGATCCGGCCGTCGGCGGACAGGTGCGGGTGGGCGTTGCGGTCCGTGGGGCCGCCGTGGGTCGCCCAGCGGGTGTGCCCGATGCCGACCACGCCCTCGGCGATGCGAGGGTCGGACTCCTCGGCTAGGGCGGCGTCGAGATTGGCCAGCTTGCCGGCGCGCTTGGCGACCAGCACCTCCACCTCGCTCAGGACGGCCACGCCGGCCGAGTCATAGCCGCGGTACTCCAGACGGCGCAGGCCGTCCACCACGATATGCAGGGCCGGTCGGGCGCCCGTGTATCCCACGATTCCACACATGCCCAGCAGCGTAGCGGAGTTTCGCTCAT